>JGI12269J14319_10004807_pt1 | contig 12199 bp, 10 predicted proteins | sample PeaSoiSIISIP2007_FD_14319 | JGI IMG/M metagenome (IMG submission 14319) | reverse complement strand
GACCGCCTGCAGACGGGCGTCCGTTTGGCCATTCTTGCAGACGGCGATGAATCCGCTGGTGCGACCGACCACGAACCAGGAGCCGGTGTCGGGAATCCGCAACTTCCAGGCGCCCTCCGTGTCGGAGACTCCGGAATCGAGCAGGGACGCGATCTGGTTGGTGTTCTGGGGGTCCCAGGTGCCGACCCAGGACTGGACCTTGACACCGGGAGCCGGGGTCCCGCTGTCTGTGAGAATGCGACCGGATCCAATTTTGTTGGGTTGGTCGCTGCCTCCCCCCGCGACTTGTTCCGAACCTCCGCACGCGACCAGCAAGACTGTCGCGAGGAGGGCGAAAAATCGCTTCATCCCGGCCTCCGGCGCGATTCGCGGGGGATGCGGGCCACGGGAAAGGCTTGCAGGCTCACGACGTAGACTCCGTCGACTTCGGGATCCGAAACGGCCTCGGCAAGGCACCGCTGCCTGGCCTCGTCGAGGAGGTGGAAGATCTCTTCCAGGGATTTGCGGGACGTGGCGAGGACGGACCAGGAAGCATGGCGCTCGGTCGGAGCGAGACGTTCGGCCGCCTCGATGGCGCGCAACAGGTACTGGGTCCTCGCCTCTCGCAGGACCTGACCGGGAAGTTCCGCGGCCGAAACGATGGCGTCGTCCACGATCCAGCGCTCGCCTTCCTGCCGGAGAAGTCCGAGTTCCACCAGGAGATCCAAGGATTCGCGGATCCTATCGGCCTTGAGAGGAGGCACGAACATCTCCCCCAGCCTCGAAGATTCCAGGCCATCCTTGGTCCAAGCGGCCAGTTCCCGGACCACGGGTGTTTCCCAACGATCGTAATACCTCCAATGCTCCCGCCCCAGCTTCTTCGCGTCCCTCGACGCGCTGGCCTTCTTCATGGCCTCCAGGGTCTCTTCGCGTTCCTGTGCGGTCTCCGCTTGGTTGTGGCGGACCAGAGTCCTAAAGTAGTCCAGAGGGGGGCCTTTGAGCTTGAAGATCCTGGCCACTTTCTCGGCTCCGTCGGGGCCCAGGTTGCGCTTTCCCGCGATCACCAGGCCCACGAAGCTGTGGGAGCTGAATCCGGCCCGGTCGGCGAACCACCGAAGCGAGAAATGCTTGCGCGTGAGCTTCCAATCATCCAGCACGGCTTTGATGAAGGCGCGGTAGTCGCCGAAATCCCAGATGGTCTGATTTGGGTCCATGAAGATCCATTGTACTCGGATGCCGGATCCCGCGCCGTCGGCGAGGGCTTCGCGGCGATGTGCACGGACTCCGCAGGAACCGAGCTCAGGAATCCTTCGGAAGCCGCCGCATGGCTTCGGAAACCTGTCTGTAGGTGGATTCCATCAGGGAAAGGAAGGCGCCCTCGCGAATGCCTTCCAGGTCCGGTTCGCCCAGGCTCTGCACCATCCGCGCGGGATCCGCGGACAGGTTCCAGGTCGCGGGGCGGAGGACGGATTCCGCCAGCCGTCCCATGCGCCAGAATTGCGACAGGTCTTCCTCCAGGGTACCGGAGGCGGTCGGGCGATCGCGGCCCCGCATGTCGCGCAGGTCCTGCAGGAACTGGTCCCGGCTCTTGCCCCGCAACGCGAACAGGAGGAACGGATCGCGCTGGAGCGCGTCCGACAAGGCGTAGTTCAAGGCGGCCACGTGCTTGCAGGGCGCAACGGGATCCGGGCAATTGCAGCGGGCGCGGATGTCGTTGTCGCCGTGGGGGAAGAGCCGGGCTCCCGAAGCGAAGAACAATTCCTCGATTTCTGGCGGGAGGTTTCCTTCCAGCAGTTGCGCGAGGAAGGCGGCCTTGCCGGCGATGTGGTGGAGGATCCGACCCCAGGTTTCGCGCCGCAAGCGGTTCAGCTCCAGGCGGACCTGGTAGGGACGGGGACGGCTTCCCTGGACCCTGGCCAGCACACCGTTGGGCCCGACCTCCAGGTCCAGCACCTGTCCGCGACGGGCGTAGGTCCTTCCTTTGGCCAGGCGCGACCTGCTGGCGTTGGAGGGGAAGAGCATCTCGAAGGACCGAACCCACTGTTCCGACCACCAGAATCCGCGCGTCTTGTCCACCGGAGGTGGTTCCGGACGATCGCGGCGCTTGCGACGCTTTCGGCGGTCGTTGCGGGGTCTGGGGCCTTGCCCGGGGCCTCCGAACGGAGGCCCGTCGCTGGCATCCGCCCGCGAATCGTCCGTACCCGAGGCACCACCGGGATCCGTGTCCGACCCGCCCTGGACGGAGTCGGGCTGGGCGACACGGAAGACCCCGGAGGGGATTTCCTCCATGTCGTCCTGGACAGGTGGCAATACCGCCCCACCCGCGGCCATCGGTCCGCGCTCCGGGTTCGTCCGGGCTCCGACCTGCGACCTGTCCGCTTCCGGGTTGCGGCTTTTGCGACGTCGCCGCTTCTTGCGGGCTCCGTTGGAAGGAGGATCGCCCGGTCGCCCAGGCGCCTTCTGTTCCCTGGCCAGGTCGGAGCGACCGGACGCCGGGGGCTGGTCGGCCCTGCGGTTGCGCGGCCCGATCCGGACCTTGGGCTTCCGCGAAGGATTCTGTCCTCCCCGACCCCGACCTTCGCCCCGTCCGGAATCCTCCGGCCTGGGCTGGTTCTCCGGTTCGTCAGCCATCGTCTTCCTCCACGGCATCCTCGCGCAGCGAGAACGCTTCGCGCAGTTCCCGCACGGAGAGTTCGGTGAACAGCTCCGTTCCATGCCCCACGATCCGGTCGGCGAGATCCTTCTTGGAGAGGATCATCTGGTCGATGAGTTCTTCCACCGTGCCCTGGCACACGAACTTGTGCACCAGCACGTTGCGCTTCTGCCCGATGCGGAAGGCTCGATCCGTCGCCTGGTCCTCGACGGCCGGATTCCACCAGCGGTCGAAGTGGAACACGTGGCTGGCCGCCGTCAGGTTCAATCCCGTGCCGCCGGCCTTGAGGGAGAGGAGCAGGACGGGAGGGGAATCGGGACCACCCGCCTGGAAGCGATCGACCATGGTGTCGCGCGCGACCCGCTCGACCCCGCCGTGCAGGAAGGGAACCTCCACGGAGAACCTCTTTTCCAGGTACTTGCGGATGAGGTCGCCCATTTCCTTGAACTGGGTGAACACCAAGGCCTTCTGGCCCTCCTCCAGGACCTCTTCCAGCATTTCTCCCAGGCGCTGCAACTTGCCCGAGCGTTCGCCGAGCTCGGAACCGTCTCCCAGGAACAGCGTGGGGTGGTCGCAGACCTGCTTGAGCCGCAGGAGGGTGTTGAGTACGATGCCCGACTTGGCGGAATCGCCGTCCCCCGCCGTCTCCGCCGACATGTGGTCGACCACGGCCTGGTAGAGGGTCGCCTGCTCCCTGGTGAGGGCGCAGTACACCTTGTTCTCCTGTTTCTCGGGAAGGTCGCCCGCCACGGTGGGATCCGTCTTCACTCGGCGCAGCAGGAACGGACCCGTGAGCCGTTTGAGAAGGGCCGCGACCTGCTGGTCCTTGTCCTGCTGGATGGGCCGGGAGAACTTGCGCCCGAACTGCGCCGCGGTGCCCAGATGCCCCGGGATCAGGAAGTCGTAGATGCTCCAGAGTTCCGAAAGCCGGTTCTCCACCGGAGTGCCGGTGAGGGCGAACCGGGAGGATGCCTGGATCTTCTTGACCGCCCGGTGCTGCCGGGTGCCGGGGTTCTTGATGTTCTGGGCTTCGTCCAGGATCACCCGCTTCCAGGGTACCTGGAGCAACTCCTCCAGATCGCGGTCGGCGAGTCCGTAGGAGACGATCACCAGATGCATGCGCTTGGCGTCGCGGCAGAAGGCCTCTCCGTCCAGACGCTGGGGTCCGTGGTGCAGCCGCACGCGCAGGCGCGGCACGAACCGACGGGCTTCGCGCTGCCAGTTGCCCATCACCGAGGTGGGACAGACCAGCAGCGTGGGATTCACCTCTTCGCCGGCGATGGCGCGGTCGATGTCGTCGGCAAGAAGCGCCAGCAATTGGACGGTCTTCCCCAGGCCCATGTCGTCGGCCAGGCATCCACCCAGCCCGAACGCGTCCAGGAACCGCAACCACGAAAGGCCCTGCTGCTGGTAGGGCCGCAGCTTTCCGACGAAATTCGTCGAGACCGGCGCCTGCCCCGCGTGGCCCGGGGACTGGAGCCTCTCGAAGACGCCGGCGAGCCAATCCTCGGCACGGGTCTCCCCCACCGCCACCGGACTCTTCTGGGGCGCTTCCGGATCCGACCCCAGCACTCCGTCCGGTTCCAGGCCCAGCGAATGGCGCATCAGCGTTCCCAGGCTGGCCTGGCCGGAGGCGCTGGAGCTGTCCAGGAAGTCGAGCGTCTTCTGGGCCGCTTCGGGATCGAAGACCAGCCACTGGCCGCGGTGCTCCACCACCGGCACCTTCAGCCGCACCAGCCGCTTGAATTCGTCCACCGGGATGTCCACCCCGCCCAGCGACACCTCCCAATTGAAGTCGCAGAGCTGTTCCAGGCCCACCTTGGATTTTTCCGTCCCGGCACCGGCGGCCCGCGCGAGGGATCCGGCCGGACCCGTGGGTTTGAGCCGAAGATGGAGCTTGACTCCGCCTCCGATCTGGGCCTGGACCTTGTCCCACGAAGGCAGGAGAAGGCCGTACCCCTCCTCGCGCAGCACCTGGGAATAGTTCGCGACCAGCTCCCTCACCTCCGAGGCTTCCAGTTCCACGAATTCCGGCCGGGACTCCTGGAGGCTGCGCTGGATGGGGGGGAAGATCCGCGCGGCCCGCGCGAGATCCGAAAGCAGACGCTCCTGCGGGGCCTCGAAGCGAAGGTCCATGCGCCGCAAGGTGCGACTGCGCGTCTCCCAGACTTCGCGGGCGGGCACCAGGAGGGATTCGTCCTGCACCGCCTGGAGATGGAAGGAAAGCCGCCATCCGTGGCCCTGGTAGATCCCCTTGTCGGTGACCTCGCCGGTCTCGGGGGGGTCCAGACGCAGGCAGGTCCGGGCCTGGGAGCCCGCGGAATCGCCGTTGACGTGTTTTGTCCAATCCTGCCAGGCGGCCTGGAATTCGGGACCCGCGATCCAGACGGAAGTGCGTCCGTCCTGGCGGTCGGCGAACAGGCTGGTGAGCCAGGGACTGGAGGCTCCCAGGGCGCCCAGGGAGGTGTTGTCCAGGGCGTTCACGCTGGTGTCCAGCAGGACCCCGATGAAATCGCGGAGGATCTCCTCCGCGTCCGGGAGCCTGCCCGCCCTGGCGGCGCCGGTGCGGCAGGCCGACGGCATGGCGTTCACCAAGGCGTCCAGGCGACGGGCGTGTTCGGGGTAGTCCAGGGCCGGCACCCAGGCCGCGCGGCCCTCCACCAGACCCGGAAGGTATTCGCCCTGCGCCAGGAGGTCGCGGACGAACTGCGCGGCCATCTGCCACAACAGGAGGTCGTCGCCGGGAGTCTGGCCGCGGATGGGCTTGCCCTGCGGCAACGCCACCAGGGCCTTCAGGGTGGACATGGGGACGGTGGCCAGACCGGGGATGGTGAAGGGAGCCAGCCGGTCGGCCTTCACGTCGGGAGAGAAATTGCCGGCCACCTCGCCGTCGGCGGAGCACGGGAGCAGCAATACCGCATGGATGGATTCCGAGGATATCCGCTCCTGCTTGATCTGGTTCACCAGCTTCTGCTCGGCCTGGTATTCCTGGAGCCGGAGATTCAGGCAGGCTTCCAACTCCTTGAGGACGGGGTCGGGCGCGGTGATGTGCTCGTACCAGGCGGGGCCGTTGCGCCCGCCACGAGGCCCTTGGAGGGACTTCAGCATTTCCGGTGCGAGCGCCTGGGGACTCTCGGACCACCAGAGAAAGCGTCGCCGATCCGGCAGCCACGCTCCGTGGATGATGCTCATAGGCATACGGACAGATGTTGTCCCTTGGATCGTCGCCGGATACGAAAGGCGAACCGGCGCCGGTGGACGTTGAAATGGCTTTCTGATCAGAGGAACCGGTGACGGGGGTATGTCCGCACGATCCCGCAGAGTCTCCGAAACATACCATGGCCGGTGCGATTCCGACAAGGGCGAGAATTCCGATCCAATGCGCAATGCCGGTCCCCGCCCTTGACGAGGACCGCTGCGGGACTAAATTTCCGGTCCTTGCGGGCAGTTAGCTCAGCTGGTTAGAGCGCGCCGTTCACATCGGCGAGGTCACAGGTTCAAGTCCTGTACTGCCCACTCCCGATCGTCGCGAAAGCGCGAAACCGGGGCCATAGCTCAGTTGGTAGAGCGCTTCGTTCGCAATGAAGAGGTCTGGGGTTCGACTCCCCATGGCTCCATGAAGAGAGGATCCGAGAAGATCCGGAGAAAGCCGGGAAACCCGATGAAAAGCGGGTCCCGGCCTTTTTCGTTGGCCGAGACCATGCGGCGGAATCGGCATGGTCCGCCGGCGACGCGATGGTTGGCGGACGAATTTTGGATGTTGACCCGGCACCTCGCGGAAAGAAGGAGCCATCGCGATGGGTCTTGGCGGGTACCTGGCCGCGCGCAGCGACGCCGACCACTACGCCAGTGAACGACGGCTCGAGATCCAGGAAACCCGGACCATCCCCGAAGTGGAATCGCAGGAAGTCACGGACATCTTCCTGGCCTACGGGATCTCCGCCCAGGAAAGCGCCGGCGTGGTCGCCGCGCTGCGCCGGAACCGGAAATCCTGGGTGGACTTCATGATGCGGAACGAATTGGGCCTGGAAACGCCCAAACCCCAGCGCTCGCTCCGGAGCGCCCTCACCATCGCCGCGGCATTCCTCATCGCGAGACTGATCGGGTGAAACGGTGAATCCCAGAGCCACATCGCCGCGGAAATGGACGATTCCTCGACCAGGCTCCCGCATCCAGGGGGGCGATATCCCACGGGATGGTCCATCTTGAATGACGCCGGCAAGACCTGACCGACACTCCGCGAAGACATCGCCAGGCCCACCATCGGATCTCCTGATTCCAAAATCTGTCGCCGTGGCGGTTCGGCACCCGGATCGCCGCCGGAAACCGGAACTCTTCGTTCCGATCGACCGGGTCGATCCCGATTCTTTCCGGGACATCGCAAAACGACCGCACGTCCTGGACGCGTGTCGCCTTGGTCCGGAAATTGTGCGATCTCCTCCCCGTCGACAACACCGACAAGCCTCCCATCCGGAGGACACCCACCCACAACAAAGGAACCAATGCCGTGAAGAAGATCCTTGCCGCTCTGATCATCGCCGCCTTCGCCACGACCACCTTCGCCGCCGATTCCGCCATGGGTTCCAAGCCCGCGAAGACCAAGAAAATGAAGAAAGCCAAGAAGACGAAGCACATGAAGAAGATGAAGAAGGTCGATTCCACGGCCAAGTAGCCGGGAGAAGGAAGCCCACCTTCCTCGGAAGGTTTCCGGTGGAGGTGGGGTCCTTGGATGACACGGAGAGACCGGTCCGGTCCACCTGTGCGGAAAGGGCCGGAAGTGGAGGTGTCGCGACCCTCGACTCCACAAGCTCGGATCCTGCCGGATCCAATGCGTGCATGTTCCCGAATCAGCTTGGCGATGCGGTCCGGCAGGAGGGGCAGAAGTCGCGCATGGCCCAGAACATCAGCCCGAACCCGATCCACCGCGTCCATCCGATGGACGGAATCCGACCCGCGGCGTAGAGGAAGAGGAGGGCTCCGCCGATCTTCGCCGCCAGATGCCAGGCGGGCTTCCCCACGGGCACGGAAGCCGACACCTCGCCCAGGGCCGAGCGGAAGAACGTGCGCAGGCCGTCGTTGTCCATGGCTCCGGAGTTCCGCCGGACCTCGGCGCCGTCCTTGAACGCCACCAGCGTGGGCACTCCCCGCACGCCCGCGTCCTTGGCGATGTCGGGTTCCCGGTCCACGTCCACGCGAACGACTTCGACCTGCCCCTGGAATTCCGCTTCCATCGCCTCCACGCGCGTTGCAAGCGCCTTGCAGGGCCCGCACCAGGTCGCGTGGAACTGGACCACGACCGGCCGCTCCCGGCCGGCCAGCTTCTCGGCAAGGGTCACTTCTTCGCGCCCGTGGAGATTCCGAACGGGAGGTAGACCAGACAAATTCCGGAGAGGGCGGTGAGCAGCGGGACGAATCCCAGGATCTTCAGGGCCAGGCCCGCGTTGCCGGTCACGAATCCCCCGAACCCGAGGGTCAGCATCGCGATGCCCAGGACGATCCGGACGATTCGATCGGTCATGCCTACGTTCATCATTGTGGACTCCTTGATGGGTTCGGACCGGCGAAATCGCCTCCGTCCCTCCCGGTTCGACGGCTCGTCCCCCGGAAAGGTTACAGGGCCCTACTTCGCCACCGGGTAGCCCGCCGCTCTCCAGGTGGACATCCCACCACCAAGGTGGTTCACATCGGTGAAGCCCATGGACTTCATGCGAGAGAGCGCCATCCCCGATCGTCCACCCGACTGGCAATACAGCAGGTACCTGCCGTCGCGCGGAAGAGCGCCGATCTTCCCATCGAAATCCGAAGCCGAGACGTCGATGTGCCTGGCGCCCCCGATCCGTCCTTGCTTCCACTCGCCGGTGGTGCGCACATCGATGAGAGTGGGGCGTTCGGGCGACGGGAGCTGCATCAGGTCGCGCAGTTGTGCTGGAGCGACCGCGGGCCCCTGGGAGCCGCCGGAGATGATGGACAGGAGGGACGAGAGGATCGACATGGTTTCCTCGATGGGTGGTATTGGCTGGGATCCCGGTTCGGCCGACATCTGGCGTCGCCTTCCCGGGACCAGGGAAGCGTTGGGCAACCCCGTACCCGATGACGCCCGGGAGGGGCGGAAGGTTACAGGCCGGGAATGCCCCCATGAACGGAAAAACCGTGTAACCTGCCGCGACCGGCGCGCGTCCCAGTGGGGACCCACCACAAAGGAACGCTCCATGAAAACCGTCGCCGTCACCGAGTCCAGGTTCCCGCAGGAAGTCCTCCTGTCCGACGAGCCTGTCGCGGTGGACTTCTTCGCCGAATGGTGCGGGCCGTGCAAGATGCTCTCCCCCATGCTGGAGAAGCTCTCCGACCAATACGCCGGCCGCGTCAAGGTGGTGAAAGTGGATGTGGATTCCGAGCCGGGCCTGGCCTCGCGCTTCGGGATCCGCGGCGTGCCCACCATGATCTTCTTCCGCGGCGGCAAGGCGGTGGACCAGGTGGTGGGACTCCTCCCTCCCGCGAGCTTGGCCGCCAAGTTCGAGGGGCTGGCCGACAAGGTGAAGACCACAAGTTCGCGACCCTGAGCAAATGTCCAAATACCTCATCATCGGAGGCGTGGCCGGCGGAGCCTCCGCGGCCGCCCGTCTGCGCCGACTGGACGAAAAGGCCGAAATCGTGCTCGTGGAGCGCGGTGAACACGTCAGCTACGCCAACTGCGGACTCCCCTACTACGCCGGTGGCGTGATCACCGACCGCGAAAAGCTGTTCGTGATGACCCCGAGGAAATTTCGCGAAACCCTGAACGTAGACGTGCGCACCGGCACCGAAGCGGTCGCCATCGATTCCGCGGCCAAGACCGTGACGTTGCTGGACCGCCCCAGCGGGCGCATCACCGTGGAAGCCTGCGACGCCTTGATCCTGTCGCCCGGCGCGGAGCCTGTCCGTCCGCCCATCCCGGGAATCGACCACCCGAGAATCCTCACCCTGCGGTCCGTTCCCGACATCGATCGGATCAAGAAGGTTTTGGACGAGGGTTCGGCTCCGTTCCCCCGCCGTCCAATGACCGCCGTGGTCGTGGGTGCGGGATTCATCGGGCTGGAGATGGCCGAGAGCCTTCGCGAACGGGGACTTTCCGTCACCGTGGTGGAAGCCCTGGACCAGGTCATGAACGTGGTCGATTTCGAAATGGCCGCGATCGTCCACCACCACCTGCGCGAGAAGGGTGTGGGACTGTTCCTGGGCGACGGCGTCCTGGAGTTCGAGCACCTTGGAGACACGGTGTCCGTGAACCTGAAATCGGGAGCCAAACTCGAGGCCGACCTCGTGATCCTGTCCATCGGGGTCAAGCCCGACACCAAGCTTGCCCGCGAAGCGGGGATCGCGCTCGACGCGCGCGGGTACATCCAGGTGGACGACCATCTGCAAACCAACATCCCTTGGATCTGGGCCGTGGGAGACGCCACGGTCTCCAGGAGCCCCCTCACCGGCGAGCCGCAGCCGGTGCCTCTGGCCGGTCCCGCCAACAAGCAGGCACGCATCGCGGCGGACAACGTCGTGCGGGGAAACACCCGGAGATGGAAGGGCGCGCTCGGAACCGCCGTTGCAAAGGTGTTCGACCTGACGGTTGCCACCACCGGACTCTCCGAGAAAGCCTGCAGGCGCGGAGGCATCCCCTTCCAAAGCGCCATCGTCCATCCCAGCAGCCACGCCGGCTACTATCCGGGTGCCCATCCCTACAGCCTGAAGCTTCTCTGGAATCCGGAAACAGGGAAGATCCTGGGCGCCCAAGCGGTGGGGATCGACGGGGTCGACAAGAGGATCGACGTGGTCTCCGCGCACCTGGGGATGGGAGGTACCGTCCAGGATCTGGCGGATTTCGAGCACGCCTACGCACCGCCCTACTCCAGCGCGAAGGACGGCGTGAATTTCGCCGGGTTCGTGGCGGTCAACTCCATGGATGGTTTGACGGAAATCGTCCATTGGGACGAAGTGGATTCCCGCGTTGCCGACGGAGCGTTCCTCCTCGACGTGCGCACGCCCGGGGAGTACGAGCTGGGACACATCCCCGGCGCGATCAACATCTCCAACACCGTCCTTCGCGGCCGGCTCGCGGAGGTCCCCGGCGACCGCGAGATCGTGATCTACTGCGGGGTCGGGATCCGGGGGAACCTCGCCGAGCGGATCCTGCGCCAAAACGGCTTCGATCGCGTGGCCAACCTGACCGGAGGCTGGAAGACCTGGAAGGCCGCGACCGATCCGCAGGACAACGTGGATTCCGCCGGGGCCAGCCTCCCCCGGAAAGCTACAGCGCGGCCAAGCCCTCTTCCAGCGCACCGATGATGTCGTCGATGTGCTCGATGCCCACGGAGAGGCGCACGAGGTCGGTGGTGAGACCGCCGGCCAACTGCTCGGCTTCCGAGAGCTGGGAGTGCGAGGTGCTGGACGGGTGCAGAACCAGGCTCTTGGCGTCGCCCACGTTGGCCAACAGCGAGAAGAGCGGCAACTTGTCGATGAACTTCAACGCGCCGTCGTAGCCGCCCTTGGGTCCGAAGACCACCATGCCGCCGAATCCCTTGGTCAGGTACCTGGAAGCCACCTTGTGGGTGGGGTCGTCGGGAAGGCCGGGGTAGCGGACCCAGGCGACCTTCGGGTGCTTCTTCAGGAATTCCGCGACCTTCAGCGCGTTTTCGCCGTGGCGGGGCATGCGCAGCGACAGGGTTTCCAGCCCCTGGAGGAAGAGCCAGGAATTGTCCGGCGCGATGGCGGCGCCCAGGTTGCGCAGCGGCACCGTGCGCACGCGCAGCGCGAAGGCGACGGGCGCGAGCGGAGCGGGCAGGTCGATGGCCCAGCGCAGGCCGTGGTAGTTGGCGTCGGGCTCGGTCAGCAACGGATGCTTCCCGCCCTTCCAGTCGAACTTGCCGGAATCCGTCACGATGCCACCGATGCCCGTTCCGTGCCCCCCGATCCACTTGGTGAGCGAATTCACCACGATGTCGGCGCCGTGGTCGATGGCGCGCAGGAGGTACGGGGTGGTGAAGGTCGCGTCCACGATCAGCGGGATCCCGTTCTGGTGGGCGATGTCGGCGATGGCCCGGATGTCCGCGACGTCCAGCACCGGATTCCCGATGGTCTCGATGTACAGGGCCTTGGTCCTGGGAGTGATCGCCTTGCGGAAGTTCTCCGGATCCTTGGGGTCCACGAACGTGGTCTTGATGCCGAAGCCGGGCAGGATGGCCTCGAACTGGGTGTAGGTGCCTCCGTAGAGGTTGTTCGCGGAGACGATCTCGTCGCCCTGCTGGGCCAAGGTGACGATGGCGTAGAAGATGGCGGATGTCCCAGATGCCACCGCGACGGAAGCCGCGCCGCCTTCCAGTTGGGTGATGCGGTCTTCCAGGATGGCTGTGGTGGGATTCGTGAGCCGGGTGTAGATGTTCCCCAGTTCCTTGAGCGCGAAGAGGTTGGCGCCGTGCTCGGTGTTCTTGAACACGAAGGAGCTGGTGCGGTAGATGGGTACCCCGCGGGACAGCGTGGCGGTATCGGGCTGTTCCTGGCCCGCGTGCAAGGCGAGGGTCTCGAAACGGTAGGGCTTGG
>JGI12269J14319_10004804_pt1 | contig 12203 bp, 10 predicted proteins | sample PeaSoiSIISIP2007_FD_14319 | JGI IMG/M metagenome (IMG submission 14319) | reverse complement strand
GATCCTCGAGTGCCACTGACATCTGCGGGCCGGCGAGGGACTTCGCCTTTTCCGCAGCGAGCCGCACCGAATGGACCGCCACGTAGCCGAACCAGTTGCGGGCGGTGGGGGTCTTCTTCACCGCCTGGCGGAAAGCAGCGACGAACTCCGCGACATGCGGCACGTTCGGCTGATTCCACCACCATTCCATGTCCCACCACCCGGCCTGCGCCTCCTTCGGCACCGCCTTGACGCTTTCCAGCTCGAACAGTCCGCCGCCGAGCCCCATGTCCTTTTCCATGCCGAACTGCGTGAACTGCTTCATGCAGTTGATCTGCGCGAGCCCGCCCATGTTGTTGAGCAGCACGTTCGGCTTGTAGGCTTTGGCCTTGATCAGCGTGGCGGAGAAATCCGAGGTGTTGATCGGCAGATAGTCGCCTTCAAAGGTGCCGCCGAGCTTCTTGAGGTTCTTGACGAAGGCGTCCTGCAGCGTGTGGCCATAGGCGTAGTCCGGCGTGATGAAGAACCATTTATTGCCGAACTTCTTCACCAGCTCCGGCGTGACCGCCGCCGCCTCCATCGACGTCGTGTTGCAGATGCGGAACACGTTCCACTTACAGTCGGTGCCGGTGAGCGGATCGGTGTGGCCGCCCGGCACGATATGGAACACCTTCTTCTGGCTGGTCACCTGCAACATGGCATAAGCGATGCCGGAGTTCACGTCGCCGAGGATCACGTCCACTTTGTCGCGGTCGATGAGCTTTTGCGTCTTCTGGACGCCGGTGCCGACGTCGTTTGCGGAGTCCTCGACGAGCAGTTCGACCTGCCGTCCGAGGATGCCGCCCTTCTTGTTGATCTCGTCGCGCGCGTATTGCGAGCCCTCGACCTCGCTTTGCGCCAATGCGGACAGGATGCCGGTCAGCGGATTGACCATGCCGATTTTGACCGGCTCCTCGCCGCGCGCGCTCAGGATGAAGGGTGCGGCGAGCTGGAGCGCGCCGAGTGCCACGCCTGCCTTGAGCAGCCGGCGCCGGCCTAAACCGGACGGAGTCTTCCGCGCATTCGCTTTTGCCATAACGTCCTCCCAGTTCGAGCGTTGTTGCCAACGCATTGCGTTCTTGTCAGGGGAAGAGAATGCCGCCATTTGGGGGCGAGTTCAATGCTCCCTTCAAAACCTCGTTCCCGGCCGCTTTGCATTGCTCAAATCGCGTCGAAAGCACTTGGCGCCGCTGGGTTTTCGCTCCCCGGCCGCCGTCCCTTTGTCCTGGACGCGGCCTGCAAAGGGGCTATCTTCAAGGCCGTCCCGCCTGAAGGAGGCTGCGATGCCGCAGAGCGAGCGCGCCTACCGAAACGTGCTCGAGCTGATCGGCAATACGCCGATGGTCGAGCTCACGCGGCTCGAGCGCGGACGCTCGCGGCTCTTCGTCAAGCTCGAGAGCCAGAACCCGGGCGGCTCGATCAAGGACCGCATCGGCCGCTCGATGATCGAGGCGGCCGAGTGCCAAGGGCGGCTCAAGCCCGGCGGCGTGCTGATCGAGGCGACCGCCGGCAATACCGGCCTCGCCTTGGCCCTCGTCGCCGCGCAGAAGGGCTACAGGCTCATCCTCCTCATCCCCGACAAGATGAGCCAGGAGAAGATCTTCCATTTGCGCGCGCTCGGCGCCGAGGTGATCCTCACCCGCTCGGACGTGGGCAAGGGTCATCCGGAATACTATCAGGACATGGCGGAGCGTTTAGCCCGCGAGACCCCCGGCGCCTTCTACGTCAACCAGTTCGCCAATCCCGCCAACCCGCAGGCCCACGAGGAGACGACCGGCCCCGAGATTTGGTCGCAGATGGAGGGCAGGCTCGATGCGGTCGTCTGCGGCGTCGGCTCCGGCGGCACCTTGACCGGCCTCTCGCGCTATTTCGCGAAGACGGCTCCCGCGGTCGAGATGATTCTCGCCGACCCCGAGGGCTCGGTGCTGGCCGGCTATGTCAGGAGCGGCAAGGTCGCCAAAGTGTCCGGCTCCTGGCTCGTCGAGGGCATCGGCGAGGATTTTTTACCACCGGTCGCCGATCTCTCGCGCGTCAAGCGCACCTACGTCATCCCGGACCGCGAGGCCTTGCTCGTCTGCCGCGAGGTCCTGCGCAAGGAGGGCATCCTCGCCGGCACCTCGTCGGGCACGCTCATCGCGGCGGCGCTCAGATATTGCCGCGAAGAGAGTGCTTCGAAGCGCGTGGTCACGCTCGTGTGCGACAGCGGGAACAAATATCTCTCCAAGGTGTACAACGACTACTGGATGCTCGATCAGGGCTTCATCGAGCGCGCCGAGCGCCACGACTTGAGCGACCTCATCTCCCGCCAGCACCGCCTGCACGCGACCGTCACGGTCAAGCCCGACGACACCCTCATGACCGCCTTGAGCCGGATGAAGCTCTACGACATCTCGCAGCTGCCGGTCACGGCGGGCGAGCGCATCGTCGGCATCGTCGACGAGGAGGACATCCTCATCCGCGTTTTCGACCACGAGGACCGCTTCCGCGAGCCCGTCGCGAGCGCCATGACGAAGAAGCTCGAGACGGTGGCGCCCTCGGCCCCGCTCTCGGCCGTGCTTGATATCCTCAAGGGAGGCCATGTCGCCATCGTGAGCGAGGGCGAGCAATTCCTCGGCCTCATCACCCGCATCGATCTTCTCAATTATTTGCGCCGCCGCATGAAGTAGCCGCGGCCGGAGTGTTGTCATGCCGGATGCCCCGAAAGCCCCGAAGCCCAACCGTCTCGGCTTCGCGACCCGCTCGATCCACGCGGGCCAGAGCCCCGATCCCTCGACCGGCGCCATCATGACGCCGATCTACGCGACCTCGACCTACGTGCAGGAGAGCCCGGGCGTGCACAAGGGCTACGAGTATTCGCGCAGCCAGAACCCGACGCGCATGGCTTACGAGCGCTGCCTCGCCGACCTCGAGAGCGGACGGCAGGGCTTCGCCTTCGCCTCGGGCCTCGCCGCCGCCTCGACGGTGCTCGAGCTCCTCGATCACGGCGCCCACATAGCCGCGATGGACGATCTCTATGGCGGCACCTACCGGCTCTTCGAGCGCGTGAGGAAGCGCTCGGCCGGCCTCTCGGTCTGCTACGCGGACTTGAGCGAGCGTGCTGCGCTCGAGGCCGCCCTCCGACCCGAGACGCGCATGATCTGGGTGGAGTCGCCGACCAACCCGCTGCTCAAGCTGGTCGATCTCGAGCGCGTGGCCGAGACGGCGCGCAAGCGCGGCATCATGACCGTCTGCGACAACACCTTCGCGACACCCTGGGCGCAGCGCCCGCTCGAGCTCGGCTTCGACATCGTCCTCCATTCGGCGACCAAATACTTGAACGGCCATTCGGACATGGTGGGGGGTATCGTCGCCGTCGGCGAGAACCGCGAGCTCGCCGAGCGCCTCGCCTTCCTCCAGAACGCCGTAGGTGCTGTGGCCGGGCCGTTCGACAGCTTCTTGGCCCTGCGCGGCCTCAAGACGCTCGCCTTGCGCATGGAGCGCCATTGCGCGAACGCAGCCGCCATCGCCGCCTGGCTCGCGCGGCATGCCAAGATCGAGCGGGTGATCTATCCCGGGCTCGCGAGCCATCCCCAGCACGCGCTCGCGCAGCACCAGATGCCCGGCTTCGGCGGCATGGTCACCGCCTTCATCCGCGGCGGGCTCGAGCCCTCGCGCCGCTTTCTCGAGCGCTGCGAGATCTTCGCGCTCGCCGAGAGCCTGGGCGGGGTCGAGAGCCTCATCGAGCATCCCGCCATCATGACCCATGCCTCGATCCCAGCCGAGCAGCGCGCCGCCATCGGCATCAGCGACGGGCTCGTGCGCCTCTCGGTCGGCGTCGAGGACGCGAGCGATCTGATCGCGGACCTGGACCAGGCATTGCGCTAGGATGCGGCGGCGATCCTTGCGGCGCGGTCGCGGAGGATCGCCCACTCTAGGTGGGTTATGACCAAGCGGGCTCAGAAGCTTCATCGAGCGCTCCTCCCGGCGGCCGCGGCGGCGTTGCTCGTCTTGAGCATCTCGCTCGGCCCGGCCCCGGCCCTGGCACAGAGCAAGCCGGGCGGAGCCGGGACTACTACCTCCCCCTGGACCATCGATAGCGACGCCGACGGCTTGAAGGCGCCCGCCGAAAGCGGCGACGCGGCCGCGCAATATGCGCTCGGGATGAAGCTGTGGCTCGGCCATGGCATGAAGCAGGACACCAATGCGGCGATCGTCTGGCTCACGCGCTCGGCCGCGCAAGACTATCCGCTCGCCGAATCGGCGCTCGGCGTCATGTACGAGGACGGCGACGGCGTCCATCAGGATTTCGCCAAGGCCGCCTTCTATTATGCCCGCGCCGCGCAAAGCGGCGAGGCGCTCGGCCAATACCGTCTCGGCCTCCTCTATTTGAACGGGCGCGGCGTGGCGAGGGACACTGCCAATGCGGCGCGCTGGTTCCGCGCCGCCGCCGAGCAGGGCATGGCCGACGCGCAAAACAACCTGGGCTACCTCTACGCCATGGGCATGGGGGTAGCGAAGGACCTTCCGGCCGCGCTCGGCTGGTACCAGAAGGCGGCGCAAGCGGGCAACACTGACGCGAAAGCGAACCTGCTCAGTCTTCAGGCCCAGATGACGGCAGCCCCGCCGGCATCGCAGCAGGCACAGGGGCGGCCGCCCGATCTCAAGGACATCGTGGCCACGCTTGAGGCCCACCCGCTCGGCAACGATTCGCTCACGGCGGAGTTCGGCAAGCCGGGCGCGCTCGAGATCAAGTCCGAGCCGAGCGAGGACGGGCGCTTGGAGGAGGTGCGCGTCGGTTTTGCCCAGGCCTCGGGCCGAAGCTGGCTGAGCTACAAGATCTACCCCAGCTTGAGCACGGCGCTCGAAGCGTTCGAGGGCTACGGCAGGACGCCGCTCCCGGCCGGCTCGACGCTCGTCCGCCACGCCTTCACGGTCGGCCTCATGAGCAACAACCGGCCCTTCACGGTGCGCTGCGTCGAGAGCCGCGAGGCAAAGGGGCCGCCTGACGAGCACGAGGTGAGCTGCGCCTTCTTCGAGGGCGATGTGCCGCTCGTCTATGTCGGCGGCACGCTGGCGCGCTACAAAGAGGCCGATTATCCGCCCGACGAGATCTGGAAGCGGGCCGGTGCCATTGCCGCCGCCGGCTATTGGCATGTGCATCGGGTCCTGCCGTTGGACCCGAGCGGGGGGCGCGGCGGCTGATCAGCGCTTCTCCGGCTTGAGCTGTTGGACCTCGCTGTCCTTGTCGCTGCGGTCGCTGGCAAAGATGAGGGCCATCAGCGTGACGCCGAGTGCGGACGTGCAGACGATTCCTCCCGCGAGTGCCACGGTGCCCCAGAGCCCGATTCCCAGCCCCTCGAAGCCGTTGAATGCCCACAATAGGGCGAGCACAAAGGCGATCGAGAGCAGGCAGGCGAGCATGAAGGTAATCAGCCATCGGCGCATGAAGGCCCTCCCTTGCCGCGGTCTGGCGCTTGGCCCACTTAATATATCTCGCCCTAAAGCGGGCTGCGGCGAGGGCTTTGCGGCCATTTGTCGCGAACGGACCGCGGAATGGGGGCCGCCCGCGTTTGCCTTTCGCCGGCCTCTCTCGTAGGCTTCTTTCGCAAACCGACCGGAGCGAGCCGCGTGACATATTATCCCGCACCCGATCCCGCCCCCTTCGCCTGGAGGCAAGCGGCACCCGACCCGCTCGACTATCCGGAATTTTACGAAGGCGTCGTCTTGAGGCGCATCTTCGCGCACATTCTCGACCTTTTCCTCATCTGCATGCTGGTGGCGGCACTTGGCCTCTTCTTCGTGACGCTTGGCGTGCTGAGCCTTGGCCTCGTCTGGATGCCGCTTCTCGCGGTGAGCCCGGCCGTGACACTCGCCTACGACGCCTTCCAGGTTGCCGGCAGACGCTCCGCCACCCTTGGCATGCGCGTATTCGGCGTCGAGGTGCGCAGCTGGACCGGCGCGCGGCCCGATCTTCCCCAGGCCTTCGTGCGTGCGCTTCTGTTCTGGGGCATGTCCTATATGACGGCGACGCTCCTCATGTGGCTGGTGCTCGGCTTCGCCCTCTTCAATAGGCACCGGCGCTGCTTGCACGATTATCTCTCAGGCACGGTGGTGATCCGCAGCGCGAGCCAGATGGTGCTTGGTCCGGCCATGCGATGAGCCTCGGCCGGCCGCCGATCCGTCGCTTCCCGATCTTGTGGCCGGCCAGCGCCTCGGGGATAATGTCGCCATGCCGTCAGGTTCCTCCGCAGGCCTAACCAGGCTTCAGCGCCAATTCTTCCTCTCGGGGCCGCGTCCTTGTCCCTACCTCTATGGTCGGGTGGAGCGCAGCATCTTCACCGAGCTCGCTGGCGCCGAGGCCGGCCGCTCTTATGAGACGCTGCTGCGCTCCGGCTTCCGCCGCAGCCACCAGGTCGCCTTCCGTCCCGCCTGTCCGGAATGCACCGCCTGCGTGCCGGTCAGAGTGGTCGTTGCCGAGTGCGAGGAGCGCGGGTGGATGCGCCGTATCCGCAAGGCGAACGCGCCGCTTGTCGCGCACGAGCGTCCCGCGCGCGGGACGCGCGAGCAATACGCGCTCTTTCGCCGCTACATCGCGGAGCGCCATGCGGACGGCGAGATGGCGCTCATGGACTATGACGACTATCGCAACATGATCGAGGACAGCCCCATCGACAGCGCCGTGGTCGAGTTTCGCGATGCCCCGGGCGGTCTCGTCGCCGCCTGCCTCTTCGACCGGCTCTCGGACGGCTTCTCCGCGGTCTACAGCTTCTTCGCGCCCGGCGAGCTCTGGCCGAGTCTCGGCAGCTACATGATCCTGTGGCTCATCGCCAGCGCGCGCGCGCGTCGGCTCCCCTACGTTTATCTCGGCTACTGGGTCGAAGGCAGCCGCAAGATGTCGTACAAGACCCGCTTTCGCCCGCTCGAGGCGCTCGGCAGCGAGGGCTGGCGGCGCTGCGAGCCCAAAGGCACGCGCGAGACCCCATGACCGACATGACGATCCGCGAGGTGCGCACGACGCTCCTGCGCATGCCCTGGCCCGACAACCCCGGGATGCGCGGACACGCGCTCGGCAAGACGCGCGATCTCCTGGTGCTCGAGGTCGAGACCAAGGATGGCATCGTCGGCATGGGGTACCTCAATCCCCTGGCACCGGTCTTGCGCACGATCGCCATGTGCCTCGAGGAGGCGATCGTGCCGCGCGTGCTCGGCCGCGACGCGACGGCGATCGAGGCCATCTGGCGCGATCTCTGGCGCGCCACCTACACCGCCGGCCGCGAGGGCATTGCCATGATGGCGATCTCGGCCCTCGACATCGCGCTCTGGGATGCGCTCGGCAAGCGCGCCTCACTCCCGCTGCATCGGCTCTGGGGTCATTACCGCTCCGAGATCCCGGCCTACGGCAGCGGCTGCTGGCGCGGCAGCGGCGGCGACGGCATGATCGAGAAAGCCAAGCGTTACGTCGCTCAGGGCTTCAAGGCGATCAAGATGCAGGTCGCCCATGTCCACGACCTCGCGACCGATCTCGCGAACGTGCGCCGCATGCGCGAGGCCCTCGGACCCGGCATCGACATCATGATCGACGTCAACATGGGCTGGCGCGCCGACACGGCGATCCTCATGGGGCGCAAGTTCGAGGAGTACGACGTCTACTGGCTCGAGGAGCCGGTGCCCGCCCATGATTTCGCCGGCTACATGCGCATCGCCGAGGCGCTCGATCTTCGCATCGTCGGCGGCGAGACGCATTTCACCCGCTTCGACCTGCGCCCCTTCCTCGAGAACCCGCGCCTCCCCATCCTGCAGCCCGATCCGATGCGCGGCGGCCTGACCGAGCTCAGGAAGATCGCGGCCCTTGCCGATACCTGGGGCATGACGCTCGCCCCGCATCTCTTCCCCGAGCTCAACGTCCACCTTCTGGCCTCGATCCCCAACGGCCTATGGCTCGAGCACATGGGCCTGCTCAACGACCTCTGGGTCGAGCCGGTGCCCATCGAGAACGGCATCATCACCGCCCCCGAACGCCCCGGCCACGGGCTTGCGTTCAAGGAAGAAGTGTTGAGGGATTTCCGCATCTAGGGTGCTATCCCTCACCCTCCCACGGCTGTAAGGCCGTGGGAGGGTGAGGGACGGCGTCCTACTCGAACTTGAGCGCGCGCGGGAAGCCTGCGGGAGGCAGGCGGCCGGCCTGGGCGGCCTACCGCGCGTCGAACTCCGCGCGCAGCGCATCCCTGAGCTCCGACGGGACGGCATCCTTGCCCGTCGCGAGGAGCCAGCGCTCAAGCGCCCGTCCCGGATCGGCGAGCCGCGCAATGCCGCGATAGACGGTGCCGCGGTAGATGCGGATCGGCGTCTCGATGCGCGGCCCGTCTTCGCTTTCGACGAGGAGCCCGCGATAGCCGAGCCCCGGCGGCTCCAGTCGGGAGCCGCTTTCCGTTACGAGCGCGGCGAGACGCTTGAAGAGCGAGCTCGCCGCGGCCGAATCGAGCGTCCAGCGCGGGTTGGGCCGCCCGGAGAAGATGTCAAGCGTCACGAAGATCGTCATTGTCCTCCGTGGCACCGGGCTCGGGCGGCCTCCATACCGGGTCTCAGCGAATGTGCACCCACTTCCCCGTGATCATGTAGGTGCAGAATTGCGTGTAGTTGCCGCGGTTGCAGGTCTTGGGATCGCTGATCGGATGGCCGCTGTTGTCGACGTTGCGGGCCGCCGTCGAGCCCGGCTTGTGCGACCAGCAGCCGACCTTGTCCTGCCGATACCAATGATAATCCACATTGGGCCACATCACGAGCGCCACGTACCAGCCTTTTCCAGGCCCAAGATGTCCCGCGAAATTCGGGCACGGATTGAGCCCATCGCTGTGCGCGGCGGGCTCCACATTCGCGCACTGAAGCTGGGTATACATATGGCCGGTGGCGCGGCCGGGCTGGGCGAAGGTATTGGTGATCTGGTTGTTCGCGTAGTTGTAGCAATTGTTGTGTGGTTGGACCGCCGGCGTGTTCCAAATGGCGGGATTATAGACGGGCGCGTCGGCAGCAACGCAGGGCGGACATTTGACTGGAGGCGGCACCAATGGCTGTTGCGGGCCTGCGCGGAGCATTTCCTGCACATGCGCCGCAACCGGCGCTTCGAGATCGGCCTTGCCCTTTTCGAGCAGGTATTGCTCAAGCTCGGGGGCGCCGGCGACTGACCAAACCCGCCGGCTTGGCGTCTCGGCATCGGTATCCTCGACACTGAAACCTTGATAGCCCAAGCCTCCCCCACTCCCGGCAACGGCTTCGGGCAATTTCGACCTCTCCACCATTGCGCGAAATTCCTTCTCCTCGTCCGCGCTCACGACCCAACGAGGGTTCTCGCGCCCCGAAAAAACATGTAACGTCACAAGTAAAGACATCGCTTCCTCCCTTATTGAATTTCATGCCAGCAACGACATCTCGTGGGGAACACCCCTCGACGATCTCGAAGGTCTGCGCAACAAGCGCGATGTCGTCCCGATTGGACACGCGTACTATAACATGTCTAATATGGCGTTACAATTATTAATTGTATCTGCTGCGGGGTACTCTCGGCTGCAAGACGTCCGGATCTCGGACGGCGCTCCCTCACCCTGCTCGCTTCCCTCTCCCGCTTGCGGTAGAGGGTCGGCGTGCGGGGGCGGAGCGCGCGCCTACTCGAACTTGAGCGCGCGCGGGAAGCCTGCGGGAGGCAGGCGGCCGGCCTGGGCGCGCGCGCCGATCCAGTCCTTGAGCTCGGCCTTGGTGAAGCTGCGCGTCCGCTCGCCGGTGCGGCAGCTGAGTCCCTCCTCCAGGCTGAAGCTCTTCACGTCGGAGAGCCCGCCGTCCTTGTATTTCTGCAGGATGACGCCGCGCCCACGCGCCATCTCCGGCACCTCCGCGAGCCTGAAGAGGAGGAGCTTGCGGTTCTCGCCGAGGACCGCGAGCCAGTCGCCCACGACGGGCGCGCACGCCGTCGCCTCGCGGCCGGCCTCGAGGTTGAGCACCTGCTTGCCCGTGCGCGTCTGGGCAAAGGCATCCTCGGCCTTGACCACGAAGCCGCGCCCGTCCTCCGCCGCGACGATGAGCTTCTCCTCGGGCTTGTAGACGCGCATATGCACCACCTCCTGATCGTTGCCGAGCTCGATCATGAGTCGGAGCGGCTCGCCGAAGCCGCGCCCGCCCGGCAGCTTGTCGCAGCCGAGCGTGTAGAAGCGGCCGTTGGTCGCGAAGACGAGGAGCTTGTCCGTGGTCTCGGCAGGGATGACGAATTTGCCGCGATCGCCCTCCTTGTACTTGAGCTCCGAAGCGTCGGCGAGATGGCCCTTGACACTCCTGATCCAGCCCTTCTCCGAACAGATCACCGTAATGGGCTCGCGCTCGACATAGGCCTCGAGCGGCACCTCCTCGACCGCGGGCGCCGTGCCGATCTCGGTGCGCCGCTTGCCGAGTGCCGTCTTCGGGCCGAACTTGGCCTTGAGCGCGCGCAGCTCCTCGCCGACCCGCTTCCAGCGCTTGCCTTCGTCCTTGAGCAGCGCCTTGAGCTCGGCGCGCTCTACCGAGAGCGCCTTGTGCTCCTCCCTGATCGCGACCTCCTCGAGCCTGCGCAGGGCGCGCAAGCGCATGTTGAGGACCGCCTCGACCTGCGTCTCCGAGAGCTTGAAGCGCCGCATCATCACCGCCTTGGGGTCGTCCTCCTCGCGGATGATGCGGATCACCTTGTCGAGATTGAGGTAGGCGATGCGGAAACCCTCGAGGATCTCGAGGCGCTCCTCGATCTTGCCGAGGCGGTGCCTGGAGCGCCGCACGAGCACGTCCTGGCGGTGATCGAGATAGGCGCTGAGGACCTCGCGCAGGCTCATGACTCTCGGGGTGAGCCCGCCGTCGAGCACGTTCATGTTGAGGGGGATGCGCACCTCGAGCTCGGTCTGGCGGAAGAGCGTCTCCATCAGCACTTCCGGGTCGACGTTGCGGCTCTTGGGCTCGAGCACGAGACGGATGTCGTCGGCCGATTCGTCGCGCACGTCGGCGAGCAGCGCCAGCTTGCGCTCCAGGAGAAGCTCGGCGATGCGCTCGATGAGGCGCGCCTTCTGCACCTGATAGGGAATCTCGCTGACGACGACCTGATAGACCCCGCCCTTGAGCTTCTCGGCATGCCAGCGCGCGCGCAGGCGAAAGCTGCCGCGCCCGCTCGCGTAAGTCGCAACGATGCTCTCGCGCGGCTCGACGAGCACGCCGCCCGTGGGCAGGTCCGGGCCCGGGATGAAGCGCACGAGCGTGTCGATGCGCGCCTCGGGATGGTCGATCAGGTGGAGGAGGGCATCTGCGAGCTCGCCCACGTTGTGCGGCGGGATGCTCGTCGCCATGCCGACGGCAATGCCCTGGGCGCCGTTCGCAAGCAGGTTCGGGAAATTGGCCGGCAGTACGACCGGCTCCTCGCCCTCTCCGTCATAGGTCGGACGGAAATCGACCGCGTCCTCGTCGATGCCGTCGAGCAGGAGCTCGGCCACGGCGGTCATGCGCGCCTCCGTGTAGCGCATGGCCGCGGCGTTGTCGCCGTCGATGTTGCCGAAATTGCCCTGGCCGTCGACGAGGGGATAGCGCGCGGCGAACTCCTGGGCCAGACGCACGAGGGCGTCGTAGATCGCGGCATCGCCGTGGGGGTGATACTTGCCCATCACGTCGCCCACGATGCGCGCGCATTTCTTGAAGCCCTGGTCGGGATCGAGGCGCAGCTGGCGCATCGCATGCAAGAGCCGGCGATGCACCGGCTTGAGCCCGTCGCGCACGTCGGGCAGCGAGCGCGCCATGATGGTCGAGAGCGCGTAGGAGAGATAGCGCTCGCTGAGCGCATCCGCGAATTGGGTGGAGCGAATCTCTCCCGCGCTTGGAGTATCGGCCATAAGCTCTCCTCGATGACACCAGATATAGTAGCGGGCCTGACAGTGCCGTCAATCGCTCGTAGGCGATGGAGCGGGATCGCTCGTGCCGGTGCTGCTTTGGCGGAGCGCGCGGCGCAAGCGCTCGAGCAAGTGGGCGCGCGCCTGGGGCAGTTCGCGGTTGAGGCTTGCGAAGACGTGGCGCTCGAGGAAATGGCCGGTCAGGCCCAGGCCGTCAAGGATGTCGCCGTCGGACGGCGTCTCGCCGGGCTCGGCCAAGAAGCGCGGCAGGCGGAGGAGGCGGTCCTTGTAAGGCTCGCCCGCCGCGAGCGAGACGGCGCG
>JGI12269J14319_10004801_pt1 | contig 12207 bp, 10 predicted proteins | sample PeaSoiSIISIP2007_FD_14319 | JGI IMG/M metagenome (IMG submission 14319) | reverse complement strand
CGGACGAGCCGGCGGGCCGCGATCTGGGGATGGCTCGCGAGCTCGGGGAAGCTGCGCACGGGCTCGAAGCAGTTGTCGACGGGATGCAGCAGCTCTTCCCAGTGGACGAGCGGCTCGGCGGCGAAAAGCTCACCCACTTCGGCGATGAGGGCCTCTTGCGGGAGAGGCTCCCACTGGCGCCCGATCCACTCCCGTCGGCCGACGGCGGTGCAGAAATTGGCCCAGAACTTCGCCTCGAGATTGCCGATCGAGACGAAGCCTCCGTCCTTGGTGCGGTAGATGTTGTAACAGGCGGCACCGCCGTTGAGGCGGTTCCTCGCGCGCGCGGGCGCCTCCTTGCCGCGGGCGGCGGAGGTGAGGCCGATCGATTGCCAGGCGAGCACGCTCTCGGCGAGGCTCACGTCGACGAAGGCGCCCCTGCCGCTGCGGGCGCGCGCGAGGAGGGCGGCAAGTGCAGTGGCGGCGGCCTGGATGCCGCTCGCGAAATCCGCCGTCGGCGGCCAGGCGAAAGTTGGCGCCTCCTTGCCCCCGGAGGCGACGAGCCCGCCGCCGAGCGACATATAATTGATGTCGTGCCCGGCCTTCCCGCGATAGGGGCCGCTTTGCCCCCAGCCGGAGAGTGCCACATGGACGAGCCGCGGATTGCACGCTTCGAGATGCTCGCGCGTGAAGCCCAGGCGGTCGAGCACGCCCGGACGATAGGATTCGAGCATGACGTCGGCCGAGGCGAGGAGGGCCTCGAACGCCGCCTTGCCCGCACTCGCCTTGAGATCGAGCTCGACGACGCACTTGCCGCCGTTCATCACCTTGTAATGGGCCGAGGTGCCGTCCTTGTCGCGCGGCGGCAGATGCCGCATGGGCTCGCCGCCGGGCGGCTCCACCTTGACCACCTCGGCGCCGAGGTCGGCCAGGATGAGGGCCGCGTAAGGCCCGGGCACATATTGGCTGAGATCGAGGACGCGCACGCCCTCGAGGAAACGGTGGCCCATGGCGGCGGCGTCCTCTCCGCGATCCGCTCTCAGCCTCGCGCGCCGCAACGAGGGGCGCGCGTCGACGACACGCTCAATAGCCGTGCTGCGCGGCCCAGCCCTTGCCCGCCTCGAGCTCGCCGATCGCCTGATTGATGAGCCCTTGGGCGTTCACCTTGTGGCCGCCGAAGACGTCGCGGGCACGCTGGAGTTGGCCGAGCGCGTTGTTCAAAGCACCCTCGGCGGCGTCGATAGCGGGATAACGCGACTGCGCGAGCGTGCCGGCCCCGAAGGACAGCAATGCCACCAACGCCATCGCGCCGACCAGTCTGATGCGGCTCTTCGAAATCATGATCCCCTCCTTGCCGGATGATGTGGTCCCCTCGGACGCGGTCCGAGCCTATTCGACGAGGGCCGGCGGAATCGGCCCGCCGGTTGCCTCCTTGGGCTTCTTGCGCGTGCGGATCTCGGGCGCGTAGTCGAAGGCGAGCGCCGCACCCTCGAGCCGCACCTTGACGATGCCGCCATTGACGAGCTTGCCGAAGAGGAGCTCGTCGGCGATACCCTTCTTGACGTGCTCCTGGATGACGCGGCCGAGCGGACGCGCACCGAAGGCCGGGTCGTAGCCCTTCTGCGCGAGCCAGCGCCGCGCCTCCGCCGTCAGCTCGATCGAGACGTTGCGGTCGGCGAGCTGCTCCTCGAGCTGGATGACGAACTTGTCGACCACCCGCTCGACGATCTCGGGCGTCAGGTGCGCGAAGCCGATCACCGCATCGAGGCGGTTGCGGAACTCCGGCGTGAACATGCGGTTGACCGCCTCGTGGTCGTCGCCGAGGCGGGTCTGGCGCTCGAAACCGATCGGCGGCTTCGCCATGTCGGCAGCCCCCGCGTTTGTCGTCATGATCAGGATCACGTTGCGGAAGTCGATCGTCTTGCCGTTATGGTCGGTGAGCTTCCCGTGGTCCATTACCTGGAGCAGGATGTTGAAGAGGTCGGGGTGCGCCTTCTCGATCTCGTCGAGCAGCAGGACCGCGTAGGGGTGCTGGTCGACGGCGTCGGTCAAGAGCCCGCCCTGGTCGAAGCCGACGTATCCGGGTGGGGCGCCGATGAGCCGCGAGACGCTGTGCCGCTCCATGTACTCGGACATGTCGAAACGGATGAGCTCGACCGTGAGCGAGAGTGCGAGCTGGCGCGCGACCTCGGTCTTGCCGACGCCGGTCGGCCCCGAGAAGAGGTAACAGCCGATCGGCTTCTCCGGCTCGCGCAGGCCCGCGCGGGCGAGCTTGATGGCGGAGGAGAGCGCGTGGATCGCNCGGTCCTGGCCGAACACCATGCGCTTCAAGTCCTGCTCGAGGCGCTTGAGNACGCTCTTGTCGTCGCGGCTGACGTTGCGCGGCGGTATGCGCGCGATCTTGGCGACCACGGCCTCGATNTCCTTGAGCGCCACCGTCTTCTTGCGCTTGNTCTCGGCCACCAGCATCTGCGCGGCACCCACCTCGTCGATCACGTCGATCGCCTTGTCGGGAAGCTTGCGGTCCGTGATGTAGCGCGCCGAGAGCTCGACGGCGGCGCGGATCGCCTCGGTGGTGTAGCGCACCCGGTGATGGCGCTCGTAATAGGGCTTGAGACCATGCAGGATCTTGACGGAATCCTCGACCGAAGGCTCGTTCACGTCGATCTTCTGGAAGCGCCGCACCAGCGCGCGGTCCTTCTCGAAGTAGTTGCGGTACTCCTTGTAAGTGGTGGAGCCGATGCAGCGGATGGTGCCGCCGGCGAGCGCCGGCTTCAAGAGGTTGGAAGCATCCATCGAGCCGCCGCTCGTCGCCCCCGCACCGATCACCGTATGGATCTCGTCGATGAAGAGGATGGCGTTCTTCTGATGCTCGAGTTCGTTGATCACCGCCTTGAGCCGCTCCTCGAAGTCGCCGCGGTAACGCGTGCCGGCGAGGAGTGCTCCCATGTCGAGGCTGTAGATGACCGAGCCGCGCAGCACGTCCGGCACCTCGCCGCGCACGATGCGCCGAGCCAGGCCCTCCGCGATCGCGGTCTTGCCGACCCCGGGCTCGCCCACGTAGAGGGGATTGTTCTTCTGCCGGCGGCACAGAATCTGGATGGTGCGCTCGACCTCGGACTCGCGCCCGATCAGCGGATCAATCTTGCCTTGGCGCGCCTTCTCGTTGAGGTTGACGCAGTAGGTCCCGAGCGCGTCCTGTCCGCGGCGCACCACCTTCTCGGGTGCCACGTCCTCGTCGGCGCCATGCGGGCTTTTTGCCTGGGCGTGGCCGGGCACCTTGGCGATCCCGTGGGAGATGTAATTGACCGCATCCAGCCGCGTCATGTCCTGCTCCTGCAGGAAGAACACGGCGTGCGACTCGCGCTCGGCGAACATGGCGACAAGCACGTTGGCCCCCGTCACCTCCTCGCGGCCCGAGGACTGCACGTGGATCGCGGCGCGCTGCAATACGCGCTGGAAGCCGGCGGTGGGCTTGGCGTCTTCCAGCCGGTTGGTGATCAGGCTCGAGAGCTCGTTGTCGACGTAGTCGCTTAGCTCCCGTCTGAGGCGCTCCACGTCGACGCCGCAGGCGCGCAGAACGGCGAGCGCGTCGGAGTCCTCGGAGAGCGCCAGAAGGAGGTGCTCGAGCGTTGCGTACTCGTGCCGCCGCTCGTTGGCGAGTGCTAACGCGCGGTGGAGGCTTTGTTCGAGATTGGGTGAGAGCATTCGGGGCGACCTATCTGACTGGGATACCGGCTAATCCTTCTCGAGCGTGCATTGCAGCGGGTGCTGATGGCGCCGGGCGTAATCGATCACCTGATTGACCTTGGTCTCGGCGACCTCGAAGGTATAGACCCCGCACACGCCGACGCCGCGCCGGTGGACGTGCAGCATGATCTGGGTCGCCTCCTGGTGGCTCTTGCCGAAGAAACGCTCCAGCACATGCACGACGAACTCCATCGGCGTGTAGTCGTCATTCAGCATCAGCACCTTGTAAAGCGCCGGCTTCTTGGTCTTCGGCCGGGTCTTGACCACCACGCCCGTGCCGGTGCCGCCGTCCTCGTCAGACTTCCGCGTATTGCCCATGGCCGTCACACGATCGTCGCACAGGGTCTCGAGTGATCCAGCTATGATAGTCAACTTCGCGCGCCGCACGAAAGCCCTTCGAGAGAAGTATAGTACGCGAGGGAGGACTGTGAAGGGTACCACAGAAATGACAAGGGGCCCGCGATGCCTCGCAGGCCCCTTGCAGAGCGTTCAGCGGATGCCGTTTCAGGCGGCCGCCGGCCTCAGAATCTTCTCGACCGTCACGTTGACCTGCTCCTGGATCGGCCCGAAAGCCTCGTTCGCCACCTTGACCGAGAGCTCGCCGAGCTTGGTGCCCTGCTCGATCAGAGAGTCGAACGTCTCCCGCGCCATCCCGGTCTGCAGCTCCACGAGCTCGCGCACCGTCTTCACGCCGAAAAGCGCCTGCGCATTGGCAACGCCCTTCTCGATCGACGCCTGATTGTAGCTCGCGAACTCCTTGCCGAGGGTCTCGAAGCCCTTGACCAGAACCGTGGAGGCCCTGACCAACGCATCGAGGTTCTCCTTGCCGAGCGCCGTGAGCTCGTCATAGCTCTGGAAGGCGGCATTGGTCGCCTTCTCGAGCTGCTCCTGCGTCGCGGCGAACGCCTTCTCGTAGTTCTTCGTCGCCACCTCGGTCGATGCCTTGACGACGCTCTCGACCGTCTGCTTGCCGGCCTCGACCACCGACTCGAGCGGTTGCGCCAGCTTCTCCAGCCTGACTTTTGATGCCATGTCCCGCACTCCTCAAATTAAATGTCAAAATGGGCTCTCTCCGCCCGCTGCAGCGCCTGGCGGCGCGCTTTTGGGCATCTATGCTGCAGTGCAGCATTGCCGAAGATATAGGCAGTCTCGCGGCTGAGTCAAGAGTATTTGTGCATTGCAACAAAAATGTCTTTCGCAGTGCACGCGAGGGGCTTCGAGGGGCAGCGGCCGGCTCCGGCGACCGGGCTTGCAAAGGCCGGGAGCGCTCCGCCCTGGCACCGGCTTCGCGTGCCACCCATCGGGGGCTGGCCCCGGATTTCGTTGCCATCGGCAAGAGCCCCGGGGCTAATCGGACGAGCCACCAAGCACTGCTCCGCCCCGCCGGCGTATAGGTCGATTTTTTTTCTGTCGAATCGTCTTTTGGGTAGACACTGAATCTGTCCTTCCATAGAATTGCCACAATCTGATCAGGGATTCACTACCTGGTTTGGCTACAAGATTGGCCTCATCGTGTGGCCAGAGGGGAGACGGGGTTTGCTCATGTCCAGGGATCGCGTGCGGAAGGTTGCATTCTCGCTTCTTGCGGCCATCGCCGTGCTGTGGACAGGCCCGGCGGCCGCGAAATACGAGGCGCTCGTGATCGATGCCGGCACCGGGCAGGTGCTCCAGGCCTATAACGCCGATGCGCTCACCTACCCGGCCTCGCTCACCAAGATGATGACGCTCTACCTGACCTTCGAGGCGCTCCAGCAGGGCCGACTCAAATCAAATCAACGGCTTGGCGTGTCCGACTATGCGGCCTCCCAGGAGCCCACGAAGCTCGATCTGATGCCCGGCGATACCATCACGGTCGACGAGGCCGTGCTCGCGCTCGTCGTCAAGTCGGCCAACGACGTGGCCGTGGTCCTCGGCGAGGCGCTCGGCGGCAACGAGAGCCACTTCGCCGAGCTCATGACGCGCAAGGCGGCCGAGCTCGGCATGCGCTCGACCACCTTCCGCAATGCCTCGGGTCTGCCCAATCCCGGCCAGATGACGACCGCGCGAGACATGGCGACCCTTGCACGGGCGCTCATTCGCGATTTTCCGCAGTACTATCATTTCTTCAGCACCCGTGAGTTCACCTTCCAGGGCACCACCATCGCGACGCACAACCACGTGCTGGTCAATTACCGTGGTGCCGACGGCCTCAAGACGGGCTACATCCACGCCGCGGGGTACAATCTGGTGACCTCGGCGGTGCGCAACGGCCGGCGCCTCATCGGCGTCGTGCTGGGCGGCAGATCGGGCGGCCAGCGCGATCGCGCCATGATGCGCTTGCTCGACAGCGGCTTTGCCACGCGCGCGACGATCCGCGAGGCACGCTATACGCCGCCGGCGGCGGCGATCCCGACGGCCAGCGCGCCCGCGCCGGCGGCGGCAATACCAGTGACCAGCGCGCCCGTGCCAGCAGCGGCGGCAACCCCGGTGGCCGCCGCGCCGGCGGCGGCGGCTCCCAACCCGGCGCAGCCATTTCTCCCGGCGGTACCGGTCCTCGCGGTCAATGAGGCGCCGCTCGACGACGTGGTCGAGGGCGGCGACAAGCCCGTGGCCCGCATCGCACGCCCGCAGACGGCACCTGCACTTGCCATGGTCGACGGCAACGACAGCGACGAGATGCGAACGAGCGGCTGGGGCATTCAGGTCGGAGCCTATTCCCATGCAGCACAGGCCCGCGCCGCAGCCCTTCGCGCCAAGCGTTCGATCGCCGGGCTCCGTCGGGCGACGGTCTCGATCGCGCGCAGTCACACCCACCACAGCACGATCTATCGCGCCCGCCTCACGGGCATAAGTGCCGGCGAGGCGCGCGCCGCCTGCGGCAAGATCCATCGCAAGCGGAGCGAGTGCGTCATTCTCAACCCCGGCAACGAGCGCACGCTCGCCGAGGTCCGGCAGTAGCTCTCAAGGGCTAATCCCGCGCGGCCCAGCGCTTGACCCAGCGCACGCGGCCGCGCGTCTCGTAGCCGGCTTGCCGATAGGCCGCGAGCCAGAGGGCCGAGCGCTTGAGGAAGGCGTGCTTCGAGGGGCGCTGCCACTCTCTGAGCCGCCACGAGCCGCTGCGGAGCGGAATACGGCCCTGGCCCAGATAGACCATCGCCGCGCATACGGCACCGTCCGCGAGGCGTACCCTGCACCGTGCCAGTCGATATTTGCGCCCCTCGTAATGGTGAAGGCGCGCGGCCTGGCGGCGGTCGATCCCCCGCACGAGCAGCCCCGCCACGCTGGCACCCCTGCGGCGCGCCAAGAGCGGCAGACTCGAATACCCCTTGGCCACCCGGCGATAGCCCGGAAGACGCGCCGGCACGAGCTTGAGCCTTGCCGCCTCCGGCCCGAGCACCAAGCGACGCACGTCCTCGTCCAGGAGCGTGCCATAAAAGAAGAAGTCCATCCGCACGAGCTTTCGCACCTCGGCGCGCGTATTGCCAACTCTCGCAAATTCGAGCGTCACCCCCTCCCCACCGTCCCCCTTCAAGGGGGAGGGGGACGCTGCTGAAGTCGCCCACCTATTCCCTACCCCCTTGAGGGGGAGGGTGGGGAGGGGGGTGTGCCAGGCGCCCATGATTCCTGGTATTACGCGCCCCGCCCACCTCGCGTTGACGAAGCGCTCTTGGATCAAAACGCGGGGACCGCGACCCCGCTCGCCGCGAGCTGGCGGCGGAGTGCCGACTTGAGCCGCTCGAGCGCCTCAGCACTTGGCGCCTCGCAGCGGGCGACGAGTGCTGCCTGGGTGTTGGAGGCCCGCAACAGCCACCAGCCGTCGCCGCTCTTCACGCGCACGCCGTCGACGGCAACGAGCTCGGCCGCTTCCGCCGCGAGGCGCACCTTGACCTCCTCGATCACCTTGAACTTGCGCTCGTCGCTGCACGGGATGCGCAGCTCGGGCGTATTGACCACGCGCGGCAGACGGTCGACAAGCTCGGCGAGACTGGCACTCTCCCGCGCCACCACGTTCAAGAGGCGCACCGCCGCATAGAGCGCGTCGTCATAGCCGTAATAGCGGTCGGCGAAGAAGATGTGCCCGCTCATCTCGCCGGCAAGCGGCGCGCCGGTTTCGGCCATCTTGGCCTTGATCAGCGAATGGCCCGTGCGCCACATGAGCGGCCGGCCGCCCATGCGCGCGATCTCGTCGAAGAGCACCTGACTCGCCTTGACGTCGGCGATGATCGTGGCCCCCGGATGCTCGCCGAGGACCTCCTTGGCGAGGAAGACGAGGAACTGGTCGCCCCACAGAATACGCCCCTTGCCGTCGAGCACGCCGATGCGGTCGCCGTCGCCGTCGAAGGCGATGCCGAGATCGCAGGCGTGCGCCAGCACGGCCTCGCGCAACTGCTCCAGATTCTCCGGCACGGTCGGGTCCGGGTGGTGCGCCGGGAAAGTGCCGTCGATCCTCTCGTTGAGCAGGATATGCTCGCCGGGAAGGCACGCCACGAGCCGCACCATCGCTTCGCCGGCCGAGCCGTTGCCCGCGTCCCAAGCGACCTTGAGCGGCCGGGCCATGATTGCGTCCTTGGCGAGCCGCGCGACATAGTCGTCGAGCACCGGACGATCGGTGATGCGGCCGCGCCCGGCCACGAAGTCGCCCTTGGCCGCGACCTCGCCGAGCCGGCGGATGTCGCGACCGTAGATCGCAGCCCCCTTAAGCACCATCTTGAAGCCGTTGTGGCTGGGCGGGTTGTGCGAGCCCGTCACCATCACGGCCCCGTCCGAGGGGAGGTGCTTGCTGGCGAAATAAAGCATCGGCGTGGCGCCGAGTCCGACGCGGAAGACCTCGAGGCCGGTCGACGCCAGTCCCTCGCCGAGGGCTGTGGCGAGCTCGGGCGAGCTCAGCCTCCCGTCGTAGCCGAGGGCCACGGTCTTCCCTCCCTCGCGCACCAGGGTCGAGCCGAAGGCGCGTCCCAAGGTGCGCGCGTCCTCGGCCACGAGCGTCTCGCCGACGATGCCGCGAATATCGTACTCGCGCAGGATGCTGTCCTTGAACGCGTGACCCTTCATGCTTCGCGATCCTCGACTGTGCGGTGGCTCCAACCTTCGATCGCCCGAGTCCTCGCGTGTATCCGCCTCGCCCTTCGAGACGCGCGCTTTGCGCGCTCCTCAGGGTGAGGCGGCCCGCAAATACAGCCTATGTCCTCGTCCTGAGGAGGGCCGTAGGCCCGTCTCGAAGGACGAGGACACATCACTCCGGCTCGACCGAGGGCCGGCCGAGGGAAGTGTAGCGGAAGCCCGCGGCCGCCATCTCCTCGGGGCGGTAGATGTTGCGGTAGTCGATCACGACCGGCGCCTTGAGCAGCGATTTGATGCGCTTGAGATCGAGGGCGCGGAATTCGTTCCATTCGGTGAGGATGGCGAGCGCGTCGGCTCCCTCGAGCGTGCCGTAGGCGCTCTCGCACCAGACCACACCCTCGAGGAGCCTCTTGGCCTCGGGCACGCCTTCGGGATCGAAGGCGCGCACCACCGCACCTGCGCGCTTGAGCGCGGGGATCACCTCGAGGCTCGCGGACTCGCGCATGTCGTCCGTATTGGGCTTGAAGGTGAGGCCGAGCACGGCCACGGTCTTGCCGGCGAGCGAGCCGCCGCACGCCTCGATCACCTTCTCCGCCATGCGGGCCTTGCGCGTCGCATTCGCCTCGACCACGGTCTCGACGATGCTGAGGCGCACCCCCGCCTCTTGCGCGATGCGCACGAGTGCGACGGTGTCCTTGGGAAAGCAGGAGCCGCCGTAGCCCGGGCCGGGGTGGAGGAATTTGCGCCCGATGCGGCCGTCGAGACCGATGCCGCGCGAGACGTCGTGCACGTCCGTGCCGAGCTTCTCGCAGAGGTCGGCGATCTCGTTGATGAAGCTGACCTTGGTCGCGAGGAAGCTGTTGGCCGCGTATTTGATGAGCTCGGCGGTCTCGAGCCCGGTGAAGAGGATCGGCGTCTCGATGAGGTAGAGCGGGCGGTAGATGCGCTGCATCAGCTCGCGCGCCCGCTCGCTCTCGGCCCCGATCACGACGCGGTCGGGGCGCATGAAGTCGCCGATCGCGGAGCCTTCGCGCAGGAACTCCGGGTTCGAGACCATGTCGAAGTCGGCATCCGGCCGCATGCCGCGGATGATGCGCTGGACCTCGCGGCCGGTGCCCACGGGCACCGTCGACTTGGTGACCACGACCGTGTAGCCCGCGAGCGCCGAGGCGATCTCGCGCGCGGCGGCGTAGACGTAGCTCAAGTCGGCATGGCCGTCGCCGCGCCGGCTCGGCGTGCCCACGGCGATGAAGACGGCGTCGGCCGTGCCGACCGCGGCTCTGAGATCGCCGGTGAAGGAGAGCCGGCCGTCCCTCGCGTTGTTGACGATGAGCGCCGCCAAGCCCGGCTCGTAGATCGGGATCTCGCCGCGTCCGAGGCGCGCTATCTTCTCCTCGTCCTTGTCGATGCACACCACCTCGATGCCGAACTCGGAGAAGCAGGCGCCGGAGACCAGCCCGACATAGCCGGTACCGACCATGGCGATGCGCATGAGCGTCCCCTCGATTTGTTTTGCTTGTCGCGGCCGCGCTCAGCGCGCCAGCTTGGCGCGGGGGCTCAACAGCTCGGCATAGCGCTGGATCACGTCGCGCACGGCCGGGCCGAGATCCCGGCGCTGGATGGCGAATGCGATGTTCGCCTCGAAGAAGCCGATCTTGTCGCCGCAGTCGAAGCGCGTGCCCTCGAAGCGCAGGCCATGGAAGGGGCTGTGCCCGAGCGTCCTGGCGAGCGCGTCGGTGAGCTGGATCTCGCCGCCGGCACCGCGCTCCCTGCGCTCGAGGTGCTCCATCACCTTGGGCTCCAGGATGTAGCGGCCGATGATGGTGAGCGTGGAAGGCGCCTTCTCGGGCGCGGGCTTCTCCACGAGCCCCTTCACCTCGACGAGCTTGCCGCGCTCGCGCGCCACGTCGAGCACGCCGTAGCGGTTGGTGTGCGCGCGCGGCACCTCCATGACCGCGACCATGTTGCCGCCGACCTCGGCGCGGGCATCGACCATCTGCTTGAGGCAGGGGACCTCCGCCAGCACGAGGTCGTCCGCCAACAGCACCGCGAAGGGCTCGTCGCCGATCAAGTCGCGCGCGCACCACACCGCGTGGCCGAGCCCGAGCGGCTCCTGCTGGCGGGTGTAGGCGACGTGGCCGGGCCTGGGCAGCCAGCGGCGCAGCGCCTCGAGCTCCTCGCTCTTGCCGCGCGCGGCGAGCACGCTTTCCAGCTCGTAGGAATGGTCGAAGTGGTCCTCGATCGCGGTCTTGCCGCGGCCGGTGACGAAGATGAAGTCCTCGATGCCGGCCGCCTGCGCCTCCTCGACCGCATATTGGATCAAGGGCTTGTCGACGACGGGAAGCATCTCCTTGGGCATGGCCTTGGTCGCCGGCAGAAAGCGGGTGCCGAGGCCGCCGACCGGAAAGATGGCTTTGCGTACGCGCTGGATCATGATGCGGTTTGGCGCCTCGGCGCTAAGGTTGTCCTCGGGCGGGCTGCTTTGTGCCATAGCGAAGGGGGGATAGCAACGGCAACGGGCGCCCCCCATCGCCTCAGTGGCCGAGGAGGGTATCCTTGGCCTGGTTGAGCTTGGCCGCGAGATAGCCCGACCCGCCGTGGTCGGGATGCAGCTTCAGCATGAGCCGGCGATAAGCCTCCTTGATCTCGGCGGGGCCGGCTCCCTCCGCGACGCCGAGAATCTGCTGCGCCTCGGTGCGGCTCATCGCACCCGACGCCCGCGGCCGGCCGCGCGAGGAGCTGCCGCCTGCAGCACCGTCGTCTTCCCGGCCGGCCGCCGCGTCCTCGCGCCAATCGGCGCCGAAGCGGCGCTCGAGATAGCTCTCGAGCAGCGAGACCGAGGGTGGATCGCGGCCCTCGCACTCCGCGAGAAGGGAGAGGAGCTCGGCGCGGCTCAGTTGCGCGAGGCTGCGACCCGCGGCATCGCCGGCCAGCACCGTGCCGGACATCTCGCCGGTATCGTGGTCGAGGCTCATGCGCAGCATGGCGGTCTCGACCTTGGAGCGCTGGCCCGGGCGCGGGCCGGCCGCGGCCTTGGCGCGGTCCCACAGCGCCCGCCAGCGCAGGATGAAGGGCAGCGCCGAGCTCACCGCCACGAGCGCATAGGGCCAGCGTCCGGAGACGACGAGATAGAGGGCCAACCCCGCGGCCGCCGCCCCGCCGCCGTAGCGCACGCCTTTGACCAGCACTTGCGGGTCCGCCGCCACCGTCCAGCGCGCGAGCATGAGGAAAGTCAGGAGGAGGGCCGTGCCGAGGAGGAAATAGGCGACCATTCTCCTACCCTAGCGCAGCTGGTGGGTGAGCTGGAGCACCAAGCCGCCCGTCTTCTCGCCGAAACGCGCGAGCGCCTTGCGCCCGCCGGCCGCGTAGACGGCGACGGCGCTCAAGAGGTCCTTGAGCTGCTGCGCGCTCGCCGCATCGAAGGCGCAGTAGGCGCCG
>JGI12269J14319_10004793_pt1 | contig 12224 bp, 14 predicted proteins | sample PeaSoiSIISIP2007_FD_14319 | JGI IMG/M metagenome (IMG submission 14319) | reverse complement strand
ACCCCGAGGCTGGTGATGATCGTGCCGACGAAGACCAGGACCACGCCGCACAGGCCGGGGATCATGATGTCCGAGGTAGTCAGGCCCGGGTTGTACAAGATGATCACCTCCGGGGTAATCCCCAGGCCGGCCGAGGTCCCGCCCGCCCGGCCTGGGTCGGCCGTGCCGCTGGTGCCCGCTCCGCGTTCCAGCCCGGCCAGCGCGGTCAGCGCCGCCCGNGCGGCGAACAGCTGGCTGCCGTCAATCAGGACCAGCGGGCGGCCGGCGCCGGTCACCACAGCCATCTCGGTCTTGCCATCGCGCAGCTGGTCCTGCGCCCAGCTGCGGCCCTGACCGGGCGACGACAGCGTCACGTCGAACGGCGAGCGCAGCGCGCTCTGCGCCGCACCGGCCTGCGGCCCGGCGACCGCGACCGAGATCGTCTTGACATCGAAGCTGGCCGCATAGCCGAGCACCACGAGCAGCAGCACCGGCATCACGATCATCATCGCGAGCGTCCGCCGGTCCCGCCGGAGCTGGCGGAATTCCTTAATGATCATGGCCCACATGGATGTGCCCTTCGCTGATCTGCCGTGCCGAGCGGCGGTCAGAACGCCCTCGCGGCCGGCGTGTCGCCCACAGTATTTCAACAGCTGTTGAACTCTACAAGCGTTGAATTACTTCGGTCAAGAGCCACGACACGAAGGGCCCAGCCGGGCCGGCATCTGAGGTAGACATGAGGCATGACCCAGACTCGGCACGCCGGTCGCTGGACGATTGAGGACCGGTGCGCGTCGGCCTGGCATTATCTCCCGATCGATGTCCCGCCCGGGTCGTCCGCGTTAAGTGTCGAGCTTGACTATGACCGGGCCGAAACCGTCCTGGACCTGGGCTGTTTCGGCCCCGCGGGATTCCGCGGCTGGTCGGGCGCTGCCCGCCGGTCGTTCGTTATCACCGCCGAGTCGGCCACTCCTGGATACCTTCCTGGCGAGCTTGAGGCCGGTACCTGGGAGGTCGTGCTCGGCCTGCACCGGATCCCAGCCGAGGGCACGGCATTCCGGCTGGTAGCCGAGGTCACCGGCACACCTGGCCGGCTGGCTCCCGAGCTCAGCGACGAGCCCGTGCCGCCGGTCACCGACCGGCCCGCCCGCCGCGAGCTGCCGGCCAGCGACGGCCGCCGCTGGCTGGCCGGCGACCTGCACGCGCACACGGTGCATTCGGACGGCGCGATGACCGTGCCCGAGCTGGCCAGGTTCGCGGCAGGCCGGGGACTCGAGTTCCTCGCGGTCACCGACCACAACACGGTCAGTCATCATGCCGAGCTGCCCGCCGCGTCGGCCGCGCACGGCATCACCCTGCTGCCCGGCCAGGAGCTGACCACCGACCGGGGTCACGCGAACGCCTTTGGCGACCTGGGCTGGGTGGACTTCCGCGAGCCGCCGGACGGCTGGCTGGATGCGACCGAGCGGGGCGGTGGCCTGCTGTCGATCAACCACCCCTACGCCGGCCCGGCCAGCTGGATCGCGCCGATGCGGCGGCGGCCGCCGCTGATCGAGATCTGGCACTGGAGCTGGCTGGACCTGCGCTGGACGACACCGCTGAGCTGGTGGCTTGCCTGGCACCCCGGCGCGACGGCGGTCGGCGGCAGCGACTGGCACCGGCCGGGCGCGGACGCACCGCCCGGCTCACCGACCACGTGGGTGCTGTCCGAGGCAGCCGATCCGGCCGCCGTTCTCGCCGGAATCGCCGCCGGTCAGGTCGCCATCTCGGCCAGCCGGGACGGTCCGGTCCTGCTCCGGGTCGACGGCGAGCTGATCGCAGCCGGGGCGGATGGCGCGATCTTGTGCGGACCCGACGGCCCGGCCGCCCGCGTCAGCGGCGAGCTGGCCAGCTTCGCCGACCTGCCCGGCCCTTACCGCCTGATCGATCCGGCCGGCACCACCCTCGCGCTGACCGGCTAGCCAGGCAGCGGCCGGTTCATCGGCGGGCTCCTCCGCCGGCGAACCAAATCCTCGTTATGGGTGTGGTTTCCACCTTGGCGGCGGCACACTCTAGCTATGAGACGCGTCGGCTGGCCGGGTGCGCGGCTGGCACCGGCCGCTGTCTGCGCGGTGCTGTGCCTGGCCGCTGCGTCCTGCTCCTCAGGCGGCGGCGCGGCCAGTCCGCCGGCCCACCCCAGCCACTCGTCAGGACAGCCGGCCAGCGGACCTGCCGCCGTCGCCGCGGTGACGTCCACCTGGGAGACCTTCTTCAACGGCGCGGTCCCGATCCCGCGCCGCCTGACGCTGCTGCAGGACGGCCAGCAGTTCGCCGCCTTCGTCAACTCGCAGGCCAAGACGCCGCTCGGATCGCTGGTCTTCGCGGCTACGGCCACGGTGAGCTCGGTCAAGCTGCAGCCGCCAGGGCAGGCCAGCGTGACCTATACCATCCTGCTCAGCGGCCGCCCGCTGGAGAAGAACGTGCAGGGCACGGCCGTGTACATCGGCGGGAGCTGGAAGGTCGCGGTCACCACGTTCTGCGGCCTGCTGCACCTGGCCTACGGGAAGAGCCACCTGATCCCCGCCACGTGCGGAGGCTAACCCGATGACCGGCGAGGTCGCCGCGCCCGCCGGGCTCCCCGTCGTCGCCTGGCGGCGCCGCCCGGTGGCGCTTGCCGCCCTGTGCACGCTGCTGTTCCTGACGTTCCTCGACAACACCGTGGTCAGTGTCGCGCTCGCCAACATCCAGTCCGACCTGCACGCGGGGGTGTCCTCGCTGCAGTGGGTGGTCGGCGCCTACGCGCTGACCTTCGCCGCGCTGATGCTGACCTTCGGCATGGTGGGCGATGAGTTCGGCCGCAAGAAGGTCATGCTGGCCGGGGCGTGCGTGTACTGCGCCGGAGCGGCGCTGTCGGCGGTGGCGTCCGGCATCGGAATACTGATCGCCGGGCGGGCGGTGATGGGACTGGGCGCCGCCGCGAGCGAACCGGGAACGCTGTCGATGATCCGGCAGCTGTACCCGGACGAGCGCAGCCGCAACCGGGCGCTCGGGGTCTGGGCGGCAGTCTCCGGCTTCTCGCTCGCTCTGGGCCCGGTCCTCGGCGGCACGCTGGTAGGCGCCTGGAGCTGGCGCGGTATCTTCTGGTTCGACGTCACGTTCGGCCTCGCCGCGATGACGGCCGCCGCCGTCGTGCTGCCGGAGAGCTCGGATCCGAGGGCCGGCCGGGTGGACACCGTGGGCACGGTGCTCGGCGCCGCCGGGCTTGCCGCCCTGGTTTTCGCGATCATCAACGGCGAGAGCGCCGGCTTCACCTCGCCGGCCGTGCTTGGGTTGTTCTGCGTCAGCGCGGTGGCGGCCGCTGGCTTCGTGGTCTGGGAGCGCCGCACCGCCCATCCGCTGCTCGACATCGGACTGCTGCGCGTTCCCCGGTTCGCGACGCCCAACCTGATCGCCGGCTGCTGCTACTTCGCGACATTTGCGATCTTCTTCTTCACCGCCCTGTATCTGGCCGGGGTTGCCGGGTATTCCGGATTCAAGATCGCGGCCCTCTTCCTGCCGATGACAGCCGTGATGATCGCGGCATCGCTGCTGACCGGCCACTGGACGACGGTGGTAGGGGTCCGCTGGTCGCTCGTCGCCGGATGCCTGCTGTTCGCCGCCGGGCTGGCCGCGACCAACGCGGTAATCGGCCCGCACCCCAGCTACCTGCAGCTCGCCGCCGCCCTTAGTCTCGCCGGGGTCGGCCTGGGTGCCTGCGTCGTGCCGATTACCTCCGCTGTCCTCGCGGCGGTGCCAGCGCAGCGATCCGGCATGGCGGCATCGGCCACTAACACCAGCCGGGAGGTCGGCGCGGTGGCCGGAGTCGCGGTGCTCGGCGCCCTGGTTGACGCGCAGCTGAAGTCCGGCCTGATCAGCCGGATGACCCAGCTGCACACGCCGGGTGCCATCCAGGCATTCATCATCCAGTCCGTCGAGCACGGCGGCGGAGCGCTGGCGCTGGGCGGGGGCGGCGGGTCCGGCGGAGGCGGGTCCGGCGGAGGCGGCGGGTCGGGCGGTGGCGGGCTGGTCGGGCAGCTGCTCCAGGCCGGATACGCGGCCTTCGAGTCCGCCCTGCATGATGCCCTGTACCTGTCCGCCGGGCTGCTGGTATGCGCCGCCCTGCTGGCGGCCATCACGCTACGGCACCCCGCTTCAGCCCGCGCGTGATGACCAGGCGAATCCGACCGATCGATAGAGGACGGCCTACTCGCCCAGGCTTCACGCCAGGACGCAAATCGTCTTCATCATTGGGCAGCGTGCCCGGCAGATAGCCAATCCCGTCCAGATCCTTGGCGAGCCGTCCACTACGGCGCAGCGCCCGTACTGCTCGCGGAACACACGCTCGATCTCCGAGTGGGGGGCTGCCGGCACGCCCGCCGTCAGTCTTCCAGCTCGCCTTGGAACGGGCGTATCTCGATCGGGAGCGTCGTCGCGCGCGCGAGCTTTCGCCCCCACTCGAGCGCTTCATCGAGGTTGGCCGCCTTGATGACGGTCAAGCCGCCGATGTGCTCCTTGCCCTCCACATACGGTCCGTCCGTCATGGGCGCCTCCTCCTGGCGAGGATGAACCACCGTCGCGGTGCTCGGCGCGTGCAGGCCGCCCGAGAACACCCACGCCCCCGCTGAGCGCAGCTCCTCGTCTACCGCAAGTACATCGCGCATGATCTCGGCAAGCACGTCAGCCGGTGGCGGGTCACCGTCGGGCTGGTAGATGCTCAGCAGGTACTGCTTCATACTCACTCCTCTCGCGCGCAACTCCTCCTCCGGCCAGGCGCTGGCCGCTCCGCCCGAGCCTGGCCGGAGGGCTCATTTTCGTCTCCTATCCCCGAGCAGGCTCGTACGTGGCGATCAACACGCCCGTGCTCGTCGTGATGCTGTCAACCAGCCGCAGCGATGCTTGCGTGCAGCCGGGAAACAGCCGCCGTCCGGTGCCTAGCACCAAAGGATGGAACATCAGCAAGTACTCGTCGATCAAATCGGCGGCCATCAGCGAGCCGATCAGCACGCCGCTACCCATGATCACGAGGTTCGTGCCCGAGTTCTGCTTGAGGTCCGCCACGGCGGCCGGAATGTCGCCGCGCAGCAGAGTCGAGTTCGGCCAGTCGAGCCTCGTCGCCGGGTTGCTCGAGGCGACGTACTTGCGAGCGTTGTTCAGCGCTTCCTTGAACGGGCCGCCCCGGGCGTTCCAGGACGCCAGCAGATCCTCGTAGGTGCGCCGCCCGAACAGAAACGCGCGATCCCCGCCCATCCGTTCGCCCATCTTGGCGACCATCGCCTCGTCGCCGCGCGGGACCGCCCAGCCGCCGCGCCCAAACCCATCCCGCGTGTCCTCGTCCGAGCGCCCCGGCCCCTGCATCACCCCGTCCAGTGTCACATGGTTCATAACGACGATTCGACCCATTTCAGCCTCCTTTGACTCGTACGGCGGCGACGGTTGCGCCGCCAGGATCGGTTGCGAGGCCGAGCAGTTATCTGCCTCTCACCTCCTACACGAACGACGCGGGCCGAAATCGACACCCGCCCGCGAGCAAGTGACGCAAGTGCACAGCCGCGGATCGAGGAATAGGGCCTGGAGCGTTCCGACGAGCCGTCGGCCCGCTCGCCAGATGCCCATAGGGCCGATGCGACACAGCCTCGTGAAGCTGTTCACAACCCCGCGTGCCCGCATCCGCCGCCCAGTCGCCGTCATTGTCGGAGTGCCCGCCAACCGGTTGAATCGACGAAGCCCCGCCGACGGCGGGCCACCTTGGAGCCGACAGGAGTCAGCCGGCGTCGAACTCATCTCTGCGGTTGGGGATCCCCGATTCGCTCGCTCGGTTTCCGGCCCCGTTTCGGCGCCTTGCGGGTCGGTCTCCGGAACGATGAACGAGCCCGTGACCAGCAGTTTCGCGCCTAGCCCCAGTTGGCCTCGCAAAGAGGCTCCTGCCAGGTGCTGCTGGCCTGTTGGCAGCGGAGGGCGATGATGGCGTCGGCTCCTAACTTGGCAGCGGTGCGCCTTTCCTTTCGTGACTGCGCGATATCAGCAGTTCAAGCCGCAGATCTCCGGCCAGTGCTGTGCGCTGACCGTTGAATGTCAGGCTGTGAACCCGCTGACATTCGTCAGTGGGCCAGCCCCGGTGTGCGTCGATGAATTCCAGCACGTGCCCGAGATCCTGGACGCCATCAAGGCCGAGCTGAATCGCCGGAGCGGGCCCGGCCGGTTTGTCCTTACCGGATCAACCCGTTACGAGACGCTGCCGCGCGCGGCCCAGTCCCTGACGGGACGTGCGACCGTGGTGCCGGTCTGGCCGTTGTCACAGGGCGAGATCCACGGCGTTCATGAAGACTGCGTCGAGCGGTTGCTTGCCGGGGAAATTCCTGCAACGGCAGCGTCCAGCGGCCGGACGAGCGAGGCGCGCTGCCCAAGCTGCACCTTGTCGACTCTGGAGTAGCCGGCCAGATGACCCGGATCACCAGTGAGAAGCTGCTCCGCCGACTGCCGCAGACCCTGACCGAATACGGTCACCTGATGGAAACTTTCGTAGTTAACGAGGTGCTCAAGCAGGCAAGCTGGTCCGCGCAGCCGGTGGTGGCCGGACACTGGCGCGAGCGTGGCGGAGAGGAGGTCGACCTCGTGCTGGAGCGGGCAGACGGGGCCGTAGCGGGCATAGAGGTGAAGGCGGCGTCGCAAGTCCGCCCGAGCGAGGCCTCGGGGCTGATCACGCTGGCCAGACGGCTCGGCGACCGGTGGCTGGCCGGTGTCGTGTTCTACACCGGCCAGCACACCGCCAGCCTCGACCCGCGCCTGAACATCTTTGCCCTGCCAGTTGATGCCCTCTGGACCTAACCGCCGGTCGGGCGCGGTTCGCACACCGAGATATTCAGCCATCTCATACCAGCAGGTCACCATCATGGTGGGCCGAACGTCCCACTATGCGAACCGGCCCATCCTGATCGAAGGTGACCCGCTCCCGGTACATCTGGGCAGGTCACGGGACGTTAAGGCGGCGAGATGAGTTACAGGCCAGAGGTGGTCTCGCCGTATCACCGAGTGCCTTCAGCTCCTGTAGACGTCGCGTCGGTGTCCGATGTCGACGACTGTGACGATGCGTTCCTTGTCGTCGATCCTGTAGATGACCCGGTAGGTCCCGCGTCGCGCGCTGTGGCGGTCGTCTAGAGGCGGGAGCAGGCGCTTGCCGACGCGATGAGGATTCTCCAGGAGCGGACCGGTGATGAACTCGTAGGCGGCGGTCGCCACGGCCTCTGGCAGAAGCTCGGCAAGCGCCCGGCGTACCGTGGGTGTGGTGCGCAACGTGTACCGCTCGTCTAGTGAGTCTTGGCTCATTTGCTGGACGAGCGCGCGCGCATTGCTTCGGCGAGTTCCGCCTCGGTTACAGCCTCGCCGCGGGCTAGTTCCGCGTCAGACGCCGCGAGGCGGCGCAGCGTGTCAGCGTCACGCAGGATCTCTAGCGTTTCTTCGAGCTGCTCCAGATCCTCCACGGCAACGAGTACTGCTTCGGGATGCCCATGCACGGTGACGGTCACCCGCTCGTGGTGGGCATGTACCCGGCCCACGAGTTCTGACAGATGCGTCTTGACTTCTCCCAGCGGCAGCGTCGTCATGGTCAAAAGTCTGACTAAAAATCGGCGGGCAGTCAAGCCAGCTTGAGGCGGCGGGTCGCCAGGCAGCGAACCTCGACGAGCAGCGATGTGATGTTCGTCAAAGCCATTTATGGCATGCTACGGGCACGGCGCAACAGAAAGCGCCTCGCGTGCACTGACCTGAGGAACCGGAAGACAGCCGCTGACCTGCGGCTAGGTGGGAGTGGGCCGAACGTACCGCCATGCGAACCGCCCCGTCCTGATCGAAGATGACCCGCCCCCGGTACATCTGAGCAGGTCACGCGCACCCCCCAGGGCGCGAAGTGAGCCACCCCGCCGCCGAGCGGCACCTCTTTCCGCTGCCCGTCAGCCTGACCCTTCGCCGGATCAGCAGAGCCGCCGCGACCACAGTCGGCGGACTGGCCGGCCTCGCAGGGGCGATCAGCTACAACCACCTGCGCCAGCTCGCGATCGCGGACGGGTGCTCCGTTCCGATCTGGACAGTTAGCCCATACCGCTGGCAATCTTTGGCTATAGGCCAATGCCGCCGGCGAGCCAGCCCATTCCTGCTTTGTCGTCTCAATCACCCAGTTGCTGGGCAAGTGACTAGGAGGGGACCGCCTGATGACCACCACGTCCCTGAAGCTGACCTGCGATTGGGTGGCAAGTTCCTGGCCGGTGATGATTGATGGGAACCATGTCGCATCGATGGTCAGCGGTCAGACGTTGGAGCTGCCCGTCGCACCCGGAAGCCACATTCTGCAGCTGGGGGCGGGTGGCTGAAGAGCCCTGAAGTCTCCTTCACGGTGGCCTCGGGCGAACAGGCGCGGTACAGGTTGCGGTACAGGTACCTCTATCGCAGTTCTCCGTCCCTACTTGGGCTGCTATTCTCCGTGTTCAGTCACGACAGCTGGATCGTGGTCGAGTCGGAGGACTCATACGCTCCCCCTCCCCCGCGCCCTGACGCCATCCGCGACCCGGCGATTGGGGCCGACAACTACGCGCGCGCTCTAGGGGCGATCTGTCGGAACTGCGGCCAGCCCATCGAGGCGGGCCAGGCGGCCCGGCGCCGTGGAGAAGCTGGATGGGCGCACGATGTATGCCCGCTCGAGCCAGCTTGATCGCAGAGGTCCACGGTCAGGTCGGAGCAAACAAGATGAGTCGGCACTGACAGCCGTGCTATTACCGTTCCATCAAATTGAGCGAGCCCTTCGCGGGACCTTCCATAAGGCATCGATCGCTCTACCACCACGTCGCCCACTCCGCACCGGCTACAACTGGGGTACGGCGGAGACGGCCCCCACGACCTCGGCCGCAGCATCCGCTACGACCGCCTCGGATACGTCCCCCAGATGGTCATCTATTCCCAGTTTCTGCGCCGACATCAGCAGCGAACTCCCCGCCGACTTGACGCCCGGACGCTCCAACAGACCGCCACGATCCTCGAGCGATGCCCCATATGCCGACCGCCTGGAGCAGTCGCCATTAGACCCGCGAACTCAGCCCAGCCTGCAATAAGCGCTTTGACAAGCCACTACGACCTGGGAGACCCGAACCTCGCACAGTTCGCACGTCGACGCATTCCCATACGAGCAGGTCATGGCACGGTGGGCCGACGTCCCACCACGCGAACAGCCCCATACTCATCGAAGGCGACCCCCTCCCGGTACGTCTGGGCAGGTCACGGACCATCAAGGACGCGGTGAACCGCCCCACCACCCCGCAACTCGAGCCCGATGCGGACGAGTCTCATCAGGCGACTTCGAGCGTGAGCTCATCCGGTGCGCCGATCTCGGTGATCAGCGCCACCAGCGCGTCGCGCAGATCGGCCACCGCCTCATCAGGCGTGCTGCCGTCTCCGACCGCACCAGCCCCCGGTCGAATCAGCGCGGACGCGCACCACACCCCATCCTCATCCTGCTCAAGGGTATAAGGCACATGCACGATTCGACTCACGCACTCAGTCTAGATCAACCGGCAAGAGCCACCGCCGTTGACAGGCCACAACCTCCCATGCCGTCAACGGTGACAGGTTCGCATGGCGGTCGAATCGTACTTAGATACGTGCACGTCACAGACACAGTGGGCCGAACGTCCCGCCATGCGAACCGCCCCATCCTCGTCGAAGGCGACCCGCTGCCCGTACGTCTGAGCAGGTCACGCACCATTAAGGCCGCGAAGTGAACCGCCGCGACGACGCCCGCGGCGTGACCGCGGGATCCCGAATCACCCAGGCTGACCGGTGGATCAGCCGCAGGCCGCGGCGACCGTCGCCGGGCTGGCCGGGATCGCCGGGGCACATCAGCTAGAGCCACATGCGCNAACTCGCCGCCGCGCACCGCGATGCCGGCTGGCACGCCCACGCTTTCCCGCTCTCGGTCGANGGCGTCGAGCGAGACCGAGGGCCGCGCCGGCAAAGCCGAAGACGGGAAGCCGGGACTAGGGAGGTCAAGCTGGTCAGCCTGTTCACCCAGTCCGCGCTTGACGGCAAGGGCAGGCCGGTGATGGACCGGGCTCGCCCGCTACGCCTTCACCTTCGACGGCAAGGACACCTTCCCGCCGTGGGAGCCGCCCGGCGGCCGGAGCAGTTCCGCCGCCCGCATGACCTGCTGCGGTTGTGGCGGCTGCGCGCGATCGCCTACCGCCGCGACGCGAGGCTGGTGATCAACGTAGCGATCGATGCATCGCGTGGTGTATCATCCGGGAAATGGGCGAGAATGAGGCCACGAGTGCCCTGGGCTTCACCTGGGATGTTTCCGCCGTACCGGAACTGCCGACGCACGGCATCAGGAGGGCTCTATGGCGGTTCATGCGCATGCTCCCCGAGTATGTGTGGGACGCGGCAGTGCTGGAAGGCAACCCGTTCACCTATCCCGAGGTGCAGACTCTTCTGGAGGGCGTCACAGTCGGCGGCCGGCGCCTCAGCGATGAGCGGCAGATCCTCAGCCTGTCGGAGTCAGCGACCCACCTGCAGGATCTAGTGGAATCAGGCCGGTTCGCTCTCAGCAAGAAGACATCTGACTACCTCAACCACCTGATAGCCCGCTATGAGGCCCTGGAGGCGGGGCACTTCCGGGGTGAGGGGCCCCAGTTGGCGAACGTCAGCGTCTCCCTCGGCGAGTACGGCACGCACCACCCCCCGCCAACCGAGCCCGGCGGGGAGAACCTGCGCCGCATCTACGACCGCGGTACCGCGTTCATCACGGGCGCGGTCCCTGGCGTGTTCGAGCAGGCCGGCGCTTACTTCCTGTTCGGCGCATTCATGCAGTTCTACTTCGACGGGAACAAACGGACCGCCCGGTACATGATGAACGGCTGGCTGATTTCCCACGGCATCGACGCGATCAGTGTCCCGGCCGCGCGAAAGCAGGAGTTCAACGAGAAGATGATCGACTTCTACCGGAGCAGAGACGGGACCGGGATGCTCAGGTTCCTGGCGTCCTGCCACGCGGAGGCGGAGTAGGTGTGGCGGAGACCGAGAACCGCGAGGCGCTGCGGGAAGAACTCCGGTCATGGGGCGAGACTCAGCGCGCCCAGGCAGCCAACCGCGATCGCCTCGTACTGGCCTGCCTGGAGAGCGGCTTGTTCACGAAGGAGGAAATCCATGCGCTCACGGGGCTAGGACGCACAACCATCGACCGGATCGAAAAGTCGAAGCACCGGGACGCCGACCGTTAGCCCTGCTGATTCCGCCTTCGCTTCAGGTCCGCGGTTGCTCGCTGCTGGACTACGAGTTCCCTCGTCAGCTACTGAGCCTGCCCAGTGCTATCCACCGCGTGCCGTTGGTTGTCCGCAGCAAGCGCTCGCCCTGCAGTAGCAGCCAGCCGTTCCGCCACCCGAGGACGCTGAACACGGCGCCGAACGCGCTATTGCCAGGAACGCCAGGGGGCACGACTGATCGCCACCGCACGCCGCCATCGGTGCTGGTCTTCACCTCGGCTGAAGTCGCGAGGTAGCAGACCGACCTGGCCGGACAGGCGACGCCCATTGGGCCACCAAACGGCACTCCGAACGGGTCTGGCTGGAACGCGGCCTCAGCGCTGCGCAGCCGCCAGGTCCGCCCGCCGTCGCGCGACACCAAGAACGATTGGGTGGCGTGCATCATCCCGACGCCATGGCCGCATACCGTGCCGAGGCCGCCGCCCGGGTCCGCGACGAGCACCTGGAATCCCGACAGCGGATCGTTCGGGAGCCGCGCCTGATGGCACGGCTCGGTCCGGGAGACCCAGCCCCGATCGGCCGGGCCGATGGCGGTCAGCCGGTCCATGGACGTGCCAGGCACGTCGAGCACAAGCCGGCCGGATGGCGCCATGACGACAAAGGACTGGACGGCTAGGGAAGCGGCAGGTGTCAGGGTCCCGGTCCCAGGCCCAGGCCCGGCGGCAGCGGCCAATGCCGCGAACTGCCCGCGCGAGCCGCCATGCCGGCAGCGCACTGTCGTGCCGCGCCACCAGGACGGCCACGTAAGAGCCGCCCGACACCAGCTCCGCGAACGCCGTCACAACGGGACCGTCGTCAGCCGGCGCCGGTGCTCCCGGTCACGATGACCAGCACAGATGACCAGCAATCTGACTACCCCAACCATGGCGGCGGTTCGCACACTCCTGCAAAACTCCACCCCGTTCTTGCTGGTCACAGGCTAGGTGG
>JGI12269J14319_10004789_pt1 | contig 12225 bp, 11 predicted proteins | sample PeaSoiSIISIP2007_FD_14319 | JGI IMG/M metagenome (IMG submission 14319) | reverse complement strand
GGCTGGAGCTGCGGCGGGCGACCCCCTAGCGGACGTCCCCGCGGGCGGTAGTGTCGCTGGCCGTTCGTCCGCCGAGAGGCTTGCCGCGATGGGGAAGGTCTACGAGAGCGTCGCCGAGGCCGTGGGCGACCTGGCCGAGGGGTCGTCCATGGCCGTCGGTGGCTTCGGGCTGTGCGGCGTCCCGACCGAGCTGATCGCGGCGGTGCATGCGGCCGGTGTGCGGGACCTGCGCGTCGTCTCCAACAACTGCGGTGTCGACCACTGGGGGCTCGGCGTCCTGCTGGCCGACGGCCGGATCAGCCGCGTCACGAGCTCCTATGTCGGAGAGAACAAGGAGTTCGCCCGCCAGTACCTGGCCGGCGAGCTTGAGGTGGAGCTGATCCCCCAGGGGACGCTCGCCGAGCGCCTCCGGGCCGGTGGCTGCGGGATCCCGGCCTTCTTCACGCCGGCCGGCACCGGGACCCTGGTGGAGGAGGGCGGCCTCCCCTGGCGTTACCACCCAGACGGTTCGGTGGCCGTCTCGTCCCCGCCGCGCGAAGTGCGGACGTTCAACGGGCGTCGCTACCTGCTGGAGGAGTCCATCACGACGGACTTCGCGCTCGTGCGCGCCACCCGGGGCGACCGCGAGGGCAACCTCGTCTTCCATGAGTCGACGCGCAACTTCAACCCGTTGTGCGCCATGGCCGGCCGGATTGCCGTGGCCGAGGTGGAGGAGCTGGTCGAGTCCGGACAGCTCGACCCGGACCACGTGCACCTCCCGGGGATCTTCGTCCAGCGCATCGTGGCGGTCGGGGCCACCGAGAAGCAGATCGAGCGGGTGACGGTCCGTCCCCGGGAGGCGGAGGAACGATGAGCCTCACCCGCGAGGAGCTGGCGGCCCGGGTCGCCCGGGAGCTGCGCGACGGCGAGTACGTGAACCTCGGGATCGGCCTCCCCACCCTCGTGCCCAACTATCTCCCGGCCGGTGTCAACGTCGTGCTGCAGAGCGAGAACGGGATCCTGGGGGTCGGGCCCTACCCCTACGAGGGCGAGGAGGACGCCGATCTCGTGAACGCGGGGAAGGAGACCGTGACCGTCCTGCCCGGAGCGTCCTTCTTCGACTCGGCCCTCTCCTTCGGGATGATCCGGGGCGCCCACATCGACACGGCGATCCTGGGCGCTATGCAGGTCTCGGCCGAGGGTGACCTGGCCAACTGGATGATCCCCGGATCGATGGTGAAGGGGATGGGCGGCGCCATGGACCTGGTGCACGGCGCCGGCCGGGTCATCGTGATGATGGAGCACGCCACCAAGGACGGTGCCTGCAAGCTCGTGTCCCGGTGCACGCTGCCCTTGACCGGGCGCGCCGTGGTGCATCGCGTGATCACCGATCTGGCGGTGATCGACGTTGAGTCCGGCGGCCTCGTCCTGCGCGAGGTGGCGCCGGGCGTGACCGTCGAAGACGTACAGGCGCTGACCGAACCCGAGTTGCGCGTCCCGGCACCGCCGGTCTTCATTGTCTGACCGCGCCCCGTCGCGCCGATGCGAGCACGTGGGCGCCTTTGGGGGCAGGCTCGGGCTACCGGCGCGGGGATGCGGCGTTCACGTCTTGCAGCAGCCTCACCGCGTGGCTGAGTTGCGATCCGCCAATTTTCAGTGCCAGCACGCCGTCGGCGCCGTGACCGAAAGGACCTCGTCGCCAGTGCTGGTGGCGAGCAGTTGGCGTGCATGTTCATCCGTGCCGAGGAGTTCGATCAAGTCCCCGATGTCCCTGTGCTCCTGTTCCGAGGCCCGGACAGCGCCGCTCGCCGGATCGACGCAGGCCAGCACACCCCCCTCGTTCTCGATCCAGAGGCTGCCCGACGCGTAGAGGGTCGAGGCGTCCATGGGCCAGCCGAAGACGTCATCCGGTGGTTCGTCTTGCCCCCGGCCCGGCGCGCCCAGGCCCGGCGGGGTGATCGCAGCGAGGTTGGCGGCACGGAGCAGCACGGTGGAACCGTCCATGCCCGTCCGGAACGAGGTGGCCACCCCGTCCGGGAGCGCCGTCAGGACCCCTCCGGCCACGGCCTCGGTCACGGGGCTGGTCGCCGACGTGGAGGCGAGCACGCGCCCATCGCTCGCGGCGCGTTCTTCGACCGCGGCGTCGACCATCTTGCCGTCGATGGTCGGGTAGGAGACCGACACGTAGAGGAGGCGGTCGGCTGGGTCGGTGGCCAGGCTGACGATGAAGCCCGAGGGCACGGTGTCGGTCGACAGGACGGCGCCGCTGCGCACCTCCAGGTGGACGAGCGTCCTGCGGTAGCCGACCCAGACCGTTCCCCGGGGCCCCGGGGCCACGAGCGACGGGAGCCCAACGGCGTTCCCGGTCCCCGGCCGGGGAAGGGGTACCTGGCGCACGAGGCGCAGAGTGGTCGGGTCGATCTGGCACAACAGGGGTCCAGGCGGCTCGTTCCCCGGAGCGATGGAGCCGCTGACCCACAAGGAGCCGTCGGCCAGCGTCAGGGCGTCGGAGTACCCGCCCCCGAGACTAAACGTCGGGCCGTTGCGAGCCGAACCCCCCGTGAGGCGGAAGGCCTGGAGAACCTCGGGTCCCTCCGGGTACGGCTTCCCCGGTACCAGCCCGTACGCCGACCGGGTGGCGGGGTCCAGTACCTGCACCATGGCCCGCTTGACGAGGACCTTGGAGTGCCACGGCCCGGGTGCGCCGCCGGTGCCCGAGGAGAGGGGCATCGGGGACACCGGGGACCGGACGACGCAACCGTTGATCTGCGCTGGCCCGTTGGTGGCGTCGGCCGAAACGGTTGGAGCTACGAGCGCGGCCATGGTCAAGCCCACTAGCGCGACGTTGAGTGTCAGTCCCTGCATCGTCCCCCTCTTGAGGCCGGCTCGATAGGCATTCGGCGCGACTCGCAACAGGCCCAGGGTGCTCACCGACAGGCGGCTCGGACATCGGCCTGTCTTCAGCAACCAGCCTGATCCAGTGCCATTAGGGATTGCGAAGGATCTTGTGCTCGCCCAGCCGACGCCACCCCACCGGACCGGTCGGTCATGCACCCGAGAAGCAACGAACCAGCTCGATCATTCATCGGACGGCTTGTTGACGGCACTGGTCAGCGACGCCTGAACCTTGGACCCTCCTTGGGGTACCTCCTCTTGCGTCGCAAAGCGGATGAAGCGGGACGCCCGGCGGCGGATGCCTCGCTCCAGCCGTTCGGCGTGGGTAGGGGCAATTCGGGGAGTCTGGGCGTGGGGGGCGCGGTAGAACCGGGCCTTGGCCAACTCGACTAGCAGCAGATAGACGACCACCATCCCGAACAGGATGAGGAAGAACGTTGTCGGCAGAGGTGAAAAGCCCAGCAGCTGGGCCAGTCCCGTGTACGGCAAGATGGCACCGACCAGGGCCGCCCCTGTCGGTACCAACAGCATGGCCAGGCTGGGTCGGCTCTTGAAGAACGGCACCCGCCGGGTCCGGATCACGTAGATGACGAGGGTCTGGGTGGCGATCGACTCGACGAACCAACCGGTTCTGAACTCGGTGTGGCCAGCGTGGAGCAGGGAGAGCATCACCCAGAAGGTGAGGAAGTCGAAGATCGAGCTCACCGGACCGAACACCGACATGAAGCGCCGGATGAACTTCATGTCCCACGCCGCCGGACGGGCCAACGTCTCGAGGTCCACGCGGTCGGTCGGGATCACGAGCTGGCCGGCGTTGTAGAGCAGATTGTTGAGGAGGATCTGTGATGGCAACATCGGCAGGAAGGACAGGAAGACCGAGGCACCGGCCGCACTGAACATGTTGCCGAAGTTCGAGGACGTAGACATCAGGACGTACTTCATGGTGTTGGCGAAGATGCGGCGGCCTTCCATCACCCCTTCGGCCAGCACCCCGAGGTCCTTCTCGAGCAGCACGACGTCGGCGGCGTCCTTGGCCACGTCGGTTCCCGAGTCCACCGAGATCCCGACATCGGCGTGGTGCAGCGCCACCGCATCATTCACCCCGTCACCGAGGAAAGCCACGTCCTTTCCGGTACGACGGGCCACCTTGACGATCCGAGACTTCTGATCGGGGCTGATCCGAGCGAACACCGTCGTGGTCAGGATCGCCGCTTCGAGATGGTCGTCGTCGAGCGACTCGACCTCTGTACCGCTGAGCACCCCAGCGCAGTCGAGCCCGATGTCCGAGCACACCTTGGCCGCCACTAGGCCGTTGTCCCCGGTGATGATCTTCACCTCCACCCCCAGCCGCTCGAGCTGGGCGATCGAGGAGCCGGCGTCTGCCTTCGGGCGATCGGCGAAGGTGAGGAACCCGACCAGCGCCAACCCCTGTTCGTCCTTGGCGGTGAGCGCCTCCATTCCCTCGGCCGAACGGGCGGCCACGGCCACCACCCGGGCCCCCTCGGAGAACAGTGCCTCCATCGCTGGCCCAGCGCTGTCGGGGACCTTCGCGCACCGGTCCAGGACCACCTCAGGTGCGCCCTTGGTTATGAGCAGCGGCTGGCCGGTGGGGTCCTTGACCAACACCGAGCCCAGCTGGCGCTCGTGGTCGAAGGGAAGGACGCCCAGCCTCTGGTAGCCGGCAGCCGCGGCGGCGACCTCCCCTCCTGCAGCCGCCCCGGGAGCCGACCACAGGGCCTGGTCCAACGCGTTCCCTCCGACTGGCCCCTCTCCGGTGAGTGTCGCCTCGTTGCACACCAGCCCGAGCAACAGCGGGCGATCGCTCGGCTGCCCGTCGGCACCGAGTCCACGCTCGAAGGTGATCGCCCCTTCGGTGAGGGTGCCCGTCTTGTCGGTGAAGAGGATCTCGATGTTGCCCAGGTCCTCGATGGCGACCAACCGCTTCACGAGCACCTTCTTTGCAACGAGGGCTCTCGAGCCAGCCGAGAGGCTGACCGTCACGATGGCCGGCATCATCTCGGGGGCGATGCCCACGGCGATGGCCAGCGAGAAGAGCAGCGCTTCGATGAGGGGCCGTGACAGGGCCACGTTGATGATGAAGATGAACGCCGTCAGCACGGCCGCTACCCCGAACAAGAAGCGCGAGAAGCGCGACAGGCCCACCTCGAAGCCGGTCCGGCCCTGCTTCTCGGCCAAGCCCGCTGCGATCTGCCCGAAGGCGGTGCGGGGTCCGGTTCCAACCACCACGCCGAGAGCCGAGCCCTCGTGGACGATCGTCCCCATGAAGGCGCATCCCGGCTGGTCCAGCGCCTGGCGGTCGGTGACGAGCGCCCCCGACTTGGCTACCGGCATTGACTCGCCGGTCAGGACGCCTTCGTCGCATTCAAGTTCGTCGACCTTCAGCAAGCGGAGGTCGGCCGGTACCAGAGCGCCGATGCGGAGTGACACCACGTCACCGGGCACGAGGTTCACTACCGGGACCCGGCACGCCCGCCCATCCCTCAGGACCTCGGCCTCGTGCCGGATCTTGCCGCGGAGGGATTCCATCGCTACCTCCGCCCGATACTCGTTGAAGAAGCCCAGACCGACGCTGAGGGCGACGATCACCGCGATGATCACCGCATTGGTCCCACCGCCGGTCAGCCCCGACACCAGCGCCGCCCCGAGCAGGAGGACCAGGATCGGGTTCCGGACCTGACGGAAGAGGACGGCGGTGGAACGCACCCGATGCGTAGCGAGCGCGTTCGGCCCGAACAGCCCTAACCGCTCCGCCACCTCATCGGACGAGAGCCCATCGGGGCCACTCCCCAGGCGCGAGAGCACCTCATCGGGTGAGAGACCCGCTGCGTCGGCCAAACTCAACTTCCCAAATGGCGCGCGCGCGACCACGACCACGGGGCCAGCTTCACTCTTGGAACTCCATGCCGCTAGGGCCATTGGTCCGACGCGGCCTACGGCGCGAGTACTCCCTATTCGGACGATGAGGCGCAACAGGAACGTTCACTAAGCTCAGGGGGTTGGGGCACCGGCCACGGCACTGAACATGTTGCCGACGCTCCGGGCAGATCGCTTCGGGCCCCAAGGGCGCTCCCGCGCGCGAGCACCCCCGATTTCTCAACCTGGACGGCTGACGCGGTCAAGCGATTCCGGCTCTCAAGCGCCCCGATGGAGACCGATCCGTGCTTCTCAGGGGTCGGAGTAAGGCCCTCAAGGTCGGTCGGTGACGGGACGGGAAATTCACCTGTTGACAGGGACAATGTTGTCGCTTCGACAACCAGTCGGGCTGCCCGGATTTGAACCGGGGACCTCTGCGTCCCGAACGCAGCGCGCTAACCAAACTGCGCCACAGCCCGCCTCCGGTCGTGACCGGCGGAGCGGTCAGCCTACCCGAGCCGATCGCGGGCGTCCCTGGCCGGGCGGCGGTGCTCTCGGTCGCCCGCGCTCAGGGTCCGGTCGTGGCTCGCGACGGCGGCCGGTCGCGCTCGGCTTGCCCCGGCGCGCCCTCCGCGCCGGCCTCCTTTCCGGAGGCAGGCTCGCTCGAGCGCCGTCGGGCCACCACCTTGGCGATCCGGCGCTTGTCCATCTCGGCCACGCGCAACTCCCAGTCGCCGGCCGGGAGACTCTCGCCCTCGACCGGGATGTGCCCGAACCGCTCGAAGAGGAAGCCCCCGAGCGTCACGTACTCGCCGTCGGGGACCTCGATGTCGAGGCGTTCTCGGACGTCGTCCACGCTCGTGCGGCCGTCGATGAGCCAGCGGTTGGCGTCGACGCGGACGATCTCGGGCTCCTCCTCCGGATCGAACTCGTCGTAGAGGTCGCCGACCAGCGGCTCGAGGAGGTCCTTCACCGTCAGCACACCGGCGACGCCGCCGTGCTCGTCGACGACGACGGCGAACGCGCGCCGCTGCTGGCGCATCTCGGAGAGCACGTCGAGGATCCGTCGGGACTCGGGCGCGATGTAGGGCTGGCGCAGGCGGCGGGAGATGTCGAGCGGGGTGGGCTCGGAGGACTCGCCCGGCCCCGGGCGGCGCCCGGCGCGGAAGAGGTCGTTCACGAAGAGCACGCCCACCAGGTCGTCGAGGTCGTCGTGGACGACCGGGAAGCAGCTGTGCCCGGACTCCCGCACGGCCTGGGCCACCGCATCGGCGGTGACCGGGATGGTGAGGGCCACCACGTCGACCCGGGGGGTCATCACCTCGCGCACGTCCATGTCGCGCAGGTCGGCCAGGCGGGCGACGATGAGCCGTTCCTGTTCGGAGGCCGCGGAGTGCCGAGCGTCGCGCGCCCGCCCGGTCCCGTGGTCCTGGTGGCGCCCGAAGGGCCAGCGCCGCCGGGTCGCCCGATGAGTCTGTTCTGGGGGCACCTGGCGCGCGGCCGCTCAGCGCACCGCCGGTCCGGTCGGTTGGTCCTCGCCCACCAGCACCGGCACCGGTTGATAGGAGTCGTCGAAGTAGGTCCCGCCGGCGACCAGTGCGGTGGTCGCGCGGCGCAGGCGCAGCGGGTCGAGGGGCTTGACCAGCCAGCCCTCGGCACCGGAACGACGGGCCAGGAAGACGTCGGGTCGCCGGTCGAGCAGCATGAGCACGGGGATGTGCGGGAGGTTGCCGTAGGACTCCTCCAAGTGGAGCTCGAGGCACACCGCCATGCCGCCCATGCTCCCCATCTGCAGGTCGACGATCACGAGGTCGGGCGGCTCCTCGGCCACGGCCGCCAGGGTCTCGGGGCCCGAGGCCACCTCCCAGATGTCGGTGTCGGGCGTCTCGAGCACGGCCACGATCGCCCGGCGCACGGAGGGGGCGTCGCTGGCCACCACGATGGCGGGCACAGGGGGAGGTTAGCTAACCGGTCGGTTGACGAACAGGCGATCGGCGACGAGCTGCAGGCCGGCCAGGTCGTGGACGTCGGACCCGAGCAGCGCGATCCGCCCGACCGGAGCGGGCGCCACCCGCCCGGCGAGCCCGGCGACGGCCCTCTCGTCGTCTCGGGCCGCCGCGTTCAGCTGCTCGAGGTTGCCCACCAGTTCGGCGAGGGGGCCGTCGGCGGGCGGGTGGAACGACGGTCCGGGGTCCCACGCGAACGACGGGTGCACTCGGTTCACCACCAGTGCGGCCGCGGTGACGCCCGTGTCGCTCAGCTTGGCCGCGAAGTAGGTGGCCTCCTCGATGGCGTCGGGCCGAGGGGACGTCACGACCACGTAGGCGGTGGCCGGGTCGGCGAGGAGCGTGCGCACCGCGCCGGCCCGGGTGCGAAAGCCCTCCTCCATGCCCGAGAAGGCGCGGAAGAAGGCGACGGCGTCCTCCACGATCTCAGCGCCGGCCACCCGAGAGATCGTTCGCAGCAGCGCGTGGGTGGCCATGCCCATCGCCTTGAGGTAGGCCTGGGTGGGGAGCAGGAGNGCGCGGAACAGTCGGTTCTCCAAGAAACGCGTCAGCCGGCGGGGCGCGTCGAGCAGGTCGAGCGCGTTGCGGGTGGGGGGCGTGTCCACCACGACCGTGTCGTAGGCACCACTCGTGGTGAGCTCGTAGAGCTTCTCCATCGCCATGTACTCCTGGGTGCCCGAGAGCAATCCCGACAGGTTCTGGTAGATGCGGTTGGTCAGGATGGCCTGCGCCTGCTCGGTGGAGCCCGCGTAGCGGGCGATCAGGTCGTCGAACGTGCCCTTGGTATCGAGCATGAGCGCGTGCAGGGACCCCGGCCAATCGCCGGTCACCAGGGTCGGCACGTTGGGCAGCGACTCGACCCCCAACGCGTCGGCCAGACGGCGGGCGGGGTCGACGGTCACCACGCAGGCGCGCCGGCCGGCCCGCGCGACCTGCAGGGCCAGCGCGGCGGCGATCGTCGTCTTGCCCACGCCCCCCGGCCCGCAGCAGACCACGACCGGCCGCGCCAGGAGGTCACCGAGCGAGGCGGTCCCACTCGCCGTCACCTGGGTTCCCCTCCCAGTCGGGCGACCTCTCGGCCGAGCGCGTCCGCCAGGCGGCCGAGCTCGTTCGGCCCGATGGCGTTGGTCCACAGGGTGGGCACGCGGAGCTGGGGGAGCGGGAGCTCCCGGCCGAGGCGCGCCATCTGTTCGGTCTGCAGATCGTGCCGGGCCACCCGGAAGTACCGAGCCGATTCGAGGGCCTCGATGGCCGCGTCATCGAGGGGGCCCGTGGACCCCTCGGTGGCGCGCCGCGCGGGGATGCCCAGACCCGGTGGCAGCGGTTCGACGCAGTTCACGACCACGGGGCCCAGCTGGACCCCGGCCCGGTCCTCCAGCTGGTAGGCGGCCTCGATGGTCTCGCTGACCGGCATCTCCTCGGCCAGGGTGACGAGCAGCACCCGGCAGCGGGCAGGGTCGGCCAGCATCTCGAGGACCTCGGCCGCCTGGGCCCGCACCGGACCCGAGCGGGCCGCGTCCAGCAGCCCGCTGGCCGAGGTGAGGAAGGTGACCGCGTGACCGGTGGCGGGCGCGTCGACGACGATCAGATCCGCGGCCGGGAGGCGCTCCAGCTGTTTCACCTTGCCGAGGACGAGGACGTCACGGATGCCGGGGATCGCCGTCGAGACCACGTCGATCACCCCCGTCGAGACGAGGCGTTTGGAGATTCGACGCAGGCCGTGGTCGGCCAGGTACTCGAGCAGCGCGTCGTCGGGCGTGATGCGACGGGCGCGTACGCGGCCCGCACCCTTGGCGAAGAGGTCCGTCTCTTCGTAGTCGAGGGCCGCCGCTCGTCCGTAGGCGCGTGCGAGGCCGGGCTTGCCCTCGAGCTCCACCACCAGCGCCGACAGTCCGGACTCCGCGGCCAGGCGCGCCAGCGCGGCCGCCACGGTGGTCTTGCCGACGCCGCCCTTGCCGGCCACGATGACGACCCGGCTCTCAGCGCAGAACGCGGCGACGTCCATCCGGTGCGCAGCGTAGTGCCCAGAGCCCTTCCAGGTGGGTCCTGGAGGGACGAAATCCCTGTTCAGACCCCTTGTCACTCCCGAGTGCCAGCGCTACCCTGGCCCGAACCGGGGGACCCAGGGCGGGGGTGCGACATGCGGAAGCCACCAGAGGCATGGCAGGCGAGGGCTGCGTGCCGGGGACCCCAGTCGGTCGCCTTCTTCCCCCCCTCGCACGCCGAGCGCAAGGAAGAGAAGCTGTCCCGCGAGGCGCACGCTAAGAGCATTTGCGGCGAGTGCCGGGTCCGCGTCGACTGCCTCGACTACGCCATCCGCATCCGTGAGCCCCACGGGATCTGGGGCGGGCTGAACGAGATGGAGCGCAAGTTGCTCATGGAGCGCCGGGCCGGCTGAGCCGGTCCGGGCGAACCGGGGCGGTCCAGCGCCTCAGCGCCTCGCCGACCGCGGCAGCCGGTCGCTCGCCGGTCGTCCGTTGCCTGAATGCTCGCCGCGGCGCCCCGCCCCGCCCGACGCGGCCCCCGCCGACTCCCGCTGGCCCCAGCCGAGCATCGCCGGCACCGTCTGCACCACGAGGACGAACAGCGCGAACGTGACGACGTGCACGGCGGTGCACCAGATGCAGATGGCGCCGATGATCAAGAGTTCGGCCGACACCAGATAGAGGGCGAAGCACATGCCGAGCCCGAGCAGTGCCAAGCGGGCCATATGGATGCGCCGATCCGCCGAGCGCCAGGCGGCCGGCAGGTTGCACGCGGTGACGGCGACGTAGAACGCCAGGCCGAGGACGGCGACCGGGATGTGCAGGAAGTACGACTGCGCGCTGGTCGTCACCTTCTGGCAGTTGATCGGGCCCGAGTCCGAGCACACGAGCGGTGCCTTGCTGAAGTGCGTGATGGTCAGATACGTCGCGATGGCGAGGCCGAGGAGGGAGAGCGCGAGGGCCAGGCGGGCGCGCCAACGCGCCGGCGGTTGGACGCCGTCGACGGGCTCGGGAACGTGGGTCATAGCGGAGGAACCTCGCGCCGGTGCCGGGACGGAGTGCGCGGCGCTCGGGTCAGGACAGCTTGAGCGCCTTGGCGGCGGCCACCACGCCCTTGCTCGTGCAGACCCCCGCCGGCTGCTGCCCGGTGATCGCACAGATGCTGGCGGTCAGGTAGTTGGCGCTGGCGATGATGGCCTGGGTCACCGGGCTCTTGGCGTTGCTCAGCGTGCTCGCGATCTCGTCGCGCGTCAGGCCCTGCAACAGGCTCGGTGGATAGCTGGTCGACGAGAGCACCTTGTTGCCGATGTCGATGAACGGGAACCCGTTCGCCCCCTGTTGGAGCGAAGCCGGGAAGTACGTGCTGGAGTCGTACTTGTTGACGAGCGCCGCCTCGTTGCCCTTGAACTGCTGGAGAATCGTGTACCCGGTGCCCGAGCTGTTCACCTGGTTGCTCTCGTACTCCTGGGGCCGGAAGACGATGTACTTGCTGGTGTAGGTGGCGTGGAAGAACGTGAACGTCTGGGTGTTGGGGAACACGTCCGTGCTGCTCGAGACCATGTTGTCCAGGCCCTTGAAGGTGCCGAAGCGCGAGAGGGCGGTGATGATTGACCACCGCTCGGCGGCGCAGTAGGGGCAGTACTCGGCGCCGTAGTAGTAGACGCCGGGCAGCGAGGTCCCACTGGCGGCCTTGAACGTGAGCGGCGGCTGTCCCTTGATCACGATGGGCGGGGTGAGCGGGGCGACCGAGGACGACACGCCGACGGCGTCGAACACCGAAGCGGGGACCTGGCTGACCTGCTGGACGATCGCCGACGAGGTCACAGAGGCCGGCGGGCCGCTCGACGCCGTGGTGTTGCCACCGGTGATCTTCACCACCACCAGCACGACCACGATCACGAGGACGAGGACGACCGCGCCCCAGGTGAGGAGCGAGGTGGGCGACCGGCGCGGCCTGGCCGCGCGAGCCGCAGGCCGGGAGCCGTTCCGACCCGGGCCGCGTCCGGGGGCGCCGCGTGAGCCGCGGCGTGCCGGTTGGTTGGGCCGGCGGCCGGCGGTGCTGGCCCGCTGCTGATCGGCGCGGGTGGCCGATCGTGAGGCTCCGTTGCGACCCCCCTGCAGAGCTTGCCGGCCGGCCTCCCGGGCGTTGACCGGACGGCTCATCTGCTTGCTGCGTTCCTTGTCCGCTCCAGTGTTCTGCGGAGTGGGGTCCTTCGGCATGGTGAACCTCAACGGGTTGTCGGTCGGGGCGGAGCGCCGGCGGAGCACGTCCAGTTCGGCGTCGGCTCGCGGCCAAGCGTAGACCAGGGGGAAAACGGGCGGCCGTCGTCAAAGGACCGCGGCCGCTAAGAATTGCCTAAGCACACTCTGGAGCCACCGGGACGCTGCCCAAGGACCGCCGATTCTCCTATTGATGTCAATTTGCCAAGACAACGGGCGGACCAATGAGGAGCCACTCCGATGAGGGCAGTCTCTTATCAAGCCAC
>JGI12269J14319_10004788_pt1 | contig 12226 bp, 21 predicted proteins | sample PeaSoiSIISIP2007_FD_14319 | JGI IMG/M metagenome (IMG submission 14319) | reverse complement strand
CTTGTCCAACTTCATGGACGGCTCCCATGCTCAGATGACTGACACAGGAGGGCCTTGCTTGGACCGCAAATTACAAAGTCGAACTCAACTCAACGCCGGCCAGGCTCATGGCCGGGAATAAAGGCGAGGCGAGCCGTGAAGCTCAGCCTCGAGTTGCGCCGCCCGCTTTGGGGAGGAAGGGCGGCGATTCTGGAACTTTATGCGGCCTCCTTCAGAGCAGGCTCGCATCGCATTTCGCGGTGGAGTTGCAGGTGACAAGGTCGGCAAAACCATTGCACTAACAATGGCTTGTCGTAATCGGGGTGATGCATTTGAGAGTTCGGGTCGCCACAGCGGCCGCAGGGCTCGCGGACCAGCTTGCTGCGGCGGAGATAGACACCAGCGTAGCTGCGGGCGCTGTCCTTGCGCCGCTGCTCCGGTGTGAGCGGATGGGTCTTGCGCCAGATACGCATGTCAGCGCTGTGGCACTCGCGACAGTAAGGATTACGGTTTTTGCCGCCGACTCGCTGGCGCTGGCGACACCTGGAACAGAGAGGACGATCCACGTGGGACCAGGAGCTTTGCGGTTCGCAAGCTTTTGAATTGTCTGCGTTCTTTTTACCGAACGCACGCTTGGCGCTCATTGGGCCGCCTCCGATGGTTCGGGGGACGCAGCGCACGGGTCGTTGGGATAGATATCGGGGCGGATAGTGGTTCGCGGGATGCCGGTCGCTTTTTCGACCTCAAGCACGCTCTCGGCCGGGACCCGATGCTGCGTCCAGCGAGTAACCGTCGCCTTGTCCACGCCTAAAGCTCTGGCGAGGCGCGCCTTTTCGCCCTTCCCCCGCAATAGAGCCTTGAAAGTTGCATCCTGCATGCGTTGCATAGTTGCACAACTTACAACGGCGTGCAAGCGATTTTTGGGCGCCTTCAATTAACGACCGGTCCTTCAGCGCCGGCTATGCGGAAGTATGCCGACAGTCACCCGCATCTATCCCTCGAAGCAGCCTAGGCGCCCTCATTTCATTGCTGAGTGGGCCGAAAAACGCGGCCTAAAGCAGTCCGATATCGTGGAGGAGACAGGAGCTGACAAGGGCTCGGTCTCTCGATGGTTTTCGGGCTCAACACCGGGCACTCATTGGCAGAAGGTTCTCGCAGCCCTATTTCGCTGCGAGCCGGAATCCTTGTTCCGCCACCCCGACGAGGATTGGCTCGCTCGCTTCTTTGCCGGACGCAAGACGGACGAGATCGAGCGGATCAAGGCCACGCTCGAGGCGGCATTCCCAAGGAAACAATCCCTCTAGGACTGCGGCAGGTTGTCACACCGCGTTGCAGGTTGCGCAATTAGTGCTGGACAAGGGTTGTAAGTTGTGCAACTATCTCTCCCATACCCCAGGAACGAGGTTTGGACGGAGAGACGAGGATGACGAAGCTTCCCGCAAGACAAAAAGCAGCCCTAAGGGCGATTGCCGCCCGCGTTCGCTCCTTTGCAGATCAGGCCTATTACCAAGCCTACGGGCCGCGTGAGCCGGACCCCGAAGCCGCACCCGCCTTCGATCGCACCGATGCCGACCTTTATCTTGCGGCCACGGAAATGGCGCTTAGCCGCATCGCGGACCTTGGCTTCCGTGTGGCCACGCTCAACCAAACCATCAACTTTTGGATTCGTTACGGGCAGCCCGCAAAACGCACCTACGTTCTCGCCGCCCTCGCGCAGCTCAAGCATGAGATCGTGACCGAGATCGAGCGTCGGATCAAAGAGGCAGAAGCAAAATGAGCGGTCCAGCATACTCTTACAATGATGGATATGCCGACGGTCTCAAGGCTGGCCGAGAAGCAGGACTGCGGCGCGCGGCGGAGATCCTAATGGCTCAGGCGTACCATAAAGGAAAAGGCGCTTACTTCTCCTCTCAGATCAGCATCAAAGACGCCATGAAATTCGCCACGGAGATCGTCCGACAGGCACTGCTCGCAGACGGCCACGACGAATCTGAGATTGGGGAGATCAAATGGGTTTCTCCGGTGACACTGGCGGATCCAAAATGACCCAACGCATCAGCGATGAACGTGCGGTGGAATTGCATGATCTTTCGCTTCCGCTTACCCGAGGAGCGAATGAAATTATGGAGTTGCGAATTGGTGCTCTTGACCTTCTTGCCGACCGCGCCGACGCCAAGGCGCGAATCGCGGAGTTGGAAATCATCATCGGCCCTGGTGATGGCGATATTGCTTATGACCTTGCTAGAGAGTTGGGAAGTGCTCGCGCGAGGATCGCTGAGCTGGAGGCAAGCACCGCGATTCTACGATCATCGAGCGGCGCTAACGCGCGCGTCAGACGACGCATGCGCCGCGCTGACAAATTTGACTGCGAGAAGGCTGCGAATGCCCTTGCGGTGAAGCTTGAAATAAGTCGTGCGCGAATCGCGGATCTGAACGACCTTCTCAGTCTCGCGCAGCAGGAAGCTGTGTTGTGCCGAACCGCGCTGTCAGACGTGATCGAGATTGCAAAGCGCAACTCAGAACCTTCTTTGATGCTTCTCGCAATCCGTCAATGTGCTGCGCATGCACTCGACGCGATGCCTCGCCTTCTGGAGGATAATTAACATGATCCCCCACCTATCTCTCGCATGGTGGATTGTGGGCGCTCTAGCGGTTCTCTGTGTTTGCACTTTCGAGGCGTCATTCAGGATGACCGCGCGCCTCAATGAGGTTATCGCTTCTTTGCGGAATCAGGGATCTCCGCAGCAATTGCGCGCGCGGATCACGGAACTGAACGAGCTTCTGTCGCTCGCGCAGCAGGAAGCCGTGTTGTGCCGGGAGCGACTGACTGCCCCGCAGCCTTTCCCCAATGACGTTGAGCGCGTGGCGCGGAGCGATAATGGGATGCCACACGCGACGTATGATGATCTTGGGGATCTCACTCAACACGGAACGAATTGCAATTATCAAGATATTTCAACAGGAGCCATTTGTTCATGCGGGTTGCATTTGCGTCGTGATCTCGCGACAGAGCGAACGATGCATGCAGCTTGGCGCAAGCGGGCTGAGGAAGCAGAACACACAATAATGAGCCGCGCCCCGCAGGAACCGGTCAATGCGCAGATGCTCGAGGCGCTGAAAGAGTGCGTGGAGCAGTTGTGGCACTTAGCAAAAGATCCAGCGACCAATGCACTAATTCAAGAAGCCCGCGCCGCCATTGCTGCCGCCGAGGCCGCGCCGAAAGATGAGTGGCAGCCGATCAGCACAGCGCCGAAGGACAAGTGGGTCTGGATATTCGTTCCCTCTAGCGAATGGGATGGTGCGATGCAAATAGGTCAGCAAGGGCCAGCCATATTTGATGGCGAGAATTGGTTCTGGTCAGAGCACGCGCCACCTGGGCGCCACTCTCAACCTATCCATCGAAACTATCCTCCTAGTGGCTGGCGCCCGCTCCCCGCGCCGCCACCCGAACAGGAGCCGAAGAAATGAGCAACGGGCAGAAGCTCGTCCTTATTTGCGAAATCAACCCTATTGAGTTGGCCTGTCGCATCTTCGAGGGCCTTAATGGAATTGACCGCCCGCAAGGCCTGACCGCAGCGCAAGCGATGGATAACGTCCGCAATGAAGATGTTGAAGTCTATGGGCGTGTTATGGAGTCGGCGCGGCGAGCCGCAGAATATTTGACCGAATGTGTTCATTCCGGGAAACGCCCGCAATGACCAAGACAGACAGAATCTTGACGATGGCCGCAGCCCTTCGGGCAGCAAAGCGCGTGCTCGCGAGCGAGCGGCGCGAACTATACGAACGCTCCACAGGCATCCAGCCAAATCCCTCCTGGGAACAACGGCGCGCAGCGCGTCGTCGGTATGATCGCGTCATCGCGAAGATCAACGAAGCGCTGAGGTGAACGAATGATGTTTACCCACATCCTTCACTTTTGCGCACCGTGCGCCGCGACCGCCGGAGGGCTGCGCATCGCTTTGCTGGGCGCGCTGATTGTCGGCATCGTCCTCGGCTCGCTTGTGTCGAGCTGGCAGCATCGGCGCCGCAAGATCCGCGTGACGCCTGAGCATGATGGATTCGAAATAGGAATTTGATCCTATGACACACGGTCTTCTAAGCGCAGAAGCACTCTCAAAGATTACCGTCCGCGATGCCGGCTATCAAGCCATCCCGATCACTGATCGCGAGTCATGGCTTGAGCGGCGTCATCGCGACGTCACAGCGTCGGTCGCCGCTTGCTTGCTTGGCGCGCACGAATATATGACGCCGTTGCAACTTTGGACGCTTAAGGCCGGGCGGTTCGAGGCCGGAGAAGAAGAGACACCGCCGATGCGGCGAGGACGCTTGCTCGAGCCGGTTGCATTGCAACTCATCGGTGAGGAGCATCCCGACTGGAAGGTCGAGCGCGGGACGCATTATTATCGCGATGCAAAACGCCGGATAGGCGCGACGCCAGACGCTTTCGTCTTTGATCCTAATCGGACTGGCTTTGGAATTCTGCAGGTCAAGACAGTCGAACCGTCGGTGTTCCGCCGCAAGTGGCGCGCTGAAGACGGCACGACGGAACCGCCCCTCTGGATCGCGGTCCAGGCGCTCGTCGAGTGTGAACTCACGGGTGCATCGTGGGCTTGCGTCGCCGCGATGACATGCGGCTTTGGCCTTGATCTGCACCTAATCGAGATCCCGCTTCATGCTGGCGTGCTCGCGCGTCTTTATGACGCCATCGCGGATTTTTGGCGCGCTGTTGAGATCAATGAGCCGCCATCGGCAGACTTCTCGAAGGATGGCGCGCTGCTGGCTTCTCTCTTCAAGGAAGATGACGGCACCGTGATTGATCTCTCAGGCGAAAATCAACTTCCCGCGCTCGCCGACGAGGACAGACATCTATCGGACGAAATCAAACAAAAGACTGGCCGTCGCAAAGAAATAAAGACCGAGCTGCTTAGCAAAATGGGCGTGGCTTCGGTCGCGATGATCAATGGCGTTGTATTTGCAACGGCGACGACGGTGCACAAGAAGGCCTATCCTGTAGTGGCCTCATCGTTCCGCGATGTGCGTTTTAAGGATATTGACAAATGACAGCACGTCTTGAATTGATCGGGAGGAAATTCGGTAGATTGCAAGTATTGAAATGCGCCGGCACTTGGCGCCCTGAACCCCGCTCGCACGCGAGAAGTCTATGGGAATGCCGATGTGAGTGCGGAGCACGAATTGCGATCATTGGAACCGCGTTGACTCGCGGTCACACTAGATCCTGCGGCTGCTTGCAGCGAAAAGAGGCGGCAGCGCGACAATCGGCGCAAGGCACCAGACATGGGGACGCGGCGAACGGCATGGAAACCGGCGAGTACTTTTCCTGGTGTGCACTGAAATCGCGATATCTAAATTCGCTCACCAGAGGCTTTCACAATTATGGAGGCCGCGGGATTACGGTCTGTGAACGCTGGCGCGATAGCTACGAGAATTTCTTAGCGGACATGGGGCGCCGGCCGTCGCCTTTTCACACGATTGATCGGATCGATAACGATGGCAACTACGAGCCAGGGAATTGCCGCTGGGCAACACGACGAGAGCAGGCCCTCAACCGAAAGGACTCACGCGATGAGCATGGTCGATTTATCAGACAAAGAGAAGCAGATCGACAAGGCGCTCGATAAGGGGATCACGCACGATCTTGCGATCTCTGATTCCGCTGGCGGATTGCTGTTCGCCAATGCGAACCAAGTCATGGAATTCAGTAAGATGATGAGCTTGTCGCAGGTCGGCGTGCGTAAGCACCTGCGCGGCAATCCCGGCGCGTGCTTGGCCATCTGCGTTCAGGCGATTGAGTGGGGCTTGTCGCCCTACGCCGTCGCGAACAAGAGCTATCTCGTCAACGATCAGTTTGCGTTTGAGTCGCAACTGATCCAAGCCGTCATTCTCAAGCGCGCGCCGATCAGGGGACGGATCAAATTCGAGTTTACGGGCGATGGCGCGAAACGCGTTTGCCGCGCATGGGCTGAGCTAAAAGAAGGCGGCATTTGCGATTATGTGTCGCCGGAATTCAGCAAGATCGGCCCCAAGAATTCGCCGCTCTGGGACTCCGATCCTGATCAGCAGCATTGTTATTACAGTGGCCGCGCACTTTGCCGCCGGCACTTTCCTGACATCTTGCTAGGCGTATACGACCGGGATGAATTCAGTGACGCAGAGATCGAGCGTGGGCGCGCGGAACGGCCATTAGCTCCATCACGCTCTCTCGCCACGAAGCTCGATGCGCTGGCTGCGAGCTTGCCGGTGACCCCCCTGCCGGCCGAGGCGATGACGGCAAACGAGCCGTCGAATGGCGCGGAGCCGGAATCCGGGAGCTTCGGCTCCGCGCCTGCGGATCAGCAGCAGCAGCAGCAGCTCGACCCGATCATGGTTGCGCGACAACGCGGCGCCTTGGATCGCAAGAACGGCATGCAGCGGCGGGCGCTGCCGCCTGAATATCGCAGCGAGGCGCGCGCGGCCGAGGCGAATGCGTGGCGGCACGGCCACGATAACCCTGACGACGTATTGGAGGAAAAGGAGACGTGATGAGAAAGAAACCCGCAAAAGCAGAAGCGCCATGACCGCGACAGCATATCCCCTCGAGTGGCCGGAGGGTTGGCCGCGCACACTGCCCGACAAGCGCCGCAATGGCTCGCCGTTCAAGACGACGCTCGATCGAGCGCGCAAGGCGCTTCTCGAAGAGCTGGCGCGGCTTAAGGCCTCCGGCGTGGTGGTCTCATCCTGGTTGCCGCTGCGCGCCGACGGTTTCCCGCGTAGCGACGTGGCGCGCTTCAGAATCGAGGACCCTGGCGTGGCAGTGTATTTTATGCGCGGCGGGCGGCAACTTGTCATCGCCCGCGACGCTTACTGGAACGTCCATGACAATCTGCGCTCGATCGGACTCGCAATCGAGCACTTGCGCGGCCTCGAGCGTCATGGCGGGGCGCACTTGATGGAGCGCGCGTTCTCCGGCTTTGTGGCGCTCCCGCCGCCCGATAAGCCGAAAAAGACTTGGTGGGAGGTCCTCGGCGTCCAGGCCGGCGCCGAGCCGTGGCTTATCGAAGCCGCCTACAAGCATCTGGCCAAAAAGCTCCACCCGGACGCTGGCGGCTCGGAAGGACTGATGGCCGAGCTCAACCGCGCACGCGACGAAGCGCTGAAGGCGAAAGCGGCATGAGCGCAATGACGAGAGCCGAGCGCGCCGAGCTCGGGCAGCTAATCAGGAAGCGCGAGCGCGTCATGAAGGCTGCCGCGCGCGAGCGGTCCTCGCAGCTCATGGCCGAGTTCGATACGCAATCGGCACAGATCTACAATTTCGACGATGATGAGATCTGGGAGAAGGCGAGGCTTGCCGCTAAGGAAGCCATCGATGCTGCGCAGAAGGAGATCAGCGCAAGATGTCGTGAGCTTGGCATACCGCCAGAGTTCGCGCCCGGCGTATCATTCGGTTGGTACGGCCGCGGCCAGAACGCCGTCGCCGGCCGGCGGGCAGAACTGCGCAGGATGGCCAAATCCCGCGTCGAGGCGATGGAACAAGAGGCGATCACGAAGATCGAACGCCTCAGCCTGGTCGCCCAGACCGAAGTGATAGCGCAAGGCCTCGAATCGGCAGCGGCTCACGATTTCTTAGAGAAGATGCCGGGCCTCGATGTGCTCATGCCGCCCATCAATTCTATCGAAATCAAGGCCTTGATCGCCAGCTGCGAAAAGCATGAATCCGCGTACTATGGAGGTGGAGATTGAGCATGACCCGTGCCGCTCGCCTCCCGGCTTCCATTGTCGACCTCCCGCTGCTGGCCAACCCCCGACAGGCCGCGCATTTACTCGGCCTGACGGACGGTCAAATTCGGAGCTTGATCCGGACCGGCCGGATCGCGCACATTATGATTGGCAAGCGTTTCATGGTCCCGCGCGACGACATCGAGCGCTTCATTGCGGAAAATAGGGTGCAGCCATGCCGCGACGCAACTCCGGGCCAAAGCTTCGATTCCTCGAGAGGCGCGGTACCTGGTATATCGTCTGGACGGAACGAGGTCGCAGCCGCGAGCGCAGCACGGGCACGGCAGATCGCCAAGAAGCTGAAGCCGTCTTCGGGGAATTCCTCAGGCTCCGCCATCGGCGCGCCGGGCCGTGTGATCCGGCTGAAATCCTGATCACCGATCTGCTCGCCGACTATGCGCAAGAGCGCGGGCCAGAGATCGCAGCGCCGGGGCGCATTCGGCATGCGATCGAGCCGTTGTCCCGGTTCTGGGAAGGCCTGCCGCCGGTCGAGATAACGCGGGAATCCTGCCGCGCCTACGTCAAGGCGCGCGGCCGCTCAACCGGCACGGCGCGCCGCGAGCTCGGCGTGCTTCGCGCGGCGGTCAATCATGCGCACCGTGAAGGCCGGATCACGCGCACCGTTGCCGTCCACCTACCAGACAGCCCCGGCGCGAGGTCGCGGTGGCTCACGCGGCCCGAGGCTGCGAGGCTGCTTAAATCAGCTCTAGGTGAGCGTAGGGTCAGGCTGTATCTGCCTCTTTTCATTCTGCTAGGGCTCTACACGGGCCAGCGCAAAAGTGCTCTTTTGGGCCTCCGCTGGGCCCAGGTGGAGCTCGCGGCCGGCCGGGTCGATTTCAATGCCCCTGGGGCCCGCCGGACCAATAAGCGCCGATCGAGAATCCCGATCCCGGCAAAGCTGCTCGGCCATCTCCGGCGGGCGCGGCCGCGCGGCTCAGATCTCGGGTTCGTCATCAATGACGACGGTGCGCGGATTAAGGACGTGAAGAAGGGATTTGCCGCCGCCTGCCGCCGCGCCGGCCTCGCCGGGGTGACACCGCACACGCTGCGGCACACCTGCGCGACCTGGCTGATGCAGCGCGGCGTCGGGATCTGGGAAGCAGCCGGATTTTTGGGGATGACGCCCGAGACGCTGCAGCGGGTCTATGGGCACCACAGTCCCGACTTCATGCGGGCCGCGGCGGAGGCATTATCGTGAACAGGTTGCGCGGACATTCCGCCGACAAGGCGGCTCGCAGAATCGCCTAAGTATGGCGCACCCAACAGGATTCGAACCTGTGACCTCTGCCTTCGGAGGACACAGGCCCAAGCCTATGCCATTGTTCTAACGCGATAAAGCGAAAAGAACGGAACGGAAATATCGGCAATTTTGCGCTTTTTGCGCGGACATTCCGCGGACAACTAGAGGTGCTGAGATGAGCGAGATGATTGAGCGCGTGGTGAGAGCAATCGAAACCGAAATGCAGCGGGTCCATGATTCAAGCGGCGGGATTCTCTGTGCAAGCCCGGAGCAACTTGCCCGTGCCGCCATTGCAGCCTTGCGCGAGCCGACAGAGGCGATGCTTGAGGCTGGTCTCGAGGCTCATTATGATCCTGATGATTGGCGTATTCGAGAGCTTGGAACTACTTGGCGCGCCATGATCGACGCCGCTCTTGTCGAGCCCTAAAACGCAAAAAAAAGGCGCCCGGCCGAAGCCGAGCGCCATCCTGATCCGTATCGCCGGATCAAACGCGGCTGCAGGAGACCCCTGCATCCGATCAAAAATCAACGGAATGAGTAGATAGGGGCTCAAGCCCATATTCGTCTTGAAGCCGCACTTGAGCGACGCGCCTAATAGCATGCACGTATGCGGTATGTTGGCGCAAACGCCGGAAGGCGTTCGCCCCGTTGGCGCGCGGAATGACCGCGCCTCGTCTCCCCCATGATCGGGATTCCCGTTGCGCGGTAGCGCGAAGGGAGTCACGGATATGGGGATGGTTACCCCACAAATTTCAGACCGATTGCAGCGCCTTATGCAGAACACCTTCCTCTGGGGGTGCGTCGGCATGGCGGCGGCCATCGTTCTCACGGCGGTGGCGGCCATGAGTCACGATATTCGATGGCTGCTTTGGATTGCTTGGCCGTTTATGTCTTTCGCAATTTGGGAATTTGCGCGCACTTGGTTGATAGACAAGGAGAAAATTCTGAGCATTACATTCCTCGGGATTCTTCTGTCGGGCCTTGCATTAGCATGGCTATACAATTCGCTTGCGCCGTCCGATGTTCAATCGCCAAGCCCGCTGGCGGCGCTGACAAACACGCAACTTCGCGAAAAGACAATCGCATTTGCTCAAACGCTACGGGATTTTGAAACTAAGTTCACGAACGAAGACGAAGCGATTTTGCAAGAGGAGCAATCAGCTTTTCGCCCTGGCGAGAGTAAAGAGGAATCACGCCAACGGTTTTTCGCAACGGCCAAGAAACTATTAGAACTGGATAATAAAGAAAGAAATGATTTCATGAATAACTATAGAACAGATGCCCTGATCTTAAGAGATGAATTAAAAAAGCGGTTGGGAGAATTGCCTTATCCATCGACGACCAGCGGAATGGGAACTGGATGGTACGGCGAAGGGGATCAGATTTTCGAGGGCCCGCTTTTGACGGGGGCGTATCCAATTACAGTCGGTGCAAACTTACTCGAATATTGGGCAGCGCAATTGCCTTAAACGTCCTCCATTCTTAAACCGTCCAATTCGAGCGCGGCAAGACATGCCATAAAGAACGTAGCCGAGAACGTTCCCCTGGCCAGCTTATTCGCAATCGACGCGGCGTTCTCAATGAAACCGTGAGCCTTCAATTTCTCCGCTAATTCCTCGTATGAAATATCCGCGCGTTTGATCTCCGCCTTGAGGTACAGGCGAACCCGATCTTCCCAACTCTTGCCTTGCGCCTTTTGAGCCATAAATCTATCTTATACGATATTTTCCTGTTGACAAGGGTATAGCCCTATCATATCTTATATGCCAGAAACATGGCGTAAAAGATATGTCTCAGCACTTCCTTCAATCCAAAGCGGCCCGGACGCTCAATCTAGCGAGCGTCTTCCGCATGTCGGATGCCGAGGCCGAGACGACCTTCCGCAAACTGCGTTGGCCTGAAACGGATGGCGAGCCGGTTTGCCCGCATTGCGGCGGCTTGAAAGCTTATGATTGCCGCCGCCCGAATGGCGCGCCTCGCTTTGAATGCCGGGCTTGCGGCAAGGATTTCAGCATTACGAGCGGGACGCTATTCGCATCTCACAAGTTGCCCTTGCGCGCTTACCTTGGCGCTATTGCGGTGTTCTGCAATGAAGTGAAGGGCAAGTCGGCTCTCGCGCTCTCACGCGATCTCGGCATCTCTCACAAGACAGCTTGGGTTCTGCTGCACAAGTGCCGCGAAGCGATGGCCGCAGAGATGAAGGGCCGCGTTGTCGGCGGTGATGGCAAGGTCGCTGAAATCGACGGCGGGTATTTTGGAGGCTACGTCAAGCCCGCGAACCTCAAAGAACATCGGATCGATCGCCGCTTCACATCCAATCAGTCCGGCAAACGCCAATGCGTTGTGGTCGTGCGCGAGCGCAACGGCAATTCAGTGCCGGCGGTGTTTCGCTCGGAAGGTCACGCGCTCTCTTTCATTCGCTCACGCATTGCCAAGGGAACGGTCGTCAATGCAGACGAAGGCAACGCATGGAACGATTTGCAGGGCCAATTCGAAATGCGCCGCGTCAATCATCAAGAGGCTTACTCTCTAGCGGGCGCGTGCACGAATGCGGCCGAGGAATATTTCTCTCGGCTTCGCCGCGCCGAGATCGGGCATCATCATCATATCGCGGGCGCGTATTTGCTTCGCTACGCGCAAGAGGCTTCATGGCGCGAAGATCATCGTCGCGCGTCGAATGGCGATCAAGTGAACCGGCTTGCCGGGCTAGCATTGAAGGCGAAGCGGAGCGTAGACTTCTGTGGATATTGGCAGCGTGGGAAAGCGGCCTGAGCGTCTATATATTGTGTGTCATGCTTTGACAAACACAAGAATCTGGCGCAAATTGACGAGTCGGCCTTGATTCGGACCTCTATTGTATAATTTAATGGGTTAGGAACACTGATCTGTGCATAAAGTCCCTTTTAGGGATGCGCCGCAAATGAGAAAGCCTGGCCAAAACACGAAGTTCGCTAAAATCGTCGTTAAATTTGAGAGACGCGACGATGGCGGCTTGCGTGCTTTCAGCGATGACGTTCCCGGTTTCGTTTTATCGAATCCTGATCCGCACATCGTCTTAGACGACATAGTTCCCACTCTAGAATGCATGCTTTCTGCTATGTGGGGATTGAAGGTCGTCGCCAGCCGACTCGAACATATTAGTTTGGTGTTCATCTGCAGCGAATAATCGATTTCCGAATCGAAGCGATGAACGCGGACGGAGTCATGGCCGCGTTGGCTCAGCAGCCAATACGG
>JGI12269J14319_10004787_pt1 | contig 12226 bp, 8 predicted proteins | sample PeaSoiSIISIP2007_FD_14319 | JGI IMG/M metagenome (IMG submission 14319) | reverse complement strand
GCGGACGGCGGCGGGCTGAAGCTGAACGCCGACGAGTCATAGGCGGGAGGCTGATCGGCGACCTTGCTCGCCGAGGTCTCCCGGTCCGGGTCAGGACCCTTCGGCCGGCTGCTGCGCGACGCCCCTATGGTGTCCGCGGGCAGCGCGGGCACGCCGTCGGCGATGGTGGCGGCGGCGGCGGCCGGGCGGGCAGTGTCCTTCGCGGTGGCGGCCAGGCTGCCGTTGGGGAGGGCGTCCTTGCCGCCGTTGGCCGAAGCATCCTTGGCCGAAGTCCCCTCGATCCCGTTACCGGTCGTCGGCGCGCCGTTGGCCGAAGGGCCTGCGGCTGGCGTACCGTCGGGTACGGCATCGTCCGGCGGTACGGCCTGGGCGGGAGCGGACTTGGCTGCGGTCGGCTGCTGCGGCGGCCGCCTGGGCGGTGCCATGATGCCGCTCGGCTGCGCGTCCTGCTCGTCACCGATCAGGTCATCACCGGTAGTCCTGGACGTCACGACGGTGGGCGAGCCTCCACCCGAGCCGTCGGGCCTATCTGTGCGCCTGTCCAAGCCGTCCTCCCTCTGGTCCAGACCCTCATGAGGTTATCTCCGGACGAGACGCCCATATGACCGCCTTTGCGAAGAAGGCGGCATTCTGCCGGACTTCACCAGTACTCATGGGACGCTTCTACCCCCGAAACCGTTGCCTTCAGCCTGAAAGTAAGGCGTTCAAACCCGACCTTACACAATCGCCCAGATTATTCTTCTTCCCGATCGCCCTCGTCCACGGGATCCGAGGGGTCACCAGCATCCGTCAGGTCGGCCAGATCCTCGGAAAGGTCCTGGTCAGACTCTTCGCCCGCTGATTCGGCATCGCCTTCGGCCGCGGACTCGGCGTTGCGGGCCAGAGCCACCACGCTGTCCCCGGAGGCCAGGTTCATCAGCCGGACCCCCATGGTCTGCCGGCCCGACTGCTTGACCTCGCTCGCGCTGGTCCTGATCACGCCGCCGGCCGACGTTATGGCGAAAATCTCATCGCCGGGCTGCACCATCAGCGCGCCGACCAGCTCGCCGCGGGCCTCCACGATCTTGGCCGTGACGACGCCGCGGCCGCCGCGGCCCTGCACCGGGTAGGCGTCGGCGGGGGTGCGCTTGGCGTACCCGCCGCCGGTGGCCACGAGCACGTCGCCGCCGTTCCTGACCACGTACATGCCGAGCAGTTCGTCGCCCTCGTTGAAGCGCATCCCGATGACGCCCGAGGTGGCCCGGCCCATCGGGCGCAGCGACTCGTCGCTGGCGTGGAACCTGATGGCCTGCGCGCCCTTGCTGACGAGCAGCAGGTCGTCCTCGGGCGAGACCAGCCGGGCCGCGATGACCTCGTCGTCCTCGCGGAGGTTGATCGCGATGATGCCGCCGGACCGCGGCGAGTCGAAGTCGGTCAGCTTGGACTTCTTCACCAGCCCGCTGCGGGTGGCCAGCACCAGGTAGGGAGCCACCTGGTAGTCGCGCAGCGCGAGGACCTCGGCGATCCGCTCGTCGGGCTGGAACGCGAGCAGGTTGGCGACGTGCTGACCGCGGGCGTCGCGGCCGGCGTCGGGCAGCTCGTAGCCCTTGGCCCGGTAGACCCGGCCCTTGTTGGTGAAGAACAAGATCCAGTGGTGGGTCGTGGTGATGAAGAAGTGGTCCACGATGTCGTCGGTGCGCAGCTGCGCGCCGCGGACGCCCTTGCCGCCGCGCCGCTGCGCGCGGTACAGGTCGGTCCTGGTGCGCTTGGCGTACCCGCCGTAGGTGATGGTGACCGCNACGTCCTCTTCGGCGATCAGGTCCTCGTCGGCCACCTCGCCGTCGTAGGCGATGATCTCGGTGCGCCGGTCGTCCCCGTACTTGGTCACGATCTCGGCCAGCTCGGAACCGACGATCTGCCGCTGCCGCTCCGGCGAGGCCAGGATCGACTCGTAGTCGGCGATCTTCGATTCCAGATCGTCGCGCTCGTTGACGAGTTCCTGNCGCTCNAGGGCGGCCAGCTTGCGCAGCTGCATGTCCAGGATCGCGCGGGCCTGGATCTCGTCGATCTCGAGCAGCCCCATCAGGCCCTGCTGGGCCTCGGCGGCCGACGCGCTGGCCCGGATCAGCGCGATGACCTCGTCGATCCGGTCGATGGCCTTGAGCAGCGCGGCGACGATGTGCAGCCGCTCGGTGGCCTTGCGCAGCCGGTACTGGGTGCGCCGGACGATGACCTCGATCTGGTGCGTCACCCAGTACCTGATCATCTGGTCCAGGCGCAGGGTGCGCGGCACGCCGTCGACCAGGGCGAGCATGTTCGCGCCGAACGTGTCTTGCAGCTGGGTGTGCTTGTANAGGTTGTTCAGCACGACCTTGGCGACGGCNTCCCGCTTCAGCACGATGACAAGGCGCTGGCCCCGNCGGTCGCTTGACTCGTCCCGGATATCGGCGATGCCGGTCAGCCGGCCGTCTCGTACCAGNTCGCCGATTTTCTCGGCCAGGTTGTCCCGGTTCACCTGGAACGGCAGCTCGGTGGCGACCAGGCAGGTGCGGCCCTGGATCTCCTCCACCTCGACGACGGCGCGCATGAGGATCGAGCCGCGCCCGGTTCGGTACGCGTCCATGATCCCGCGCCGGCCCACGATCAGGCCGCTGGTGGGGAAGTCCGGTCCCTTGATCCGCGCCGTCAGCGCGTCGAGAAGTTCCTCGTCGGACGCCTCGAAGTTGTCCAGGTACCACTGGACCCCGGCGCCCACCTCCCGCAGGTTATGCGGCGGGATCTTGGTGGCCATGCCGACCGCGATGCCTTCCGACCCGTTGATCAGCAGGTTGGGGAACCGGCTCGGCAGCACCACGGGCTCAGCGGAGCGGCCGTCGTAGTTCGGGCGGAAGTCGACCGTGTCCTCGTTGATGTCCCGCAGCATCTCCATCGCCAGCGGGGCGAGGCGGCACTCGGTGTACCGCATGGCCGCGGGCGGGTCGTTGCCCGGTGAGCCGAAGTTGCCCTGGCCGTCGATCAGCGGCATCCGCATCGACCACGGCTGCGCCATCCGCACCAGCGCGTCGTAGATCGACGAGTCACCGTGCGGATGGTAGTTGCCCATGACCTCACCGATGACCCGCGAGCACTTGAAGAACCCGCGGTCCGGACGGTAGCCGCCGTCGAGCATCGCGTACAGGATCCGGACGTGGACCGGCTTGAGCCCGTCCCGGACGTCGGGCAGGGCCCGGCCCACGATGACCGACATCGCGTATTCGATGTAGCTGCGCTGCATCTCGACTTGGATGTCGACAGGCTCGGTACGGTCGTGCCCGTCCTGCGGGGCATCGGTAACTTCGGTCACTTTCGCAGTCCCAACTTCAACGAAGAAACAGCCGGCCGCCAGCAGGCGGAGGGATCAGATGTCCAGGAACTTGACGTCCTTCGCGTTGCGGGTGATGAACGAGCGGCGTGCCTCGACGTCCTCCCCCATCAGCACGCTGAACAGCTCGTCGGCCTGGGCCGCGTCGTCCAGCGTCACCTGGAGCAACACGCGCTGGGCCGGGTCCATCGTGGTCTCCCACAGCTCGGTGGAGTTCATCTCGCCGAGGCCCTTGAACCGCTGCACCCCATCGCGCGGCCGCGGGTCCTTGCGCCCCTCGGCGAGGCCGGCCTCGATCACCCGGTCGCGCTCCGCGTCGCTGAACGCGTAGCCCGGCTTGACGCCGCGGCCCTCCCACTTGATCTTGTAAAGCGGCGGCTGGGCCAGGTACACGTGCCCGGCCTCGACCAGCGGCTTCATGAACCGGAACAACAGCGTGAGCAGCAGCGTGCGGATGTGCTGGCCGTCGACGTCGGCGTCCGCCATCAGGATGATCTTGTGGTAGCGGAGCTTGGTGATGTCGAACTCGTCGTAGATGCCGGCGCCGAGCGCCGTGATCATCGCCTGGACCTCGGTGTTCTTCAGCACCCGGTCAATCCGCGCCTTCTCCACGTTGATGATCTTGCCGCGGAGCGGCAAGATGGCCTGGAACTGCGGGTCCCGGCCGCCCTTGGCCGAGCCGCCGGCCGAGTCGCCCTCGACCACGTAGATCTCGGACTTCGCCGGGTCGGTGGACTGGCAGTCGGCCAGCTTGCCCGGCAGTGACGTCGAATCGAGCAGCGACTTACGGCGGGTCAGGTCGCGCGCCTGGCGCGCGGCGATCCGGGCCCGGGCCGCCTGGCTGGCCTTGTTGATGATCTCCTTGGCCTCGCCCGGGTTCCGGTCGAACCAGTCCCGCAAGTGATCGTTGCAGGCCTTCTGCACGAACGACTTGGCCTCGGTGTTGCCCAGCTTGGTCTTGGTCTGGCCCTCGAACTGCGGCTCGGCGAGCTTGACCGAGACGATCGCGGTCAGGCCCTCGCGCACATCGTCCCCGGTCAGGTTGTCTTCCTTCTCGCGGAGCAGCTTCTGGTCGCGCGCGTACCGGTTGACGATCGTGGTGAGCGCGGCCCGGAACCCCTCCTCGTGAGTGCCGCCCTCGGCCGTGTTGATGGTGTTCGCGAAGGTATGCACCGACTCGGTGTACGCCGAGCTCCACTGCATCGCGATCTCGACCGAGATCCCCTCGGCTTCTTCCCCGAAGTCGATGACCGTGCCGTGCACCGGCTCCTTCGAGCCATTGATGTACCGAACGAAGTCGGCGATTCCCCCGGCGTACTGGTATCGCGCTTCCCGCGGTTCGTCCTGGCGCTCATCCGTGATCGAGATGGCCAGGTCCTTGTTCAGGAAGGCCATCTCCTGCATCCGCCTGGACAGCGTCTCGAAAGACCATTCAGTGGTCTCGAAGATCACGGTGTCCGGCCAGAAGGTAATCGTGGTGCCCCGGTCCTCGGTCGCGGCCCCGCGCTCGAGCGGGCCCATCGGGTCGCCGCGCTCGTAGACCTGCGTCCAGACGTAGCCGTCCCGGTGGACTTCGACCTCAAGCAGCATCGACAGGGCGTTCACCACGGACACGCCGACGCCGTGCAGGCCGCCGGAAACGGCGTAGGACTTGCCGTCGAACTTGCCGCCCGCGTGCAGCGTGGTCATCACGACCTCGACCGCCGGGCGGTGCTCCACCGGGTGCTCGTCCACGGGAATGCCGCGGCCGTTGTCCCGCACCCGGACCCCGCCGTCGGCCAGCAGGGTAACGTCGATAGTGTCGCAGTAGCCGGCCAGGGCCTCGTCCACGGCGTTGTCCACGACTTCGTAGACGAGGTGATGCAATCCGCGCTCGCCGGTAGAACCGATGTACATTCCCGGGCGTTTGCGGACGGCCTCAAGGCCCTCGAGTACCGTGATCGAGCGTGCATCGTAGGACAAACCGAACTCCATCCTGCATAAGAAGCGCGCAGCCCAGCCCCCCGGGATGTGGCTATCGTTGCGCTTATTCATTTTACCTGCAGGCACCGACAGCCAGGGCCGTCTTGCCCCACGTGTCGGTTCCTGCTGTTTAGCCGTAGGTGTCGCCAGGCCCCTTGCTGCCGGGTACCCGCCAGCCGCCGCGCTGCCGCGGCGGCGCCGGGCCGCGAACCTTCACCCGCCGGACCGATCCGTCGCCGAGCTCGGTGTTGAGCCGCCGGACGAGCATCGGGGCGAGCAGCCGGACCTGGGTCGCCCAGGCGGTCGAGTCGGCCGTCACCGCGAGCTCGCCGTCGGCGAAGCTGTCGGGGCGGGTGTGCGCCGCCAGGTCGTGGCCGACGATTTCCGCCCAGCGGCCGAACACCGAGCCCATCGCCGCCCGCTGCTGCCAGCCCTGCGTGTCGAGCAGGCCGCCGATCGCGCTGAGCAGCGGCTGCGGGTCTTCCCGGCGGGGGCGCCCGCGAGCGGGCCCGGTCCGGCCGGCTCCCGCCCCGCTCACCGGGCCAGGGCGCGATCCCGTCCCGGGCGAGTCATCCTGGCCGGCCGCAGGCACGCCGGATCGTTCGGGATCATCGGTCTTACCCGACCCTGGCAGGCGCGCCAGGCCGGCCGGCAGATCCCCCCTGGCCCGCGCGTCCGCCTTCGCCACGGCGAGCGCCTCGACCGCCAGCCGCACCCGATCCGGGGCGGCCGGCCCCCGCCCGGGAGCCGGATCCCTAGCTGGCACCGGTGACCACGCCCGCGCGGACGGTGAACCGCGCGCCCGCGAGCGTCTCGGGGACGTCGGCGGGCACCGCGGCGGTGATCAGGACCTGCTCGGCGTCGGCGACCAGGGCGGCCAGCCGGTCCCTGCGGCCCACGTCGAGCTCGGCGAACACGTCGTCGAGAATCAGCACCGGATCCTCGCGACCCTGTTTGAGCAGCGCGAAGCTGGCCAGGCGCAGCGCGAGCGCGAGCGACCAGGACTCGCCGTGGCTGGCGTAACCGCGGGCCGGCAGACCGCCGACGAACAACTCGAGCTCATCCCGGTGCGGGCCGACGAGGCAGACGCCGCGGTCGAGCTCGCTGGCCCGAACCCCGGCTAGCGCCTTGAGCATCGCCGTCTGCAACCCGGGCACGTCCGTGTCCGCGCTCCCGGCGTCGTCAAGCCCATCAGTATTCAACACTGAGGCACGGTAGGACATTCCGGACGATTCGCCCGGCCGGCCGGAGACCGGGCCGCCGGAGACCGCCTCGTACGCGGCGGTCACGTGCGGCCGCAGCGCCGCCACCAGGCGCATCCGGCCGGCCAGCAGCGGCGCACCCGCCTGAGCCAGCTGCGCGTCCCACGCGTCGAGCGTCGCGGTCATCGACTCGCGGGCCGCGCCGCGCAGGTGCCCCTTGGACCCCGCCGACTTGAGCAGCGCCGTGCGCTGCCGCAGCACCCGTTCGTAATCCGCGCGCAGGCCGGCGTACCGCGGCGCGGTGGCGACCAGCAGCTCGTCGAGGAACCGCCGCCGCTCGCCGGGATCACCCTTGACCAGGGCCAGGTCCTCGGGCGCGAACAGCACCGTGCGCAGCGCGCCGAGGATGTCCCGCGGCCGCGGCATCGGCGCCCGGTTCAGCCTGACCCGGTTGGCCCGGCCGGGGTTGATCTCGATTTCCACCAGCGTGCTGCCCTGGGCACCGGTTACCGCCGCTCTCAGCACGGCAGCGTCAGCGCCGCGCCTGACCAGCGGCGCGTCGGTGGCGACCCGGTGGCTGCCCAGCGTGGCCAGGTAGCCGATCGCCTCGACCAGGTTGGTCTTGCCCTCCCCGTTAGGCCCGCTGAACGTGCTCACGCCCGGCCCAAGCTCAAGGCTGAGCTCGCCATACGACCGGAAGTCGATCAGCGCAAGCCGGGTGAGATGCACACACCGAGCCTACGGTCTTCTACCCCGCGGAACGGATCGGCATGAGCACGTACCGGTAGTCGGGCTCGCCCTCGCTCTTGCCTGTGATGACCGCGGGCTTGGTGGGCGAGGTGAACGAGATCCTGGCCGTGTCGGAGTCGATCGCTCCGATGCCGTCGAGCAGGTACTGCGGGTTAAAGGCGATCTGCAGGTCCTCGCCGTCGTACGCCGCCTCGAGGACCTCCACCGCCTGCGCGTCCTCCGAGGCTCCGGCCTCGAGCACCAGCTGCCCGGAACTGAAGGCCAGCCGCACCGGGGTGTTGCGCTCGGCGACGAGCGCCACCCGCTTCACCGCCTCGGCGAATGAGCCGGCCGCGAGTTCGGCGGTCGCGCTGAACTCGCTCGGCAGCAGCGCCTGGTACTTGGGGTACTCGCCGGACAGCAGCCTGGTGGTGGTCTGCCGCCCGGCGCCGGCGAAGCCGATCAGGCTGTCGCCGCCCAGCGATATCGACACCTCCGCGCCGGAGGTGAGCGCGCGTGCCGTGTCGCCCAGCACGCGAGCCGGGACGAGCACGGCCGTGTTCAGGTCCGGCCGCGCCGGGTTCCAGCGCAGCTCGCGGACTGCCAGCCGGTACCTGTCGGTGGCGACCAGGGTCAGCGTGTCGCCGGCGATCTCGATCCTGATGCCGGTCAGCGCAGGAAGGGTATCGTCGCGGCCGGCCGCGATCGCCACCTGGCCGATGGCGGAGGCCAGCGCGTCGCTCCCCACCGACCCGGCCAGCGGCGGCATCTCGGGCAGCGTCGGGTATTCCTCTTCGGGCAGCAGGACCAGGGTGAAGGTGGCGCTGCCGCACTTGAGCGTCGCGCGGGTCCCGTCGGTGAACAGGTCGACCGGCTTGGCGGGCAGCGACCGCACGATCTCGGCCAGCAGGCGGCCCGAGACGAGCACCGCGCCCTCTTCGTCGGTGATCACCGGCACGGTGGCCTGGGCCGAGACTTCGTAGTCGAACGTCGAGAGCGTGAGATCTGTCCCCCCGTGCAGGCGCATCCCGGCCAGCACGGGAGCGGTCGGGCGGGCCGGCAGGGCACGGGCGGTCCAGGCCACGGCATCCGCCAGATGATCACGCTCAACCTGGAGCTTCACGGGACTGCCTCCTACTACGTGTGAGTGCGCGCGTCGCCGGGTACGACAAACGCTGTCCGGCGGGCGCCCGCACACAGGGCCTACTTGGTGTTGTTCTTTTCTTATTTAGAGAACCGTCATAGTCATAGGTACGGTGGATTCTGGGGAGAATCCCTGCTCCCGCAGGTCAGCAGCCATTTTCTGCCCACAGGGGATGTGCGCTGTAAGGGGACGGCGGAACCCGTGCTGTGGTCGGCGGCTGGCGGCGCCCAGGCTTGCCACTGGTTGTCCCCTGGTTATCCGAATGTCTTCCACAATGTTGTCCACAAACTGTGTGCATAGCCGTGCGCATGCCGGGTCAGCCCGTTCGGGCCTGCTGCTTGATGCGATTGGTCAGCTCGGTGACCTGCGTGTAGATCGACCGGCGTTCGGCCATCAGGGAGCGGATTTTCCTGTCCGCATTGATGACCGTGGTGTGGTCGCGGCCGCCGAACTGCTGGCCGATCTTGGGCAGCGACAGGTCGGTGAGCTCGCGGCACAGGTACATGGCGATGTGCCGGGCCGTGACGAGCACCCGTGACCGGGAGGTCCCGCACAAGTCCTCGATGGACAGCCCGAAGTAGGAGGCCGTCTGGCCCATGATCGTCGCGGCCGTGATCTGCGGGCCCTGAGCCTCGGGGATGAGGTCCTTGAGCACGATCTCGGCCAGCTGCAGGTCGACCGACTGGCGGTTCAGGCTGGCGAACGCCGTCACCCGGATCAGCGCGCCCTCGAGTTCCCTGATGTTGGTGGAGATCCGGCTGGCGATGTACTCGAGCACTTCCGGGGGAACGTTCAGGGTGTCCTGGATCGCCTTGCGGCGCAGGATGGCGATGCGGGTCTCGAGCTCGGGCGGCTGGACGTCGGTCAGCAGGCCCCACTCGAACCGGCTGCGGAGCCGGTCTTCGAGCGTGACCAGCCGTTTCGGGGCCCGGTCGCTGGAGATGACGATCTGCTTGCTCGCGTTGTGCAAGGTATTAAAGGTGTGGAAGAACTCTTCCTGCGTGCCCTCTTTGTTCTCCAGGAACTGGATGTCGTCGACGAGGAGCACGTCGACATCGCGGTACCGGCGCCGGAAGCCGTCCTGCTTGCCGTCCCTGATCATGTTGATGAAGTCGTTGGTGAACTCCTCCGAGCTGACGTACCTGACCTTCAGGCCGGAGTAGAGGGTCTGCGCGTAGTGCCCGATCGCGTGCAGCAGGTGGGTCTTGCCCAGGCCCGAGTCGCCGTAGACGAACAGCGGGTTGTACGCCTTGGCCGGGGCCTCGGCGACCGCGACCGCGGCCGCGTGCGCGAACCGGTTGCTCGAGCCGATGACGAACGTCTCGAAGGTGTACTTGGAGTTGAGCCGCGTGCCGCCGAGCCGGGGGGCCTGGGGCATCGCGCCGGGTCCGCCGGGGCGGCCCGGATCGGCGTGGCCCCCAAGGTCCCGAAGGCCCCCAGGGGTCGCCTCGCCGGACGCGTCACCAGACGGGTGAGCGTGCGGCCCGGACGCCGGGGGACCGAGCCGCGAGCCGAGGTCAGGCTCGGGGGTCTGCGGGCCTGCCAGTCCCGGCGGATCCGCCACCAGGTCCTCGGCGGACGCGGGCATCGTGGCCTGGGGCGCCGGGTCGACCGTGACCGCGAGCTGGATGTCGCGGCCGAGCTGCTGGGACAGCGCCTGGGTGATCAGCGGGCGCAGCCTGGTCTCCAGCTGTTCCTTGACGAACTCGTTCGGCGTCGCGATGAGGGCGGTGTTTTCCACCAGCCCGAGCGGCCGGGTGAGCTTCAGCCAGGCCCGCTGATGCGGCTGGATCTGCAAGTCGGCCAGCCCGTCGAGGGATCGTGCCCATACCTCTGCCAGGTCTGAATTTGCCACCTGTGCGCTCCCCTCGCATCCCCGCGTCGCGAGCCGCGCTCACGATCCACAGAACTATCCACATGTTGTGCACGTGGCATCCCCGCTGCATAGCGTGACTGCAGCCTTTCGGGGAGAATAGCTTTCCACAGCCTAAGTCGCGGCAGCGGGGCACGCCTGGCAAACGCCGGTCTTCCAGATGGTAGCCTGTGGTGAATCCGAGAACCGCGCGGCTGTAGTTGAGCCTGCCCGCATCACAATCCCTTACCTGGAGCCTCAGTGAGTAAGCGCACGTTCCAGCCGAATAATCGGCGCCGCGCGAGGACGCATGGTTTCCGGCTGCGCATGCGCACCCGGGCCGGACGCGCTGTCCTCGCCGCCCGCAGGCGCAAGGGCCGCGACCGGCTGAGTGCCTGATCCTGCCTTCTGCATCCCGGATGCGCCGCGGCGCGGAGTTCGCGCTGACCGTACGCACCGGGATCCGGGCGGGCAGGCCCCGTGTGGTGGGCCATCTGCTGGTCCGCCAAGACGCTCTTCACCAGCGGGAACCGGCCAGGGTAGGATTCGTGGTAAGCCGGGCCGTTGGCTCGGCGGTAACCAGAAACCGTGTTAAGCGGCGGCTTCGCGAGCTNATGCGCGGGTATCTTCAGTCGCTTCCTGGCGGTAGCCTTCTTGTGGTGCGCGCAAATGCCGCAGCCGCGCACGCAAGCCAGGCGGATCTCGCCGCAGATCTGGATTCGGTGATCAGCAGGTTGCTGCGGCGGCAGGTTGGGGCGCGCGTCGGTAATGCCAGATAGAGGTACTGCTCACGGTCCGGCCCGCACCGCGCCTGATAGAGGTACGGTGCCGGCGCGGCTGCTGATGTTTCCCATCGCCGGTTACCGGCGGTTCATCAGCCCGCTGCTCGGGCCGCGCTGCCGGTTCGCGCCATCGTGCAGTGAGTACGCGCTGGCCGCACTGGCCGAGCACGGCGCGGCCCGGGGGCTCTGGCTCGCGATAGCCCGCATCGCCCGATGCCATCCGTTTAATCCAGGCGGTTACGATCCGGTGCCGACCAGGAAACCCGCCAAGGTCGCGAGGAGCTAGCTGGTGCAAGCGCTCGATCCACTGAACAACGTGGTGGCGTGGGTCATCATGCGGATACACGCCGTGCTTGGCTCGCTCTTCGGCCCGGCCAGCGGACTGGCCTGGGGCCTGTCCATCGTGATCCTGGTCATGTTTATCAGGCTGCTGCTGGTGCCGCTGTTCATTAAGCAGGTGCACGCCCAGCGGAAGATGGCCCAGCATGCGCCGCAGCTGCAGGAACTGCGGAAGAAGTACAAGGGCGACAAGCAGCGTCTCAACGAAGAGACGATGAAGTTTTACAAGGAAAACGGGGTCAACCCGCTGGCGGGCTGCCTGCCGATGATCCCGCAGATGATCGTGTTCTTCGCGCTGTTCAACGTGCTGCGTGCCATCACCACATGGACGCCGGGCACCACGCCGAGGTACGGGCTGACGGTACCGGTGGTGGTGAGCGCGCAGAAGGCGACCATCTTCGGCGTCCACCTGGGCGATAAGCTGCTGTTCTCGCACCAGTCGGTGCCGCTCCACGTGAGCATCGTGATCGCGCTGACCGTGGTGGTCAGCGCCACGACCACGTTCATGACCGTCCGGCAGAGCGCCAAGCGTGGTCTCATGCAGACCGGCAGCGTGGACCCGGACAACCCGATGGCCCAGTCGCAGAAGTACATGCAGTACATCATCCCGTTCTTCTCGCTGACCGGGTTGTACTGGCAGTACGGCCTGGTGCTCTACTGGGTGACGACCAACCTGTGGACGCTCGGCCAGCAGTTCTTCATGTTCAGGAACTGGGAGCCGATCGGGGCCGCGGGCGCGACCACGGCCGGCCCGGTGGGCTCGGTGCGGACTGCGCAGAGCTCGCCGCGTCCGGGATCGCCGCGTCCGGGATCGCCGCGTCCGGGATCGCCGGGTGCTTCGGGATCCGGTGCCGCCAAGGCGGCCGCCGGCGGCGC
>JGI12269J14319_10004780_pt1 | contig 12242 bp, 13 predicted proteins | sample PeaSoiSIISIP2007_FD_14319 | JGI IMG/M metagenome (IMG submission 14319) | reverse complement strand
GGCTTCCGGCTCGACGAGCCGGCCTGATCTTCCGCGGCGCGCGGCGCCGCGGCCATAGCACCCAACGAAAGGAGCCACCGTGCTCGCCTATTGGAGCGTGCCCGCGTGCGGGCTCGCGGTTCTGTCATTCCTGCGTCTCACCCGGCTGGCGCCGAGCAGCGCCGTCGCCGCTGCGCTGCTCGCGCTGCCGTTCGCGCCGCTGCCGGCGCTCGGCTGCGCGCTCGGCGCACTGCTCGCGGCGCGGCAGCGCCACCGGCCGGGAGCCGGCGCGGACGTGCTCGCGATCGGAGTGGACTCCCACAACCGACCGGTGACGATCCCGCTGGGCCGCACAAGCGGGAGCCACGCCCTGATCGTCGGCGCGACCGGCTCGGGCAAGACGGTCACGCAGGCGCTGATCGTGGGGCGCGCGATCGAGCGCGGCCTCGGGGCCGTGATCGTCGATCCCAAGGGCGATCGCCTGCTGCGCGAGCATGCCGGCGAGGCGGCGCGCGTTGCGGGGCGCCCGTTCATCGAATGGACGCCCACGGGGCCGAGCGCCTACAACCCCTACGCGCATGGGAGTCCCGGCGAGATCGCTGACAAGGCACTGGCGGGCGAGCGCTACAGCGAGCCCCATTACCTGCGCCAGGCGCAGCGCTACCTGGGCCACGCGGCCCGCGCGCTCGCCGCCGCCGGGCAGTGCGCGACGCCTGCGCGGCTGCTCGAACTGATGGACCCGCGCCAGCTCGAGCTGCTGGCCCGCACCGTCCCGGACGAGGCTCAGGCGCAGTTCGTGTTCGACTACCTCGACACGCTGGATGCGCGTCAGCGAAGCGGACTCGCCGGCACGCGCGACCGCCTCGCGATCCTCGCCGAGTCGGAGCTGGCGCCGTGGCTGCACCCGCGTGACGGCGTGCCGGTGCTTGACCTGCTGGAGGCGGTGCGCGGCGGGGCCGTCACGTACTTCGGCCTCGAAGCCGACCGCCTGCCGCTGCTCTCGCGGATGCTCGCAGCCGCGATCGTCGGGGATCTACTGGCGATCGCAGCGGGCTGCCAGGCGCGGCCGGTGCCGACCATGGTGGCGATCGACGAGTTCTCGGCGATCGCGCCGGAGGGGGTCGCGCGGCTGTTCGGGCGCGCCCGCGCCGCAGGCTTCAGCCTGCTGCTGGCGACTCAGGAGCTCGCCGATCTGCGCGCCGCGGCGCCCGAGCTGCTCGAGCAGGTCCTCGGCAACGTCGAGAGCGTCGTCGCACACCGCCAGAGCGTGCCGGACTCGGCGGAGCTGATCGCCCGCATCGCGGGCACGCGACCGTCCTGGAACTCGACCGAGCAGCTCTCGCACGCCATTCCGACCGGCCATGCCAGCCGCAGTCGCTCGCGCGAGTTCGCGATCCACCCGGACGCGATCCGCACGCTCGAATGCGGCGCAGCCGCGGTCGCAGTCGGCAGCTCCGGGCAGTGCGCGATCGCCCGGATCTTTCACCCCTGAACCCAGAGAGGAGCAGTTCACGATGAACGCACCACAAACATCCACCGCGGTCATCCTCGATTGGCTGGCCGCGATCGGAGCGGCGTCGGCGCTCGAGCTCGCGGCCGTCGCCCAGCTCAGCCGCCGAGCGGTGCTGGCCCATCTGCATGCGCTCGAGCGGGCTGGGCTGATCAGCTCGGTGAAGCTCCTGCGGGGCGAGCCGGCCCTGCACGCGCTCACGCGCCGAGGGCTTCGCGCGGCGGGCCGCCCCGAGCTGGATCCGGTTGCGATCAGCGCGTCGTCGTTCGGCCACTGCCTCGCCGTCGCACGGGTGGCCGCGGCGTTACGTGCGCGCGGCGAGAGCGTCGGCGGGGAGCGCGAGCTGCGCGCGTTCGAGCGGATCGAGCGCCGACCGCTCGCGAGCGCCGCCGTGGGGCAGGGGCGCGACGGCGGCACGGCCTGGCACCGGCCCGATCTGGTCTGCTGGCGCGCCCGTGGGCCGCTTGCAATCGAGGTAGAGCTCACCGTCAAGGCGCCGGAACGCCTGCGCACGATCGTGCGCGGCTGGGCGCGCAGCCGTCTGGTCGAGGGGGTCGTCTACTACGCGTCTGCGTCCGCGGTGCGGGCGCTGACGGCAGCCGTGCGCATCGAGAGCGCGCACGAGGCTGTCGCGGTCGTGGCGCTTGAGCGCGCCGGCGAGCTGCCGGAGCGCTTCGATCCTGCGGCTGCGCCGGCGTGTCGCTCGACGAGTTCCATCCCAAGCGCCGCGTAGCGTCGAGCGGGCATCGCTAACAACGTCAAGGAGAGCCTGTGGCAACGATTAACCGGGTAGTGGTCGTCGGGAACCTGACGCGCGATCCCGAACTGCGCGCGACGCCGGGCGGCACGAGCCTGTGTCGGCTGCGCGTGGCCTGCAACACGAGCTGGCGCAACAAGGACACCGGCGAGATCGACGAGCGTTCGAACTACTTCGACGTGACGGTGTTCGGCGCAAGCGGCGAAGCCTGCGCGCGCTTCCTCGCCAAGGGACGNCCGGTCGCGGTCGANGGGCGGCTCGAGTGGCACGAATGGATGACGGTCGAGGGCGAGCGCCGCCAGGCCGTGGGCATTGTTGCTGACAGTGTTCAGTTCCTGTCGGCGCGCCCACAATCGGACGACGGCGAAGAGGACGCGCTCGACGAGGAGCCCGAGGCGATCGCGTTCTAGCAAGCGGGGCTCACGCCGGTGCGCGCTCGGGCCCGCGCGCACCGCGTCGTCCTGTCGGGGCGGCCGGTATCCTCTCTAAAGGTTGAAGGCACGGGTGGCGCCGCCACCCGGTGATGAGACGGATCGAGCGTGACGGTCGAAATGAAGGGCGTAGAGGAGCGCGAGCGGGTCATCGTGCGCTTCGCCGGAGACTCCGGCGATGGCATGCAGCTCGCCGGAGGCCGCTTCACCGATGCGACCGCGGCGCTCGGCAACGACCTCGCCACGCTGCCCAACTTCCCGGCCGAGATCCGCGCGCCGGCCGGAACGCTCGCGGGTGTCTCGAGCTTCCAGATCCATTTCGCCGCGCGCGACATCGTCACGCCGGGGGACACCCCGAACGTGCTCGTCGCGATGAACCCGGCGGCGCTGAAGGCCAATATCGATGAGCTCGAGCGCGGCGCAACGATCATCGCCAACGAGGACGCTTTCACGACGCGCAACCTGCAGAAGGCGGGATACGACGGCAATCCGCTCGAGGACGGCTCACTCAGCGGCTTCGTCGTGCACCGCATTCCGATGAACTCGCTCACTCAGCGCGCGGTCGAGGGCATGGAGGAGGTCTCAACGCGCGACGCGCTGCGAGCCAAGAACCTGTTCGCGCTGGGCCTCTTGTCGTGGCTTTACGACCGCCCGACCGCGGTCACCGAGGCCTGGATGGAGAAGAAGTTCGCCAGTCGCAAGTCCTCGCTCGAGGCCAATCTCGCGGCCTTCCGCGCAGGCTGGTCCTTCGGCGAGACGACCGAGCTGATCGACGTCCAGATCCGCGTGCCGGCGGCGCACGACATGGAGCCGGGCACCTACCGGACCGTTAACGGCACCACGGCGACAGCGCTCGGGCTGGTCGCCGCGAGCGTGCAGAGCGGCCTGCAACTGGTGTTCGCCTCCTACCCGATCACGCCTGCGTCCGAGCTCCTGCACGAGCTCGCCCGACACCGCAAGGCCGGCGTGCGCACGATCCAGGCCGAGGACGAGATCGCCGCGGCCGGGATGGCGCTCGGCGCCGCCTTCGGGGGCGCACTCGGCGTGACCGCGACGAGCGGGCCGGGCATGGACCTCAAGGCCGAGACGATTGGCTTGGCGGTCATGCTCGAGCTACCGATGCTCATCATCGATGTCCAGCGCGCCGGCCCCTCGACCGGCATGCCGACGAAGACCGAGCAGTCGGACCTCCTGATGGCGCTCTACGGGCGCCACGGCGAGTCCCCGCTGCCGATCGTCTGCGCCACCACACCGGCGCAGTGCTTCTTGGCAGTGCTCGACGCGGCCCGCATCGCCGTTCGCTACCGCACGCCGGTGATCCTGCTCAGCGACCTCTTCCTCGCCAACTCCTCGGAGCCCTGGCGGATCCCCGACGTAGCGCAGCTGCCGTCGATCGACCCCGATTTCGCCGCCGCGAACGGCCATACGTTCGAGGCCTACGCGCGCAACGCCGACGGCGCCCGGCCCTGGGCGGTGCCCGGCACGCCGGGCCTCGAACACCGCATCGGCGGCATCGAGAAATCTCAGCCCGGCGGCGGCATCTCCTACGAGCCGGCCAACCACCAGTTCATGACCGATCAGCGGCGCGAGCGCATCGCGCGGATCGAGGTTCCGCCGCTCCTCCTCGACGCCGACGAGGATGCCGAGCTGCTCGTGCTCGGTTGGGGCTCGAGCTTCGGCACCCTGCGCGCTGCCGTGCGGCGCCTGCGCCAGGCCGGCCGCCCAATCGCGCACGCCCAGTTCCACAACCTCAACCCGCTGCCCGCCAACACCGGCGAGGTGCTCGCGCGCTTCAAGCGCGTGCTCGTCGCCGAGATGAACGATGGTCAACTCGTGCGCCTGCTGCGGGCCGAGTACACGCGCGAGATCGACAGCTACGCGGTCACCCAGGGCCGCCCGCTGCTCGCGGCGGAGATGGAGCGCGAGCTGCTCGAGCGGCTGTGAGCGAAGCCATGACCCCCCCGATCGCAACCAAGACCAATGGCGCGACCGCGCTGACCAAGGCCGACTTCCAGTCGCCCGCCGAGACGCGCTGGTGCCCCGGCTGCGGGGACTACGCGATCCTGGCCGCGATGCAGGGCTTCCTGCCCGAGCTCGGGATCCCGCCGGAGCGGACCGTGTTCATCTCGGGGATCGGCTGCGCCGGGCGTTTCTCGTACTACATGAACACCTACGGGATGCACGGCATCCACGGCCGCGCGCCGGCGCTCGCGACGGGCCTGGCGGCTGCGCGGCCCGACCTCGCCGTGTGGGTGGTGTCGGGCGACGGCGACGCCCTCTCGATCGGCGGCAACCACCTGATCCACGCTCTGCGACGCGACGTGCCGATCAAGATCCTGCTCTTCAACAACCGCATCTACGGGCTCACGAAGGGCCAGGCTTCGCCCACCAGCGAACTCGGCAAGGTGACGAAATCAACGCCGTTCGGCTTGACCGACGCGCCCTTCAATCCGCTCTCGCTGGCGCTCGGCGCCGGCGCGACCTTCGTCGCCCGCACGCTCGACACCGACAAGCGGCACCTGCCGGCGATGCTGCGCGCCGCCGCCGCGCATCCGGGTGCGGCACTCGTCGAGATCTACCAGAACTGCCCGGTCTTCAACGACAACGCCTTCGACGAGCTCACCGACAAGCAGACGCACGACGCGAATGTGATCTCGCTCGAGCATGGCGAGCCGATCCGCTTCGGCACCGAGCGCGAGCGCGGCGTCGTGCGCAACTCAGACGGCGAGCTCGAGGTCGTTGAGATCGAGTCGGTCGGTGAGGAAGGGCTGCTGCGCCACGACGCCCACCGCGAGGATCCGAGCCTTGCGTTCGCGCTGAGCCGCCTCGGCGAGGGCGGAGGCGCCACGCCGATCGGGATCTTCCGCGCCGCCCCGCGCGCGAGCGCCACGCCCCAGCTCGTCGAGGAGCTTCGCAGCGCCCACGCGAGCTTCGGCGTGTCGGACCTCGCGGCGTTGCTGCAGGCCGGCGACACCTGGTCCGTCGGCGCCTGAGCGCCGCCGATGGCACTCGAAGCGCAGGCGCCGGCGCTCGAGCTCGCGCCGCACATCTACGCCGTGGGGCGCGAGAAGATTCGCGAGTACGCCCGCGCGGTCGGCGAGACGAACCCCCTGCACCTCGATCTTGACGCGGCTCGCGCCGCCGGGCACCCGGACCTCGTCGCGCCGCCGATGTTCGCCGTCGTCTACTGCGGCGCGGCGATCGAAGCGGCGCTGTTTCACCCCGAGCTGTCGATCGACTTCGAGATGCTGCTGCACAGCGGCCAGGAGTTCGAGTGGGGGCCGCTCGTCGTCGCTGGCGACGAGATCGCCACCTCGGTTACGCTCGCCGAGGTCTCCGAGCGGATCGGCATGACGTTCTACGTGTTCGAGTCCAGCTCGCGCAACCAGCGCGGCGAGCTCGTCTGCTCCGGTCGCTGGACCGAGGTCGTGAGGCCGCGCCAGTGAGCGGGCGCCTGCAGCCGGGCGACGAGCTGCCGGCCCTCGCGGTCACGCCCGACCGCTACGCCAGCGCGCGCTACGCCGGCGCCTCCGGCGACTTCAACCCGATTCACATCGACGATGAGTTCGCGCGCGCGGTCGGCCTGCCGGGCAGGATCCTCCACGGCCTCTACACGATGGCGCTGCTCGCGCGCGCCCAGACCGAGGCACTCGGCGGTCCCGGGCACCTAAAACGACTGGCGGTCCAGTTCCGCGGCGTCGCCCTGCCAGAGCACGAGATCGTCATCGAGTCGGTCGTCAAGGAGGTTGACGGGCTGCGCATTGTGGTCAGCGCGAACGCCCGCCAGCAGGACAAGGCAGTCATCCGGGGCGCGAGCGTCGAGCTCGAGGCCTGAAAGCGGCGCCACCCGGGTCCGGCACCTTCGTAGAATCGAAGGAAGATGCTCACTCCGCGTCAAGAGACGATCCTCCGCAAGGTCGTGCAGAGCTACGCCGAAACCGGCCAGCCGGTCGCATCGAAGGCGCTCGCAGCCGATCCGAGCTTCGACTGTGGTCCCTCGACGATCCGCTACGAGCTCGCGCAGCTCGAGGCCCACGGGCTGCTCGCGCACCCGCACACCTCAGCCGGGCGGCTGCCGACCGATGCCGGCCAGCGCTACGTCGTCGACCGCCTGCTGGCGTCGTCCGAGCCGCGCGCCGCCGTCGCGACCCTCGATTTGACCGCGGCGCGCCGCGAGCTCGACGACGCGCTGCGAGTGACGACAGAGAAGCTGTCGGAGATCACCAACCTGCTCGCGGTCGCGACAGCCCCGGCGCTCGACTCGGCGACGATCCACCGCATCGAGGTGCTGACGCTGCAGCCGAGCGTCGTGATGGTCGTGATCATCACCTCCGCCGGTGGCGTCTCCAAGTACGTCGGCGCCTTCGAGGAGCCGATCGACCCCGGCCTCGTCGCCTGGGCCGGCGAGTATCTCAACGAGCGCGCCGGGGGGCTGCCGCTGGGCGCGCGGATGCTGCTCGGCCGCCTCGCCGACCACGAGCTCAGCGCGCGCGAGCGCGACTTCATCGGTCGCCTCGAGCCGGCCTTCGCGCAGCTTCAGAGCGGNGGCGAGGACGTCCTCTTCGTCGACGGCACCTCGCGGCTGCTGGGCGCCCAGCGTTTTGCCGACGCCNCCGACGCGGGNCAGCTGATCGCCCTGCTCGAGCGTCGCGTCGCGCTGCTCGAGGTGATGCGCCGCGCGCTCAGCGAGCCCGGCATCTACGTGCGCATCGGCACCGAAAACGAGGTCCCCGGCCTGCAGTCGCTGTCGGTCGTCGCGAGCGGGTACGGCCTCGCACAGCGCCGGCTCGGCACGGTTTCGGTGATCGGACCGGTGCGGATGGACTACGCCGTCGCGATCGACACCGTGCGCGCCGTCGCCCGCCAGCTCTCGCGCTTCGTGCAGGACGTCTATTGATGGCGCGCCCTGCTACCCCGCGCGACCCCTACGAGGTGTTGGGCGTCCCGCGCAGCGCCGACGACACGCAGATCAAGAAGGCTTTCCGCACGCTCGCGCGCGAGCTGCACCCCGACGTGAACACCGAGGACCCGGACGCCGAGGAGAAGTTCAAGCAGGCCGCCGANGCCTACGAGATCCTCTCCGATCCGGAGCGGCGGGCGACCTACGACCGCTTCGGCCACGAGGGGTTGCGCTCCGGCGGCTACCAGCCCAACTTCGACCAATTCGGCTCGCTCAGCGACCTCTTCGAAGCCTTCTTCGGCGGCGCCGGGGGCGGCATCTTCGGCGGCGGCGGCGGCCGCGGGCCCGCGCCCGGCGGCGACGTCGGCAGCGAGCTCGAGCTGGACCTCGCACAGGCGGCTGCCGGCGGCCCCTTCGCCGTCAGCTACGAGGCGGTCGTGCGCTGCGAGCATTGCCGCGGCAACGGCGCGGAGCCGGGCACGCCGATCGAGACCTGCGAGAAATGCGGCGGCAGCGGACGCCTGCAGGGGGTCACGCGGACACCGTTCGGCCAGGTCATGCGCACCGTCGTCTGCGACGCCTGCGGCGGCGACGGCCGCGTCGCCGCGAATCCCTGCGCCGAGTGCCGCGGGCGCGGGCGAGTCGTATCGCAACAGACCGTCACCGTCGAGGTGCCTGCCGGAATCGCCGACGGCCAGCGCGTGCGGATTGGCGACCGCGGACACGTCGGCGAGCCCGGAGCCCCGTCCGGTGACCTCTACGTGCTGATTCGCGTGCGCGAGGACGAGCACTTCGTGCGCGACGGCGACGACCTCGTCACCGCACTCGACGTGCCGGCTCCGCTGGCCGCGCTCGGCGCAAGCTTCGAGGTGCCGACGCTCGCTGAACCGGCGACCGTCGTGGTCGCGCCCGGGACCCAGCCCGGCGAGGTGATCGTGCTGCGCGGCAAGGGCATGCCGCGTCTGCAGCGCCACGGCCACGGCGACCTGCGCGTCGTCGTCAACGTGCAGGTCCCGCGCCGCCTGACCGAGGAGCAGCGGGCACTGCTCGAGCAGTTCGCCGCGACGATCACGCCCGAGAACCTGCACGCGGACGAGTCGGTGTTCGCCAAGCTGCGCCGCGCCCTGCGCCCCCACCACCACCAGTGATCCGCCTCGCCGTTCGCGTCGCGCGCGAGCACGCGGCGGGCGCGCTTGCCGAGTTGCTGGCGTTCTCGCCCGCCGGGGTCGAGGAGCTCGACGGCGCCGGCGACACGATCGAGTACGTGCTCTACGGCGCCGCCGGAGAGCTGCCGGCGCTGCCGGCGCTGCGCGCCAGTGTCGGCGCCGCGCTGGTCGAGGTCTCAGCCAGCGAGATCGCGGATGACTGGGCCACCCGCTGGCGGTCGTTCCACCGCCCGGTCGTGGTGTCGGGCCGCCTCTACGTGCGCCCGCCCTGGCACGCGCCGGCGGCCGACGAGGCCCTGATCGACCTNGTGATCGACCCCGGTCAGGCGTTCGGCACNGGCTCGCATGCGACCACGCGGCTATGTCTCGAGTTGCTGGTGGAGCTCGCCGAGAGCGGCGGCGCCGACGGGACGCTGCTCGACATCGGCACCGGCTCCGGGGTACTCGCGATCGCCGCCGCCAAGCTCGGCTTCGATCCGGTGCTCGCGATCGACCACGAAGCGGAGTCGGTCCTCGCCGCGCGCGCCAACGCGCGCGCCAACGGCGTCTCACTCGACGTGCGCCGAGCCGACCTGGGCGTCGATCGGCTGCCGCCGGCACGCGTGATCACGGCGAACCTGTTGCGGCCGCTGCTGCTCGAGCTTGCAGCGAGGCTGCGCACGCCGCCGCGCGCGCTGATCGCTTCGGGCCTGCTCACCGAGCAGGTCGACGAGGTGGCGCGCGCCTTCCGCGAGCGCCATGGCCTGCGCGAGCGCTCCCGCCGCGGCGAGGGAGAGTGGGCGGCATTGCTGCTCGAAGGCGGCTGAGCCCGCGTATCCTTAGGAATCGGATGAGCATCACCGAAGATGTCAAGGGCGACCTCGTGGTCGCGATGAAAGCCGGCGAGAAGGACCGCGTCGCAACGCTGCGCCTGGTCCTCTCAGAGCTTCAGAAGGCCGCCAAAGATGGCTCCGCGGACGAGCTCGCGGTGATGCGGCGCGAGCGCAAGCGCCGCGCCGAGGCCGAGCAGGCGTTCCGCGACGGCGGCCGCGGCGAGCTGGCTGACGCGGAAGCCGCGGAGGCGCGGATCATTGCCGCCTACCTGCCCGCCGAGCTCGACGACTCGGCGCTTGCGGCGCTTGTCGCGCGGGCCGTCGCGCAGACCGGGGCCGAGTCGACGAAGGATCTCGGCAAGGTGATGAGCGTCGTGATGGCCGAGGTCGACGGCCGCGCCGACGGCAAGCGCGTCTCCGAGCAGGTGCGAGCGGCGCTCGGGGCCGCGTGAGACGCCAGTTCGAGCTCTCCAACGACCTCGCGGCCTCGCTCGCGGGCGATCACGACGCGATGCTGAAGGCGCTCGAGCAGCGGCTCGCGGCGCGCGTCTTCCTGCGCGGAAACCTGCTGACGCTCGACGGCGAGCCCGCGGCGCTTGACGCCGGCGCGCGCGTGATCGCCGAGCTCGGCGCGCTGGTGCCGTCCGGGCACCCGCTCGACGAGGCGACGCTGCACGCCGTGATCGGCGTGCTCAACGCCGACAGCGCGCCGTCGGCGGTGCTTGACGACGTGATCTGGCGCCACCGCGCGACCCGCGTCGCGCCCCGCACGATCGGCCAGAAGCGCTACGTCGACTCGATCCGAAAGAACACGATCAGCTTCGGCATCGGCCCCGCCGGCACCGGCAAGACCTTCCTCGCCGTTGCGCTCGCGGCGGCGGCGCTCAGCCGCAAGGAGGTCAATCGGATCATCCTGACGCGGCCGGCGGTCGAGGCCGGCGAGCGCCTCGGCTTCCTGCCGGGCGACCTGATGGCGAAGATCGACCCCTATCTGCGGCCGCTGTTCGACGCGCTCCACGACATGATCGACCCTGAGAAGGTCTCCCAGCACCTCGAGCGCGGCGTGATCGAGGTCGCGCCGCTGGCGTTCATGCGCGGGCGCACGTTGAACGACTCCTTCGTGATCCTCGACGAGGCGCAGAACACCACGCCGGAGCAGATGAAGATGTTCCTCACGCGGCTCGGCTTCGGCTCCAAGATGGTTGTCACCGGCGACGTCACCCAGGTCGACCTGCCGCGCGAGCAGCAGTCCGGTCTGGCCGTGGTCTCGGAGATCCTCGGCGAGATCGAGGGCGTCGAGTTCGTGCGCCTCGGCGGCGAGGACGTCGTGCGCCACCGCCTCGTGCAGCGGATCGTCGAGGCCTACGAGGAGCACTCGCAACGCTCGGCGCCCGAGATCGCCGCGGCATCGCGCGCCCGCACCGGCTGATGCTCGAGCTCGAGATCGTCGGCAGCGCGCCGCTGCCCGCGAAGGAGATCGCACGGCTGGCGACGCTCGCCGCCGCGAGCGCGGGCGTTGACGACGGCCACCTCGCGATCGAGTTCGTCGACGCCGCGCGGATCCGCGAGCTCAACCGTGAGCACCGCGACCGCGACGCGCCAACCGACGTGCTGTCGTTCCCGATCGACGGCGCCGAGGAGCCGCCCGCCGGTCCCCGCGAACTCGGCGACGTGGTGATCTGCCCCGAGCACACGATCGAGCTGCGCGAGGCGGTCGTCCACGGCGTCCTTCACCTCGTCGGCATGGACCACGAGGCCGACGACGGCGAGATGCTCGCGCTGCAGCGCGAGCTCTTGAGCTGGTGACGCGCGCCGGCTTCGTCGCGCTCGCAGGACGGCCGAACGTCGGCAAGTCGACGCTGACCAACGCGATCGTCGGCGCCAAGGTCGCGATCGTCTCAGACCGCCCACAGACCACCCGCCGTGCGATTCGCGGCGTCGCCACCGGTCCGAGCTGGCAGCTCGTGTTGATCGACCTGCCGGGCGTCCAGCGTCCGCGCGACGCGCTCACACAGCGGATGGCCCGGCGCGTCAGCCTCGAGCTCGCCGACGCCGACGCGGCGCTGATGCTGCTCAACGGTGAGGAGGCCGTCGGGCCCGGCGACCGCTTCATCGCCGCCGCGCTCGCCGCCTCGCCCGGCCCGGTGACGGTCGCCGTCAACAAGGTCGACCGCCTGAGCAAGAGTCGTCAGGCGGAAGCCCTGCTCGCCGCCGCCGAGATCGCGCCGCCGGCGGCGGAGATCTTCCCGGTCTCCGCGCGCAGTGGCGAGGGAGTGCAGGCGCTCGTGCGTCACCTCATCGCCCAGCTGCCGGAGAGCCCGTTCCTCTACCCGTCCGCCCAGCGCTCCGACCTCGCCCGCGAGGAGCAGCTGGCCGAGCTGATCCGCGAGCAGGTCCTGCGGCGCACGTTCCAGGAGCTGCCACACGCGATCGGCGTGGTCATCGAGGAGATCGCCCCCGACGAGCGTGACGACGCGCTGACGCGCGTGGACGCCCTGATCTGGGTCGAGACCGAGTCCCAGAAGGCGATCGTGGTGGGCCGCGGCGGGCGCATGATCAAGGCGATCGGCACCGCCGCCCGGCGTGAGCTCGAGCGCGAGCTCGACGGCCGCGTGCACCTCTCGCTGATCGTGCGCGTGCGCCGCCACTGGCGCGCCGACGACGGGCTGCTCGATCGCCTGGGCATC
>JGI12269J14319_10004779_pt1 | contig 12245 bp, 11 predicted proteins | sample PeaSoiSIISIP2007_FD_14319 | JGI IMG/M metagenome (IMG submission 14319) | reverse complement strand
AAAAAGCCAGAAGTGCAAAAGCCGCGTCCCACTGGACGGCAAGGCGCTCGACTAGCGGCGCTCGACCGGCGAACCGCAGAGATCAAGGGAGCAGCCAAGGACGCGAGAGCCAGCGCCACGGACATACTCAGGAAATGGGACGGCCTCTCGATATCCGGACGTCGGCAAATCGCCACGGCTTTTCGGTCGGTTATGATTCCAAGACGGCGCGCCGGAAGGAAGCCAAGCCCAGCGCTCACGGCCGCCTATCACGACTGGAAGTCAGACATTCGTGGGGTTGCGCTCTTCCGAAAGCACATTTTGAACTGGGAGCATCTCAGCCGTTGGCGTCGAGGAGCGGAACAACGCAGCCTCATGGACGCGATCTACTCGCGTAATCGGCGGGCGAAGCAATCCGCCATCACCGCTGAGAACCCTAAATAATTTGACCCACTGACAAATTCCATCGCCTGCTCACGTGAAAAATGTCCCGAAAGCATTTGACCAGTCCCACCCGCGTTTAGAATCTGACCGTGGCGAAGGAGATCACCCGAGAGCAGGCGGAGCGAAAGAAGGCTCAGGCCGTCGCGTTCTTGGAGCGCATCGGCGAACCTGATCGGGCCGAGGAATTCGAAGATATGGACGTTGAAGAGTACGCCGAGCACAAGGGCGTTCGCCTTGCCAATCCACGGACATTCAAAAGGAGAAACACGATGCCAAAAAGCACAGGCCCGAGCAAGACCGAACTGGAGGGGCGAATTGACAGCGCTATCGATTTGCTCGACGACGCATACGCCCCGGAAACGACCCGCGAAGATCTTGCGGAAGCCGTGGGCAAGGCTCTCGATATTCTCAAGGGCGAGGATGAAGACGAGTCTGACGACGATGAGGACAACGACGAGGACTGACCCACGCCCGACGTTGTACGCAAAATTGGCGTAAGAATACCGATGACGTAACAGACCGCGCTCTGCGGTATCGCGCCAACCGTTGCCCACCGCCGGGCGAGCGCATTTGCGCATTGTGTGGAAGGAAGCGAAACGTCGAAGTCGGACACGTAAACGGCCGCGAAGAAGACAATGCGCCCCGAAATCTCATCTGGACGTGCCGGGCCTGTAACGTGCGCTGCGCGAACACACTCAAACGCGCGAGACTCGGCAGGCCCACACGTCAGTACAATCCAGACAGGGGCGCCGAGACCCTTGGCCAATGGATGAATGCGGTAATGAGCATGAAGGGCGAGGGCGGCACCATGGCCGTGGCCGATGCCGTTGCTCTGATTAGGGCCACGCCACCGGGGGAGCGTTCTCGATTCGCGCGCGAAATATGGGGAATTCGCAGGCAGCGGACAACGGATCGTGCCGTGCCGTTCTGACGCCTAATTGCGTGTCTTCAGGCGGCGCGAAGACACAGTCCTTTTACGTTGAACGAGGCAGCCCGCAGTGGCCATCTCTCGGGAGCGAGTACAAACGCGCCGCCAACAATAGCGGTATCGTAGACTCTTAGCTCGCAAAGACAAATCAACCAGTACAGGGAGCTTTCAGAATGCGCCTGCTGCCTGCCGTGCTTCTTATCGCGCTGACCTCGTGTTCCGTCTTTGGCCAGACCTACACCATTTCCACATTTGCAGGCGGCACGTTGCCGGTCAACATCCCAGGCACGTCCGCCAGCTTAAGCGGTACCCAGAGCGTTGCAATGGACGCAGCGGGCAATGTCTTCTTCACGAGCGGTAACAGCGTGCTCCGGTTGGACGCCCAAACCGGTATCTTGACCCTGGCAGCGGGGAATGGAACGGCCGGTTTCAGCGGCGACAACGGCCCGGCCACTAACGCTCAACTGTACAACCCTAACGGCGTCGCGGTGGACTCCGCTGGCAATCTTTACATTGCGGACGCTGGTAACGCCCGTATCCGCAGGGTCTCAAACGGGGTGATCACCACTGTTGGTAACGGGGCCGCAGGCGTCGGCGTCGCCGTGGACTCAACCGGCAACTTGTACATAGCCGACTCTGTTAACAACCGCGTCCGCAAGGTCTCGAACGGCGTGGTCTCAACCGTTGCAGGCAACGGGACAGCAGGCTTCGGCGGAGATAACGGTCCGGCCACCAGCGCTCAACTGTCCGGCCCCGCGGCCGTCGCGGTGGACTCCGCAGGCAATCTTTACATCGCGGACTATGGTAACGACCGCGTCCGCAAGGTCTCAAACGGCGTGATCACCACTGTTGCAGGCAACGGGACCGCAAGCTCCAACGGCGATAACGGCCCGGCCACAACCGCCCAACTGTCGGGCCCCAGCGGAGTCGCTGTGGACCCGGCCGGCAATCTTTACATCGCGGCTAGTACTGTCCGCAAGGTCTCAAACGGGATTATCACCACCGCAGCAGGCGGTGGTAGTGCATCTCCTGGCGATAACGGCCCGGCCACCAGCGCCCTGCTGCTCGCCGAAGGCGTTGCCGTGGACTCCGTCGGCAGATTGTACATAGCAGACTCTTTCAACAGCGGCCGCATCCGCCGGGTCTCAAACGGAGCGATCACCACCGTCGCCGGGGGAGGTTCATCGTTCGGCGACAAGGGCCCGACCGCCAGCGCCCAATTGTACAACCCCGCGGGCGTAGCCGTGGACTCCGCTGGCAACCTGTACATCGCGGACTCGAATGACTACCGCGTCCGCAAGGTCGCAAACGGCATCATCACCACCGTCGCTGGAAACGGGACGCTGGGCTTCAGCGGCGACAATGGTCCGGCCAGCAGCGCCCAATTGTGGTTTCCGTACGGCGTCGCTGTGGACTCCGCGGGCAACATGTTCATCGCGGACGCCATTAACAACCGTGTCCGAAAGGTCTCGAATGGAATCATCACCACCGTCGCTGGAAACGGGATGTTTCTGGGCTTTAGCGGCGACAACGGCCCGGCCGCCAGTGCGCAGTTGTCCTTTCCTTACGGCGTCGCGGTAGACTCCGCTGGCAATCTGTACATCGCGGACTACGGAAACAACCGCGTCCGCAAGGTTTCAAATGGAATCATCACCACGATCGCAGGCAATGGGACCGCGGGCTTTAACGGCGACCTTGGCCCGGCCACGAATGCTCAGTTGAACCGTCCAGTCGGCGTCGCTGTGGATTCCGCGGGTAGCCTTTACATCGCCGACACACTTAACAACCGCATCCGCAAGGTCTCGAACGGAGTAATCACTACCGTCGCCGGGGGAGGTTCGTCGCTCAACGACAACGGCCCGGCCGCCAGCGCCCAATTGAACAACCCGAACGGCGTCACCGTTGACTCCACCGGCAACCTGTACATCGCCGACACTCAAAACAACCGCGTCCGCAAGGTCGCGAACGGAGTGATCACTACCATCGCCGGCGGAGGGTCATCGTTTGGCGACAACGGTCCAGCCACTAGCGCCCAACTGGCCGGCCCCGCGGGCGTCTCTGTGGACTCCGCCGGCAATGTCTACATCGGCGACACCGGCGAGAATCGCATCCGGCTTTTGACGCCCCCATGCACCTACTCCCTTACACCAACTTCATTGCAAGCTCCAGCCCCGGGCGGCAATTTCGGCATTGGCATCCAGACCGCGAGTTCCTGTTCCTGGGCGGTTTCTGGCCTCCCTGCGTGGATCACTGTTTCGGGCGCATCCTCCGGCGCGGGCCCCGGCACGGTCACTCTCGTCGTCGCGTCGAATGCCTCTGGAGCGACCTTGAACGCCACTATCTCTATTGCCAGTGTCTCTTTTCCGGTCACGCAAACCAGCAGCCAGACCACCGCCTATACCTGCACTAACTCGACGCCGCCGGTGATCACTTCTGTCAATTCGGCAAGCGCCTACGGAGGCTATTCCTACTTCGCTTCCGGCTCCTGGCTAGAGATCAAGGGTACCAACCTGGCGGACCCTGCCGACCCCCGATTGACGGCCACCACAAATCCAGGGCAGTGGACTTCGAGCGACTTCAATGGCGTGAACGCCCCAACATCGCTCGATGGCATCAGCGTGAGTATTAACGGAAAGCCAGCTTACGTCTGGTATCTCTCTCCGACGCAGCTCAATGTGCAAGCGCCCGAAGACTCGGCGACGGGTAACGTGGCCATAACAGTAGCAAACTGCAAGGCGACCAGTTCGCCCTTCACGTTGACGCGCTTGACGCGCGCCGCAGGCTTCCTTGCGCCGGCCAATTACAACGCAGGCGGCAAGCCATACATGGTGGCGACCTTTGCCTCGGACGGTGCTTATGTCTTGAATGCCAGCACCGGGGCGGCATTCGGTCTAAACAGCCGCCCTGCAAAACCGGGAGACCTGATCATAGCCTATGGCATCGGTTTCGGCGACGTTACGCCATTGATCCTGCCCGGCGTCATCGTCGAGCAGAACAACGCGCTGGTGAACCCGGTCACGATCTCCTTCGGATCGACCAATGCAACACTCTCGTACTCCGGGCTGGCAGGCAGCTTCGTCGGCCTTTACGAGTTCTACATCACTGTGCCGCCCGTTCTTGCCGATGGCGATTACCAGGTCAACGTTTCACAAAACGGAACTCCGGTGCCCCAAACGATGTACCTTACTGTGCACAACTGACAGCGCCAGGGTCAGCGATTCGTCAGATCACTAAATGCAGCCCGGTCTTCCTTCCGATGGCGCCGCCCAGGAAAAAAACCGGGATTGAAGGGCTCCGGCATGGTAGTTTTAATCGCGACTCAGTTGTCAAGATCTCGGTCCGTGTGCTCGGGTGGCAATCCTGCCCTTAGGCGCACACCGTAACGAGAGCTTCCTGGACGTTCCAGATTGCTGATGTTCACTTCGGCGCTAAATGCTTGATGAGCATGGGCGTATGGGCGGTGATGACATATAGCTATATCTAGACCTAAACTGCGTCGCCCGCGCCGTTGGTCGGAGCGTCGCACCTTACGCTGCCCCAATCAGAACGGAAATCAGGTACCCACGGAACACGGTTCGCAAATAGCCGTCGCGGGCAACCCCTCAGATCCCGCGCAATGCCTTGCCAAAAACCGCAGATGAATTTCGGCGAGGCAACGTGGGGTTCAGGCAAGCCCTTAATCATGAAACAATTGAGAAGGACTGTTTGCGTGTGGGAAGCGAAGGTGCTGCGCAGGCCATCGCGCTGCGGCCCGGCGGGAGCGTAGTCGTGGCTCGTGGAAGACCAACGCCAGATCAGCAAAAGGAACTAACTCAACTCCTAGACCGGGTTGAGCGCGCTCTCGCAAGCGAAATAGAGATCCAGCGCGAGCTGGCGACCCTCGTTGAAACCGCCCACAGGATTAGACTTCTTTCGAAGAGCACTCAATCGAGTGAGATTCAGGAATGGAGCAATCAGACGCTTGCCTTTCAAAGAAGACGTCCAAGCACCGATGAAAAAGCTCGAAATCTTCAAGTCGAGACGGAGCGATGCGACCAGCATGCCGCGTTTTTATTGGGGCGAGAGACGGGATTTCCAGAGTTTCGAGCAGAGCAATTTACTACGCCAGCTCCCGAGCGGGTTGCCGATCTTTGCGCAAACGCGGCTCTCTGCCTATACCGCCTTGCGCGGCGACTCAAACAAGCACTAGACGAAAGCCAGATGCCAGCCCCTTCAGAAGCCCTCCGCCCTCGCGGCCGTCCGCAAGAGCTCTGTCCTATCAACGGCGAGAAGGTGACGGAACTCCGCGGTGGGCTGACGCAGCCCAACATGGCGCGCCGCTGCGGCAAAATGTCAGTGGACACGCTCCAGCGCGCGGAAAAAGGCGAGGCGACAGACCGGACAATCGCGAAACTCCTCAGATTTGCAAGCACTAAGGGCCACAAATTGACATTCGCGGATCTGAAAAAAAACACACCGCAATAAGCCGCACAAACCCAGTTTCTGCGGTTTCTGCGGTTTTCCTTGCCCCACAATTGAAAATCGTGAGGCAGGAAACTCAATCCAACAATATCGACAGACAATTTGGCAGTGAGGCCGACGTGGAGCGCATGACTGGCCGCAAGCGCCGGACGTTGCAAAAGGATCGCTGCTTCGGACGTGGATTTCCGTTTTACAGGTTCGGTCGGCAAATTCGGTATGACCTGCAAGAGGTACGGGAGTTGATCCTCGCTGGCCGGGTCGAAGTTGCCAGCAGGGAATCGTTCAGCGTCAATGCCCGAAGAAAAAGCGGCTCGGACGGCGGAACCCATGAATGAGTCCTATCTGCCCGCCCGCATCATCAATGCGATGACCATCACGCAGGTTTGGGTGGCGCTAGGTGGTGAACAGCCTGAACGCGGCAGGGCGCGTGCGTTCTATCGCAGCGGAGATAATCCGCAGGCGGTCTCCTTGAACGACGCCAAACGATGCTGGTTCGACTATCGCGATGGTAAGGGTGGCGGCGTACTGGATCTGATCCAGCGGGTTCTCGGATGCAATCCTGTAGAGGCCTTGCACTGGTTATCGAACGTCAGTGGGATTTCGCTTCAAGACCAACCGACCAAGATGCGGCAGACAAACAGCGCCCATCGCCGCGTGATCGTGGAGGAATACAAGTACACCGACGAGGCTGGGAAATTGCTTTACGAAGTGGTGCGGTTCGAACCAAAGTCGTTCGCACATCGATACCCGGATGGCGCAGGCGGGTGGGTCTGGAAAAAGTACCCACACCCGGTGCTCTATCGCCTGCCCGAGGTACTCGAAGCGACGATTGTCTTCTTAGTCGAGGGCGAGCGCGACGCTGAGACGCTTCGCGCCTGCGGCTTCGTCGCGACGACGGCCGCAGGCGGGGCTAAGGCACCGTGGCTGCCACAGTTCACCGATGCGCTGCGTGGCCGCGACGTAATCCTGATCCCTGATCGTGATCGTGCTGGTTATGAACGCGTCAAGCGGATCGCTCGGGCGCTAATGGGCAGGGTCGCCAGGCTTGTTTATTTAGAACTCGAGGACGGCAAGGATGTGACGGAGTGGTTCGAGCGTGGCCACAGCGAACTAGAACTGATCTCCCAACTTGACGGAAAAGAGGTGGCCCGATGAAGCGTGAGCTCACGGCCGAACCGGACCTCGAAACGCTTCCGGGCGCGGACGATTGCAGGGCGGCAGGTCCGACAGTTCTCGATGTGGCCGGATTGCTTGCCCTGGATGTTCCGACACCCACGATGCTAATTGAGAACGTGCTACCGGGCGCTGGGGCGAGTCTCTTATTCGGCGCACCTAAAAGTAACAAGACCCTCGTTGCCATCCAAGCGGCAATCTCGGTCGCCAGCGGATCGCCATTTTGCGATTACTACAAGATCGTCGAGCCAGGACCAGTATTCATCGTAGAGCAGGATGATCCGGCAGGCGCGGCGAGCGTAAAAACCATCTTGGAGCGGTCAGCGATTCCAGTTTCCGGAATCCCCTTTTTCCTCGCACCTCGCGTGCCTTTTTCTTTCGGTCTGGAATTCATGGGGTGGCTCGAAGCGGAATTGGTAAGGCGGCATATACGTCTTGCTGTCCTGGATTCATACACGGCATTGCGCAGTTCCCGAGGCTCCGGCGTGGACATCGTGAAGGCCGAGCAATCGGACATGACAGTGCTTGACGAACTCGCCAAGCGCGCGAGGTGCGCCATTCTGATCGTTCACCACAGCTCAAAGGGAGCCGCGGGATTGGACTGGAGTAATCAGGCCGCGGGGACTTTCGCCATGAGTGCGGCGACCGAAGCTCAGTTACATATCTCCCGCTTTGCAGACCTGGACAGCAACGCACCCGAGCGCCTGGTCCGTGTACGTGGCCGGCATCTGGATGGCACCGAGATGGTCTTGCGGTTCCGACGAGAGACATTAGACCACGAGCACGTTATGAAGGGCGGAGCAGCACCGCTTTACCCGCTCGTGCTTCAACTTCGGTCCGTCTTCGGGCGGGAGATCTTCGGTCAGAAGGAATTATCCCTCGCTACCGGCGTAAGCCGATCAACAGCAGGGCGCCAAATCGACAAACTGCACCGAGCGAGAGCTCTGACGAAGCGCGGCTTTGGGGATTACGAGGTGGTCCAATGAGCGCGATGAGGTACAGGAGTCACGTGAGCCTCCTGACTGAGTTGGCATTCGTGAAAGCCGGGGTTCCTTACGTATCAATTGCATACCTCGCTCAACTCACTCAACTCACTCAAGGGGCTCAAGAAACCCGTCTGTATCTACTATCTCAACTAAGCGGGGATTCAACCTCATGAACGTGGGGCGACCGCGGACGTTATCGCGACTCTAGTGGAAAGGCAGCTTGCGGCATGAAGAACAGCGTTCAGTACCAGACCATACTAATGGAGACCACTGATGGCCACGACACAAGAAATGCGTTCTAATGGAACCGTCAGTAAGCGGCTCCTGACCGTCGAGGAGGCTGCCGCGTATCTGGGTTTGAAGGTAGACACCGTCTACAAGAAAGCCCGGCTCCGGGAGCTTCCTTGCGTGAAGGTGGGGCGAGCGTTGCGGTTCGACGTGATAGCGCTAGAGCGCTACGTTGAGCAGCACACAATCGAAACCATCGACTGAAGGAGCAAGATGTCTATTCACAAAGTACACGACGGAGTCCACAAGATCCGTTGGAGAGAGGGAGGCAGGAATCGAAGCCTGATCGTTCATGGTCCTCACGAACTGGCCAAGAAAATCCTGCGCAAGAAGTTGTCCGGTAGGGATGAGAACCGGCATCTGGATGTCAAGAAGGAGGTCAATTTCAAGATGTCGGCCCTGATCGACCGCTACTGGGAGCAGTATGCGAGCAAGAAGAGATCCCACGACCGGGAGAAGAGCGTCCTCGAAGGCATCCGTGGGGACGCGGGGAAGCTGTTTGTCCGGGAATTTGAAGGCTCTGCCATCGATCGCTGGTATAGGTGTCTGATGGCGGAGAAAAATCTTTCGCAAGGAACCGCGGTTCGGCATTTCAATGTCATGCACCACATGATGGAGAAGGCTTCTACGATTTGGTCCAAGGAGACCGGCATCAACAGGAACCCAGCGGACCAAGTGGAAGTGAAACGAGCGGACGACCAGCGCGAGCGGTATCTAAACGTGGAGGAAATCGGTAGTTTAAAGGCCGCCCTCGACGAGAAGATGTACCGCCAGGCCGGCAAGGGCATCAACCAAACGTTCTTTCGTTTGCGATTGATCGTTCTGACCGCGCTAACCACGGGCATGCGGATCGCTGAAGTTTTTGGCCTGCAGTGGCGCGACCTGTTGCACAAGGAAGGACTGATCGCAGTTCGAGCAAAACTGAAGGGTGGCAAGATCCGGTATGTTCCGATGCCTCTGGAACTGGCCACCGAGTTTAGAAGGTACCCGACCGTTTTTTCGGAGGACCGCATCTTTCCTCCAGAGCCGGGAGCTAGGCGCGAGCGTCAGAGGGTGGACAAAAGTTTTAAGACCATCCTGGAGTTAAGCGGGATCGAGGATTTTCGGTTTCACGATCTCCGGCATACGTTCGCAAGCTGGTACATGATGAACGGAGGCGACCTGTACGAACTGGCCAAGATTCTTGGCCACTCCAACATCAAGATGACCGAGCGCTACGCCAAGCTGGCCAAGAGTCACATTGCCAGGACGGGCGGCACGGCACGCGAGATGTGGAGACTGATGGAAGCAGGAATGGGGAACAAGGTATCGGAAGCGGGGGCTTGAATGTTCCCGTATTGTTCCCTCGACTAGAAACCCTATGTTCTTGGCTACAACTAAGTTCTTTAGAATGTGGTGGCCAGGGACGGAATTGAACCGCCGACGCCAGCCTTTTCAGGGCTGCGCTCTACCAACTGAGCTACCTGGCCAGGACCTGGGCGGGAAGTAATGCCCATTTTAGCACGTCCCCGCTCGGCAAAGGCTCGGTTGTGTCTTTAAGTGTCTCTTTGAAACCCGACCACCAGCTTGGTTCGCGCCGTCCACCACCACCACAGCGCCAGGGCGATGCCGATCAGGATCAACCCAATCGAAAGCCCCGCCCACAATCCCGCTGCGCCGAAGCCGTAGCGAAAACACAACACCGCGCCCACCGGCAACCCGATCAGCCAGTAGCCCGCTAAGTGAGTCAGCATCGGCATGCGTGTATCGCCCGTGCCCCGCAAAGCGCCCGTCGCCACCACCTGAAGCCCATCGAAGAGCTGAAAGAACGCCGCCACGCGCAGCAACACGACAGCCGAGCCGATCACCCCGGCATCCACTGTGAAGATCCGCGCGATCCAGCGGGGCACGGTTAGCAGCACGACCGCCGCCGCACTCATGGCGACCGCGCCCAGTCCCAGCGCGGTCCATCCCGAGCGCGCCGCCGCCGCTCGATCGCCGCGTCCCAGCGCGTGCCCCACTCGCACCGCGGCCGCCGAACTGATACCCAACGGCATCATGTACGTGGTGCTCACCGTGACAAGGGCGATTTGATGCCCGGCCAACTGGATCGCGTTCAGCTTCCCGATCAACACGGTGACTAGCGAGAAGACGCCGATCTCCAGCCCCATCTGCGCTGCTGCGGGCAAGCCCAGGTCCACTAACGCGGCGATGCGTGGCCAAGCCGGCCATCGCCAGGTGCGATGCACTCCGCGGTCGTGCCACGCCAGAGCCGTTACCAGTACGGCGGCCATGTAAGCTCTCGAAATACAAGTGGCCCAGCCCGAGCCTTCGGCCCCCATCCGAGGCGCACCCAGGTTCCCCAACACCAGCACCCAGTTGCCCGCCAGATTCACCAGGTTGGCCGAAATCAGCGCGAACATCACCGGACGCACCACGTGGATCGCCTGCAAATATCGCCGTAGCGCGAAATACAGAAACAGCGGAGGCGTGCTCCAATTCAATGCGCGCACGTAAGGGCGCGCTGTTCGAAGCACCGATGGGGCGATGCCCGTCGCCACGAGCACCGGCTCCAACAACGCCACGCACGCCATGACTACCGGGACCAACCCCGCCGCCAGCCAGATGCCGTTCCAAAGCCACGCCCGATACTCCTCGCATTCGCCCGCTCCAAAGGCGCGCGACACGAGTGTGTCCATGCCCAGCAGCAGTCCGCCGCTGCATCCGGCGATCCCGTAAAACAGGATCGCGCCCAGGCTCACGCCCGCCAGCGCCTCGGCGCTGACATGGCCGACGAATGCCGTGTCCACCAGGCCCATGGCCATCCATCCCAGCTCGGCCAACACCAGCGGCGCGCCTAAACGGACGGTTGCCAGCAATTCCGGACGCGCCTCCGCGAAGAACTTCCGCGCGCGCCGGAATTGCGGCTCAGCCACGCGACTGTTTCCGCCAAACCGGGTTATATAGCTCACAGGCGTCAGTCCGTTGCGCGCGGATTGAATTAAAGTGAAGTACAGGCGCGCAAACGGCGCGGGGTGAATTGGAGCACATGAATTTAAGATACTTGGTAGGCCGCGCCACCACAGCGGCGGCCTTCGCAATGCTGGCGGCGATCGCGCCCGCGCAGGTTTCGAGCAACCAGTCGCTCAACGGAAAATACTACTTCCGCCAAGTGATGCTGATCACCGACGGCACGGCCAATATCATCGACACCCGCACCGCCTTCGGCACGGTGAGCTTCGATGGAAACGGCAACGCGACGTTTACCGCACAGCAACTGGTGGGCACAACTCCGGCTGCGGCGTTAACCGGTACCGGCTCCTACACCGTCAAGCCCGGTGGATTCACCACGCTCTCGAATCCTCTGCGCCTGGGCGTCAGCACCATCAACGCGCGCTTGGGCAACGGAGCGCTGGTGGGCTCTTCGACCGAGGCCGGCCCTTCGGTGTTCGATCTGTTCATCGCGATTCCCGCGCCGGCGCAGGCGATCTCCAATACCCTGCTCGGATCCTACTGGATCTCCAGTTTGGAATTCCCCAACGGCGGACCCGCCAACATTCGCGCGACTAATTTTAAACTCTCCTCCACCGGCGGCGGGAGCTTCAATGAAACTTCGGTCACTGGACAGGCCGCCAATCTGGGAAATCATCTGATGACGCAAACCGTCTCCCCGATGACCTACGCAATCTCGCCGGACGGTACCGCGACGTTTACGTTCCCCGCGGGCGCCGGTCTGGACGCCACCACGCAGTTGATTGCCGGCGCCAAGAGCATGTACGTATCCTCCGACGAAACCTTTTTCATCGGCGGCTCCACGGCGGCTGGAGGGCACGGGCTGGTCGTCGGCGTGAAGGCCTTCCCCAATGGCGCGACCAACACCAGCTGGAGTGACAAATTCTGGACCGCGGGCATGCGTTACGATACTTCGATTGGACCGGCGGGAGCCCGCGTGGCCGCCGTCGCCGGATCGGTGAACGTCGCCGCCGGCAACTCCATCTGGGCCCGCC
>JGI12269J14319_10004777_pt1 | contig 12247 bp, 9 predicted proteins | sample PeaSoiSIISIP2007_FD_14319 | JGI IMG/M metagenome (IMG submission 14319) | reverse complement strand
TCCTGTTCTCGTTGATGCGGCGGGCGTCGCCGCGTACCCCGGCGCCTAAACCGGCGGCGTCGTAGTCGAAGGCCAGATAGCCGTAGACGTCGGAGAGTGCGAACGCGCGCACCGACCCGGGCGCCGCAAAGATTGCGCGATGTGAGTCACTTAATGTGCAGCTGGTATTTCGCACATGCTTCCCTGCCCTCATAGTTATCGGGAAACGGCGGTTGGCCGCACGTTGCGAGAGTTGTTTCGTCAAGATCCGGGAATTCTTGGTCCACAACAAGGCGGGTCCAAGCCGCGATTTCGCTCCGATGGCACGCTGACATTGATGCCCCTGGATCGTGTGCCGTCGCCGCCGAACCCAAGCAATAGGTTTCAATGCGTTGCGCCGCGCCAGCATCTCTTGCTCGAACTTCTGCTAGGTCGTCGGCCGTCGTCGTGACGCTGGGCGCCAAGGCGCTACGCTCTGAAGTCACAGCTTCAACCGTTGAACTGGAGCTTGATGGCACTTTAGGCCCAGACACCTTTGCCACTGAATCCTTCGCCGCTGCCTCTACGGCTCGCGGCCGATCATGGGTGGGCCGGGGCTTTAGACGTGGGACTGTGGCAGGAACCGGGGCGGTGTAGGTTATCGATGCCGGCGGGGCTTGATTGGGCTCAGTCGAAGCACTGTGAAAGTATGCAGTGATACCGCCTGCAATGAAAAAGCTTGCTGCGATGGCCAAACGGACGGCTGTTCCCACGCCATCTGTCTGGCTCTCGGGATGATCGGGAGGTGCCGCTTCCGGGGACCGATTTGCGTCAGCTTTGCCGAAAGCTGAGTTGCGCGCGCTGGCTGGAGTTCCTCCTCGACCGGCAGACGTCAGAGCTTTTGCGGCGCTTACAAAGCTCGCCGCCACGGTCGCTCGCGAAAGCTGCAATATTTCGTTGAGCCCCGAACCACTTCTGAGCGTGAGTTCGTCGTATTCGCAGATTGCTAGCTGTCGGTTGTTGTTAAAGCGGCGGTCCGGGCCGCCGCTCTTGTTCACATATCGCCAGGTGTGTCCGACCACTTTCGCATCGCTTGGTGGAGCTCCGTCCTCGATGAATCTGGAATCATTTGATTCGCAACCGAGGCCCTCGTATGCAATTGCCCCTACGTCATTATCGCGATACACCAAAATTCGATCCGGGAAGCAGTACAGCGTGATTTTGGACAGAGCGAAAGTGACCGGATCGATATTCGAAATCATGAAAGGAGGCAATTGCCTGCCAACTGCTGCTGCTGCGCGCGACACCAAGTGCGCTGCACCGGCATGGTATTTTCGATCAAGAACCTCCGCACGTCCCTTCAGGTGCCATATTCCTTGGCAGGCCTGTAGCTTTGTGCAGGCCTCGGTCATCGCCGTAAAGGCATCAGTCACGAATGAGTTCAGCCCGTAATGCAAGACGGTGAGCTTCCGCTGCAGATCCCAACGGTACGTTAATAACGTCGCACAGCTAGCCAATGCCACCACGACCCAACAAGCCCACACTGGAGCGGCATTCGACCAGATAAGAACCGCTAAGGCGACGCCAAGAGAGGCGCTCACTCGCCACCAAAGAAATCGAGAGTGCTTAGAGCGAATCTCCTGGAGGAGTGCGCCCGACGAAGAGTCCACCATCTGCTCGACGCCCCCGCTCTCTATAGCCCGGAACGCCGCCAGTGTGTGATCTGGCTCTGATTCATAGTTCTCCGGCTGCTGCGCCGGAATGGGCTGTCGATTGCTTCCAGGTNCGACGCGCGGTGGTCGCGCGCTTGAAAGGGTAGCGCGGTAGTAGAAGCCGTGGGCGCCGGCCTGGACGTAATTTCCCCGCGGTCCCGTACCAATACGAAACCCGGGAATACCTATCGAAACACCGACCCCAGACGTAGAAAAGTTTACGCGAAACGGTCCAAAGCGGGCGCTTTTGCGAAAGTAGAAACCCATATCTATTCCTTCACCGAGAACGCTTAGCCTGTGCTTGCAATCAATGGCTAACTTTGCGCCTGGAGTGAACTGTCGGCGATCAAGCCTCAGACGCCAATATGCGGACTACCGGCCCCATACCGATAACGGCCGATACCAAAGTATCGGCAATGCGATTGCCCAAGACCGGCCCCCGCGCCCTGTAACAAATTACAGTTGTCCTTTTGTTGAGTTAATGCGTCTATGTACGGACTGTGGGTACTGTCAAGCACAGTTGCGACATCTGGGCTCATGTCAGACAACACATTCTAGGAGACGGATATGCCAAACGTATATGTCGAACCGCGACCAAAGGGACGTCCGGAGGGGACGGCAATTACGGACTTCGTGCTGGAATTTGCCGGTGGACAAACGTTGGGTGACCCTTTTGCAACACAAGAGGCGGCGGCCAAGTATGCCAGGCAGAAGGGACATCACCCACTATGTGCTCGCGTTCGTAACACAAACAAGGGGAACCCAGATCATTGGCGATCATGTCCATAGGCGGCGCCTAAGACGCGTCCCAACTGGTCGAATCCAGTCCTAAACGCCGTTCGGCGGGCGATCCAGCCGCACGTGACCGGCGTTGAATCCCGCGGAACGACGATCCTTCGGCGCAGCGGTCGCAGATGACCTCGCGACCCCAAACTCCTGATCAACGCCACCGTCGCCGCCGGCGACGGCCATCCCGTGGTGGAGGTCGCTCAGCTTGTTTGCAAGGCATGCAAATTCGACCCGTTCCACCCGCTCCATTGCCTAGGGTCTTGTCAAAAAAATGCGCTAGCGGCTTTATGTCACCGCAGCGCTCACATGCCCTAGCTGTCTTGTCCGCCAACGCACCCGCCTGCTCACTGATAATCCTGACGGTGCCGGTCGAGTCCACCCGAGTCGCCGATGCCGTGATCTGTTCTAGTCTTTCAGAGAGCGCAACGACAGGATCCGTCCCAAGATTAAATCGATTCAGTCGCAGGAAACGGTATCCGTAGCTTTCTAGCGTCAATTGCCGCTCGACATCCATCTCGTTCAAATAGCGCTCGTGATTGCCGACATTGACTGGCGCGCCTTTCTTAAAGTGGTATTCGAAACCATCGTACTCGATCACAATATAGATGACTGAAGTTCCTGTATCTACGGAAACTAGGAAATCGACACGCCACGCCGGATGTCTGTAGCCGGGATCAAGTTGGCGCAAGTAGTCGCCCAGGGGAAACTGGGGGAGCACCTCCACTAAGTCCGACCTCAACTGATAGAAGGGTGTCGCATAGATCCACTCAATCACCTTCTGTTCCATGGGGCTCAGCGGATCCGTTTCGTCAGCTCCTGCTCTATGAGCTCGCTGCATATTCTCAAAATGCCGAAGCGCCTGCCCGATCGAGCCCTTGAATTCAGACAGCGGCTTGGATAGGACAAACGACACCATTTCCTGGGCACGACTAAACCCCACATTCAATCGCTGCATCTTGAGCTTCTCACCGACAAGCTCCTCTGCGTTTTTCAGCTCCACGGGAAAGATGTAGTTAAGAAGATCCTGTTTGCGCGTTGCCACCATCGAGTAGAAGATGATATTCCGTTCTTCACCTTGACAGCTATCGAACGTCATCACCTTGACTTTAAGTCGCGTCCTAAAGTCGGTTGACTTAGCATCATTGCTCAGCAAGCGGCTGATGAAGGACTGCTGTTCTCGAAAGGGCGTGATTATGCCGACTGTAGGCGGCGACTCCTCCTCGAGTAACTCGATGCAGCGCTGGAGTATGTAATCCGCCTCGATTGGATTTGTATTTCGGAGAAAGGCTGGGTCTGTCACTTCGAGTTCATTGAATTCAATGCAGTCAGAAAGCGGTACGTTCCTAATCTTGATAGCCTGTGCAGATTCCACCGCATGCCGGGCCATGATTCCACGTGATGTCGGGCCGGTATTCCACGGCAAGCCGGGCCACCGTTCCACAGCAAGCCGGGCGGGTTAGGGAGAGCAGGACAACCCAGTTACCGTGACCTTTTCGGGCTATTCCCGGGGAGGTGGACGGTGGCGCAACCGAGGTTGTCCGTGCGTAAGATTCGCGACGTACTGCGTCTCAAGAGCGAGGCGCAACTCAGTGACCGACAGATCGCTGCTGTCCTGGGCTCGGCCCGCTCGACGGTGCAGGAGTGCCTGCGGCGCGCGCGATCGGCAGGTGTCTCCTGGCCGCTGCCCGAGGAGGTCGATGACGAGGCGCTCTGGGCGCGGTTGTATGCGCGCGCGCCGGAGCCGCCGGCCTATCCGCCTCCGGACTTTGCCCGTATCCAGAGCGAGCTCGCGCACAAGGGCGTGACGCGCATGCTGCTGTGGCGCGAGTACAAGGCCCAGCATCCCGATGGTTGCCAGTACAGCGCGTTCTGTCGGGACTACGAGCGCTGGCTCGGGCGGCAAGATGCCGTGATGCGCTTCGAGCACACGCCCGGGGACAAGCTGTTTGTCGATTACGCCGGCAAGACGATGGCGGTGATTGATCGGCACACGGGCGAGGTGCAGGTCGCCCAGGTCTTCGTCGCCGCGCTGGGCGCGAGCCACTACACGTACGTGGAGGCAAGTCTCACCCAGAGCGTCGCTGACTGGCTAGCCGCCCACGTGCGCGCCTTGGAGTACTTTGGAGGCGTGCCGGCGGCGATCGTCTACGATTTTGTTCCCGGGAACAAAATCAAACTTATGTGCCCATCCCGATTATGTGGCGGGTAACCTTTATTGCCTTGGTTTCCGGCGATTTCTTAGGCACAAGCGGCACATAATAGAAGGCAGTGGCATGGTGGTCTCCCCTTTTCTTATCGGAGATTGTCCATGCTCGAGAAGTACTTCGTCCGTTTCGAGACCGTCGATCGCATTCGTTGCTGCTGGATCGCCGCCGCTATTGAGCAATACGTCACATGGCTTTCGGCGCAGAGATATTCGCAACGCACAGTGCTGCGCCGGGTGCCGGTCGCGGTAGCATTCGGCGAGTTCGCCAAAAGCCACGGTGCCGTTGACCTGCGGCAGTTGCCCGACCACGTTGAGTCATTTGCGCAAGCGTGGGCGGCTAGCCGCGGTCGCCCTAAGAACAAGGCAGTGGCGCGCAAGAAGATTGTCGACTTCGCTCGCAACATTGTCCGTCAGATGCTGCGTCAAGCGATCCCGGGTTACGTGGGTCGCGGTCGGCCCCATCGGCCAGATAACCCCTTCGAACGTCAGGCCCCTCGTTTTTTCCAGTACCTCGAGGAAGAGAAGGGGCTTCGCCCGGCCTCGATACACCATTATCAGTTCTATCTGCGGCAGTTCGCTGCTCATATCGATCGGATCGGCGTGCGGGACGTTTCGTGTTTGACGCCTCTCATACTGAGCGGCTTCATCGCCGAGTACGGTCCCCGAGTCGTATGGTCCACGCTGCGCAACGCGTGCGGCACGTTGCGGGTGTTTCTGCGCTACCTACACCGCGAAGGCGTAATAGCCAAAGACTTGAGTCCCCTGGTCGAGTTTCCCCAGCACTTCCGAGATTCCGGTATTCCACGCTCGATCAGCTGGGAGCAAGTTGAGCGGGTACTCGCCGGTATCGATCGACGCTCGATCTCGGGTAAGCGGGATTTTGCGATGCTGGCGATGCTCGCGACCTACGGACTGCGCGCCTGTGAAGTCGCCTCTCTTAAACTCGATGACATCGATTGGCGCAATGATCGCATTAAAATCCGCGAGCGCAAGGCCGGCAATACGACGACCTACCCGCTGGCGACAGCCGTGGGTGCAGCACTGATCGATTACATCAAGAACGCACGCCCCGCCACGACCGATCGGCACGTATTTTTCCGCACTCTGGCGCCATACGAGCCGATTGGCTCGGCGGCAATCACGGGTCGCGCGACGTTCTACATTCGCAAGGCCGGTATCAAGGTACCGCGCCCTGGATCCCACACGCTCAGACATAGCTGCGTACAGCGACTCGTCGATGCTAACTTTTCACTCAAGCACATCGGCGACTATGTTGGGCACCGTAATGCGTCCTCCACCCAGATCTACGCCAAGATCGCGGTCGAGCGATTGCGTGAGGTGGCGCTCGGGGACGGGGAGGAAGTGCTATGAAGGCGCGTCACGGCTTTGACAGCTTCCTCGGTCCCGACATCGAACACTTCCTCACCCATAAGCGATCCGCCGGCCGCCGCTACGAGGTCGAAGCGAAGACGCTCAGACTCCTCGACGACTTCCTGCTCGAACGTGGCGTGCTCGCGCTCGAAGAGGTCACACCGGCCTTGATCGATGAGTTTCTGGCGTCCCGGCCGCGATCGCGACCTCGAAGCTATAACCACCTGCGCTGCACGGTTGGCCGGCTGTTTGCATACCTGGTCAGCCACGGCAAAGTCCCACGAACGCCACTGCAGTCCCCGCCGCGCCGCTCGCGCTACCAGCGAACACCGTTCATATTCGATCAAGCCGCCGCACGACGATTGTTGGCAACCGCTCGGTCCCTCACCGACCGGGGCGGCACGATCGATCGCGGCAACACCTATTACGTGATCTTCGCCATTCTCTACGGCTTGGGGTTGCGTGTCGGGGAAGTCTGTCGATTGTGCGTCAAGGACGTCGACCTCGAGCGTCGCCTACTCGTTGTCCGCGAGACCAAGTTCTATAAGAGCCGACTTGTGCCCTTCGGTCCGAAGCTCGGGGCGCTCCTTCTTCAGCATCTCGCCCGCTGCAAGATGGGACTGTACGGCAGTGCCAACCCAGAGACTGCGTTATTTCGATTGCGCGGTGGCCGAGGGATAAATCCAGGCACCGTCAGTCTTACTTTTCATCATCTCGTACCGAGTCTTCGTCTCACGATCCCACCCGGCATTTCGTCGCCGCGGCTTCACGATTTGCGCCATGCTTGCGCCGTGGGAACGCTCGCCCGCTGGTATCGAGATGGCGGCGATCCCCAGGCACGGCTGCACATTCTCGCCACCTTCCTGGGGCACGTCGATATCAGTTCGACCGCCGTGTACCTCACAACGACTCCTGAGCTCTTGGAGTTGGCAAACCAGCGTTTTGAGGCCTTCGCCGCCGCCACACTGCGGGAGGGACTCGCATGATGCCTCCACTTGGTCAACTCGTGCAGTCGTTCTTCGCCGATCACTTGCCGCTCCAAAAGGGCTTGCGCCTGGGCTCGATCCGCAGCTATCGCGACACCATGAGTTTGTTCTTGCGGTTCCTCGGGGAGCAGAAGCGCCGGCCGATCGCAAAGCTGGCACTTGAGGATCTCACGCTAGATTCGGCACTCGGCTTCCTCAAGCATCTCGAACAAAAACGAGGCAATTCACCACGCACGCGCAACCAGCGACGCGCAGCGTTGAACACGTTCTTTTCCTACCTCGCCGTTCGCGTCCCGGATACGCTCGCCGTCTGTCAGCAGATCGCGGCGATTCCGGTGAAGCGAACACCGCTTCCTGACACCCATTATCTCGAGCGCGAGGAGATGACCGCACTGCTGCGCTCCATGCCCCGGCAGGGACGTTTCGCCGTACGTGACCGTACTTTGGTGCTGTTTCTTTACAATACCGGTGCTCGCGCGCAAGAGGTCGTGGATCTTCGCATCGAGCACCTGGATCTCGAAGCACCCAGCAAAGTACGCCTGCACGGCAAGGGAGACAAGTGGCGCCTCTGTCCACTCTGGGACGAAACGGCTAAACATCTCAAGCAGCTACTCGCCGAACGCAAGCCCACAGCCACCGGGCCCGTATTTTGTGCACGACGTGACCAGCCACTGACGCGGTTCGGGGTCTACAAAATCATCCGGCGGCATGCGGCCGCATGGGATACTCCAGGTCCACAGCCACGACGCGTCAGTCCGCATCTGTTTCGCCACACCGCCGCGACTCACTTGCTCGAGTCTGGCGTTGAGGTCAACGTGATCCGCGGATGGCTCGGACACGTCAGTTTGGATACTACCAACCGATACGCCGAGCTGATGCTGCGAGCCAAAACCGAAGCGCTGCGCAACTGCGAGCTCGGTTCTGACACTTCAGCGGGAGGCCGCCATCGTGCAGTCTGGAAGGACGATAAATCCCTGCTCCATTGGCTCAGTTCCCTGTAGCTGATTATGTGCCCACCGGCCCGCGCACCACCCGAGCAAATCGTTCCTCCGATGCCTGTCGGCCACATAACGGAGATGGGCACATAAGCCGGATAATCTCAAGAGCGCCGTGCATAGGGCATGCCGGTACGAGCCGGACCTTAACCCCAGTTACCAGGACTTTGCCGAGCACTACGGCGTGGCCATCTTGCCGGCTCGGGTGCGTAAGCCCCGGGACAAAGCCAAGGTGGAGGTCGCAGTCCAGGGCATTGAGCGCTGGATCCTCGCCCCGCTGCGCCACCAGAGCTTCTTCAGTCTGGCGGATCTCAACCAAGCACTGCGCGCGGAGCTGGAGCGCTATAACGACCGACCCCTCTCGCGTGAGGCCGGTACCCGACGCAGCCGATTCCACGAGCTCGATCAGCCCGCGCTGCGAGCGCTGCCGCAACGCCCCTATGAGTACGCCACTTGGAAGCGGGCCAAGGTGTTTCTCGACTATCACATCGAGTTGGAGCGCCGCTACTACTCCGTGCCCTATCGTCTGATAGGCAAGAGCGTGGACCTGCGCATTACGCGGCACGTGATCGAGGTCTATTACCGCGGCCAGTCGGTGGCTCGGCATCTGAAGGCCTCCGGCGCCCGGCGCTTCATCACTGAAGCAACCCACCGGCCAGATCGACATCGGGCCGTCATTGATCTGAGTCATGAACGCTTGCTCGAGCGAGCCGAGGCGGTGGGACCGGCTACCGCCGCGTTGCTGCGCGAACAGGTCTCCCGGCGAGCCCATCCGGATGAGGCGCTGCGCGCCTGCCTCGGGATCCTGCGCCTGGCTCATGACTTCAGTGCCGCGGCTTTGGAGCAGGCCTGTCAGCGAGCCCTGGCACTTCAGACCTACAGCTACCGCGCCGTGCGCACCCTGATCATCACGCCGGCGGCCTCGCCGCCGCCATCCTCCGCTCCTGCCATGCACGATAACGTGCGCGGCGCGCGCTACTTCACCTAAAGGAGTCCCATGCTCACGCAACCGCTGTTACAACAACTCCATGAGCTGCGCCTGCGCGGTATGGCCGCCGGCCTCGAGCAACAGCTCTCCGGCACCACAACTGGAGATCTGAGCTTCGAGGAACGGCTCGGACTGCTGATCCAGCACGAGTTGCTCGAGCGACAGTCCTGCCGACTGCGCCAGCGGTTGCGCTGGGCGCGCTTCCCACAACCGGCAGCCCTCGAAGATCTGGATCTGAAGGCCGCTCGAGGCCTGGACCGTAACGCCCTGCACCAGGTCACCAACCTCGCCTGGATCGGCGAGCATCTGAACGTGCTACTCACGGGACCGACCGGTGTGGGCAAGAGTTTTATCGCCTATGCGATCGGACACGCGGCCTGCCGTGCCGACTACAGCGTGCGTTGCTTCCGCATCCCGAGATTAATCGACGAGCTCGTCCGCCACACAGCGCTGCAGACCAAGTCGACGTTCCTGCGCCAGCTGGCCAAAGCCGATCTGTTGATCGTGGATGACTTCGGGCTCGCACCACTGCCCGATCCGATCCGTCGCGACCTGCTCGAGATCCTCGATGATCGCTACGATCGCCGCTCCACGCTGATCACCAGCCAGTTACCGGTGGAGCAGTGGCACGCTTACCTGGAGGATCCGACCCTCGCGGATGCGATCCTCGACCGACTGATCCACAACAGTTACCGCCTAGCACTCAAGGGCGACTCGATGCGTAAGCATAAAACCGTCGCCTCGAACTCAAAGACCACCAAAGACCATTGACGAACATCAGGAGCTGAACCACAGTATCAACGTCCTGCTTCTCCTCGGCCCGTCATGCCGTGGAACGCTGGCCCGGCATCAGATGGAACACCCGGCCGGCATGCGTGGAATCCGCAATAGCCTGAAGTTGGCCTTGATAGAAGGTAGCGGAAGAATAGTGAATCAGTTCTTTGTATGATCGGAAATGCTTTCTGAGCATTATTCGATAGTTGGCGCAAAGCTGGCCAAATTCGAGTACCGAGCGCTTGACGTCGAAGTAACTAAGGCGCTCAAGCATAGCTGCCTCGTCGGACACCTCCCTTCTGAAGAAGGCTTCTAGGTCGCTGCGATGCTTTTGATTCAGTTCTATGCTTGCATTGCTCGATTTCGTGTTGGCAAACTGATTCGAATCCCCCATGACGACGATCTTCTTTGCTCTCAGTAGAGCAGGAAATGCCTGGGCTACAGAAACCTGCGATGCTTCGTCGATGACGAGGACATCCAGCAGATCCTTCTTGAGAGGCATATATTCGCCGAATTCGCGGATGCTGGCGATCATGACGGGGAAAGCCTGTTTGACCGTCTCGAATTTCTCCTCCGGGAACTTCTGCTTGTCCTTGATGAGTTTAGCCAAGACCTTCGCATCTGTGCGTGAGTTCTCCATAAAGGAGACGAGCCGGGAGTCGACCTCGGCATTCATCAGAGCCGTGTTCAGTTTTTCGACTTCCGTTTTTCGGGCGATGTACTCGAGGTGAGGCGCTTGAGCGAACTGGCCGCACATGGCCCGGTGCATGGACTCGTAGCGCAACGCCTGCACCCATAGACGCGCTGCGGATGAGATAGGGGTCTTCCCATATAGGTTCGCCAGTGCGGGACTATTAGGAAGCTTGTTTAAGGCCTCGACGAACCGCCGGAGTTCCTGAAGTCCGCGAATTGGAAAAGCCGTTTTTGCGAGTGCTGCGTACAGCCGTTCAAACTTAATCCTCGAATCCGACGTTCCTGCGATAGCCGCGGCGACTCGGCGCCCGGCCGCGACGACGTCTTTGAGCATGTCGAGATCCACAGGGAACACCATCGTCTTTCTGAAGGTGGAGATGCCCTGACATTTTGCGGCCAGCACACGCAGCTTACGGCTGGTGAACAGCCAGCCGATAACGGGTCTTTTCAAGTCCTCCACGTCGTCGATGATCTCGGAAAGAGCTGAAATCTGCGCTTCTTTTAGTGACGGGCAATCGTCAAAATGGGGTCCTCGCGTAGTGGCCGATATGTCTGATGCTAGGCAATAGGTCGCAAGCAATCCTTCCAAGGAAGGCCCGGTACAGGGCACCTGGATGGCAAGGAGTTCGACCAAGAATGGCTCGAGCACGGAGAAGTCATCGTCGGGGGATTTGCCGGCCGACTCCTTCGAAAAGTCGCCCAGTTGATCGATGACGGCCGAAAGACTATCCCCGCATAGCGTGTCCATTTCGTGCGCCAATCGCTCGAGTGCCACGATGTTACCCGTCTTAATCGACCCATAGGCCCCGATGATTGAACTGATCTGCGCGCGCAGTGTCTGGCGTCGGTGGTCGCGGTCCGCCTCCAATTCACCCCGATTGGCATTTGTCGCTTTCACGTGGGCGCCCACTTGAGTGAGCGTGGTTGCTGACGTTAACCGTCGGAAATTGGCATGCTCGGTCCCCAGTCGCAAAAGGGGGTTGGGGAATTCTTCCGAACCGCGGGCCTCATTCATCGCCCTGGACAGCTTGTCGTAGACGACTTCCAGCGCTTCTGCCTTATCCGACAGGACCAGACAGCTCTTTTTCCTAAAGGCGCAGTCCGCAGCTATGGCTACTATCGTGTGCGATTTACCGGTGCCCGGCGGACCTTCGACGACAATAATGCGACCCTCCTCGTGGCGGATCGCCTGCAGAACTTTCTGCTGCTCCTCATTGAGTGGGATGGGCGTGTCCGGCACTGCGCGGAGATCAACTGCCAAGTCCCTCCATTGCTTATCAATCGCGGCATCTATGCTTACGGGGTTGCCGGCGATAACCCCCTCGATCATGGACTGGAACAGCGTCACAACCCCTTCTTTGTTGGTCCTGACCTGCGCAATCATTTCCTCATAATCGTTCAGTAGCGCTTCGTCGGCCTTTTCGAAGGCGCAAAAGTAGAGGCTATTCGCAATCGCTACTTTAGTGTCTGCCTGCTGAGACACTGGACCCGGCGCGAGTTTGATGTCATCGAGAAATCCAAACGCCTTGGCTATCTTCTTGAATATCGGTTCGACGATAGCCAAGACCGGCTCTGTCGCGGTGAGATACGTAATTCGCTCCGGAACAGGGCTCAGCCATTGTTTCTGTTGTCGAGCGCCAAGTTCCTGGAGGATAAAGTCTGTCGCCCGTTTGTTGGCGTACAGCTGATTGGTCAGCCTGATTGTGTACGTACCGTGATGTTCATCGCGCCGAGTCTCTAACGGCAGGTAGACCAGCGGGTAGATGGACGAGCCA
>JGI12269J14319_10004774_pt1 | contig 12249 bp, 12 predicted proteins | sample PeaSoiSIISIP2007_FD_14319 | JGI IMG/M metagenome (IMG submission 14319) | reverse complement strand
GCCCGGCGATTGGCCGACACCGACGGGACCCCGCTGCTCACCATGGAGGGAGCCCGTCGGTTCTTCACCCGGGCCGAGGACGAGATCAGCGACCCGGCCGTCTGGGTCGGCGAGCTCTATCTGGAGCTCCACCGCGGCACCTACACGAGCCAGGCCGCCACCAAGCTCGGAAACCGCCGGGCCGAGTTCGCCCTGCGCGACGCCGAGCTGTGGACCTCACTGGTGCCCGATTCCGACTACCCCGGCGGCCAGCTCGAGCGCCTGTGGGAGTTGCTTCTGCTCCACCAGTTCCACGACATCATCCCCGGATCGGGGATCCACTGGGTCTATGAGGACACCGCCCGCGCCCATGCCCAGATCCTGGGGGCGGCCGCCCGCCTGACCGACGACGCGCTGGCCCTCCACGTTGGCGCCATCGATACGACAGGTACCACCAACCCGGTGGTCGTCTTCAACTCGCTCTCCCATCAGCGCCGGGAGTTGATCACCGTGGACGCCCCCGTGGGGGTGACGGCCGTCGTCGGGACGTCGGGGCCGGCCCGTCCGCTCCAACGCGACAGCGACGGTCGAGCGATCTTCGAAGCCACCGTCGCCCCGTGCGGCTATGAGGTCTACGACCTCGTGACGGCGGCAGCGACCCCCCACGGCGCGGTCAGAGTCGATGCCCGGACCCTCGAGAACGATCACCTGCGTGTCGAGCTCGACGACCGGGGCCTCCTGTCCTCGGTCCTCGACAAGGACGCGCAGCGCCAGGTCCTGGCGCCGGGGGCCAGCGGCAACCTTCTCCAGCTCCACCCGGACTACCCCAACTTCTTCGACGCCTGGGACATCGACCGGTTCTCCTTCGACCAGATGGTCCCCCTGGACGACGTCGAATCGGTGGACGTGGAGGAAGAGGGCCCTCTGCGGGCGGGCATCCGGGTCACCCGCTCGTTCGGCGACTCCCGGGTGACCCAGATCATCCGGCTGGCCGCCGGATCACGCTTCGTCGACTTCGTGACCGACGTCGAGTGGCACGAGACGAACCGGCTCCTCAAGGTGGCCTTCCCGGTCGACGTGCGTAGCCTCCGGGCCACCTACGAGATCCAGTACGGGCATGTGGAACGGCCCACGCACGCCAACACGAGCTGGGACGTCGCCCGCTTCGAGGTCTGCGCGCACAAGTGGGCCGATCTGTCCGAGCCCGGCTACGGGGTCGCTCTGCTCAACGACTGCAAATACGGCTACGACATCGCCGGCAACGTCATCCGTCTGTCGCTGTTGCGCTCCACCACCTGGCCCGACCCGGTCGCCGATCGCGGACATCATCACTTCACCTACCGCCTGCTCCCCCACTCGGGCGATCTCCGGGCGGGCGGAGTCGTCGACGCCGGATACGACCTGAACGTTCCGCTGCGGGCCGTCGCCACCTCTCCGCACCGCGGCACCATGGGCACGAGCGTCTCGATGCTCTCGGTCGATACCGGCAATGTCGTCGTGGAAGTGGTCAAACGGTCCGACGACGATACCGGTGCGCTGGTGGTCCGCCTCTACGAGGCTTGGGGCCAGCGTGGCCCGGTCACCCTGCACGCCCCGTGGGACCTCCGTGGCGCCACCCGGACCGACCTTCTGGAACGCCACGTCGACGAGGTCGCCACCGAGGGCGCCGACCTCACCCTCGACATGGCCCCGTTCCAGATCGCCACCCTCAAGCTCGAGCGGGCCGTGGACTGACTCTCTCGGGCACCGTGGTGCGGGCCTCCTACGTGCCCTTCCGGCTGGCGACGAAGACGGGGATCTGGCGATCGGTGTTGGCCTGGTACTCGGCATAGGGCGGGTAGGCCGCCACGGCGCGCTCCCACCAGACCGCCTTCTCGTCGCCGGTCACCTCACGGACCTCCACGTCGAAGGGTTCGGGTCCGTCCTGGATGGCCACGGAGGCGGGGTCGGCCATCAGGTTGTGGTACCAGACCGGGTGGGTGGGAGCCCCTCCCTTCGAGGCGACGAGCGCGTACCGGCCGTCGTGCTCGACCCGCATGAGAGGGGTCTTGCGGATCTTCCCGCTCTTGTTCCCGCGGGTGGTGACGATGATGACCGGCAGTCCGGTGTCGAGCAGGGTGTTGGCCCGCTGGCCGCCGGAACTCTCGTACTCGGCGACCTGGCTCCTCACCCATTCGGCAGGACTGGGTTCGTACTCTCCTTCGAGGGACATGGGAGGAATTATACGGACCGCCACCGCCGGAACGACCGGTCGCCGGCCCCGGCGGCCACCCCGGGGAACATCGTCGGCGCACCGGACGTTGGCAACCATATGGCCGACCACGTCACCGACGCCGACTTCTGGTTCGACCCCCTGTGCCCGTGGGCCTGGATCACCTCGAGATGGATGCTCGAGGTCGAGCAGGTCAGGCCGGTCAGAACCCGCTGGCATCTGATGTCACTGGCCTATCTCAACCTCGTCCAGCACCAGGGAGAGGGCTTGAGCGAGGACTACCTCGAGCGCTTGGAGCGGGCGTGGGGACCGGTCCGGATCTGCGCCGCAGCGGCCGCCGAGAGGGGCGACGACGTCCTGCTCCCGCTCTACACGGCGCTGGGCACGCGCTTCCACAATCAGCAGCGACGCCACGCCGACGCCCTGGCCGAGGCGGTGGCGGAGGTGGGATTGCCTGTCTCGATCCTCGACGCGGCCGCCGGCACCGAGTTCGACGAGGCCGTCAAGGCGTCGCACCACGCCGGCATGGACCTGGTCGGTCTCGACGTGGGTACGCCGATCATCAGCGTGAAGGGCATGGCCTTCTTCGGCCCCGTGGTGACCCCGACACCGCGCAACGAGGAGGCGGGACGACTGTGGGACGGCGTCCTGGCCGTGGCCGGCACGGACGGCTTCTTCGAGCTCAAGCGCACCCGCGACCGGAGCCCGAGCTTCGACTGAGCCTGCCGCCGTGGTTTACCGTGACCACGATGGAGAGGGACATCTACACCGAGGCCGAGGGTGAGCCCGACACCCTGGCCAACCTCGGGCCACTGCGTGGCCTGGCCGGGATCTGGGAGGGGACGAAGGGCACCGACGAGCACCCGGTGGCCGGTGGCATCGGGCACGACGCCTTCGTCGAGCGCTACGAGGCCCAACCGATCGACCGCCAGATCAACGGCCCACAGCTCTTCTACGGCCTGCGGTACCACACCCACATCGTGAGGCCGGGGGACGTCGAGACGTTCCACGACCAGGTGGGGTACTGGCTGTGGGAGCCGGTGGCGCAGACCATCACGCTGACGCTGGCCATCCCCCGGGGCCAGGTCCTGCTGGCCGGGGGCCCCTCCGAGCCCGACGCCACCGAGTTCGAGGTAACCGCCTCGGTCGGCTCCGAGGTCTACGGCATCCTCTCGAACCCGTTCCTGGACCAGGCGTTCCGCACCCTCAGCTACCGGATGCAGGTGACCACGAACCCCGATGGAACCTGGTCCTACGAGGAGGAGGGGATCCTGGACATCCCCGACCGCACCGAGCCGTTCCACCACATCGACCGCAACACCCTCACCCGGGTGGCGGCGGCGTCACCCAACCCGCTGGCCCGGCAGGAGGTCGTCGGCCGAGGGCTCGGCATCGGCGGTCTCCGGCCGGGGTCGGAACCGACGGTCTGACCGCCCGCAGCGGGCCCTGCGGCAGGGCTTCGACGCCACCGGTCCAGACCTGGGCGTCGGATGCCGATACCGGTAGGGACTATGGCCACGGCACCCCGGACGAGCTCCCGACGGGAGCACGTCGCCGCCGCCGGGTCGAGGCCGGGGTCGTCTCCCGGCGCCGACCACGGCCGCCGCGGTGCCCGGGGGCATACCCGCTGGCACCCGGGCGTCCTGCTGATTCTGGCGCTCGTCGTCTCGCTCCCCCTGCTCTCGACGGGCATCCTGGTGGGATCGAGAGGCTCCTCGGGCTGGACCTTCCGTGAGAAGGGGCGGGTCGTGGCGGCGGACGCCGCCGGACTGCAGGTTGTCGCCTCAGCCCGGGCCGAGCTCAACTCCCTGGTGGTGCCTCTCTCGGCCGTGTCCTACGCCTCGAGCATCGGCGTCAGCGAGAGCGCACTCGACAGCGCCCTCAAACCGGCCGTTCCCTTCGCCGACCAGCTGGCCCTCGGCATGGCCCGGATCACCGCCATCCCGTTCTTCTCGTCGACACCCACGCTGCGGGCCGACGTGGCCCGGTTGGGCACCACGATCTCGAAGATCACCGCCAAGACGATCTCCTACGACAGCGTCCACTCGTTCGTCTCCGCGATGGAGGCCCAGGTCGACGGCATCTGGTACCGGGGATACGACCGGCTCCAGACCGACATCGCCGGCTGGCAACCGCCGGGATCATTCGAGGTCCACGCGTCGGCGCTCCGTCAGACGTATGTGGCGTTCCTGGCCGCCGACGACGAGGTCGAGGGCGGTATCTACGTCCTCGAAGGCACCGGACCCGCCGGAGCCAAGCAGGAGCTGATCCAGGGCGCCGGACGCCTTCAGATCGCCACCGGCGAGTTCGCCGGCCACCTGGGCCCGAAGGCGCAGGCGGTGTGGAACGGCCTCCGGCGCAACCAGGTGGACAGGCGGTTCGAGGCCACGATCCAGAGGAGTCTCGTCGTCGCCCTCGACGACCTGCCGGCACCCTTCCCCGACAATCTGCAATTCGCCGGCAGCTCCGAGAGGCCCGGGCTCCAGTACGTGACCGCTTTCGACCAACTGGTGGTGGCCGCGTCGCAGGACCTGCAGGATTCGGCGCTGACCCTGGCGGCGGACGCCAGCCACCGCTTCACCGACGAGATCCTCCTCCTGACACTCCTCGTCCTCGTCACCGTGGGGGGCGTCATCGTCGCCAGCCGGGTCCTCATCCGACCGCTGAAGGAGCTGTCGGCGGGGGCCGGGAGGGTCCACGACGGAGAATTCGACCTGGAACGGCTCCCCGCCCGCGGCCCCCGGGAAGTCGTGACCGCCACCACGTCGTTCAACGACATGACCTCGACCTTGCGGGCCCTCGAATCCAAAGCCGTCGCCCTCGCCGCCGAGGACTTCACCCATCCCGAGCTCTTCGCCCCCTTGCCCGGTCGAACGGGCAGCGCTCTGCAGGCGAGCGTCGACAGGTTGACGGCCAGGATCAGGGAACGCGAGCTGCAGCGACAGTTGTTGCACGAAGCGGCCACCCACGACCGGCTCACGGGCCTGTTCAACCGCGCCGCCGTGCTCGATCACCTCACCAACGATGTGCGTCGCCGTCGCCAGGGAGGCGAGACGGTCGCCGTCCTCTTCATCGACATCGACGGTCTCAAGGTTCTCAACGACACCTACGGTCACGAGGCCGGCGATACGGCGATCCTGGTCACGGCCCGATCCCTCTTGGAGGCGACGTCCGACTGCGATGTGGTGGGACGCCTGGGAGGCGATGAGTTCCTGGTCGTCCTGTGTCACGAGCACAGCAGAGACGGACACGAGGTCGCTGACCGGATCCGCCGGACGGTGGTCGGACACAGCATCCCCGTGCACGGTCTGCTCATCCCCCTCGAGGTCAGCGTGGGCATCGCCCTGGCCCAGTGCGACGCCGCCACGGACCCCATGCAGCTCGTCCACGAGGCCGACGAGGCCATGTACGGAGCGAAGAAGGCCGCCCGCTCCCTCAGGGATCAATCACCGGCGACGCAGACCTGACTCTCCCGGCGGGCGGGTCCGGTTACGCCACCACATGCGCCACGTCGCCGATCAGCAGGGCGCTCACCAGGACCATGACGGCGGCATAGACCGCGGTCATGGCCCACCGCCACCGGTGATCGTTGACCCAGAACCGCCTGATCCCGATGACGTCGAAGACGAGCGCCAGGACGGCGATGGGAATCCCCACGGCCGGCCCCACGCCGGTGGCGATGCCGAGGGCGGGGGTGGCGATGGGGAAGACCACGTAGCTGAGCAGACAGCGCAGCGCTGACAGGACGATCGAAAAGCTGAACATCCGGTGGACGGCGTCGTCCCCGACGGTCGACGGACCGGCGGGGACGAACAGGAGGCGGCGCATGACCATGTCGGCCCGCGATCGCAGCACGACCGGTGTGTCGGGATCGACGGCGACCTGGCTCACCCCCACGACGCTACGGCCCGGCGGCACCGCGCTCCAGTCAGGGACCGGAGATGGCGGTGACGGAGGGCCGCCCGAGCCGTCGGAGAGCCGCCCGAGCCGTCGGAGAGCCGGAATTCGTCGACTCCCCTGGGAACCGAATTCCCTCGGTGGTAGAGTGCTCGCAGTGGGTTGGACCATCGGTCCTGCCTGCGACATCGTTGCCCCGGACCCTGGCGGCGCAAGTGCCGAGCCCTACGCTCAGGCAGCAGCCAGGTGGAAAAGGGGGGGTCCCGGAGATGTCCGCATGGTGGCAGTCCCCAGGCCCCCCTCCTCCGACCAGCCAGAAGTGGCGTCCCGATGCCCTGAGGACGGTGTCCCACCCCGGTCCTCCGGCGGCGTCGCGCGAGAACGACACATGGCCGGCGCTTCTCCGGTTCCCCTTCCGCATCGCCGCTGACACGCGCCGCCCCCCCGCCGCTGGTCACGCGGTGCGGGAAGGGACCGGACACTTCCGATGACGGCTCACCCCGACAGGGTGAGCGCGTAACGCAGATCCGCCCCCCGCCCGACGCAGCGGAACCCGGCCTTCTCGAGGACCCTCTGCGACGCCAGGTTGTCATGATCCGTCGCGGCTGTGACGGCGGTGATCGCCGCCTCGCCCGAGACGCCCGCCACGATGGCCACGACGGCCTCGGTGGCGTAGCCGCGCCCCCGACGCGAGGGGACGATCCCGTACCCGATCTCGACCGTGCCGGACTCGGGCGGGGCCAGGAACCCGATGCCACCGATGACCAACCCGCTCGATCGCTCCAGAACCTGCCAATGGCCCCAGGATGAGTCACCGGCGACGGCGGCGGCGGACTTGCCGGCGCGATGAAGGCTCCCGGCGATGACGGCGTCCCCCTCGTGCGGGTAGTCGGGGGCCCAATCGTCGAGGCGACCACCCTCGACGATGGCGCGGACGTCCGTCCACGGGAAGCGTCGCAGGATCAGACGGGATGTCGTCCGCACCGCGTGTGACGGAGAGCGTTCAGCTTTGCCTTCACTCATGGTGGTCAGTGTGCCCGACACCCACATGGCGTCGCCGTGATCACGGGAAGGATCGACGAAAATCCCGGAAAGCGTCACGAATCGCCCGGACCACTGTGATACGTATTGTCGGCTGCCCCGGACCCCGGTAGCTCCGAGCGAGCGACGACGGGGGTCCAGGCAATGTCCGACGAGACACAGCGCATCGAAGAGCAGACGAGGTCGTTGTCCGGGAGGGCCCTCCGGCGACTGCCCGCCGTCGTCGGCGTCGCCGGGTTGTCTGTCTTTGTATCGGGACCCGCACTGGCCGGTGCGGCGCACGTCCGTCCGACGATCACCCCCACCCGGGCCACCTTCCCGGTACCGGCGAAGAGCACGTCCCTCTGGACATTGCGGTTGTGGTCCCATGGCACGCTGGAGGGATCTGCCGCCGGTACCGCGGGGACCCTCACCGTGGTCGTGCCGCATACCGCCGACTGCACCTTCCAGGCCGATGTGACGCAGACACCACCCGAGGGCCAGCCGTCGTACTACTCGGGCACCCGGGTCACGATGAGCCAGTGCGGGGGCCCGCCACCAGCGCAGACCATCGCCGGGCACATCTACCTCTGCACCCCCACCGGCTCACCCACGACCACTGAGGTCGCCGGCGGGTCCCTGGCGGCCAGCGGGCCCGACACGGTGGCGTCACAGGCCAACCCCCTGACACCGGTCGCCGTCGCCAGCGGGAGCTACGCCATGACGGCGGGATCCCCCGCCGGCTACCTGCTCGTCGACTGCGGAGGCACGGCCACCGTGGGATCGGGCGGCCTCACCGCGTCGGAACCCGTCACCGTGCCCCCGGGCGGTGCCGGCGTCGGCCTCTTCTACGTCTCGGCCCCGACGGTGGGCGACGGTGGCGGCTCCGCCCCCTCGCCACCCGTCGCCGACGTCACCTCGAGCGCCGACGGCCCGGGCGTCCCGAGTGCCGCCGTCCCGGGAGCCACGGACGCCGGCCACAGCCCGCCGCCACATGCGGTGGCGGCGGCCGGATCCCGGTTGGCCTTCACGGGGATGGACATCGGTCCACCCCTGCTCCTCGGTTTGCTGCTCCTCGGCGCCGGCACACTAATGCTCGCCTGCTCCGGGATCCGGCGCCGTTCCCGGCCGGTGCTACGTATCGAGGTTCGCCGGACCGGGCGATCGGCCGAATAGTTCGTCGTAGTCGCGGAGCCTGGAGGCCAGCGCCCCCATGATCCCGAGGGCGAACGTCGGCGTCTCGTGCACCAGGAAGAGGAAGAGACCGCGATCGATCTCGGCCAAGGTCGTGTCCACCACGGCGACCGCCGTGAGGTTGCGGGGAAGACGATCGATGAGGGCGCGTTCGCCGAAGACGTCGTTGGGACCGAGAGAGGCCACGACGGCGGTGCCCTTGCGGAGCTCCACCGCCCCGTCGACCACGCCGTACATGTGGGTCCCCTCGTCCCCCTCGACGTAGATCTGGTCGCCGGCGGCGACGGCCCGGTGGACCGGAGCGTTGAGGAAGAGGCTGTCCGCCGTCACGCCGGTGACCGGTCCGCCCGTCCCGGTTGGAAACGAGCACCGTTGAGGACACGCATGACTCGCAAGCTTAGAGGACCGTCCTCGACGCCGTGGGTGGCGTCCCGACGACCCGGTGGCGTCGTAGGCTGTCGCAGCGTCCAGCCCCATAAACGGAGGCCCCTGGACCACCGGTCCTTTTCGCCGACCTGCTCTCGGGTGGGCGATGATGCGCCCGTGCCCGACGTGGAACTGCCCGGAGTGACACTGGCCTACGACGTGTTCGGGCCACCGGCGGCGGAACCGGTCGTCCTCGTCTGCGGTCTGAGCCAACCGGCCGGATCCTGGCAACTGGGCATGGTCCCGGCGCTCGTCGAGGCCGGCTACCGCGTGGTGACGTTCGACAACCGGGGCGTGGCGCCGTCGTCCTCCCCCCCGGCGCCGTACACGATCGACGAGATGGTCGGCGACACGGTGGGGCTCCTCGATCATCTCGATCTGGAGACGGTGCGCGTCGCCGGGTACTCGATGGGCGGATGGATCGCCGAGACCCTGGCCTTCCGACATCCCGAGCGCGTCCGGGCGGCCGTCTTCATCGGCAGTTGCAATGTGGGTACGTCCTGGGAAAAGGCCGTCACCACCGTCGAACGTGATCTGGCCCGGCTCGATCCGGAGCTGCCGGCGTGGTTCAACGCCGTCGAGACCATGCGCTATCTGCCCAACCACGATTTGCAGCAGGACACCGTCGTCGATCTCTGGCTCGGCCTCATCGGCGACCTCGATCCGTGGCCCAACCCGGGCCGCCTCGGACAGTACGAGGCGGCACTGGCCTGGTCCCTCGACGTCGAGCGGACCGAACGCTGGCCGGCTCTGTCGATGCCGTGCCTCGTCCTCTCCTTCGAGCACGACGTCGACTCTCCGCCGGCCAGGGCCCGCCAGGCCGCCGCCATGATCCCGGGAGCCAGCTTCATCGAGATGGCCGGCGCCAGTCACCTCGGTGTGTTCACGCACACCGACGCCGTGGCCGCCGCCGTCGTGCGATTCTTCGCCGGAGGCCCGGTGGCCGACTGAGCGATGCAGGGGCCAGTATGGACCGTGCCCAATGAAACCGTCCTGCTCGCCGGCCGTCGTGTCCACCGGATGGGGTTCGGAGCCATGCAACTCCCCGGACCCGGCGTCTTCGGGCCCCCGGCCGACCGCGACACGGCCCTGGCCGTGCTCCGCCGGGCCGTCGACGCCGGTGTCGACCATATCGACACGGCACAGTTCTACGGTCCCGACGTGGCCAACGAATTGATCCACACCGCCCTCCATCCCTATCCGGAGGATCTGGTGCTCGTGTCCAAGGTCGGCGCCGCACGCGACGACCAGGCCCAGTGGCTACCGGCGCAGCGCCCCGAGGAGCTGCGCGCCGCCGTCGAGGCCAACCTCCGCAGCCTGGAACTGGACCAGGTTCCGGTGGTCAATCTCCGCCGCCTCCCGGGATCCGAGGTGCCTTTCGCCGAGCAGCTGGCGGCCATGAGCGCACTGCGCGACGAGGGCCTCATCGGTGCCGTCGGACTCAGCAACGTCACCCTCGATGACTACCGAACGGCCCGTTCCCGGATCGACGTGGCCTGTGTCCAGAATGCCTACAACGTGACCAGCCGGACCGATCAGGCCCTGTTCGACCCGATCAGGCCCTGTTCGACGCCTGTCGCGACGACTCGGTGCCCTTCGTCCCGTTCTTCCCCCTCGGTTCGGCGTTCTTCCCCGAAAACCCCGTCCTGGACGACCCCGTGCTCGGAGCCACGGCGAGCCGCCTGCACGTCACCCCCGCCCAGGTGGCCCTGGCCTGGCTGCTGACCCAGGCCCCCACGGTGCTGCTGATCCCCGGAACGTCGTCGTTGACCCATCTGGAGGAGAACCTGGCCGCCGGTGACCTCGTCCTCGACGAGGAGGCCCGGGCCGATCTGGCGACGCTCGGCGCTTCATAGTCCGACGCTCGGGCCTCCGTATCTGACCGACGAGGCAAGGACGATCGATGGAGAAAATTCTCTACACCGCACGCGCCCCGCGTACCGGCGGACGCAACGGTCACGGCCGGAGCACCGACGGCGAGCTGGAGGTGGACCTGCGCCTTCCCCCGGAGATGGGCGGATCGGGCGGCGGGACCAATCCGGAGCAGCTCTTCGCCGTCGGGTACGCCGCCTGCTTCGAGAGCGCCCTGGCGACGGTGGCCCGTCGGCGCCACCAGGACGCCGGTGAGGTCACGATCGACGCGGCTGTCGGTCTGCTCCCCACCGGCGACGGCGGGTTCCGGCTCACCGTGACGCTCGACGTGTCACTGCCGGCGGTCGACGACGCCGGGACGGCCGCCGAGCTGGTGCGCGCCGCCCATCAGGTCTGCCCGTACTCCAACGCCACCCGGGGCAACGTCGACGTCGAGCTCCTCCTCGCCGGCGAACGGATCTGACCGGCGAACGGATCTGACCAGCGTCTCAGGCCGTCGCCACCAGCGACGCCCACGGGTCCAGCTGGACGGTCACGTCGTCCACGGCGGTGACAAGGTCCGCCGAGCTCTGCCTGTTGTACAGCGGCCCGGCCCCGTCGCTCAGGAGGAGGCTGGCCATGGCCACGCCTCGCGCCGACACCGGGAGCGGGGTCACCAGGGCGACGAGCATGGCGTGCACGGCGGGTTCGGCCGCGGCGATCCGGTCCCGGCACAGAGGCATGCGCCCGTTGGACCGCAGGGGCTGACGTCGGGCCACGTCCAGGAGGTGCTCCCAGTTGGCGGCCAGTGCCCGTCGGCGCCCCGGTGAGACCAGGGACTGAGCGCGGGTGGCGGTGAGGCGGTCGGCCTCGGGAGGGTGCCCCGCCGCCAGCCGGCGATCGAGGGAAGCGGCGAGGAGTCGGGCCCCGATGCGATCCCACGCCCGACACCGCCGGGTGAGGAGCCGTTGCCGGTCGCGGCGGTCCCGGATGAGCAGCACCGAGGGTCCGGGGGAACGGGGAGGAGGCATGTCCCCATCGTGCGCCCGGACCTCGTCGGGTGAAAGTGGCATCATTGACATAGTTCGCGACGAACCTGCCATGTTGGCGTCGACGCCTACGCCGGCACCTCGCCCTCCGGTGGGGAGACGGGGCCACCGTGAGCGTGGGCGGTTCGGTCCGACAACGCATCGTGGAGGTTCGTGATCAATTCCTCCACCACGTCGTTCTGAACGATCAGATTCCGCCGCGTTCCCTCACGCGCGTCGGCGACGAGCCCGGTGTCGCGCAGGATCTTCACATGGTTGCTGACCGTCGGTTGGGCCAGGGAGAAGGCGGCGGCGATCTCGGTGACCGTGCGCGGACCGCTTCGCAGCGCGTCCAGTATGGCCAGGCGCGTGGGGTCCGAGATCGCCTTGAGCCGTCGGGCCAGCGCCTCGGTTCGGGCCCGGGCGTGGGCGCCCGTGGTGTCGGTCCGCACACCGATGACGACGACACCGGGCAGGTCCACGAGAAGACCCTTGTGGGTGAAGTAGGCGGGGACCACGACAACCTCGCCGCCCGGTCCGAGGGCCGCCACCGAGCGCTCCAGCTCCGGGCCGTAGTCACACTCGCCGCGCACGACCTCGTGCCAATCGGCCCCCTTGGCCTGGAGCTCGTGGCGGGCGGCG
>JGI12269J14319_10004773_pt1 | contig 12250 bp, 10 predicted proteins | sample PeaSoiSIISIP2007_FD_14319 | JGI IMG/M metagenome (IMG submission 14319) | reverse complement strand
CCCGAGGACCACAAGGCCTACCTCCACCGCTCGGGCCGCACGGCGCGCGCCGGGGGCAAGGGCGTCGTCGCCACCCTCGTCCTCTGGGACCAGATCCTCGACGTCGAGAGGATCCAGAAGCGTCTCGGCCTCGTGGCCCCGATGGACGAGATCTTCTCCAACGACCCCCGACTGGCCAACCTCTCCGGCTGGGAGGCCGACGAGGGCGCCGCCTGAGACCTCCCTCCCGGGTTTCGCCGAAGGAGCCCGCGTGTGTGACACCCTCTGCGTCCTCGGCGACGGCGTCACCCTCTTCGCCAAGAATTCGGACCGCCCCGTCTCGGAGCCCCAGGTCGCCTCGGCCTTCGCCCGTCGCCGCGCCGGGGGGCGGCTGCACACGCAGTACCTCGAGATCCCCGACCCCGGAGCCCGGGCCACCGTCCTCTCCCGCCCGACCTGGCTCTGGGGGGCGGAGCACGGGCTGAACGAGCACCGCGTGGCCATCGGCAACGAGGCGGTCTTCACCCACCACGACGCCGCCAAGGCCCCCCCGGCCCTCATCGGGATGGACCTCGTCCGACTCGGCCTCGAACGCGGGCGCGACGCCGCCGGGGCCCTCGATGCCATCACGACGCTCCTCGACGTCCACGGCCAGGGTGGCGTCTGCGACGAGGTCCACGGTGCCGCCTACTGGTCGTCCTTCCTGATCGCCGACCCCACCTCGGCCTGGGTCCTCGAGACGTCCGGCCGCACCTGGGCGGCGCGCCCGGTGGTGTCGGGGACAGCGGTCTCCAACCGCCTGACCCTGCGCTCGGACTGGACCCGCGCCTCGGCCGACGTCGCGCCGGGCACCGACCTCGCCGACTGGGGGCACCCGCGCCTGTCCACCGGATTCGCCGACGTCCGCCTGGCCGCCGGCCGCGCCTTCGTCGCCCGTGCCACGGCGCCGGCCGGCCCGGGCTGTGATCCGAGAGCCGTCGTCGGCGCGCTGCGTGACCACGGGTCCGGACCCTGGGGCGCGCCCGGCCACCGGTCGGCCACCGCCTCCGCCCCGGGTGCGCCGCTGCCGGACCCTGCCCCGGGCACGCCGCCGCCCGCCCCGGGCACGGTCTCGCCCGACGGGGCCGGCTGGACTCTCTGTCTCCACGCCGGGGAGACCCCGGTGACGACGGCCTCCATGGTGGCCCTCCTCCCGGCCGACCCCGGACTCCCGGCCCGTGCCTGGGTCGCCCTCGGCAGTCCCTGCGTCTCGGTCTACGTGCCCATCCCCGTCCCCGATCCGACGTCCGGCGACGCGTGGCCCGGGCGTCCTGCTCTCCTGCCGGCGGCGGTGGGCGACCCCGGCGTCTGGCACCGCTTCGCCGCCGTCAGGGACGCCGTCGGCAGCGACGCCGGTGCCCTCGGCGCCGCCCGGGCCGAGCTGACGCCCCTCGAGGACGCCCTCTGGGAGGAGGCCGAGGGACTCGGCACCGACGCGGACGCCTGGGCGTCGTTTGCCGCCCGTGCCACCCGGGGCGTGGGCGACGCCCTCGACCGCCTGGAGGCGGCCGGGCTCGGCGCGCCCGTCCCCGACGGGCCCCACGGGCCCGACCGACCGACGAAAAGCGACCGGTAGGATCCCGCCCATGGTCGAAGGCGCCTCGCCCGAACCGATCCCGGTCGACGATCCGTCCGGGGTGGAACGGATCCTGGTGGTGACGGCCCATCCCGACGACGTCGACTTCGGTGTGGCCGGCTCGGTGGCCACCTGGGTGAAGTCGGGGATCGAGGTGACGTACTGCATCGTCACCGACGGCGACGCCGGAGGATCGGACCGCACCCTCTCGCGCCCGGAGATGGCGGCCATCCGCCGCGACGAGCAGCGTGCCGCGGCGGCCGAGGTGGGCGTGACCGACGTCACCTTCCTCGGGTACCCCGACGGCCGGCTCGTCACCAGCCTCGAGCTGCGTCGCGACATCTCCCGCCAGGTGCGCATCCACCGGCCCGAGCGCCTGGTCTGCCAGTCGCCCGAGCGCATGTGGGACAGGATCGGCGCCAGCCACCCCGACCACCTGGCGGCCGGGGAGGCCGCCGTCTGTGCCGCCTATCCCGACGCCCGCAACCCCTTCGCCCACCCGGAGCTCCTCGGAGAGGGTCTCGAGCCCCACGCGGTGGCGGAGCTCTGGATGATGGCCGCCCCGGGAGCGAACCGGATCGTGGACGTCACCGACACCTTCGAGCGCAAGGTGGCGGCCCTCCTCTGCCACCGGAGCCAGGTCGGCGAGGGCGAGGGCCTCGAGGCCCGGCTGCGCGAGTGGCTGTCGGCCGGGGCCCGGTCCGCCGGACTGGCCGAGGGACGCCTGGCCGAGTCCTTCCGGGTCGTCGCCACACCCTGAACGACGCGCCCGGGACAACGAGGACCGTGGCCATGACCGCCCCGACCGATGGCGGCCGCCCCTGGATCGTGGTCCAGCACACCGCCACCGAGGGCCCCGGNCTCCTCACGGGCGTGATGGACGAGGCCGGGGTGTCTGTCCGGGTGGTCCGTCTCGACCTCGGGGACCTGCTGCCGGCGCCGGCCGACACCGCCGGCGTCGTGGTCATGGGTGGCCCCATGGGGGTCCACGACACCGTCGACCATCCGTGGCTGACGTCCGAACGACGCTGGCTGGCCACCGCCGTCGACGCCGGGATCCCCGTCCTCGGGGTCTGCCTGGGGTCCCAACTGCTGGCCGCCGCGCTGGGGGCGGACGTCACCACCGGAGCGGTGCCCGAGATCGGCGTCGGCCACGCCGTTCTCGNCGCCGAAGGCCGCGCCGATCCCGTCCTCGGTCCCGAGGGGGACCGCCTACCGGTCGTCCACTGGCACGGCGACACCTTCGCCATCCCCGACGGGGCCGTCCGCCTGGCCTCCAGTGACCGGTACGAGAACCAGGCCTTCCGCTACGGCGACCGCGTCTACGGGCTGCAGTTCCACCTCGAGGTGGACGACGAGATCGCCGCCGGCTGGGCGCCCGACCTCCCACCCGGGATCACCCTCGACGGCCCCGAGCGCCGGGAGGTCGAGGCCACGGGGCGCCGTGTCTTCGGACGTTTCCTCGCACTCGGGGCGGCGGTGTCGAGAATCGGGGGGCAGCATCGACATCGGTGTGAGCGGGGCCACCGAGGCGCCGGCCGACCGAGAAGGATGGAAGACAATGCGATTCATGCTCGTGCAGAACTACGGAGGGGTCGAGGCGGACTGCGCGCCCATGTCCGAATGGACCCCCGGGGACATCTCGGCCCACATCGAGTTCCAGCAGACCCTGAACCAGGAGCTCGCCGACCGTGGTGAGCTGGTCGACGCGCAGGGGCTGGCCGGTCCCGACCAGGCCCGGTTCGTGGTGTCGGACGGCATCGCCGCCCCGGTGGTCACCGACGGTCCCTTCCCCGAGTCCAAGGAGCTCCTCGCCGGCTACCGGTTGGTGGACGTCGACACCGCCGAGCGGGCGGTGGAGATCGCCGCCCGGATCTCGGCGGCCCCGGGGCCCGAGGGGGTGCCCATCCGCCAGCGGATCGAGGTCCGCGAGGTCATGAGCGCGCCCGACCCCGAGGTGTGACGAAGACCCGCGACGGGTCCGGGGATCTGTTGCGCGTGCTGGCGCCGCAGGTCCTCGGGGCCCTCGTCCGCCGTCACGGCCACTTCGCCGACGCCGAGGATGCGGTCCAGGAGGCGCTCCTGGCGGCGGCCACCACGTGGCCGGCGGAGGGGGAGCCCGACAACCCGCTCGGATGGCTCATCCGGGTGGCGTCGCGGCGGATGGCCGACCAGTACCGCCGCGACGGTTCCCGCCGGCGGCGGGAGGATCTGGCCGCGTCGTGGTCGCTGCTGCCTCCCGATCCCGCCCCGGGGACCGACGACACCCTGATCCTCATGTTCATGTGCTGTCACCCGTCGCTCACACCGGCGACGGCCATCCCCCTCACCCTCCGGGCCGTCGGTGGCCTCACCACCCGGGAGATCGCCACCGCCTTCCTCGTTCCCGAGGCGACCATGGCCCAGCGGATCAGCCGGGCCAAGGCCAGGATCAAGGCGTCGGACGAGCCGTTCGCCATCCCGTCACCCGGTGAGCGCGCCGGGCGCCTGCGGTCGGTCCTCCACGTCCTCTACCTCCTCTTCAACGAGGGCTACATCACCAACAGTGGCCCCCATCTGGCCCGCACCGACCTCTCCGGCGAGGCCATCCGACTGGCCCGGCTGGTCCACGGCGGCCTGCCCGACGATCCCGAGGTGGCCGGCCTCCTCGCCCTCATGCTCCTCACCGACGCCCGGCGCCCGGCGCGCACGGGGCCCGACGGCGAACTCGTCCCCCTGGACGAGCAGGACCGGACCCTCTGGGACCGGACTCGCATCACCGAAGGCGTCGTCCTGGTGACCGGGGCCCTGCGCCGGGGGCGGCCGGGCGAGTACCAACTCCAGGCGGCCATCGCCGCCGTCCACGACCAGGCGGAACGTCCCGCCGACACCGACTGGGCCGAGATCCTCTCGCTCTACGGCCTGCTCGAGGAGATGACCGGCAACCCGATGGTGACGCTCAACCGGGCCATCGCCGCGGCCATGGTCCACGGGCCGCCCGCCGGCCTCGCCCGGCTCGAGCCACTGGGCGCGCGGCTCGGCGACCATCACCGCCTCCACGCCGTCCGGGGCCACCTCCTGGAGATGGCCGGCGAGGATCAGGCGGCCGCCGTCGAGTACCGGGCCGCCGCCGCCCGCACCCTGAACCTCCGGGAACAGCACTACCTCACCACCCGGGCCGCCCGCCTGGTGGTGGGGCCGGACAGCGGGGGAGAGTCCTCATTGACGTAGAGAACTCTGTACTATAGAGTCCTCTTCAACGGAGGGGACAGACCATGGATGCGACTGAGGCCGACGAGCTGATCCACCAGGTGGCCGGTCTCCGGCGACGGGTCCGGAGCGATCGCCGGGCGACCTCGCTCCCGCTCTTCGTCTTCGGCGGGATCACCCTTCTCGACGCCCTCCTGCGATCTCTGCTCGATCCCATCGGCACCGTCCTCCTCGTTCTCCTGGCCCCGGCCGGGTTCGCCTTCGTGGCGCTCTCCTCCCGGCGCCGCGAGATCGTGCTGGGGGTGGGCGGCCGGACGCGTCCCTACACGATCGCCGCGGTGGTGACCCTCGTGACCCTCCCCGTCGTGTTCCTCTTCGGCGCCTACGAACTGGTGGGCGTCGGTCTCTTGGTCATCGCGCTGATGCAGCGCAACTGGTACCTCGGAGTCTGGGCCGTCGTCTACGGGGTGGTCGGCGGCCTCGAAGCCCTCGACGCCATCAGCAACCGCCTCTACGGCGCGGGCGAGGCCCTCGGGTTCGCCCGCGCCCGGGACGGCTACTTCTCCTGGTCGTCGTCCCTCGTCTACGGCACCCTCGGGGTGGCGCTGATCGGCGCCGCCCTGTACGCACGCAGGAGGGAGACGGCGCCGACGTGAAGACGCCCACCCCCGCCCCCGGCCCCGTCGTCCGCCCCGCGCCTGCGGAGCGCGACGCCGTCCACCCCACGACGGCGCTCACCGATGTCGTCCACCAGCGGTCGCGGCTCGGGATCCTGTCGGTTCTCTCGGAGTGCGGGCGAGCCGACTTCCCCTATCTGAAGTCACTTCTCGACCTGACCGACGGGAACCTCGGACGGCACCTGGAGGTGTTGGCCGGGGAGGGACTCATCTCGGTCACCAAGGGCTACGAGGGACGTCGGCCGCGCACCTGGGTGGAGATCACCAAAGCGGGCGAGGCCGCCCTCGCCGCCCAGATGGCGGCCATGAAGGAGCTGGTGGTCCGCTTCGAGAGCCGCAGTCCGACGGGGGCCGCGCTCTCGACCACCCAGCCGGTCACGGCGTCGGAGCCCCTGACGTCCCAGCCGCACACCACGTCCCAGCCGCACTCGAGCACGCAGCCACGGATCCGGACGGTCTGACCGAGAACCGGCGGATCGCCGCCGGCTCCGGGACCTCGGGGTCAGATCCAGCGGAGGTCGTCGTCGGCGTTGTCGGTGACCCGCGCGCAGGTGGGGCAGAACCACCGGGTCTCGAGGGCGGTCCCGCACGACCGGTGGTGGGGTCCCTCGACGTCGCCGCCGGACTCCCGTGACCCCCAGCGGGCCAGGAGGCGGAGGGCCCCGGCGAGCTCTCGTCCCGCTTCGGTGATCCGGTACTCGAGGCGGGGGGGCCGGTCCGAGTAGGGCACGGCCAGGACGAGGCCCTGACCCTCGAGACGCCGGAGCCGGGCCGTGAGCACGTTGGGGGCGAGCCGGGGGATGTCCCCCTGGAGTTCGGAGAAGCGGCGCGGCCCCTCGAGGAGGGCATCGACCACCAGGAGGGTCCACCGGTCGCCGACCCTGGCCATCGCCTCGTCCAGACCGGAGGTCACCGCCTCATCCTCGCTCAGCCGCACCGGTCGCGCACCCATCCCGTCCTCCCGTGTGGTAGTTAATAGTAACTTGCAAGTGACTAGTGAAAGACGGACACTGAAGGGGCCGGGGGGACACGCCGGCATCCGATCGGGAGGTAGGGAAGATGGGAAAGGTCCTGGAGGAGCTGTCGGCCGCGGTACGGACGGTGGCGGAGGCGGTCGGGCCCTCGGTCGTGGGGGTGGGCGCCGGAGGCAGCGGCGCCGTGGTCAGTGCCGGGGTGGTGGTGACGAACGCCCACAACCTGAGGGGCGGGGAGACGGTGGTCACCTTCGCCGACGGACGGCGGGTGCCGGGCCGGGCCTCGGGGGTCGACATCGACGGTGACCTCGCCGTGCTGTCGGTCGACACCGCCGGCGCACCGGCGCTGGCCTGGAGCACGGAGACCGTGGGGGTGGGCGACGCCGTCCTCGGCTGCGCCAATCCGGGCGGACGGGGGCTGCGGGTCAGCGTCGGGTTCGTCTCGGCCGCCGACGTGGCCTTCCGAGGCCCCGGGGGCCGGAAGGTGGGCGGGGCCCTCGAGCACACCGCCCCCCTGGCCCGGGGATCGTCCGGGGGGCCGCTCGTCGACGGGTCCGGGAAGCTCGTGGGGATCGACACCCACCGGGTGGGTGACGGCTTCTACCTGGCCGTCCCGGCCGACGGGGACCTGCGCCGGCGGGTCGACGCCCTCTCCCGCGGCGAGGAGCCCCACCGGCCCCGGCTGGGGATCGCGGTGGCCCCCCCGCAGGTGGCACGCCGGCTGCGCCGATCCGTCGGTCTGCCCGAACGCGAGGGGATCCTGGTGCGCGCCGTCGAGGAGGGTGGCCCGGCGGCCGGGGCCGGCATCCGCCAGGGCGACCTGGTGGTGGCGGTGGCGGGAACGCCCGTCGAGACCGTCGACGATCTGTCCGCCGCCCTGGAGGGCTCCGGTTCCGGGGGTGCGGTCGAGCTGGCCGTCGTCCGGGGGGTGGAGGAGCTGACCGTCTCGGTCACCCTGGCGGCGCCGGCGACGGATCCGCCGGCCGCCTGAGGAGAAGGTGGGGCGGGGGTTCGCCTCGTCCCCGTCGTCGGGTTCGTGGCAACCTCTCGGACCACGGCGGACCCGAGGACGGAGGAACCCCCCGATGATCAGGCTCACCTGCCTTGTCCGGCGCAAGGACGGGATGTCACCCGCGGACTTCCACGCCTACTGGCGCGACCGCCACGGACCGCTCGTGGCGTCGACCCGCAGCGGGAGCCACGTCGTCCGCTACGAGCAGCACCACCGGCCCCTCGACGACTACGGACCCGAGGACGACGGTGGCTACGACGGGGTCACCGTCCAGTGGTTCCCGTCGATGGAGGAGTACCAGGCCCACATCGCCGAGAAGGACTTCGCCGACGTCTGGGCCGATCTTCCCCACTTCCTCGACGTCGACCGGCTGGCCTTCGTCCTGACCGAGGAGCCGGTGGTGATCATGGCGGGCCCCGAGGACTGAAGCGACCCGAGGACTGAAGCGACCCAGAACCGAAGCGACGGTGGATCAGGCCGATTGGCCGCCGACGACGGGTCTGGTGAGGGTGACGGCACCCATCGAACCGAGGAACTGGGAGTCGCCGAAGGCGAAGACCCCGCCGTCGGAGGCCACCATCCAGTAGCCGCCGGAGCCCGGTCCCGGGATCAGGGCCACGATCGGCCGGGCCAGCGCGACACCGCCGGTCGAGCCGAAGAACTGGGCGGCGCCGAAGGCGAAGACCCCGCCGTCGGAGGCCACCAGCCAGTAGCCGCCCCCCTGGGGCATGGCGGCCATGCCGACCACGGGCTTCGTGAGCGCGACGCCCCCGGTCGAGCCGTCGAAGGCGGCGTCGCCGAAGGCGAAGACCCCGCCGTCGGAGGCCACCAGCCAGTAGCCGCGCCCGTCGGGGGTGCTGTCCATGGCGATGACGGGCTTGGTGAGCGGTGCGTTCCCCGTCGAGCCGTAGAAGACGGCGTCGCCGAAGGCGAAGACCCCGCCGTCGGTGGCCACCAGCCAGTAGCCGCGCCCGTCGGGGGTGGCGGCCATGGCCACCACGAAGCCGGCCAGCCGTTTTCCTCCCATCGAGCCGTAGAAGCCGGCGTCGCCGAAGGCGAAGACCCCGCCGTCGATGGCCACCTCCCAGTACCCGCCGCCGGCGGGATCGGCGGCCATGCCCACGATGGGCGCGGAGAGCCGTTGTCCGCCCATCGACCCGCGGAATGCGGCGGCGCCGAAGGAGAAGATCCCTCCGTCGGACGCCGACATGTCGTATCCCTCGGGGGCCTCGCCGGCGGCGATGTCGGGTACCGCTCCGACGAAGGTGACCGGCGCTATCCAGAGGCTCCGGAAGTCACCCGCCGCGTAGGAATAGTCGCTCGCCGGTCCGTCCCAGGCGGCGTAGGCCATCCACCAGTTCCCCTGGGCGTCGGTGACGAGGGACTCGCCGCCCGGTCCGAGCCGGTGGACGTCGGAGTGGAGGACCGGGCTACCCACCGGCTTGTTGCAGGGACCGACGGGACCGTCGCAGACGGCGTAGCTCACGGCGTAGCCGGCGCTGTTCCAGAGGCCGGCCGAGTAGAAGAGGATGTAGGAGCCGGACTCGTAGACCATGAAGGGGTTCTCGACGGTGGTCTCCCAGGACTGGGTCTCGGTGAGGACGTTCACGGCGTCGCCGACGACGGCCGACCCGTCCGGGGAGAGCTGGGCCACCCAGATGTTCCCGGGGATGGGGAGGCCGCCGTTGCCGCCGTTGGACTTCCAGTAGAGGAAGGGCGTCCCGCTCGGGTCGACGAAGGGCTGGGGATCGAGCGAACCGCCGAGGTCGGGCTGGCAGATGAGGGCCGACGCGCTCGAGTCGACGAAGGGTCCGGTCGGGGTCAGCGACGTCGCCTCCGAGATGCACTCCTCACCGTCGGTGCGGCGCGCGGTGGCGTAGTACATGACGTACTGGTCACCGAGGATGACGACACCGGGCGCCCACGTCTGGCCCGCTCTCTCCCAGGGCGGGAGGACCGGGAGGGCGTCACCGGCGTAGCTCCAGTGCTGGAGGTCGGTGGAGGAGAGGACCGGGATGTGGCCGCCGTTTCCCGCCGTCGTGTAGACGTAGTAGGTCGACCCCACGCGGATGATGTCGGGATCGGGCGCGTCGAGGTCGTAGACCGGCGCCGTGGCCACCACCGACGCCGTCCGGGGGGCCGCCGGCGCCGCCGACGCCGGGGGGGAGGCGACGACCGGTCCGAGGGAGGCGGTGACCACCAGGGCCAGAACGCCGAGGACGACCGCCCGGGCGCGGGTGACAAGCACCGGGCGGGGCATCGGGGGAAGTGTAGGTCGGGTCTAGAGGGCGAGCTGCCTGAGGACGTAGGGGAGGATCCCCCCGTGGCGGAAGTACTCCGCCTCCATGGGGGTGTCGATGCGGACCCGGGCGCTGAACTCGACCCCTCCGGCGCGCACGGCGATCTCCTTCGGGACCTCACCGCTGCGGAAGGTGTCGAGGCCGACGATGTCGATGGTCTCCTCGCCGGTCAGGCCGAGACTGGTGAGGGTCTCACCCTCGGTGAATTGGAGGGGGAGGATGCCCATGCCCACCAGGTTGGAGCGGTGGATCCTCTCGAAGCTCTGGGCCACGACGGCACGGACCCCGAGAAGGGCCGGCCCCTTGGCGGCCCAGTCGCGCGACGACCCCGAGCCGTACTCGGCGCCCGCCACCACCACCAGCGGGACCCCCTCGTCCCGGTAGCGCATGGCCGCCTCGTAGATGGACATCTCCTCCCCGTCGGGAAGGTGGCGGGTGACCCCGCCCTCGGTTCCCGGGGCCAGGAGGTTGCGGAGCCGGACGTTGGCGAAGGTACCCCGCATCATCACCTCGTGGTTGCCGCGCCGGGCACCGTACGAATTGAATTCGGCGCGGTCGACCCCGTGGTCGATCAGGTACCGGCCGGCGGGCGAGTTCGGCCGGATGGAGCCGGCGGGGGAGATGTGGTCGGTGGTGACCGAGTCTCCGAGGACGGCCAGGACCCGGGCTCCCACGACGTCGGGGACCGGTGAGGGTTCGGGGCCGGTGGTGTCGAAGAAGGGGGCCTGTAAGACGTAGGTGGATCCCGTTTTCCAGGCGAAGGTGTCGCCCCCGTCGACGGCCATGGCGCGCCAGAAGTCGTCGCCGTCGAAGACCGATCCGTAACGGGCGCGGAACATCTCCGACGTCACCGCCGAGCGGAGGACGTCACCCACCTCGGACGAGGACGGCCAGATGTCGCGGAGGAACACCGGTGCGCCGGCGCCGTCGGTCCCGAGGGGCTCGGTGGTGAGGTCGATGTCCATCGTCCCGGCCAACGCGTAGGCCACGACCAGGGGGGGTGAGGCCAGATAATTGAGCCGGACGTCGGGGTGGATCCGGCCCTCGAAGTTCCGGTTCCCCGACAAGACGGCCGCCACCGACAGGTCGCCCTCAGCGACGGCCTCGGAGAGGCCGGGGAGCAGAGGACCGGAGTTGCCGATGCAGGTGGTGCAGCCGAACCCGACGAGCTCGAACCCGAGGGCCGAGAGCGGTTCGGTGAGCCCGGACCGCTCGTAGTAGTCCATGACCACCCGCGACCCGGGGGCGAGAGAGGTCTTCACCCACGGCTTGGACCGCAGGCCGCGGGCCACCGCCTTCTGGGCCAGGAGACCCGCCGCCAGCATGACCTGAGGGTTCGAGGTGTTCGTGCAGCTGGTGATGGCGGCGATGACGATGTGGCCGTCGCCAATCTCCTCGGAGGTCCCGTCCTCGAGGGTGGCCGTGGCCGTCCGGCGGTCGCTCGCCTCCCCCGCCTTCGTCCGCGCGCTCCGGAGCGCATCGACGAAGCCCGCCTTCGTCCTCGCCAGAGAGACACGGTCCTGGGGCCGCGCCGGCCCGGCCAGGCTCGGCTCGACGGTGCCGAGATCGAGCTCGACGTTCTCGCTGAAGACGGGGGCGTCGTCCCCGGGCCGGTGGAAGAGGCCCTGCTCCTTCGTATAGGCCTCCACCAGGGCCACGTGATCGTCCTCGCGGCCGGTGAAGCGCAGGTAGTCGAGGGTGACGTCGTCGACCGGGAAGATCACCGAGGTCGCCCCGTACTCGGGGGCCATGTTGCCGATGGTGGCCCGGCTCTCGAGGGGGAGATGGGCCAGGCCCGTCCCGTGGACCTCGACGAACTTCCCCACCACGCCGTGATGGCGCAGGAGCTCGGCGATGGTGAGGACGAGGTCGGTGGCCGTCGTCCCCTCGCGCAGATCCCCGGTCAGCCGCAGCCCGACGACGGGGGGGACGAGCATGGTGAGGGGTTGCCCGAGCATGGCGGCCTCGGCCTCGATCCCGCCGACGCCCCAGCCGAGGACCCCGAGGCCGTTCACCATGGTGGTGTGGGAGTCGGTCCCCACCAGGGTGTCGGGGAAGGCGGCGCCGTCGGCCGTGGCGAAGACCACCCGGGCCAGGTACTCCAGGTTCACCTGGTGGCAGATCCCGGTGCCGGGGGGGACCACCCGGAACCCGTCGAAGGCCCGCTGGGCCCACCGCAGGAGCTCGTAGCGCTCGATGTTGCGCTGGTACTCGATCTCGACGTTGGTGGCGAACGACGACGGCCGGCCCGACGACTCGGCGATCACCGAGTGGTCGATCACGAGCTCCACCGGCACCAGCGGATTGACCCTGGTGGCGTCGCCGCCCATGGCCAGCAGCGCGTCGCGCATGGCGGCCAGGTCGACCACGGCGGGGACCCCGGTGAAGTCCTGGAGCAGGATCCGCTCGGGGGTGAAGGCGATCTCGGTGCCCCCCCCGGCCCCGGCCGCCTGGCGCGACGCCCAGCCGGCCACGGCCTCGATGTCGGCGGCATGGACGTGGCG
>JGI12269J14319_10004768_pt1 | contig 12254 bp, 7 predicted proteins | sample PeaSoiSIISIP2007_FD_14319 | JGI IMG/M metagenome (IMG submission 14319) | reverse complement strand
GGCTGGGCGCGCCGCGACGCTCGCAGCAGCTCAGGGCGAAAAAGCCGGCGTGAGGCACGATTTTTCGCTTGACCCAAAGGCGAGGGGTCGATGCACCAGAAGCCGGCCTGCGCGCGGCGTCAGGCACGACCCGGCCACCGCCTCACCCAGCCCGACCCCAGCCTACCGCCGCCCGAACAGCTTCTCGATCTCGGCCCGGCTCAGTTTCAGGAAGGTGGGCCGCCCGTGGCTGCACGTCGCGGCGCGCGGCGTTGCCTCCATGGCGCGCAGCAGCGCGTCCATCTCCGCCGCCGTCAGCCGGCGCCCGGCGCGCACCGAGCCGTGGCAGGCCAGCCGTGCCACCACCGCATCCAGCCGCGCCGCCAGCGCCGTCGCCTCGTCTTGCTCTGCCAGCTCGTCGGCAAGGTCGCGCAGCAGCGGCGCCGGCTCCGGCGCGCCGAGCGCCGCCGGCAACGCCCGCACCAGCACCGCGCCGGGACCGAACGCCTCCAGCTCCAGGCCGAGCCGTGCCAGTTCCTCGGCATGCGCCAGCAGCCGCGCGGTGTCGGAGGCCGGCAGCTCCACCACCGCCGGCAACAGCAGCGGCTGCGAGCGCACCCCGCCGTCCAGCATCTGCGCGCGGATCGCCTCGTGGGTCAGCCGCTCATGCGCGGCGTGCTGGTCGACCAGCACCAGCGACCCGTCCGCCGCGACGGCGATCACGTAGGTGTCCAGCACCTGCGCCACCGGGGCGCCCAACGGATGGTCGGGATGCGGCTCGGAGGACGCCAGCATGCGCGCGGCCGGGCCGGAATCGAACCGTAGCGCGGCCTCCGCCAGCCCTTGCGGCGGGGCACCTTGCGGGAAGCCGGGCAGCGGCAGGGAACGAATGCCGCCGGACGGGCGCGACTGGAACAGATGCAGCGGCGGTCGGGTCGGCAGTGCCGCGTGCTGCGTGACGCTGCCGGCGCCGCCGGCCAGCCCTTGGCCCAGAGTGGAGATCACCAGGCCGCGGATCGCCCCGGCGTCGCGGAAGCGCAGCTCGGCCTTGCTGGGGTGGACGTTCACGTCCAGCTCCTCGGCCGGCAGGTCGAGGTAGAGCGCCACCACCGGAAACCGGCCGGCCTCGATCACCTCGCGATAGGCGACGCGCACCGCGGTCTTCAGCACCGGGTCGGCGACCGGCCGGCCGTTCACCGTCAGCGCCTGCGCCGCGCCGGTGGCACGGGTCACCGCCGGTGAGCACGCGAAACCCGCCAGGCGTAACGGGCCACGTTCGCCAAGCACGGGAAACATCGCGGCGGCGGCGTCGGGACCGAACAGCGCGGCGACCCGGGCGGCGCGATCCTGGCCCGGCAGATCGAACAGGCAACGGCCCTCGCTCTCCAGCCGGAACGCCACGCCGGGCGCGGCGAGGGCGAGGCGGCGTACCGCGGCTTCGGCGTGGTCAGCCTCGGTGCGCGGGTGCTTGAGGAACTTGCGCCGCGCCGGGGTGGCGAAGAACAGGTCGCGCACCACGACGCGGCTGCCGGCCGGGCCGGCCGCGGGGGTGACGTCGGACACCCGGCCGCCCTCGACGCGGATGGCGCTGGCATGCTCGGCGCCGGGGGGACGCGAGACGATGGCGAGCCGCGCGGCGGCGCCAATCGACGGCAGCGCCTCGCCGCGGAAGCCGAGCGTGGCGATGCGCACCAAATCGTCATCCTGTAGCTTGGAGGTGGCGTGCCGCTGCACCGCCAGCGCGAGTTCGTCGCCGCTCATGCCAGAGCCGTCGTCGGTGACCTCGATGCGTTCGATGCCGCCGCCTTCCAGCGTCACGGCGATGCGGGTGGCGCCGGCATCGAGCGCGTTTTCGACCAGTTCCTTCACCGCGGCGGCCGGGCGCTCGATCACCTCGCCGGCGGCGATGCGGTTGATCGTGGTCTCGGGAAGGATGCGGATGGTTGGCACGGGCGGCGCCTGTCGGAGTCGGAGGAGAACATAGCGCGACCACGGGGGGAGGGCCAGATTTGGTTGCATGCTGAGTGGACCCGGCGTCGGCGGGCTGGCGCGGGGTGGCTGGCTCCCACGAAGCAAGCGGCTTCAGTTGTTCGATGCGGCTCCGGCGTGGGGGTCAACTGCGGGCCCGGTGCGTGCGGTGCCAAATCGATCCGGAATGAAAACAGAGTTCACCGGTTTTCAATAGGACGTTCGATTGGTTCAGACCTGGCAGGCATGAAACCATTGCCCCGGTCAGCAAGATTCCACCAGTGCCGAGTGCCGCTCGCGGGACCGTCGTCGGCAACCGGCTTGGCACGCGGTCGGCCAGGTGCCGCGGGTGCCTCGCATTCCCGTGGTTCTCGAGTGGTGACTCCAGGCTGCGCCGGGAGGCTGCCAGAAGCACGTGTGGCACGTTGCCGCCTAGTTCTCCCCCCGCAACGTCCGGAACCGTGCGATCAGCCCGGTGGTGGACGCGTCATGCGCGCCCGGCACCACCCCCGGCGTGAGCTCGGGCAAAATCCCGCCGGCGAGTTCCTTGCCCAACTCCACGCCCCACTGGTCGAAGCTGTCGATCCCCCAGATGCAGCCCTGCACCGCCACCTTGTGCTCATACAGCGCGATCAGCCGCCCGACGCTGAACGGGTCCAGGCGGCGAAACAGGATGGTGTTGGACGGACGCTCGCCGAGACAGACACGATGCGGCGCCACCGCGTCGATCTCGGCCGGTGCGGCACCCTTGGCCGCCATCTCGGCACGCACCTGCGCCTCGGACCGGCCGCGCAGCAGCGCCTCGGCCTGGGCGAAGGCGTTGGCGGCGAGTGCGCGATGCGCGTCCGGCCGGTCGTGGTCCGGCACCGCGGCGAGGATGAAGTCGACCGGGATCGCCCGCGTGCCCTGGTGCACGAGCTGCATGAAGCTGTGCTGCGCGTTGGTGCCGGGCTCGCCGAACAATATCGGGCAGGTGTCCCCGGCGACAGCTTCGCCCGCCAGGGTGACGTGCTTGCCGTTGCTCTCCATCTCGACCTGTTGCAGATGCGCCGGAAGGCGACGCAGCCGGTCGTCATAGGCCAGCACGCAGTGCGTGGCGCAGCCCAGCGCGTTGACGTGCCACACCCCGACCAGGCCCAACAGCACCGGCAGATTCCGCCGCAGTGGCGCGTCGCGGAAATGGCAGTCCATCGCCCAGGCGCCGTCCAGCATCTGCTGGAACCGCTCCCAGCCGGCGGCCAGTGCGATCACCAGGCCGACCGGGGACCACAGCGAATACCGCCCGCCGACCCAGTCGCGGAAGCCGAACACATGCTCGGGGGGGATGCCGAACGCGGCGACTGCCTTGAGGTTGGTGGATAGCGCGGCGAAGTGCTTGCCCACCGCCGCCTCGCCGAGCGCACCGGCCAGCCAGCCGCGCATCGCCGCGGCGTTCATCGCGGTTTCCAGCGTGGTGAACGACTTTGATGCGACCAGCACCAGCGTGCGCGCCGGATCGAGCTGCTTCACGATCTCGGCCATCGCGTGGCCGTCCACGTTGGACAGGAAGTGTGCCCGCATGCGCGCGTCGGTGCGGCCGGTGGTCAGGGCCTCAGTGGCCACGCGCGGGCCGAGGTCGGAGCCGCCGATGCCGATATTCACCACATCGGTGAAGACCGCCCCGGTGACGCCGCGCTTGCTGCCGTCATGCACCGCGGTGACGAACGCGCGCATGCGGTCGCGCTCGGCCGCGGCGAGTCGCGCGGCGTCGTCGACGCTGCCGCCGAGCGCGGCGCGTAGGCCGGACTCCGCTGGCGCGCGCAGAGCCATGTGCATGGCGGCGCGGTGCTCGGTGACGTTCACCACCTCGCCGGCGAAAAGGCGCTGGCGGAAGCCTTCCAGGTCGGCGGCTTCGGCCAGCGCGAACAGCGCGTCGAGCACGGTGCCGTCGATCGCCGACTTGGAGAAGTCCAGGGTCAGGTCGTCGAGCGAGGCGCTGAACCGGCGGGCACGGTCCGGATCGGCGTCGAACAGGGGGGTGATGCGGCGGCCGTCCGGCCGGGCGGCCAACTGGGCGAGCCGCGCAAACGCGGCGGAGCGGGGGGATGCGGCGTTCATGGCGGCGAGCCTACTCCGGTTTCTGTGCCAGGATGTAGGCACTTTTTGCCGGAGCCGTCGCCTCTGATGGGCACCCGGGCGCAGGCACGGGGCCGACGGCGTCTCATGGACGTCTCGTTTCGCCGTTGAAGAGACGGTGACGCGTGGCGTGAGGATTGGCGGATGCAGGCATCGGGCTGGAGGCGTCTCACGAACGTCTCGTTTCGTGGTACCAGAGACAGTGACGCGTGGCGTGAGGATTGGCGGGAGCAGGCGCCGGGCTGACGGCGTCTCACGAACGTCTCGTTTCGTGGCACCGGAGACAGCGACGCATGGCGTGAGGATTGGCGGGAGCTGACGCTGGGCTGACGCTGGGCTGGCGGCGTCTCACGAACGTCTCGTTTCGCGGTACCGGAGACAGTGACGCGTGGCGTGAGGATTGGCGGGAGCAGGCGTCCGGCTGGCGGCGTCTCACGAACGTCTCGTTTCGTGGTACCAGAGACAGTGACGCGTGGCGTGGGAATTGACGGGAGCAGGCGTCGGGCTGCCGGCGTCTCACGAACGTCTCATTTCGTGGTACCAGAGACAGTGACGCATGGCGTGAGGATTGGTGGGCGCAGGCACCGGACCGGCGGTGTCTCACCGGTGTCTCGTTTCGCCATTCAAGAGACCGTGACGCATGGTGTGAGGATTGGCAGGATCAGGCGCCGGGCTGCCGGCGTCTCGCTTGCGTCTCGTTTGACGGTAGCAGAGACGGTAACGCGTGGCGTGAGAATTGACCGGGGCAGGCGCCGGACCAGCGGTGGGATCCGCCGATGTCAGGCGCCTCCCCGCGGCAACGCAAGCATTTCACCACCGGGCCAGGGCGGAGCGCCACTGAGGGCCATAGGAGTCGTACTTGGACAGCGTGCGGGAGACTGGCGAACGACCTTTCGGCCAGCGCAGCCGACATCGCCGCATGCGCCCCGGCTCCGGTGGCGCACCGTGGCCTTCCGCCTGTACCTCGCGGTGAAATCCCTTGCGCTGCCGCATCCCGCAGTGACCATCGGGACGAGGGACAGACGTCACTCCGCGGCGACGCTGGCTGCATCCAACGCGCGCAGGGCCGGGCTGTTGCCGTTGACGATGAAAGGCACCAGCTCGGGCTCGGGCGGGCCGAAATCGCAGTCATCCGGCAGGCCGCCCAGGCGGCGGATCTGCCGGGCGCGGCGAGGGTAGAGGATGGCGTAGCGTTCGGCCTCGGCGGCAAGATCGGGCGGCTGCTCGGCCGTCTCCGCCAGCGCCGGCGCGGAGCAGTGCGGCGGCGTTGCCACGACTGGCGCAGGCGCCGCCGGTGCGGCGATCGGCGCCGGGGGCGGGGTGTCCGCGGCCGGCGCGGGTGCCGGTGGCGGAGCAGCGGCCAGGGCGGACGCCGGCTTCGGTGCGATCGCTGCGGGCACGGGTGCCGGCGGTTCGGCGGCCGGTGCCGGCGCCGCTTGCCCGGCCGGCGCGGCTGGCGCCGGACCCGCCTCCATCGCCTGCTGCATGTAACGGACGACAACATACTGCGTCGATTCGTCGGCCTTCAGCGCTGCGCCGTCCGCCTCGCGCTTGTACCGGATCGCCTGGGTCCGCTGCAATCGCCCCAGCACGGCCGACGAGGTCCGCACCATGGCGTTGTACTGCGCGTTGAGCTTCATCTCGACCGCGATGTCGCCTTCATGTTTGCGCAGCGCCCGCAGCACGTGGTCGGCCTGCGCCCGCATGGCGACGCACTGGGCGGCGAGGTCGGCCTCGTTGGCGTTGGTCGGCAGCATGGCGGCCACCTTGTCCATGGCGGCGTGGGTGCGGGCGGCCAATGCCTCCGGCGTGTCGTTGACCGGCGGCGGCAGGGTGCCGGCGAGGGTGTGGTAGAGCTGGTAGTAGCTGTGGAAGGGGAGGACGAGCGTGAGGTCGGGCTGATGCGGCGGCGGATAGGTTTCCATGCTTGGATTTCTAAACCGATATAGGAAAAAAGTCAAGATAATGTTGCGCCCGGACGTGGGGGAGGCCGGTGGTGATCCGTATGCGGGGCGCTTGGCGAAGTCGTTTGGCGGGGCGGCGTTAAGCGGGCGCCGGGGCGAACCTTGCCACCCACCTCCGGCGATGGGATTGCGCGCGCTCGCGTGATCAGCGATCATGCCACCCTCGACACAAGCCAGGTCGGATCGGAGATCCAGGCGTGTCCGACATCTTCGTCAGCTACACCAGTTCCGACAGTCAGTGGGCGCAGTGGATCGCCGCCGATCTGCGCGCCCTCGGTCATACGCCGCACGTCCACGAGTGGGAGATCGGCCCCGGCGAGGACATTCTGGCCTGGATGGAACAGCACCACGCCGCTGCGGACCACGTCCTGTGCGTGGTGTCCGACGCCTACCTGAAGGCTCCCTACTCCACCCTCGAACGCAACGCCGCCACTTGGCGCGCGGCACGCGAACGCACCGACTTCGTGCTGTTCGTCGTGGTGCAACCCTGCGCCCTGCCAACGCTGATCGAGCCTCTCCGCCGCTGCGAAGTGTTCAACCTGCCGGAAGACGCCGCCCGCCAGCGGTTTCACGAATTCATGACCACGCGCACCGCCCCGGCCACGGTCGCCTTCCCCGGCCACGCCACCGCGCAGAGCAACATCACCATCCCGGTGCCCCACCATTTCATGGGCCGCGACGACGCGATGGCGGAGATCGAGGTGACGATGGCGCGCTTCCAGGGCCGCGCCGCCATCACCGCGCTGCGCGGCATGCGGGGCGTGGGCAAGACCGTGCTCGCCGTCGCCTATGCCGAGAAGCACCGGCACGACTATCGCGCCACCTGGTGGATCCGCGCCGAAACCCCGGACACGATCCGCGCCGACCTCGCCACGCTCGGCTACCGGCTCGGCTGGGCCGCCGACGGCGACACGCAAGAGGACGCGCTGGCCAAGGTCGCCGACCGGCTGCGGCGGGAAGGCGAGGGCATCCTGCTGATCTTCGACAACGCCTTGGACCGGGACTCGATCGCGCCCTTCCTGCCGCGCGGCGGGACAGCGCGTGTGCTGATCACCTCCAACGCGCATGCCTGGCGCGGCGTGGCGGAGGCGGTCGAAATCCGCCTGTGGCCGCGCGAGATCGGCGCCGCCTACCTGATTGCCCGCACCGGCCGGACGAAAGAGCAGGAGGCGGCCGAGGCGCTATCGGACGTGCTGGGGGGCCTGCCGCTGGCACACGAAATGGCGGCGGCGTTTTGCGAGGACCTGGGATTGTCGCTTACCGCCTATCGCCACCGCTTCGACACCACACCGGCGAAGGTGCTGGACGATGCGGACTCGGCGCCCACCGCGTATCACGACCGGCTGACGGTGGCGAAGACCTTCGCCCTGGCGATTGAGGCAGCGGCGAAGCTGCATCGGGCGGCGGAGCCGCTGCTGGTTGCCGCCGCACTGCTGCCGGCGGAGCCGATCCCGCTGTTCCTGTTCGCCGAGGGGCATGAGAAACTGGCGGACGGGCTGGATGCACTGCTGGCAGATGACGGGCTGGAGCGGGCCGTGGCGGCGCTCCGTCGCCTTGCCCTGGTTGACCTCGAATCCATCCCGGACGAACGTGATCCGGCGGTCACGACGGACACAATCCGGCTGCACCGGCTGATTCGCACGGTCGCCGGCTGGCGGCGGGAGGGCGAAGCAGCGAATGCGGTCCGTTGCGGGCTGGTCGGGGCGCTGGCAGCGGTGTATCCGGCCAGAATACACGACAGGCCGGAGCAATGGCCGCGCGGACGCCGGCTCGATGCCATTGCCGTGGGGCTGCTGCGCGACGGGATCAATCTGCCAGCGGGGTCCGAGGCGGATAGCGCAACGCTGTTGAACGGCCTTGCCCTATATCGCCTTGGCGCGCTGGGGGCTTATGTCGCGGCCCGGCCGCTGTTCGAGCGCGCCCTTGCCATCTGCGAGAAGGCCCTGGGGGCCGAGCATCCGAACACCGCGACCAGCCTCAGCAACCTCGCGAGCGTGCTCCAGGACCTGGGCCTTCTCGCCGTCGCCCGGCCGCTGTGCGAGCGCGCCCTCGCCATCCACGAGAAGGCCCTGGGGGCCGAGCATCCGGATACCGCGCGCAGCATCAACAACCTCGCGTTCCTGCTGAAGGCCCAGGGCGATCTCGCCGCCGCCCGGCCGCTGTATGAGCGCGCCCTCGCCATCCGCGAGAAGGCCCTGGGAGCCGAGCATCCGGAGACCGCGACCAGCCTCAACAACCTCGCGAGCCTGCTGCTGGCCCAGGGCGATCTCGCCACCGCCCGGCCGTTGTTCGAGCGCGCCCTCGCCATCCGCGAGAAGGCCCTGGGGGCCGAGCATCCGGACACTGCGAACAGCCTCAACAACCTCGCGTTCCTGCTGCAGGCCCAGGGCGATCTCGCCGCCGCCCGGCCGCTGTTCGAGCGCGCACTCGCCATCTGGGAGAAGGCCCTGGGAGCCGAGCATCCGGACACCGCAACCAACCTCAACAACCTCGCGAGCCTGCTGCAGGCCCAGGGCGATCTCGCCGCCGCCCGGCCGCTGTTCGAGCGCGCCCTCGCCATCCGCGAGAAGGCCCTGGGGGCCGAGCATCCGGACACCGCGACTAGCCTCGGCAACCTCGCGAGCATGCTTTATGCCCAGGGCGATCTAGCCGCCGCCCGCCCGTTGTTCGAGCGCGCCCTTGCCATCCGCGAGAAGGCCCTGGGGGCCGAGCATCCGCACACCGCGATCAGCCTCCACAACCTCGCGAGCCTGCTGCAGGCCCAGGGCGATCTCGCCGCCGCCCGGCCGCTGTTCGAGCGCGCCCTCGCCATCCACGAGAAGGCCCTGGGAGCCGAGCATCCGGACACCGCAACCAACCTCAACAACCTCGCGAGCCTGCTGCAGACCCAGGGCGATCTCGCCGCCGCCCGGCCGCTGTTCGAGCGCGCCCTCGCCATCCACGAGAAGGCCCTGGGAGCCGAGCATCCGGACACCGCGACCAGCCTCAACAACCTCGCATTGTTGCTTGACGCCGAGGGCGCGCTGGCCGAGGCGGAAATCCTGCACCGGCGTGCCCTGAAGGGGCAGATTCGGGCCAGGGGGCCGACGCACCGGGACGTGCTCACGTACCACAACAATCTCGCGCACAGCCTGCGCCTTGCCGGCCGGGCAGACCTGGCAGAACCCTATGCGCGGGCCTGCGCCGAGAACACACCCGCCGTCCTTGGCGCGGCCCATCCGCTGACCGTGCGCCTGCGCAACAACCTGGCGCTCACGCTGGTGATGCTGCGGCGGGCGCCGGAGGCCGATGCGCTGCTGGCCGGGACCTGGCGGATGATGGCGCAGCCCACCGCGATCGTCGCGCCGGCGGTGGCGTTCCTCGCGCTGCTGTCCGCCGGCCTGCAAGGGCGAGCGCCCGCCGACCCGGTCGGCCGGCTGAAGACGCTGCTGCTCGGCCCCGCCCTGCCGCGCGCCGCCAGCGTCGCGCACACCTGGGACGTCGGCTACCTGCTGGAGGACCTGCGCAAAGCGCTGCCCGAGGCATGGCACGATTTCCTCTCCGCACTTCTGGCTGCCATCAACGATCCCACCCAGGCGGCAGCGTTGGATCGGTTCCCGCTATGGCGTGACACGCCGGCATTGCCGTTGGAGGTGCCGTGGCCGGACACCGGCGGATAGGCTGCGGTGGATCAGGCGACATGGATCGGTATCGCATTGCGACTTCTGACCAATATGGCCGGCGGCGCGACAGATGGCTCCGGTGGCAGGAGCCTGGCGGAACCCGCAAACCGGACAGGTGGTGATCGAAGATCCGGTGGTTGTTTATGCCTACGTCCGACCAGCACCGTTCGTCGCGCGGCTGCCTGACCTGCCGGCGTTCGTCAAACGCAGCGCCCGCACCCGCGGCATCCCCTGACTTGCTCGACGCCTGCCAATCCGCCAGCGAGATGCCGATCGCGGCCGCCGCGATCGCCTGTGACATGCTGTCCGCGACCGGGCGGACATGTCGCCTTCGTTTCATCGCAAGATTGTACCGGGTCCGTCTGGTTGCTGTCTGTGCGCTACTGGTGTGGTGTTGCTGCTCGGCCATGGCCCAACCGCCGGCGCCATTGCTGGATCCGGTAGCGCCCGCCTGCATCTCCTCGCCATTCGGACCGCGCGTCCTGCCCGCCCGTCCGCGGGCGGGTGCATTCCATAATGGCATCGATCTTGCCGCCCCGGCGGGGGCGCCGGTCCGGGCAATCGCGCCCGGTGTGGTGATCCGCGTGCAGCGGCACGGGCCGGGCGGCTTGGAGATCCTGGTGCGCCACCCCGGCTTCATCGGCATCTACAGCCATCTCGGCATGGTCGCGCCGCGGATCGCCGAGGGACAGCGCACCGTCCATGGCGGCGAGCAGCTCGGCGTGGTCGGGCACAGCGGCGTGACGTACGGCATGCACCTGTTTTTCGGAATGATTGTCGGCGGCCGGGCGGTCGATCCGGCACCCTATCTCGGTCTGCGTTTGTGCAGCGCCGCGAACCGCTCCTGCAGCGACCCTTTGGCGGTGGATGGCAAGGTCCCGCCAACGCGGGTCTACGCGCTGGTCAGGTAGCCGGGCCGGGGCAGCCGTTCCGATCCAGCGACTGCGACGATTCATGTGGCTGGAATGTCGCGCTCGGTCGCCGCTATTGTTGCTAAAATACCACAGTCAACGGTAATCGACTCTTAATCACTTATCTGTTATCGCCGAGGCATGCGCGCAACACTCCTGCTCATCGCCCTCTGCCTCGCCCTGCCGGCACAGGCCGCCTCCTTCTGCGGGGAGATGCTGATGCCGCCCGCCCAGTTGCACCAGATCTCGCGCGGTTTCAGCGCCTACCACTCGGGTGTCGACCTGATGGCCCCGTATGGCTCGCCGATCCGGGCGGCGGCCGGCGGCACGGTGGTCTATGCCGGGTGGTATTTTGCCTACGGGCGGATCGTCGACATCCAGCACGCCGACGGCGTGGTCACCCGCTATGCCCACATGGCGGATTTCGCATCGGGAATTGCGGCCGGCGCGCCAGTCAGCGCCGGACAGACCATCGGCCGCGTCGGCGCCACCGGCCGGGCGCATGGGCCGCATGTGCATTTCGAGGTGCGGCTGAACGGTCATGCGGTGGATCCGAAGCCGTATCTCGGCCTCGCCGCCTGCACCAGCGAGCCGGCCAGCGAGCCGCTCGAAACCGCTGCGGCGCCGACCAGCGGCCGCCGCGTTCGCTGACGCGCCGCGGCCTGTTAGCCCGGGGCCTCACCCCACCGATCACGCCACGATCGCCGGGACCGGGTAGGACGCCGTCCTTCCCGGCATCCAACGCAGGCTACCGGCAGTGCCGCAGGCCGGGCAGGCCGGATACCAGGCCGCATGTGACGTATGGCACTCGGCGCAGCGCCATTCCGGGTCGGCATCCGCCGTGGCCGCCTGGCGCAGGGCGTCGCGTTGGGCAACCCGGCCGGCATCGGTGTCGCCATGGTCGGCTGCCTCGATCTCCGCCAGCAGCAGCCAGAGCCGTCGCTGGTTCAGGCCGGCGTCGCGGGCGAGCGTGGCCTGATGGCGCGCCTCGCCGGTCAGTCCGGCATCCAGCGCGGTGCGAGCGAGCAGTAGGCGGCTCTCGGCGTGTTCCGGGTTGGCCTCGGCCAGACGCTGCGCTGCCTTGGCGCGGGCCAGCTTGTCGGTGACCGGGGCGAGTGCGAAAGCCGCCAGATCGGGATGCGGCTCGATCGCCCAACTGTGCCGGATCACCGCCTGGGCGCGGGGCTCGCGACCGGCGGCGCGCAGCCGGGTCGCGTAGGCGAGGGCGGCCGGCGCCAGGCTGGCGTCCGCCTTCCACGCCTCCCGCGCCAGTTTCGTCGCGCGGGCCGGGTCCAGTTCCGCTTCGGCCGCGCCGGTGGCAAGGGCGGCACGTGTGGCATCGTTGTCGGCGAGGTCGAGCGCCTCGGTCCAGCGGCCGGTGCGGATGGCCAGACGGGCACGCTGGTCGCGCAACCACGCGGCGCCGGGGTGGGCCGCCTCCGCCTGCCGGGCCAGCGCAGCGGCCTCGGTCCAGTCCTGCCGCGTCAGCGCCTGCCGCAGCAGGCCGCGATAGCCGAGGAAGGCGGCGTCGGGCCGGTCCGCGAGACGGCGGAAGGCGTCCTCGGCCTCGTCGTCGCGGCCGGCCAGCCGTCCGGCCTCGGCCGCAAGTAACAGGGTTTGCGGGGTGTCGCCGAGCCACCGGCGGGCACGGCCGG
>JGI12269J14319_10004762_pt1 | contig 12263 bp, 12 predicted proteins | sample PeaSoiSIISIP2007_FD_14319 | JGI IMG/M metagenome (IMG submission 14319) | reverse complement strand
GGGAGGTGGCGGCCCGAGCGGCTCAGGAGGCCGCCTCGGCGAGCACGCCGGGCTCGTCGGCGGCCGAGGCGGGCGGGCGCTGCTGGGGGAAGTCGCGGCGCCGGACGAGGATCGAGAACAAGGCCCCGGTGAACACGACGGCGGCCCCGGTCACGAGAAGATCGTTGATGCCCGAACTGAACGCGGCCCCCGCCGCCCGGGTCAGGTGGGCCTGGGCGAGCATGCGGGCGTCGGCCCCGTGGGTCCCCTCAGCCGCCACGGCACTGGCCACCGCCCCGGCGGGATGGCCGATGGCACCCGACAGAGAGTGGGAGATGCGCCCCTGGAAGAGGGCGCCGAGGCCGGCCACCCCGGTGGCCAGGCCACCGATGCGGAAGGTGTTGCTGATACCCGAGGCCATGCCGCTTCGCTCGGGACTGACGACGCCGAGAGCGATCTTGGCGATGGCGGGGTTGGCGATCCCGATACCCAGGCCGGCGACGAGGAGGCCCGCCAGGAGAGTGGTCCACGACGAGGTGGCCGTCACCCCGTGCATCAGCGCCAGGCCCGCCGCCGACAGGAGGAGTCCGGCCCCCAGGGAGACCCCGGGCGCGGTGCGTTCGGCCAGAGTGCGCGTCGCCACGGGCACGACGAAACAGAGGACGGTCAGCGGGAGGAGCCGGAGCCCACCCTGGAACGGGGACAGGCCGAGAACGTCCTGGAGATAGAGGGTGATGTACGTGAGCATGGCGAACATGCCCGCGCCGATGGCAAAGGTGGCGAGCGAGACCCCCGTGAACGCCGGCTTGCGGAAGAGCGAGAGGTCGAACATGGGGCGATCCTGGTGGAACTCGGCGAAGATGAATGCGGCGAGGAGCACGGCCGAGGAGCAGAGCAGCGTCAGGATGAACGCACTCCCCCACCCGTCGTCGTTGCCCCGGGTCAGGCCGAGGACGAGGAGGAACAGCGCTCCGGAGAATGTCGTGAGGCCGGCGATGTCGAGCCGTTTCGTCCCCGGGTCGCTGATGTTCACCATGCGGGTGAGCGACACGGCGAGGGTGACGATGCCGAGGGGGATGTTGACGAAGAAGATCCATCGCCATCCCAGACCACTCGTGAGAGCCCCCCCGACCAGGGGACCGACGGCGACGGCTCCACCGACGGTGGCGCCCCACGCCGCGATGGCGGTCCCCCGTTCCGGTCCTCGGAAGTCCTGTCCGATGAGCGCCAGGGAGGTGGCGAACATCGCCGCACCGCCCACCCCCTGGACGGCGCGTCCCACGATGAGGAAGGTGGCGCTGTTGGCCAGGCCGCAGACAAGCGAAGCCGCGGTGAAGACGGTCAGTCCGCCCACGAAGATGTACTTGCGTCCGAACCTGTCGGCCAGACTCCCCTGGGTCAGGATCAAGGCCGACAGGGAGAGGGCGTAGGCCGAGATGACCCATTCGAGGTCGGCGAAGCTGGCGTGGAGCTGCCGTTGCATGGTGGGCAGTGCCACCTGGACGATGGTGACGTCCACGAGGAGCATGAAAGTGGCGCCGCAGACGGCGATCAGCGTCCACCAGCGCCGGTCGAGTCCCGAGGTCTTCCCGGACGCCGGATCAGCGCTCGTCATCGTCTCCGACCAAGGTGTCCGACTCCTTCCCCGTCAGGCAAGGGCCAAGTCTGAATGGCACGGCTCCCGATGTCCAGAGCCACGGGAGCTGTCCGGCCTGGCCGGCGCCTACCGGACCGGAGCCACCGGTCGGTAGCGTGGGACCGTGGACCGTGGAACAGCCGGACGGCGGAACGTCCTCACCCATCTGACGGCGGCCGTCGTCGTCCCCGGGTGCATCGCCCTGTGTTGGTGGCAGGTGACGCGCGCCCTCGCCGGGAACACGTTGAGCTGGGCATACGTCTTCGAATGGCCGATTTTCGCCGGCTACGGCGTCTTCATGTGGTGGAGGTTGATCCACGAGCCCCGGGCCGGGGGGCATGACCCGCAGATAGTCGAGCCTCCGGCCGACGTCACCGGGATCGACGACCCCCGGATGGAAAGGGGGGCCCACGGCGACAGTGGTGCGGGCGACGGCAGCGGCGTCGACGCCGTCCCCGGGGAGGACGAGGAGCTGGCTTCCTACAACCGGTATCTGGCGGCACTCAACGCCAGCGGCCGGCGGAAGCACTGGTGACGGGCGCTGACCGGCGGGGGGCGGGACCCGACCTCTGGTGAGCGGACCCCGGTGAGGAGTCACCCGCGCGGTACAGGCCCACGCCAAGATGTGTCCATGCACGACGATCCGAGGCGGTCCTACCCGGCTCCGGTGCAGCCCATGCTGCCTCTGGACGTGGCGGCCGGAGCGACGGAGCCGGGGACGCGGGGGCCGGGGACGCGGGGGCCGGGGACGCGGGGGCCGGGGACGCCGTCTCCCGCGGTCTCTCCACCGCCGGTCGCCGGTGCGGTGCCCGCTGCGCCACCGACGGTGGACGGACCGGATCCCTCTCCTCCGGGGCGCCCGGAGGTCGAGGTGCGCGTGAGCACACGGCGGCGGAAGTCGGCGAGCGCCTTCTGGAGCGACGGTCGGGTGGTGGTGGTCCTCCCCGCCTCCCTGCCGCGATCGGCGCGGGCCGAGATGGTGGACGATCTGGTCCGGCGCGTCCTCAACTACCGGCCGCACCTCGGCGCCTCGGACACAGACCTCGCCGGTCGGGCCGCCCATCTCGCCGACCGCTACCTCGACGGGGTGAGGCCGGCCTCTGTCCGGTGGGTCACGAACCAGCGCAGTCAATGGGGGTCCTGCACGTGGGGCACGGGCGAGATCCGGATCTCGGACCGGCTGCGGGTCGTCCCCGGATGGGTGCTCGACGCCGTGCTCGTGCACGAGCTCGCCCATCTGGTGGAGCCGAACCATTCACCGCGTTTTCGGGCACTGGTCGGTCGCTACGGGCGGAGCCGCGAGGCCGACGTGTTTCTCGACGGGTTCTCGCTCGGTCGGGAGTACGCCCGATGAATCGGGTCTCATGAATTGGGTGCTCCACCACGACCTGAGGGCCCCGGCTTTCGGCACGCCGCGCCAGGCGCTGTACCGCGAGGCGCTCGAGATGTGCGCGTGGGCCGACGGACGCGGGTGCCCGAGAGTGGTGGTGTCCGAGCATCACGGCTCGGACGACGGGTACCTTCCCTCGCCGTTCGTGTTCGGTGCCGCCGTCGCCGCCCGGACGGAGGAGGTGAGGATCATGATCTCGGCTCTGGTCCTGACCCTGCGCGATCCGGTGTCCGCCGCCGAGGACGCGCTCGTGCTCGACGTGGTGAGCGGGGGGCGGCTCGAGCTGACCCTGGCAGCGGGGTACGTGCCCGAGGAGTGCGAGATGTTCGGTGTCTCCTACGAGGGTCGAGGTGACGTGTTCGCCGAGAAGGCCGCCGCCTTCGTCGAGGCCCTGACCGGGGAACCGTTCACGTACCGGGGACGGAGGATCCGGGTGACCCCGGGGCCGGTACAGCGCCCGCGTCCCTTCGTGGTGTTCGGCGGATCGGCTCCCCGGCGGGCCGCCCGGCTGGGGGACGCTTATCTGCCTCCCGTTCCCGATCAGGCCCTGGCCGACGCCTACGTGGCCGAGTGCCGACGGCTCGGGAAGGGTGACGGTCTCGTGCTGTGGCCGGACGGCCCGATGTGGGTGTTCGTCACCGAAGACCCCGAGCGGTCGTGGGCCCAGATCGGGCCCCATGCTGTCCACGAGACCAACGGGTACGGCGCGTGGGCGGCGCATGATCCAGGGGCCAACCCGTGGCGGGAGGTGACGACCGTGGACGAGGTCCGCCGGGCGGGGTTGTACGCGGTGGTCACCCCCGAGGAGTGCGTGGCACTGGCCCGGTCGCTCGACAGCCGGTCCGGACTCAAGCTCAAGCCGCTCGTGGGCGGCCTCGATCCCGCCGTCGGCTGGCCCTCGCTGGAGCTGTTCGTCGACAAGGTGGTTCCGATGCTGGCCGGGCCCGCCTCGGGGACATAGAGGCGGGGTGTCCGGTGCCGGGAATCAGACCCGGGGGTCGAGGACGGCGGAGGCCACCAGCTCCTCGAGATAGCGGGTGTCCCACCACGAGATCTGGAGCTGCTTGGCCCGGCGGAAGTAGAGCTGGATGTCGAACTCGACGCTGAAGCCGATGCCGCCGAAGATCTGCTGGGCCATGGCCGTCACGTCACGGTAGGTCTGACAGGCGAAGAGCTTGGCCATGGGGGCGAGTCGGTCCACGGACCGCCCCACGGCGCGGGCCCAGGCCGCCTCGTGGACCAGAGTGGTTCCCCCGTCGACGGTGGTGGCCGCGTCGGCCAGGTAGTGGGCCAGGGCCTGGAAGGCCCCGAGGGGCTTGTCGAACTGGCGGCGATCCTTCGCGTACTGGACGGTGATGTCCAGCGCATGGCGGGCTCCCCCCATCGCCTGGGCCCCGAGGAGGACGCAGCCGTCGTGCATGACGGCGTCCCATGTCCGCCATCCCGATCCGGCGTCCCCGACACGGTCCTCGGGACCGACCCGGACGTCGGCCAGATCGACGCGGTACTGGGCGTCGGAGGCGATGGACTGCTGTTGGGTGAGGGTGACACCGGACGCCGCGGGGTCGACGAGGAAGAGGTCGACGTCGGCCGGCGCGTCGCCCGTGCGGGCCAGGACCATCAGACGGGTGGCGGCGGCGGCGAAGGGGACGTGACGTTTCGTGCCGGAGATGCGGTAGCCGTCTCCGTCGGCCATGGCCCGGACCTGGACCCCGACCGGCGAGCCGCTGTTCTCGGGCTCGAACCAGGCCGGGGTGAGAATGGCGTCGCCGGTGACGATGGGTCCCATCCAGGCGGCGCGTTGGGAGGCCGATCCCGCCCGGGCCAGGGCGCCGCCGCAGAGCACGGCGCTCACGAAGTGGGGGGTGGGGGCGAGGGAACGACCGAGCTCCTCGTAGAGGACGACGCCCTCGACCAGGCTCATCCCCGCTCCGCCGTGCTCCTCGGGCAGGAGGAGCCCGATGAGGTCGAGCTTCCCGAGCTGCTTCCAGAGCTCGGTCGGATACCCGACGGGGTCGTCCTCGAGGGCGCGGACCACCGACAGGGGGCTGTGGGTGGCACAGACGCCGCGGACGGTCTCGCGGAGCATCTCCTGTTCGGCGTCGAAGTCGAGGTCCAGCACCGTCAGCTCCTCTCGGTCACGGCTGCCACCGCGCGCCGGTACGGCTCCAGGGATTGTCGTCGGCATCCACGGGAACGGCGACGCGGGCGTCGCAGGTGGTCTTCACGTCGCCGTCCACCGACAGACTGACGTCGACTCCCACCCAGCCGCAGCCGCTGTCGTCCACCGTCACCTCGTCCACCACGCCGGAGAGGATCATGGTGTCGCCGGGGAAGACGGAGCCGAGCATCCGGAAGGTCATCTTGCCCAGCCGTCCGTGGGGACCCGTCCAGTCGGTCAGGAAACGCTCGAACCAGGCCGCCTGATTGGGCGTGTTCAAGAAGATGTCCCGGGTGCCGTTGCGCTCGACGGCGAAGTCCTTGTCGTGGTGCATGGGCCGCCAGTCGCGGCTGGCCAGCGCGCCGAGGACGACGGTGGTGGCGGTGACGTCGTACTCGAGCTCGGGGAGCCGGTCGCCCAGGGCGACCTCGCCGAGCAGGAGCACCGGAACGGTGGCCTCCGGGCTCATGAGGACACCCCGGCGTCGGGAGACGGGGCGCGCCGGTAGCCGAAACCCGTGTAGGACTCGACGCCGACGAGGGCGCCGGACTGGTTCGCGTACTCGACGTCGATGACCCAGAACCTCCCGGTCCCGAGCTTGGTGGTCTTCTCGTCGGAGACCGAGCGGAGGATCTGGCGGGTGGAGAGGACGTCTCCGGGCCGGACGGGGTCGTAGAAGACGATGGTGTTGTTGCTCATCACCGCTTCGGGGAGACCGAGGCGCTCCTTCAGGTCGAAGTGGATCTGGAGCGGCAGATGGGGGGCGTCGCGACCGGGCGCCCAGTGGTGGGGCCGGAACCAGACCGACAACATCGTGGGTGGCGCGATGAGCCCGCCCGTGATCGCCCCCGCCACGGTGTCGTCCCAGAAGAGGGGGTTCCCGTTCTCCACGGAGGCGCAGGTCGTCCAGATGTAGCCCCGCTCGACCGGGAACTCCCCGGTCTCCTCGTACTGAGCGACCCCGATGAGGGCGCGGACCTCGGATACGGCGTCGGCCGTGGCGGTCATGCCACCACCCCCGCGCCGCGCAGCGTGGCGATGCGCGCCGGATCGACCCCGGCCGACTCGAGGAGCTCGTCGGTGTCCGTCTCGGTCGGATCAGAGACGATCACCGGTGCGGACACCGGCGGCATCCCGGCGAGGAGGGCGCCGAGCTGGGAGAAGGAGCGACCGTCGATGTCCGACACCGCCACCACCGCTCCCCGGCTGGCGAACTGGGGGTCGTGGGTGATCTCGGCCACGGCCTGGACCGGGGCCACACAGGTGTCGTCGGCAGAGAGCTTCGCCACCCAGGTGTCGCGGTCGTACCGGGCGAAGGCGGCCGTGAAAGCGGCCCGCACCTCGTCCTGGGCGTCGTCGTCGTACTGGCGGTCGGTCCACTCCTCGCACCCGAGCGCCCGGCAGAGGTTGGCGAAGAACTTGGCCTCGATGGCCGCCACCGCCAGCCACCGTCCGTCGGCGGCGCGGTAGGTGTCGTAACAGGCGTAGCGACCCGTCAAGACATCGTGCCCGGGGCCGGGTTCGGTACCGATGGCGAGGTGCTCGTCGACAGCCAGGGACATGAGCCAGAGGGCCCCGTCGGCCACGGAGACGTCGAGGAAGGTGCCCTCGCCGGTGAGGTGACGGGAAAAGAGCGCGGCTGTGATGGCCAGTGCCGCGTGCATGCCGCCGGCGGCGGCGTCGGCGATGGTGGCGCCCGGGATCGGCGGGCCCCCGTCGGCCCGGGGTCCGGATGTGGCCAGGAAACCGGCGACGGCGAGGTAGTTGAGATCGTGGCCGGCCCAGGTGGCCCGGGGACCTTCCTGGCCGTAGCCGCTCGTCGAGCAGTAGACGATCCCGGCGTTCACGGCGCGGACGTCCTCGTAGCCGATCCCCAGCCGGTCGACCACGCCTGGTCGGAAGCTTTCCACCACGACGTCGGCGCCGGCGGCGAGAGCGAGGAAGGCCTCGAGCCCGTCGGGATGACGGACGTCGAGTTGCACGCGACGCATCCCCCGCTGCGCGCTGTAGGCGAAGAACGGCGGCATCACCGGAGCCGGGCCGCGACCGGGGACGGCCCCCACCTTGACCACGGTGGCGCCGTAATCGGCCAGCAGCCGGGTGGCGCGCGCCGCGGGGCCGACGGTCGAGAGGTCGAGCACCGTGACCCCGGCGAGGGGGCCGGCGGTCGGTGGCGGAGCGGTTGGTGCCATCAGAAATTCTTCGGGAGCCCGAGCTTGCGGCGGGCGATGATGTTCTTCTGGATCTCCGACGCGCCGCCGCCGATGGTGTCGATCACGGTGTAGCGGTACGTCGACTCGGCCCGGCCCCCCATGGGCGCGTCGGCCGTCTTCACCCGCAATTGCGCACCGGGTCCGGCGATGTCCATCGACGCACTGGCCAGGCGCTTGGAGAGCTCGGTGGCGTAGAGCTTGTAGGCGGAGGCCTCCGCCGTGGGAGCCGCGCCACCCTTGGCCGACTTGTGGACGAAAGCGAGGCCGAGAACCCGGGCCACCTCGGCCTGGGTGGCGAGCTGGGCGATGCGCTGGCGGGCGACGGGATCGTCGCGCAGTGGTTTGCCGTCGCGCTCGGCGTGGGCCACGTAGTCGCAGAGGACGTCCAGGCGCTGGGCGATGGGCGAGAAGGTGAACATGGTGAAGCGCTCGAGATCGAGGGCTTCGGAGATGTACTGGAATCCGTGGTTCAGGTCCCCCACGACGTAGTCGTCCGACACCCAGACGTCGTCCAGGTAGACCTCGTTGGTCCGTTCGTCGCCCATCGTCCAGATGGCCTTGACGGTGATGCCGGGCTGGTCCAGGGGGACGAGGAACAGGGTGATCCCGGCGTGCTTGGGCGCCTCGGGATCCGTCCGGGCACCGACCCAGTACCACTCGGCGAAATGGGCGGACGTGGTCCATGTCTTCTGGCCGTTCAGACGCCAGCCGTCGCCGTCGCGGGTGGCCTTCAATTGCATCGACGCCGCGTCCGAACCGGCGTTGGGCTCGGAGTAGCCGACGGCGAATTCGACCTCGTTGCGCAGGATCTTGGGCAGGAATTCCTGCTTCAGCTTCTCGCTCCCGTGACGGATGATCGTCTTGCCCACGATCCCGACGCCCTTGCCGATCTGGGGACCGCCCCGTCGGGCCAGGGCCTCGTTCAGGAGGTGTTCGTAGACGCCGTCGCCCTCCTGGCCGCCGTACTCCTTGGGCCAGGTGATCCCCAACCAGCCCTGCTCACCGAGCAGGGCCATGAAGGCCCGTCGGGCCGGGGTGTCCACGATCTGGGCCATGTTCTCCCGGGTCACGTCGAAGACCTCGGGGTCGTCGTGTTCGTCGAGGAACCGCTCGACCTCCTCCACGAAGGCGAGCTGCTCGGGCGAGAACTCGAAGTCCATGGCAGGGACCCTCCCGGGGACGACACCGAATCTGACTGGTCGTCAGATCAGGGCGCCATCATACGGGCAGAGACCGGTGTCGACCAGCGCCGACGGCGGCCGGAGAGGCCGCGGCCGGCACCGGTCAGGACTGGTTGCCGAGGAGCGTGTACGCACGGCAGGGCTCCCCGCGCAGGGCGCCGCAGGCGGGGATGGTCGGCGGCGGGGTGACGCCGTGGACCACGTTGACGACGAACGATGATCCGGCCACGGCACGGAGAGCCACGCTGTCGACCACCGAACCATGGGTCGCCGGGGACTGGAAGGTCCACGACGGGCGGTCGCCTCCGGGGGCGGAGACGACGATGCGCAGGCGCGTCCCGGCCCGGAAGGTGTGGGCGATGGGATCGACCGGGATCCGGACCAGGGTGAAGCGCCCGGCCGGCAGGTTCTTCTTGTCCGAGGCCAGGTAGGTGGGGACGGGGTCGAGGGCTGTCGAGGCGGCGGTCAGAGTCCGATTCGAACTACGGAGGAAGCCCGAGGTGATGTACTCCTCCTCCGGATGGACGGCGGTGCACTGGGCGCCGGTCCCGCAGTCGCCGTTCGGTCGGACCTCCGTCACCGTCACCTGCAGGTCGGTCACCGGCGCCGTCGACTTGAGCATCAGGTCGAGGCTGGCGGGGCCGACGATCGTGGTCGCCTTGGTGAAGACCCCCGTCTGGAAGGCGATGCCGTTGGCGGCCGGGACCGTCGTCCAGTCGTAGGGGGGCCGGGCGGCCCAGGGGTTGGCCGACGAGGCCAGGTCGTCGGCCGGTCGGGCGGAGGGGTTGGGACGGAAGGTCGCAGCCGTTGCGCCGACCGGGGGCGTGGTCGAGAGCGTTCCGTGGGACCCGAGGTCGTAGCGGGTGACGGTCCCGGCCGGGGGCCATGTCGAGAACTCGGCCGAGTACGTGGGCTGGAGGGCTCCGGGGCCGAGGTTCCCGCCCCCGTTGTCGAAGAGCACCCGGACCCGGGGGTCCTGGGCCGCGAAGGCGGCCTTGGCGGCGGACAGCGACGGTTCGCCGGTGAAGCGGACGGCGGGGACCGGCATTGACGGGGCGCCTCCGGTGAGCACCGCGTAGAGCGCCGGCGCCAGCAACGAGAAGGTCGGTGCGGGGGTCGGCACCTCTCCGGCGACGTAGATGTCGAGGAATTCCAGCCACCGCGAGATCGTGTCGGGCCCGAGCGAGTCGGTGTGGGTCCCGTTGTCCATGGTCACGTAGACGTTCTTGTCACCCTTCAAGGCGCTGATGAGCGCCGGCCACTGGGGCCCGACCTCTTCGTCCTGGAGGGAGCCGACCAGGAAGACAGGCACCTTCACATGGGTGGCCCAGTCCTGCGGCGAACGCCGGTCGAACAGCGAGGGCGCCCGCGCCAGGCCCGGGCCGACCAGGGTCTCGAGACCCTCGGCTTGGAGGTGGAGGCGCTGATTGGCCAGGCAGGTCGTGTCGCCCGCGGCGATCTCGGCCCTGGCCCACGGCTGGCCGCCCTGCGGCGCCGGCTCGGCGTCGGAGATCCGTTGGGCGATCCAACCCTTGGCGAACCCGTTGTTGTAGATCCCTCCCGGGTACCCGGTCGAGAACAAGTCGTCGGTGGGGCTCAGAGGGGCGATGGCGGCCAGAGCCGGTGGGTCGGTACCGGCCACCGGGAACTGCGACAGCCCCGAGTAGGAGATCCCGACCAGGCCGACCTTGTGGTGGAGGACCCACGGTTGGGCGCCGACGGCCTGGACGATGTCATAGCCGTCGTAGTCCGAGGGGTAGCCGAGGAGGTCGAAGGCCCCGCCGGAGCATCCCGTCCCCCGCATCTGGACACTGACCGCCGCGTACCCGAGGAGCGGAGCGATCAGGGCGCCCACCACCGTCGAGGTGTCCGGGAGGAGCGGGTCCTTCGACGGTGCCTTGCCCAACTCGGCGTCTACCAGGCTGTGGGGCGCGGCCGTGCCGTAGCCGGAGTACTCGATCACCGTCGGGAAGGGACCGTCAGCCGTGGTCTTGCCCGGCGGCAGGCGGACGGTGGCGGCGATCAGGATTCCGTCGCGCATCCGGACGTAGTTGAGACCGGCGTGGAGGTGCTGAGACGCATAGAACGACGGAGGCGGCGTGGAGTGGGTGGGCGACAGGACCGAGAACGGCGCCGTGGCACGCATGTTCGCCCCCGTGCCCCGCTCGAAGCGGAACCCGGATCCCGGCGTGAGATTGCGGACGATGAGGCTGCCGAGCCTGTCGACCACCCCCGACCCCACCCGTGTGCCGGCCCGGTCGACCAGCGTCAAGTGGGCACGAGGCGGAGCGCCCACCACGTATGCCTCGTCGATCGACCCGTGACCGCGAAACGGCGCCAGGGCCACGGAGGCGCCGGTCGTGGCCGTCACGGGCACGAGGGTCGCCGCCGCGGCGATCGTGCCCACGACCACGGCGCCGGCGATCCGCCCGATGGACACGTGCCTGCCCACGGCCTCTCTCGCCACCGGACCTCCCCCGTCGTCGGCGTTCGCGAGACCACGGTGGTCCGCGGGGCCAGGGTAGCTGGGGGTCACCCGGAGGGTGACCGCAGGGACCGGCCTCAGTCCTCAGGCACCTCGAGGCGCATGACGACCCGGCGGGCGAGGTCGAGGCCCAGATCGGCGTCGCTGGCGAAGACGGCACGCAACCCGGGTGTCCACTGCGCCTCGGGGAGCACCACGAAACCCAGATGCTCGTAGAGGGGCCGGTTCCAGTCGACATCCGCGAACGTGCACAGCGTCACCTCCGTCATGGCATGGTCCCGGGCCCAGGTGCAGACGGTGGTGACCAGGCGCCGACCGAGACCAGCACCCTGGAAGGCGAGCCGGACCGAGAGTTGGGAGAGATGGGCGTGGCCGTCGACGGACTCGGCCAGGGCGAAACCGACGATCTCGCCATCGTCGGTTTCAACCACCCAGAGGCGGCCGTCCCCGCAGGCGTCCTCCAGCGTCGACGGCGCCACGGTGTCGTCGAACCCGGGAGGTAGTCCGTCGTAACCGGCGTAGCGCCGGTCGCCGTCGCGTTCGACGTCGGCGAGGAGGACGGTCTCGTGAAGGCGGGCCGAACGGATGACGACCTCCATGACGCGACAGTACGGTCGGGGGGCGAAAGGAGGCGAGATGGTCGATGTCGAACGGGTCGACGACGAGTTCCCCCGTCTCTACGCCGTGTATCTCGGCGGGGATCCCGCCCCTGGACGCCTGGGTGAGGATCACGAAGTGGTCTTCGTGGTGACCACCGATCCCCGGTCGGCCCGGCGGGCGGCGCGGGCCAAGTGGTCGGGCGCTGACCCGAAGCCTCATGTCGACATGGTCCAGGAACTCGACGCCGTCGACGGCTACGAGGTGGCGCTGCTCCACACGGGGAGACCGAGCGCGACCTCGGCCGACACCACCTACGAACCGACGCCGGCCGACGAGTGAGCGGCCCCGTCTCGGGCACCTCGGCCTTCTGACTGAGCGTCAGGTCCGAGTACCATCGGCCGATATGCGAGGGATCATCAGCACCGCCGGATATGTGCCCTACCGGCGCCTGGCCCGCTCCTCCGTGGCGGCCTTCCTGGGCGCCGGAGGGGGGAAGGGCACCCGGGCGGTCGCCTCCCACGACGAGGACACCACCACCATGGGGGTGGAGGCCGGCCGGTCCGCATTGCGGGCGGTGCCGGCGGCGGCGCCCTCATCCGTCTGGTTCGCCACGGCCAC
>JGI12269J14319_10004761_pt1 | contig 12263 bp, 9 predicted proteins | sample PeaSoiSIISIP2007_FD_14319 | JGI IMG/M metagenome (IMG submission 14319) | reverse complement strand
AGCGAGCTCGTCGCAACGTCGCGCCGGCCGCCCTCGAGCTGGTGGTACGACGGTGCGCAAGGCGGCGGCATCGCGAACGCCTTCCTCCCGCACTTGGTCGACCTCGCGTTTTTCCTCGCGGATCGCAGGCCGTTGAGCGCGACCGGGATGCTGCGGACCGCGAATCCGAACCGCACCGCGCCCGACGGTGGGCACTACCAGAATACGGCCTCGGACGGTGCGTTCGCGATCGTCGATCTCGGAGCCGGTCTCGTCGGCCGCATCAGCGCGGACGGGACGCGTTCCTACAATCGCTGCGTGTACGCGCTCTCCGGCGAGAACAGCCGCGCGGTCGCGGCCGGGCCGGACATGCTCGACATGAAGGTCGTGCTGCACGATGCGGACCAGGCCGTCGACGTCCCGCTCGATCCGGGGCGCCATCCCGAGGCGGCCGACGTGCGGCCGAACGTCCGGCTCTTTCTCTCGCTCCTCGACGAGTTCGCCCAGTTCATCGGCGGTCACGCACACCGCTGCCCCACCTTCGACGACGGGCTCGCGGTGCAACGCGTGCTCGAGGCCATCGGCTACGGACGCGCGTGACTCATCGTCCGCTGAGGTACTGCTTCACCGCGTCCGCGATCGACCGATCGGCGTCCGCCGTCCAGTCGAACCCGCTGTTCGGACCGCCGGTGATGCGCCGGATCGCATTCGTCGCGCAGTCGACGACCGCAAGCTGGATGCGGACCGTGCTCCACGCGGCGCCCCCTTCCTGACGGCCGGTTTCACTGGAGAGAATCGACGGCGCGAATAGCAGCGCCGTCCTGGCTTCGGAACACAGGTATGGGCCGCTCTTCTCGATCGACGGGGGCCGTACCGGGATGCGGTTGACGGCGATGCCGTGCTGGTCCAACAGGTCGCCGATCTTGGCGGTCACATAGGCGACCTGCAGGACGGAGAGCCCGCCGTTCACGTCGGTGCTGTTGAGGACGGTGACGCTCTGCGTACCGACCGGCGGAGCATCGGCTCCCAAGAGCCCCACGCACAGGGACGCGACGGCGACGGACAACCAGCGATGCATTGAGGGGGGCGCTCCTTGTGACCTTACGGCGAATTATGGGAGGGCGAAGCTCGAGCTCGTGACCGGTCTGACGGTGATCGTCCCGATCCGGCAGGCCGCCGACGCGGTACACGCTACCGCGGCGCCGAACTGATCGCCCGCATCGACCTTCCCGTCACCGTTGGCGTCGAGCCAGACGCCGACCTTGAAAGTCGTGGTCTTGGTCGGATCGATGTCGGCAATGCGGAACGCCCCGTTGCTCGCGACGGGGACGCCGTTCGCGTAGAACACGTCGGCGATCGCCGGTGCCGCGTTGACGGCGCCCGAGTTCGTATAGGCAAAGGCCACGAACTGTGAGGGCGACGACGCCGGCGACATCAGCGTCAGCGGCGAGACGTTCAAGGCCGACTCGATCGCGCGCAGCACGTTGAGGCGGCCGTGCCCTTGGCGGGGATCGTTGATATTGTCGGCGGTTCCTTCGATCAGCGCCACCATCTGCGCCGGCGAGAGCGGCGCGAGGCCGTGTTCGCGCAGCGCGGACTGGATCAGGACGACGGCCCCGGCGACGTGCGGCGTCGCTTGCGAGGTTCCGGCGAACAACGACTTGCACACGTCCGGCAGCGCGGCGGGCAAACACTGGTCGGCCGGCAGCGCCGCCGTGCTCGTCGAATCGTTGAAGATCCAGTGCAGGTAGTCCGTATCCGCGCCGGACGTCGGGTCGCCGCCGGGCGCAACGACCGCTAAGCCCGGACCGGCGTTCGAATACGACGCCACATACTCCGTCGGGCTCGCGCTGCTGCCGCCGCCGACGCCGCTCCCGTTCGTTTGGCCGTCGGCGAGCGAGGTCGCACCGACGCTGAGCACGCCGTCGTACGCCGCCGGGACGTCCACCGTCGTGGCGCCTTCGTTACCGGCGGCGGCCACCACGGTCACGCCGGCGGCGAGCGCGGCTTCGACGGCGTCGTGCTCGGCCTGATCGAAACCGGCTCCGGCGACCGGATCGGATTGCGGCGCACCGATGCTGAGGTTGATCACGTCGACGCCTTGCCGCACCGCATCCGTGATCGCCAACGCCTCATCCCCCGTGTTGGCCTGTTGGGCGTCGCTGGTCGCGGTCGCCGGCGGAAAGATACGGTAGGCGAAAAGCTGCGTCCCGTAGCCCATCCCGGCAAACCCCGTCTGGTCGTTGGTGTTCGCCGAAGCAATTCCGGCGACGTTGGTGCCGTGGCCGTTCGTGTCTTGCGCGGCACCGCTCGCGGTGCTCACCGTTCCGTTCACGGACGCCGCCTCGTACCGGAGCACCGGCGCCAGGTCGGGGTGATTGAGATCGACCCCGGTGTCGATGACGGCGACGCGACCGCTCGCGCCGTGGGTGTACTGCCAGGCATAGTCCGCGTGCACTTGGCGCAGATCCCATTGGCAACTCAGCGCGCACGCGACCGCCTTCGGCGTGCTCGCGCCGTCGAAGTACGGATCGTTCGCGTTGCACGGCGTCACCGTCAGCGAAACGCGCTGGTGAAGCGCGTACACGCCGAGCACGGCCGGGTTCTGCTGCAAGCGCGCGGTCACGCTCCCGAGGTCGCTCCCCGCCGCCAGGCGCACCACGCGGCCGCGAACGCCGGCCGCGATTTGCAACACATCGGCCCCGCCGGTCGCACCGGCATCCGCCTCGAGGCGCTCGACGGCGGGCTGATCGGCCAGCTTGGCGGCGTCGTAGCGCACGTAGATGCCGGTCGGATCCACCGCTGAGCGCGCTGCGGAACGAACCATGCGGCGGGTCTCGCCGGCGATCGCCGGCGCGCGGCGGATACTCTGGTTCCCGACGAGCGAGGTGCTGCCCGTATCGGCCACCTGGTTGTAGTAGAGCGTATGCGGTCCGTTGGCCGTCTGGTCGATCGTCACCGTGTAGGCGTTCGCGCCCGTCCCGAACACGACGGTCTGCGGCGCGTTGGTGTACGGCGGGCTGGTCGCGAACGGCGTCACCCCCGCCGGCGCGTTGTTGATCGAAACGGCGATCCCGCTCGGCGTCGATTGGAAGCTGTAGACGGACGGCGCGAGCGAGGGTGCCGCCGTCGGCGCGAACCCCGGCCGGGCGGTGGGAAGGGCGGCGACGGTCGGCGTTCCGCAGTTCGCGGATACCGGTCCCGACGTGGGCGCCGCAAAGACCCCCGGGCGCGGTGCGCTGCCGCCGCAGCCCGCGAGCGCGAGCGCGACCAGGCAAGCCGTCGCGGGCTTGAGAGGCGACCAGGTGCGGATGGGCATGTGCGTCCTTGCGTTGGCTACGTCGGGGTGAGATTGCGTTCCAAGCGGCGCCAGAGCAGGCTGAGCGCGGTCATCGCGGCGCGTTCGCGCACGTCGGAGCGATCCCCCGGAAACGTCCGTGAGAACGTCTCGACGCCGCCGGCGTCGTCGACCAAGGCGAACCACACGAGCCCGACCGGCTTCTCCGCGCTTCCACCGTCCGGTCCGGCGATCCCCGTCGTCGCGAGCGCGAAATCGGTGTGCAGCGCCGCGCGCGCACCGCGCGCCATCTCGATCGCGACCTCTTCGCTGACCGCGCCGACCCGCGCCAGCGTGTCCGCCTGCACGCCGAGCAGTTCGCGCTTCACCGCGTTGTCGTACGCAACGACACCGCCCAGGAACGCGTGCGATGCACCCGGGACGGCGACGATCTGGTCGGCGATCCCGCCACCGGTCACCGACTCCGCGACCGCGAGCGTTTTGCCGCGGCGCTCGAGCTCGCCGACGATCGCTCCGCCGATCGTGAGGTCGTCGTCACCGAAGTAGCCCGCGCCGATTTGCCGTCGCAATTGGGCGGCGACCGGCTCGATCAAGCGGTCGGCTTCCTCGCGGCTCTCGGCCTTCGCCATCACTTTCACGTCGACGCGGCCGCCGTGCGCGAGCATCGCGATCTTCGGGTTCTCGAGCGACCGAAAGAGCTCTTCGACCCGGCGGTCGAGCTCCGACTCGCCGATCCCGATCGTATGCAGCACTTTCGTGTAGATCGCCGAGCGCAAATCGAACCGGCGGACCAGCCACGGCACGAGCTGCTCCGCGAGCATCGGCCGCATCTCGCGCGGCACGCCCGGCATGCAGGCGACGAACTTGCCGTCGGGACGGGTCGCGACGAAGCCCGGCGCGGTCCCGTGCGGATTCGGAAACACCTCGGCCCGCGACGGGAGAATCGCTTGCTTCCGGTTGTTCTCCGACATGGTGCGGCCGAAGTACGTGAAACGCTCGTGCAGCGCCGCGAGCGACGGCTCGTGCAGCTGCAGCGTGTCGCGGACCGCCTGAGCGACCGCATCTTTGGTGAGGTCGTCGACGGTCGGACCCAAGCCGCCGGTCGTGATCGCGCCGTCGGCGCGGTCGAGCACGGCCTCGAGCATGCGCGCCAGACGTTCCGCGTTGTCGCCGACGGAGTGCTTCGCGTAGACGTCGACGCCGTGATCGGCCAGCGTCGAGGCGATCAGCACCGAATTGGTATCGACGATGTGTCCGAGGAGCAGCTCCGTCCCGATGGTGACGATCTCGACCGATGCCATGTCTTAGGTCTCCTCGCGATACCAGGCGGGATAGCACACCCGGAGCTCGGCCTCGAAGCCGTCGGCCGCCGCACGCATCGTTGCCCGGCGCTGCTCCGCGTCGTCGGGAAACGCGGCGCGTGCCTCATCCCGTTTCGTCGCAAGCCGCTCGAGGAACGCGGCAAAGCGGCCGTCGAGCGCGCGCTCGAACGCCGCGCGCAGGATCGCCCCGACGCGCGGCGACGCACCCCCCGTCGAGATCGCGATCCGGGCACGACCTGAGGCGGCGACGGCTTGCAGCGCGACGAACCCGTACTGCGGCTGGTCGATGCAGCACAACAGGAAGCGGTGCGCGTCGGCGAGTCCGCGCAAGCGCCGCGACAATGCGGCGTCGTTCGGCGTCGAAACCACAAAGAACGCGTCGGTGACGTCGGTATCACGCACCGCCGCCGGATCCTGGAGCCACACGACGTCGGCGCCGCACGCGCGCAGCGCCTCCGCCTTCTCGACCGCTTCGCGGTCGCCGTCCGGACCGATGACGACGCAACGCCGTCCGGCAACGTTGAGGCTCACCGGAAAAAACGCGGGCGGAAGCACTTAATGGTCGACGCGCCGCTGTATCAGCGCTTCGGGGACGCCGAGGTCCTCAACGACCGGCAGCATCGAGCACCTCGCGGGCCGGCGCATTGCCCGGCCCTACTCGTGGCAGCGGCAACTCCTCGTCGTACCACAGGTCGGGGAGCACCGAGCCGAGATCGCCGAGCAGCGGCAACGTCGCTCGCGCCAAGTCGACCTCAGCCGGATCGAGCGTGCCCCGCACGATCGTCACCGAGAGCTCGTCGGTGCTGGCCAGGATTTCGCCGCGCGGCGAAACGACGCACGACGAGCCCGACATCCCCTTTCCGCCCTCGAAGCCGGTCAGGCCGGCGTAGAGCACGTACACGCCGTGCTCGCTCGCGAACGTCGTGAGCATCGCACGCCAGTAAGCGATGCTCTCGAGCATCCCGTTACCGCCGAGGCCGCGGCCCGGCGAGGCGCTCGGCACCACGATCAGCCGTGCCCCCTTGAGCGCCGCGATCGTCGGCATCAGCGCGTGCCAGGCGTCTTCGCAGATGAGGATTGCTGCGCGGCCGAAGGGCGTTTCGAAGGTGCCGAGGCGCCGGCCGCGCGAGAGAAAGCGCTCCTCGTCGAAGACGCCGTAGGTCGGGAGGAACATCTTGCGGTGGACGTGCCGGACGTGCGGCCCGTCGCCCCCCAGCGTCGCGTACAGCGCGGCGTTGTAGTACGTCCCGCCGTCATTTTCGTAAAAACCGCAGATCACGTCGACGGTCGCGGCCGGGGCAGCAGCGCGCCACGCCGCGTCGAGCTTCGCTGCGAACGCCGCCCTCGTGAGCGCCAGCTCGTACACCGCACCCTCGAGGAAGTAGCCGGTCATGGCCGCTTCCGGGAGCACGATCAGATCCGGTGCGCCGCTGCCGGCGAGCTGTGCGAACACCGCGCCTAGGCGCGCGACGTTGCCGTCGATATCCCCCTTGCGCGGCTTGAACTGGACGATCGCTACCTTGTAGAGGTTCACGGCACTGCGACGAGCGCTCGTCGGGCCGCGATCTGCGCGACGATGTCCTCGGCCGGGTACGTGAGGATCTCGGCCATTGTCGGGTGCAGATGCGGAATCTTCACGAAGTCGAAAACCGTCGCGCCGTAGTACATCGCGACGATCATTTCGTGGATGAGATCCGACGCGTCCGGACCGAGGATCGCCGCGCCGAGGATCCGGCCATCAAGCGGCGCGGCCATCATCTTTACGAAGCCCTTGGTCTTTCCAATGGAAATTGCCTTGCCGTGGTCGTCGAACGGCATGCTCGCGGTGAGGTACGGGATCCCCGCCTTGCGCAGCTCCTTCTCGCTCTCGCCGACCGTCGCGACCTGCGGGTCGGTGAAGATCGTGTGCGTCTTCGAGATGCGATAGTCGGCGCGTTCGCTCGTCTGGTGGATCGCGTTGCGAGCCGCGATCTCACCCTGCTGGATCGCGATGTGGACGAGCAGGAACCGCCCCGTCACGTCGCCGACCGCAAAGATGTGCGGCTGCGAGGTCCGTAGCGTTTCGTCAGTCTCGATCCCGCCGATCGCGTGGTAGCGCACGCCGGCCGCCTCGAGATCGAGCCCGGCGACGTTCGGCACGCGACCCAGCGCGTAGAGAATCTCGTGGGCAACGACCGACTTCTCGACGCCGTCCTGCACGAAGTGCACGACCCGCTTGCCGTCGCGTGCCAAGCTGACGCGCCCGACCTGCGCGCGCGTTTCGATCGCGATCCCTTCCTCGCGCAAATATCGCGTCAGGCCTTCGCCGACGTCGGCGTCCTCGGCCGAGAGCAATTGCGGGCTACGGATCAGGATCGTCGTCGGGACGCCGATCCGCGCGTAGAACTGCCCCAGCTCGCAACCGACGTAGCCGCCGCCCAAGACGATCAGCGAACGGGGCGGCACCTCGCGGTCGAGGGCCTCGTCGCTGTCGATGTAGCCGGCCTCCTCGAGGCCCGGAAACACGGGCGGCGCGACCGTGCTGCCGGTCGCGATGACGAACGCCTTGGCGATGAGTACGTCGTCGCCGACGTGCAGCACGTGCGGCGACGCGAACGTCGCCTCACCGCTGAAGACCGGAAACGTTTCGATGCCCTCGATACGGTAGTCGGCAAAGCCTTTGATGATCTCGCGCTTGCGTTTCATCACGGCCTTGAAATCGACGTTCGGCTCGCCGGCGTTGACCCCGAGCGCACGTGCCTCGCGCACGTCGTGCGCCGCATCACCGGTCGCGATCAGGGTCTTCGAGGGCATGCAGCCGGCCAGGATGCACAGCCCGCCGAGCGGGCCGCGGTCGACCAAGGCGACGTTCGCGCCCAGGTCGCGCGCCGTCCGGGCGGCGGCGTATCCGCCGGATCCGGCGCCCACGACGATCAGATCGAATGCATGCTGGTTTGTTCTAGTCATTGTAAAGCGCTCGGGCATCCGCCCTCGCATCGGTGCGGGTCATCCGGCCCGCACCTCAACTCCGGCGGTTGGGCCGGGCCCCCAACCGATGGACACTCTCGATGAACCGAACGGTTCCGGTGACGCCGTGGATCAAGATCGAGTGCGTCTTCGCTTGGTTGCCCATGAACCGGACGCCGCGGACGAGGTCGCCGTCGGTAATCCCGGTGGCGACGAACACGACGTCTTCACCGATCGCGAGGTCGTCGATCGTGAGGACGCGGTCGAGATCGCCGAAGCCCATGGCCTTCGCCCGTTCCGCTTCCTCCGGGTTGCGCGGCTTGAGTCGACCCATGAAGCCGCCACCCAAGCACTTCAGCGCCGCGGCGGCCAGCACGCCCTCCGGAGCACCGCCGATGCCGAGCGCGACGTGGATCCCGGTCCCCTCGATCGCGGTGGCAATCGCCGCGTCGACGTCGCCGTCCGAGATCAGCTTGATCCGCGCGCCGGCGCTGCGGACGGCGGCGATGAGGTCGGCATGGCGCGGCCGATCCAAGATGACGACGGTCACGTCGTTGATCGGGCGTTCGAGCGCGTTCGCGACCGCCTCGAGGTTCTCGGCGACGGGCGCGTCGATGTGCACGTACGGCGCCGCCTTCGGACCGACGGCGAGCTTTTGCATGTAGGAGTCGGGAGCGTGCAGCAAGCCGCCGCGCTCGGCGATCGCCATGACCGCGATCGAGTTGGGGAGCCCGTTCGCCACCAGGTTCGTCCCCTCGACCGGGTCGACCGCGATGTCGACTTCGGGGCCGCCGCGGCCGAGTTCCTCGCCGATGAACAGCATCGGCGCCTCGTCGCGTTCGCCCTCGCCGATCACGATGCGGCCGGAGATTTCCATGTCGTTGAGCGCGTCGCGCATCGCCTCGACCGCCGCACCGTCGGCGATGTTGCGCTCGCCGCGTCCCATCCAGCGGGACGCCGCCAGCGCCGCCGATTCGGTGACCTTAACGAAGTCGAGCGTATCGACCGGCGACTTCCCGAGCGGTCGCGGAACTACGGTTGCCACTGCTACCCTCCTCTCGTTTGGCCAACGCTCTTACCCAACGGGGCAGCGTGTTCATGCAGGCCGCCCGAGTCGGTCGGGCCAAGCAGAACCGCCCGTGAATCTCGCTTTGGTCCCGACGGCCGTTCGTGCACGCCCGGCGGCGCTCATCACCGCCGCCGGGATCTCCGGGTTCACCACCGTGGCCGCGGCCGGCGTCAGCGCCGGCTTCTTCGCTTGGTACACGTACTTGACGCGCGGACCGCACGGCGCTTTCGCGCTCGAGGTGACGTTCCTCGCCGCGATCGTCCTGGGCCCCATCGCCGCCCTGTGGATGTGGGATGCGTACGCCGGATCCTTCGCACGGCGCAACGACATCTCGTACGCGAGCGCGCTGCGCTGGGATGTGCCGTCCTGGGCGATGCTTGGGCTGCTATGGCTCGCGTTCACCGGGGTCAGCGGCTTCAGCTCCACCGGCCGGTCGACGGCGCTCGCCGTCGTGGCGTTCTGCCTCGCCAAGCTGCTCGTCGAGGCCCGCTTCGACGAGCAAATCCGCGACGTGCTCTTCACGTTTGCGCTCACCCGCATCCCCATCGTCATCATCGCCGAGCTCGCCGCGGTCATCATCGGAGCGCGGGCCGGCGTGCACTTCACCGCCTCGCACATCCCGCTGCTCGCGGTCTGGGGCCGTTGGGACGCCGAGCACTATATCGGGATCGCGATCAACGGATACTCCGGGACCGAGCCGGCGTTCTTCCCGCTCTATCCCCTGCTGATCCGCATCGTCGGCGCGACGATCGGAAACAGCCTCATCGCGGGGCTTGCGATCTCCAACGTCGCCAGCTTCTTCGCGCTGCTCTACCTCTACAAGCTGGTCGAGCACGAGTACAACCGCCAGGTCGCACACCGGGCGATCTTCTACGTCTCGATCTTCCCCACCGCGATCTTCTTTTCGGCCGTCTACACCGAGTCGTTGTTCCTGTGCCTGACCGTGGCGTCGTTCTACTACATCCGCGAGCGCCGCTGGCTGACCGCCGGGCTGTTCGGCTTCTTCGCGGCCCTGACGCGCGTCGAGGGCGTGCTCCTCGCCGTGCCGCTCCTCATCGAGGCCGCAATCGCGCTGCGCGCGCAGCGTCTCGACTGGTGGAAGTGGCCGGGCGACACGATCGTCAAGCCGCTCATCGGCATGGGCCTGGTCCCGCTGGGCCTTTTCACATACATGGCTTACCTGTGGGTGCTGCGCGGCGATCCGCTCTACTTCTCGCACGTTCAGGAGCATTGGGGCCGCCACTTCGCCCCGCCGTGGGTCAGCATCGAGCACTCGTTCGGGATCATGTTCTCGAACGTGCCGCCGCAGACGATCGCGAACCAGGCGCTCGAGCTCACCTTCACGTTCTTGATGCTGGGCGTGCTGGTCGCGGGCTTCCGCCGCCTGCGTGCATCCTACATCGCGTACATGGCGCTCTCGGTCCTGGTCCCGATGTCGACCAGCAGCCTGATGAGCATGCCGCGGTTCGCGCTCGTCCTCTTCCCGATCTTCATCTTGTTCGGGCTGTGGGGCGTCAAGCCCAACGTCAACAACGCCATCCTCGCGTTCTCGATGCCGCTGCTGGGCCTCTTTACCGTCCTCTTCGCGGATTGGTACTGGGTCGCGTAGTGACCCGGTCGGGGACGTGAGCGACGCGGGCTTGGGCGGCTTCGCGCAACGGCGCGGCGTGCGCCAGTTCGTGAAGTTCGGGATCGTCGGTGCGTCCGGCTTCATCGTGAACCTGGTGATATTCACGCTGCTTCAGCGGGTCGTCCCCAACCACGCCGCGACGATCCCCTACCTCGTGATCTACACGATTGCGTTTCTCTCCGGCGGCGTCTCGAACTACTTCCTCAACCGCGCCTGGACGTTCCGCTCCACCGGGCACGTCGCGGTGGAAGGCGTCTCGTTCATGAGCGTTTCGGTGCTCGCGCTCATCGTCGCCCTGATCGTCTCGCAAGCCGTCGCGCCGTGGCTCGGACACGGCCACAAGACGTGGTTCGTCGCGACCGTCGCCGGGATGTTCGTGAATTTCTTCGTGAACAAGTACTGGACGTTCCGCTCGGTGCTATGAATCACGTGCCGGCCGAGCGCCGCTGGTGGTTGGCCGCGGTCGCTTTTTTCTGCCTCGTCGGGCTCGCGCTGCGTCTGCGCGGGATACACGCTCCGCTTCTCGACCACCCCGGGTGGCGGCAGGGTGACACGGCGGCGATCGCGCGCAACTTCGCAACGCTGAACTACAACATCTTCTTCCCCCAAACCGAGTACAACGGGCCGGCGCCGAACTACGTCGAGCTCGAGCTGCAGATCGTGCCGTTCCTCGCCGCGACCCTCTACAAACTCTTCGGAATCCACGAGGTCTTCGGCCGGCTGATCGCGATCGGCTTCGGCGTCGCCACGATCGCACTCGTCGGCACGTTCGCACGCTGGCTCTTCGCAAGCACCGCGGCCGGGATCGCCGCGCTCGCGGTCTACGCGATCCTGCCCGGCAGCGTTTACTATGCGCGCACGTTCCAGCCCGACGTCGCGATGGTCTTCTTCCTCAGCGCGGCGCTCTACGCGTTCGCCCGCTGGATCGTCGACGACGACGGCCGCTCGCGCGGCTGGGCGGCCGCAGTGTGGGCGCTGCTCGCCATCGCCTTCCTCGCCAAGCAGGTCGCGCTGCTGGCGCTGCTGCCCGCCGTCGTCCTCGTGCTCGCGCGCTTCGGCGTGCGCGGACTCGGTGCCCGGCCGCTGGTTCCACTCGTCCTCGCATTGTCCGTGATCCCGCTCGCGCTCTACGAGCCGTACGTCGCCGCGCACGCCGAGTGGCACTGGGCCAGCGGGATCATGCAGCTCCACATCCTGCCGCAGCTCCGCGCGGGGCTCACGTCGGGGCACGGATTCGTGCTGAAGGCGCTCGACTTCGCCCGCGCCGTCCGCATGCTGGGGACGACGATGCTGGGCCCGGTGGGGCTCGCGCTACTCGTCGTCGGGTTCGTCGTTCCGCTGCGCTCGCGGGCCGACGCGCTGCTCTACGGGTGGCTCGCCGCGGGCGTGCTCTACGCATACGTCGTCGTCACCGCCGAGCGCGTCGACTACTACCTCGCCCCGCTGCTCCCGCTCGCGGCGCTGATCGGGGGCGGCCTGATCGCACGCGCCTGGGAGCGCGTCGGCACAGAGCCTGTCCCGAGCGGGGTCGAGGGGGGCAACGCGCGCCTCATCGCCGTCGCGGTGCTCGCGCTGGCGTGGCTCGGGACCGCGTACCTCGACCGGCGGATGGTGCGGCCGTACTACGCGTGGAGCCGCGCCGTCTACCGCGACGCGACCGCGCTGAACCGCACCCTCGACCCCGACGCGCTGATCGTGATGGGTCATTATGATCCGTCGGTGATGTACTACATCGGCCGTAAGGGCTGGATGGAGGATCCGCTCCTGTGGACGCCGTTGGACGAGCAGAGTGCGATCCGTAAGGGCGCGCGCTACTTCGTCTCGATCGAAGATCGGCGGCTACGCCACAACCTCGAGCTGTGCGCCTGGATGCAGCGCTTTCCGCTCCTCGACCCGGCCGCGCGCTGGCCCGTGTACCGCACCGATCCGGCGCTCGTCGCGCCGTCAGCCGAGCGTGACTGGCAAGCCTTCCGCCGCGCCGAACGCGCGGGCGCGGGCCGCACCTGGCTCGACGCCCAC
>JGI12269J14319_10004757_pt1 | contig 12269 bp, 16 predicted proteins | sample PeaSoiSIISIP2007_FD_14319 | JGI IMG/M metagenome (IMG submission 14319) | reverse complement strand
TTCCCAGTTGTTGGTGGGACCAGCTTCATCTTGTGTCAGCGAACAAATGAACGTGCGGTCTTCGACGCGAGCCACGTCCGCAGGACTGGACCGGACCAGGATGCTGTTGGGCCGCTTGCTGTCCTCCAGCCAGATGGCCGTGCCCGTCAGCACCATCAGTCGCAGCATGGCCTGATATTCCTCGTCCGAGCCATCGCACCACTGCACCCGATCCGGCTTGCAGAGCTGGGCGACTTCTTCCACCCAGGCAGCCAGGCGCTGATGCTGCGTTCCTGTTCTCTTTTCGGATAAGGTTGTCAGATCGGATATGGCGCCGGACATAGGAACACTCTCCTCATGATGACAAACTGCACGAACCTTTGCCGGTCTATCTAAGATCTTGGCGGACGGAGCTAGCGGGCAGCAGCAACCGGGGGTTCAACCTGCGCCACGACGGCTTCCAGGTGCTGCAAAGTCTCGGCGACGGTAAGCGAATACATTTCACGGCCTAAGCCTTCGCCCGATTCCAGCGCCGTTTTCAGAAAATGGCCGGCGATCGCCTTGGCCAGGGAGTCGGTGATCAGCTTCCCGGTGCGCCGCTTGTACTCGACCCACGCCGGGTGCGGCAGGGCGACCCAGACCGGGCGTCCGTCGACCAGGAACTTAATGTCCACGGCATCGGCGTGGCGGGTGGCGATGGCCACGATCAAGGCTTGGTAGATGCAGTGGGCTGGTTTCTTGGTCCACCGGTCGGTGGCGGTGAAGTCGGTAAACATCAGAGCCTCGAAAACAATCCATAACTATAGCGCCGGGCGGGGGTGGGGAGCAAACGGTGGGGCGCGAGGGGTGCGATTGTGAGGCGGCCACGGACAGGAATAAGATCGGTGAAGTTTCCGGGTGCAACCGTGGGGTTCTTAGGAGGTTTTTTCATGACCACCTCGGCTGAAGGCAAACGTGATCCTGTTCGGGACGACCTTCGCGATGACAATCGCCGCCATACCGATCGGGTCCCGATTGATTTGATTCAAGCCACACTGCCCGAACACATCGAACAAGTTCGCTGCCTGTTCCTCGAATATGGCATGTCTCTGGGCTTCAGCCTGTGCTTTCAGAGTTTCGAGGAAGAGTTGAAAACCCTTCCCGGCGCCTACGAGCCGCCAAGCGGAAGATTGCTGCTTGCCCGGTACGTCTCTGATCCTGGCCTGGACCACGCCGCCGGATGCATTGCGTTGCGCAAACTTGAAGACGGTATCTGCGAGATGAAGAGGCTTTACGTGCGGCCCGAAGATCGCGGACGGGGACTGGGCAGGATGCTGGTGGAACGCCTGATCGCCGAGGCGCGTGCCGCCGGCTACGACCGCATGCGTCTGGATACGGTTGAATCGGCAATGAAGGATGCGGTCGCACTCTATCGGCGGATTGGATTCCGGGAGATCGCGCCGTACTCTTCCATTCCCATCGAAAGCGCGCTGTGGATGGAATTATGGCTGTAGGATGTGGCCGAGAACGACGATATCCACGCGGCGGTTCATGCCTCGGCCTTCCGCCGTGCGATTGGACGCAACCGGATGATACTCGGCGAATCCCCCAGCGCTCAGGCGATCGGGACTGAAGCCGTCCCGGACGATAAGGAGCCGCACAATTTCAGTTGCTCGGGCGGTGGAGAGCTCCCAGTTTGAGGGGAACTGGGCGCTGTGAATGGGGACGTTATCGGTATGGCCCTCGATGCGCAAGCGATAGTCGCGCTGGCGAAGCATGCCGGCGATGCGATCGAAGGCGGCTTCGGAAGTCGACTTCATCTGGGCCGCGCCGCTGTCGAAGTTTCCCGCGACCATGTTGCAGACTTCTCCCAGTGCGTCCGCCACCTGCTGTTCGGAGTCGGCCGTGTCCCCCAGCATGGACTGGGCAACTTGGCGGGCGGTCTTCGCGTCGCTGCGGATGGTCAGAACTCCGCACAGCGCTCCGGCCAAACCGACCATGGCGGTAAATTCCGCGTTTACCACATGCTCGGATGACGCCGGCTTTACTCGACTGCCCAGCATGATTTCAAAAACCTCCTCGGCCGCAAGTTCGAGAATAGGCAGCCAGTTCTCCTCGCGGGCGCGAGTGGCAAAGGAGATATCCGTGGTCACGGTTTTTTCCCCAGCAAGGATAGGACGTGCTCTTTCACCTGATCGGGGGTGAAGGGCTTGCGAATATATCCGCGAGCGCCGGCCGAAAGCGCTGCCACCACGTGCGATTCGCTACCCTCGGTAGTGATCATCACAATTGGAACCCCTTTGGCACTTCCCACCGTCGCGACCTGGCGGACGAATTCCAATCCGTCCATCACGGGCATATTGATGTCGCAGAGAATGAGGTCGACGACGTTGCTCTGCAAAGCGGCCAGCGCCTCCGCCCCATTCGAGGCTTCCACGACCTTGTCCAGTTCGATGCCCGCCTGACGCAGCGAGCGCTCGACGATTTTGCGCATCACCGAGGAGTCGTCCACAATGAGCGCTCGGACTTTATTCATGGTTTCCACCACTCTGCGGCTTGTCGCGGTCACGCCACCAGGCAGGAGTGCCGCCATTTCCGGCTGACGTGATGTACATCGGCAGTTCGATGCCACGCTTTAGGGAACGCGACTGCGACTTCCGTAACCAGCGAGCGCGCGAAGCAGGAGCGGAACCTTGGGCAGAACGTTGCCAACCCCGGTTCCATTACCTACCTTTATTTATTCTGCTGGAATCCGTTATGCTTAAAAGAGATCTATGACCCTGCTCGATGCCCAGCCCTACGACCCCGCAAAAGCACGGCGCCGGAAGATTCGGATCCTGGCCTCCGTCGCCGTCGTAATCGTTCTGGCCGTGCTTGCCTGGATGTACCGTAACTGGCCCGAAGAACACACCGTGGACAAGTTTTTCGCTGCCCTCGAGTATCAGAATTACGAGGCCGCTTACGGCATTTACTTCAACGATCCCACCTGGGTTCAGCATCGGCAGAAGTATTCTCAATACACCTATGCGGATTTCTATCGCGACTGGGGGCCGGGAGGCGAGTGGGGCTTGATCAAGTCGTACAGGATTTACGGATCGGCGAACACAAAAGGTTTTGGCCGCGGTGGAGTCGTGGTCGAGGTCATCGTCAACGAGCGTTCGGAGCACGCCCGCATGTTCGTGCAGAAGTCGGATAAGACGCTGACGGTGTATCCGTTCTAGCGCGGCTGCGGCCGAGCTTCGCTCGGTTTGGACGGGCGAGACGCCCGTCCCCACACGAGCTAGCCCGAAATTTGTGCCAACGTTTTGTGCAGTGACGCTTCATCGCCTACCGTCGCGCAGGTCTGCGAGCGATCGATCTGCCGCATCAGTCCCCAGAGAACTTTTCCCGGGCCGACCTCTACAAACAGGTTGGTACCCTGATTGATCAGCAGCCGCACCGACGGCTCCCACCTCACCGCGCCCGTCACCTGGCGAATCAGAGCTTCGCGTGAAGCTTCCGCGGACGTGATGACCGCAGCATCGATATTGCAGACTACTGGACAAGACGGATTCTGAAAACGCAGCGCGCGCAAATCTTCTGCCAGACGATCTTGCGCCGGTTGCATCAGCGCACAATGGAAAGGAGCGCTGACCGGCAAGCTCACGGCCTTCTTCGCTCCCCGTTCAGTGGCCAGTTGGATGGCACGGCTGACGGCACCGGCGTGGCCCGAGATCACGATCTGCTCAGGCGAATTGATATTGGCCGCCTGGCAAACTTCTCTTTGTTCCTGCGCCGCGTCGTTCGCAGCTTCGTTCGCAATTTCGCTGACCTGGTCGAGCGTCATCCCAAGAATGGCCGCCATGGCGCCCACGCCCACGGGCACTGCTTCCTGCATATACTTGCCGCGATTGCGCACCGTCCGCACGGCATCGGCAAAGGTGAGCGTGCCGGCGGCCACGTGCGCCGAATACTCGCCCAGGCTGTGTCCCGCAACAAAATCCGGCTTCAGATCTTTTTCCTGCAGCGCTTTTTCCTTTAGAACCCGCCACGCCGCCACCGACGCCGTCAGAATGGCCGGCTGCGTGATCTCGGTCAGCTTCAATTTTTCTTCCGGACCTTCAAAGCAAAGTTCGGACAGCTTGTAGCCAAGCGCCTCGTCGGCTTCCTCAAAGGTTCGACGCGCCACCGGATAGATGGCGGCCAGTTCTTTGCCCATGCCAACCGCTTGCGAACCCTGGCCGGGAAAGAGAAAAGCAATTCGATTAGGAGTGTTTGTCATATTAATTAAGAATGAGGTCAGAGGGCAGAGGTCAGATTGAGGTTAAAACCCATCGTGCCAACGATATCGGCGATCGCGGAGTTTACCTCTGCAATCTGACCTCTTACCTCTGACCCTTTTTAAGTTGCAACCGTCGCGGAAAGCTGAGCCAGTTCCCGCTCGATGGCTTCATTCACTTTGCCCTCGGCGAATTCCGCTGCCACCCGCACCGCGTTCTTGATGGCATTGGTATTCGACGATCCGTGGGTGATGATGCACACGCCTTTTATTCCCAGCAGCGGAGCACCGCCATACTCGGTGTAATCCAGCCGCTTCTTGAAATCGGAAAACGCGTTGCGCGAAAGCAGAGCGCCTACCTGCCGCGTGATCGTCGCCTTCAAGGTTTCTTTCAGCACGGTACGCACCATCCGCGACAGGCCTTCCGAAGTTTTCAAAGCAACATTGCCGACAAACCCGTCGGCCACGATCACGTCCACCTGGCCGTTGTATAGATCGCGGCCTTCGACATTGCCAATGAAATTGATGGGAAGCCGCTTGAGCAGTTGAAACGCCTCGCGCGTCAGGTCGTTGCCTTTGCCTTCTTCTTCTCCGATCGAAAGCAGCCCGACCCGCGGATGCTCCATGCCGAAAATCGAGCGGCAATAAATATCCCCCATCACCGCAAACTGCTCCAGATTATTGGCCGTGCAGTCCACGTTCGCGCCGACGTCGAGGAGGACCGCCGCCGTGTTATTAACCGTAGGAAACGCCGCCGCCAGCGCCGGACGGTCCACGCCGGGCAGCGCCCCCAGCACCACTTTGGCCGTGGCCATGGCAGCGCCGGTGTTGCCCGCCGTCACAAAGCCCGCGGCGCGTCCTTCGCGCACCAGTCGCAGTCCCACGCGGATCGACGAATCGCGCTTGGCTCGAATCGCCTCCACTTTGTCGTCCATGGTAATGACTTCGCTGGCGTGAACCACGTCGACCGGCAACCGCCGCGCGCCGGGATAGCGCGCCAGTTCGGCCCGCAACTGCGGTTCGGGGCCAACCAGAAGCACGCGGATACCGTGGTGGCGCGCCGCCTGCAATGCGCCTTCAATCTCCGGCTTCGGCGCCTTGTCGGACCCCATCGCGTCCAGTGCGATTATGCTAGGCATGAAAGATGAGGGAAGAGGAAACTACGACTTCTCCGCGACCTCTATTACTTCGCGGCCCTTGTAGGTTCCGCACTTCGGGCAGGCGCGGTGCGGCATCTTCTGCTCATGGCAGTTCGGACACTCCGACAACGAGTGCTTGGAGAGCGAGTCATGCGCGCGCCGGCTGGCGGTGCGCGCCTGGGAATGTCTGCGTTTTGGATTCGGCATGATGTTCCTTCTTAGTTCTCAGTTGTCAGTTATCAGTTATCAGTGAGACCCGCTTTTACTGAAAACTGACAACTGAAAACTGACAACTCTTTACTGATTCAGTTTATCTCTGATCTCTTTCAGCGCCGACCAGCGCGGGTCCTCAAACTCCTCCGCACAGGAGCACTGAATTTCGTTCAAATTCTTTCCGCAGTGCGGACACAAACCCTTACAATCTTCGCGGCAAATTGTTTTCAACGGCAGCGCCAGCAGCACTTGCTCACGCAGCATGTCTTCCAGCAACAACCCTTCGCCCTGGTAATAACCGATTTCGGCCTCGGCATCGGTGACCGAAAGTTCTTCGTGGCCGGCATCGGTTCCGAGCGGCCGGTAGAGAAGATCGAAACTGCGCTCCACCTGGTGCAGGACCGGATCCAGGCAGCGCGCGCAGGCCACTTCCAGGCTCGTCTCCAGCTTGCCCTTCACCCGGATATCCTGTACTACCTTGTGCTTGCCGTGATGCTCCTCAACCAGATCGGCCTGGCCGTGGCTGCGCAGAGGCGACTGCTGCCGGACCTCGTCACCCAGATCGATCACACCCGGACTGAACTCCTCCCGGAAATCTACCGGGTGGATTTCCAGATCCTCAAGTTCGATGAGCATTCGGAACCTCCGCCGCCCCCACTCCAATTACCGCAAAGGCCCGCGGAAGTGCGCACAGAGACGAAAGTCTCTCAGGGAGCAATGTCCAAGGATAAAGGGCTGAAATAGCGGTGTCAAGCAAGCGGCCCGCAATCCCTACCTAGGGATATGCTAGACTATCCCTATGCCAACCCTATACGTGGAAAACGTGCCCAAAGACCTCTACGAAGCGCTGCGCGCCCGCGCCCGCAAGAATCGCAGTTCGATTGCCGCCGAGGTCATCGCCTTGCTGGAGCAGTTCGTCCCAACCGCCGAAGAATTGCGACGCCGGAAGCGCGCCTTTGAAGAACTGATGCAGTTGCAGGCGTCGACTCCTCCCGGCCCAGGACCTTTTCCCAGTACCGAGGAGATGATCCGCGAGGATCGTGAGCGGTGACGAGTTGCATCGTGGACGCCAGTGTCGCTGCCAAATGGCTTCTGCCCGCAGCTGGCGAAGGTCTCCTGGACCAGGCCGATCACTTAATTGCATTGCACGTGAGGCGAGACTTGCAACTGCTGGCACCGGATTTAATCGAAGCTGAAATCGGCAATGTCCTCTGCAAAGCCGTTCGCCGCAACCGGATCAGCCAGCCCGAAGCCGAGAACTCCTTGCGACGGTACGCTGCTCTTGGAATCCAGGTCCTTCCTACGTCTGATTTGACGGGCCAAGCGCTGCAGATCGCGCTGGCTTGCGACCGCAGTTTTTACGACAGCCTTTATGTCGCGCTAGCGTTCGCGACCAAAACCGAACTCATTACCGCCGACGAGCGCCTGGTCAACGCGCTAGGAAGCCGCTTTCCCGTGCGCTGGCTGGGAGCTTTCTAGAGTCTGCTTCGTAAATGCCTTTCAGGTGGGAAGGCGCGGACCCTCAGGAATCTGGGTCATAGCCCGCACCGACCAGTTGTGCAAAGTCCGAAGTACATTCCCGATTCGGGAAAACGGGCAGTCGCCGCGTGCCCGCTGGAACATCCTGGTAGCACACTCCCGAGAGAAGTCACATCCTTCCCACCGCGGTACCCTAAATGCAGAGGATCACTATGCCAGCTACCAACGGTCAAGCAGTTCGGCGCAGTTCGAGGGTACCGGTCACGGTTCCCGTCCGCGTCACCAGCATGGAGCCGAATGCCAAGTTCTCCGAGATCTGCGAGACGCTGGTGGTCAGTGCGCACGGTTGCGCGCTTCGCTTCCCCTTGAAGTTGAACGAGGGAAGCACGCTGCTCCTGCACAGCCGGGGAGGCCGACAGGCCACGGCCTGCGTCGTTTTCTGCCAGCCGATGGGGTCCGACGGACAAGGCTTCCGGCTGGGGGCGCGGCTCGACCGGCCGGAAAACTTCTGGGGACTGGAGTCCTATCCCGACGATTGGCGGGTACTGGAGATGCCCACGCCCGCTGCTCAACAACCTCCGCAAAAACCGTCAGCCAGCCTTGTTGTTACACACAAACCGCAAGCTCCTTCCCGGGCCTCGCGAGCCGTTCTCGAGAAGATTGAGGAGCAACTCTCCGAGGACCGTTTGCGCGGCATTCTTGCCAAACTGGTTCAGCCCCTGCAGGCGGAGGTCACCGAACTTCATGAAAAGCTGGCCGGGAATGCCAGGCGCAACCGCTTTGAAGTATCTCTCAGGTATATTCCGCCTGAGTTGGAGGAGAGGCTGTGGGACCGCCTGCGGCAAGACGTTGGAACACGCGTTATGCAGCAGGCGCGGGAACGGTCCGCCGAAGTGCTGGGATCGGCGCAAGCATCCATCGAGCAAAAGGTCGGTGCAGCCCTGACCGAGTTTCGGCACCGTCTTTCCGGTGAACTGCACGCCGTCGAGCAACGGGCACAGGTGTTGGCAAAGGAACTCACCGGTTCGACGCAACAGCATGTCCGCGCTGGCATCGAAAAACTGCAGCGGCAGGCTTTGGAGACGGGAGCACATCTCAACATTCAAGGCGAAAAGCTGTTGTCTTCTTTGCAGGGACAACTCACGGATTCCCATGCCGTTCACCGCCGGGAGATCGAACAGATCCAGGCTGATACCGCCGCGAAAGCGTCTCACCTTCAGTCGGATGTGTCCGACCTCGGCCGGAGAATTGCAGCCCTGAACGAGTCCGTGCGCCGTTTGGAGTCCGATCTTGACGCGCATCTGGAGCGCGTCGCAGGCGAAATCGTCTCCGCGGCGCAAACTCAACTCCAGAGCGCTGTCGCGCAGGCCCTCAAAGACATGCAAGCACGTGGCTCGAATGAAGCCGAAAGCCGGGTCAACGAGATATGCGGCCACCTGAGAACCATCCAGAACCGGATTGAAGGCTCGTTTTCTGGGTCTCTAAAAGCCCAAGGCGAGGAAGCAGTGCAGTCGATCGCGCAAAAATTCGAAGAACTGGCGCAGCAATCCGTGGAAAAGTGGCGGCTTGGACTGGCCAAGGATTTGAATGCGGTGGCGAAGACTCTGGGCGAGCAACTTCGTCAGGAACTTGAAACCGAGGGCGGCCAGAGTTAGTTCGCAACGGCCGGCATTATGCGGGGTTCACGATGCACCATAATGGTGTATACTGGTGCCATGGCAATCACGAAACAAGTCCGGCGAAGCGTCACACTCCCCGCTCAGATCGCCCGGCAAATCGACCGCCTTGCCAAGCGCCGCCGCCTCAGCGACAACCGGGTACTGGTGGAACTCATCGAACAGGGCATTGAGTCAGCCAAACAAAAGGAACAAGCCTTCTTCGAGATTGCGGAGCGCTTCCGCTCCTCGAAAGACCCGAACGACGTCAAGAAACTCGGTGACGAGTTGGGGCGCTTTGTCTTCGGTGAATAATGCCGCAAATCGAGGTCTGGTCGCGCCTGCCGCCTGCGATTCGAGATCACCTCATCGACCGGATGCGCGATCGCAAAATCAACGTCGAAGACCTCAACCGGCTCCGGCTCTGGATCGACTCGAAGCCAGTTGTCCCTGAGGAACGATGGTACAAGGATTTCGGCTCTTTCAAACTCTGCGGCGAAGGAAGGTACCCGAAAACCTTTCTTCTGGCAGGCCAGCCCGCCACCGGACAGAGGCTCTGAGTTCGCACTACTTTCGAAGCCCTCTCAACCACGAGCAGGCATTCCCTTTGCCATTGGTACACTAAACGCGGGAGCTTTCATGATTCCCTGCCAGCGCCATCTTTTCGATATCCCCGACGACGTTGCTTACCTGAACTGCGCCTACATGTCACCGCTGATGAAGCCGGCGCTGGAGGCTGGAAGCGCAGGCCTTGCCCGCAAAGCGCATCCATGGGAGCTCACGGCCGAGAAGTTCTTTACCGGCTCAGACGAGTTTCGCGCCACCGCAGCGCGGATCATAGACTGCCCGGCTGACTGCATTGCCATCGTCCCCTCGGCCAGCTACGGCCTCGCAACCGCGGCGCGAAACCTGCGGGTCAAGAAAGGCCAAAGCGTTCTTGTACTTGAGGAGCAGTTCCCCTCCAACTACTATCCGTGGCAGCGGCGGGTGGAAGAAGACGGCGCTGCGCTGAAAGTCGTTGCCTGGCCGAGTGATAAAGATAATGACTGGACTGCGGCTGTTCTCGATTCTCTGACCGCCGATGTGGCCGTCGCCGCGCTCCCACACGTGCACTGGACGAGCGGAGGAAGACTCGACCTCGTCCGCATCGGCGCAGCATGCCGCAAGCTGGGGGCGGCGCTGGTTCTCGACCTCACCCAATCGCTGGGCGCGCTGCCCTTCAGCGTCGGCGATTTGCAGAATGGCGTGCAGCCGGATTTCGCCGTTGCCGCCAGCTACAAGTGGCTGCTTGGGCCTTATTCCATCGGGCTTCTCTATGTCGCTCCCAAACGGCAGGAGGGGATGCCGCTGGAAGAAAATTGGATTCAACGCTCGAACGCCCGCGATTTCTCGAGTCTTATCCTCTACACCGAAGACTACGACGCGGGTGCGCGGCGTTTCGACATGGGCGAACGATCCAACTTTGCGCTGCTGCCGGCTGCAGTACGCGCCATGAAGCAGTTGCTGGAGTGGAAGGTCGAGCAAATCTCCGAGACCGCCGGCGCGCTCAACCGCCAAATCGCCGCCGCTGCCGCGGAACTCGGATTTTCGTCTCCACCGGAAGATCTGCGCGCCCCTCATTACCTCTGCCTGCGAAGAAAAGCCGGCATCCCGCGAGAATTCCCCGAAATGCTCGCGCGCGAAAAGGTCTTCGTCAGCGTGCGTGGCACTTCCATCCGCGTGACGCCGCACGTGTATAACTCGGCCACCGACGGCGAGCGGCTGATCGCCTGCCTGAAGCAGACGGCTAACGTTTCCCGCTGACCGTAAGCCGGTGAAACCGGGCGTGCAGTGCGCCAAGTGACCAAAGGCCTAGAACCGGGAAACGATACTTTCGGCAGCTATCCGGCGGCTCCAAGCCTCGCTACAGTAGTCCATCCGTCCCGATTAGTTAGAGGAGGACTATCCTGCAATGAACCTGATGCAGTGGTTCAGTCAACACGCCATTTCGTTCACCTTGATTCTGGCCTACATTCCATTGGTTGCGACGATCGTGACCACCGTCGTCAGTCTTATCCTGGTGCGCGCTACCTTGCGTTACTCGGAAGCTAGCGACCGGGGCTTGGCGCTCGCGCGCGAGCAGTTCGAGCGCGAATGGGCGCCGGAGGTGCACATCAAAATGGCGCGGATCTCAGCCCGCGAACCAAGAATCTATGCCACCAACCTCGCGAAAGTCTCTGCCCTGATGCAGATGGTGCAGCTGCGCAAGGTGTCGATGGCCGTCCCCTCCTTGCGATACTTTCTCAATGAGCCACTGGTTGGCGGCACCACGTGGAGCGAGGATATCAGCAAGCGTTTTTTCGCCTGCACTGGCGACGACTATGAGGGCCAGATCGCCGTATCCCTGACTTTTTATGCCGCCGGCCGTATGTACCGCACTGATTGGTTCCGTTTTCAGGTTCAGGTCCGCGACGACCAGCTTCTTCAACTCACTCCCGTGAATATCGCCGTGCGCCGCGTGCGCACCATCGAGCCCCGCAACGCCACGGAAAGCCGCCGCGAGTTGGTGATGGATGTAGCTGGAGACGCCGCCAACAACAACGCCGAGATGGCGATAGCGGCAGCCGCCTCGCGTGAGGGATGAGACTGGCCAGGAATTGGACGGTGAAATGCGGCTACTTCAGGGCCGCTGCTCGGCGCTGCGCCTGCGATGCCGCTTCGCTGGCAGGATTCTCTTTTTCCACCTGGTCGTAAATCCGCTTGGCTTCGTCGGGCTTCTTCTGTGTCTCGTAGAACGCGGCGAGTTCGAGCTGCGCCGTGGCTTTACTGACGACGATCGTGGGCTTGTCGATCAACTGCTTATAAAGATCGACCGCCTGCGTGTCCTTATTTTCCGCGCGATAAACCGAAGCCAGCGCGAACTTGCCGAGTGCCGCCAGGTCGGCGTTTGAAGACGAGGCCGCCTCCTGCAGGCTGCGCTCCGCGGCCGCGTTGTCGTTAAGCTGCGCCGAGGCCAATCCCACAAAATAACGAGCCATATCGGCCGTGCGCGTATGCGGATACTTATCGGCGATCGCCTGGAACTGTTTGCGCGCCATGGTGGCACGCTCTTCGGTCGAGGCGAAGCTGTCATACCCCGGTTGCGCGGGAACGCCTGCCGGACGCACCGGCGTTTCAAGGGTGCGGACCGCCGTCGAAAGCTCGGCGCTGGCTTTTTCGTCCTGCGAGTTGATGTAGTACCAGCCGCCGAACACGATGGCGGCAATGACGACTACCGCAACCACGATGACGATTAGTTTTGTCTTGTGCTCCTCGCTCCAGTGGGCGGCGTTCTCCGCTGCCTCGATGGTGACCTTGCTGAAGCGGTCTTGTTTCAGTTGATGCCGGGTTTCTGCGCGCACAGGCTTCCTTCTTCGCTTAACGGTAGGATGGCAATTATTCAGTTTAACAGGGGGATTTCGGGAGCGTCAAAGCGGACGGTTCGGGGTTCGGGGACACCGCGACCTCGCTAGCGATTTCCTGGTTTCAGTGCCACAGCCGGACCATGAAAAACATCAGGCCGTACTCGACTACGTCTCCCAGGTTGTG
>JGI12269J14319_10004756_pt1 | contig 12271 bp, 9 predicted proteins | sample PeaSoiSIISIP2007_FD_14319 | JGI IMG/M metagenome (IMG submission 14319) | reverse complement strand
GCCCCCAAACAAAATGGATGGATCCCAAAGGCTCCGCCTTTGGTGGGGGTCCAGGGGGCAAAGCCCCGTGGCGGGTTTCAGGGCGGAGCCCTGACCTTTCATCGGTGACCGGGCGCTCCGGCAATCTCGAGCACCATGTCGGCCACGGGCTTCGGCGCCCCCTGTCGCTCGTCGGCCGCGACGCGCCACAGCGTGCGGCGAATCTTCGCGGATGCCTCGGGACGTTGGATCAGGTATCCCTGCACATGCGTGCAGCCCAAGCTGGACAGCAGCGTCAACTGCTCCTCGGTCTCCACGCCCTCGGCCACGCAGTTCAGTTCCAGCACCTGGCACACCTGCAGGATCGCCTCGATCAGCCCACGCGAGCGGTCGTCGTGCACGATCCCCTGCATGAACGACCGGTCGATCTTGACGTCGGAGAACGGGTACGAGCGCAGCGTGCTGAGGCTGGAATAGCCGGTGCCGAAATCGTCGAGCACCAGTTGCACGCCCAGGTCGCGGAGCGCGCCCATCGTGGCGAACATGTCCGCCGTTTCCTCCAGCAACTGGTTCTCGGTGACCTCCAACTTCAGGCGCGATGGCGGCAGACCGGTAGCCGCCAGCAGGTCACGCACCTCCGCGACGATCTCGGGCCGGCGTAATTGCGCCGGGGCCACATTCACCGAGACGGCGATCGGGATTGCCCAGTTCAGTGCTTCGCGGCAGGCGGTCTCCAGGACCCAGCTTCCCAGTTCGACGATGAGCCCGGTCCGCTCGGCCAGCGGGATGAAGCTCAGCGGGGGGATGATCCCCTTCGTCGGGTGGTGCCAGCGCAGCAGCGCCTCGGTGCCGACGATGCGCCGGGTGTGGATGTCCGAGATGACCTGGTAGACCAGCTCGAACTGCTCCTCCTGCAACGCGTGGCGCAGCGCGGCTTCCAGGACGAGTTCGCCTTGCCTGCGGTTGTCCAGCTTCTCGTCGAACATGCAGCACATGTTACGGCTGACCGCCTTGGCGCGGTACAAGGCGAGGTCGGCGCGGTTCAACAGCTCGTCGGCGTTGCGGCCATGGAGCGGATGGCAGGAGATGCCGATCGACACGCCGATGCGCGCGGTTCCCTGCGGCAGCGAATAGGGTTCGGAAACCGAGCAGCGCAGCCGCTCGGCGACGGCCATTGCGACCTCGGGGTCTTGCACGCCAGGCATCACCAGGGCGAACTCGTCACCGCCCAGGCGGGCGAGCGTATCGGTCTCCCGCGCCTCGGCCCACATGCGGCCCGCGACCTGGCGCAGCAGCTCGTCGCCCGCGGCATGACCCAGCGTATCATTGACCAGCTTGAAGCGATCGAGGTCGAGGAAGAGCACCGCGAACCCGATGTCTGCCCGCTCGGCGTTCGCCACCGCCTCGGCGAGCCGCTCGGTGAACGTGGCGCGATTCGGCAGGTTGGTCAGAACGTCGTGCCGGGCTGCGTGGATGACCCGTTTCTCTGCCAGCCGCAGTTGGGTGACGTCCGTGTAGGTCCGCACCATCCCGCCGCCGGGCAGCGGCGCGCTGCGGATTTCAAGCACGGTCCCGTCGGGGCGCTGGCGTTGGTAGGCATGCACCTCGGCCACGAGGTTCCCCTGCGGCAGCAACCCGCGCACGTCTGTCGCGCGGTCGGCAAAATCGCCGCGCTGCCGCTGGTAGGCCACCACGTCGTCGAAAGCGACGCCCTCGCGCATCAGCTCGGCCGGCAGATCCAGCAATTGCCGCGCGCGGTCGTTGAAGACGCCGACCGTGCAGGCGGCGGTGACCATGATGAGGCCCTGATCCATGCTCGAGAGCGTCGTTTCGAGCATGACGGATTTGTTCCGCAATGCGGTCTTTGCCGTCTGCAACCGGCGGAATTGCGCCAGCAGCACGGGCAGCAGCAGAAACAGGCCCAGCAGGATGAGGACCGTGTCGAGCGCGAGAACCACGCGGTCCGATCGGACGATCCGGTCATGCGCGGCGGCCGCGGCGCCGAGCACGGCTTCGCTCGCGGCGTCCCGCTCGCCGGCGGCGATTCGCAGCCGCTCGTTGGCGGCGACCACATCCTGCAGCGCACCGGCATAGACGGCGAGCGGCGGCGCCAGGGCGGCGAGAAAGCGTCGGATGCGGCGGTTCTCCCCGGCCAGCCGTGTGAGCCCCTCGACGTCGATCGGCACGGTCGCCAACGTCCGCGCGGCGATGTTCGAATCCGCCGGGGTGCGCGAGGCGAGGAACCGTGCGGCCGCGGCGTCGCTCTCCTGGAGGCGTTGCGCCAGTGCCATGCCGCGACGGATCACATCGCTGTCCGTCCCCGCCTCCAACGCCAGCACGATGGCGGAGGCGATGGTGCGGATCTCGGTGCCCGCGGTCAGCAAGCGATCGATCCCGGCGCGACGCAGCGCGACGGCCGCGAAGGTGTTTTCCACGCTGGCGCGGTAGTGGCGCGCCAGGACGGCCAGCTCGCCCTGCTCGTGCCCGCTCGCCGCGGTCATCGCGATCCCCTGATCGAACCGGGCCAGGCTGTCCTCGGCCGCCTTCTGGTCGACCATGGTGGCCGACAGCGCATACTGCGCGACGTGCGCATGGGTCTGGCTGACCAGCAGCGAGACGGAGGTCGCATCCTCGGCGATGGCGCCGCCGTCCTGGCCATGGAAGGCGGCATCGACCGGCACCAGCAGCCGGTAGGTCACGCCGGCAAGCACGAGGAGCAGCGCCAGGAGTCCCGCAAGGCCAACGACGAAGCGTTTGCTGACCGCGCGCACAGCCGGCATTTGCGGGTGATCGCTGGTCATGCCGGTTCCCGTCGCGCGGTCAGGCCGCGCGGCGGATCTGCTCGATCTGTTGTCGGCCGAACATCTTTTCGAACGCCGGGGTGGCAGGGGCCATGGCCGCGGCGAAGCGCGCGCGATCGATACTGGTCAGCACCTCCATGCCGGCACCCTGCAGCGAGGCGACCCCGGTGCCCTCCGCCGCCGCGGCAAAAGCCCGCGACGCGCTGGCGCCGGCCTTTGCCGCTTCCACGATGGCCACCCGGTCGTCGGCCGACAGGTCGTCATGGGCGTCGGATGACATCACGATCACCGCGGGGTCGTAGATGTGTCCGCTCAGGGTGAGGAAGCGTTGAACCTGGGCGAACTTCGCCGCAAGGATGGTGGCGATCGGGTTCTCCTGCCCGTCGAACATCCCGGCCTGGAGCGCGGCATAGAGCTGCGGGAACGGCAGCGAGCTGGTGTCCACCCCGAGCGCCCGGAAGCCCAGCAGCATGACGGGGGACTCCGGCACCCGCAGCTTCAGGCCCTTCAGGTCGTCGGGGGAGGTGACCGGACGCTTCGAGTTGGTGATGTGGCGCATCCCGTTCTCGCCCCAGGCCAGCGCCACCATGTCCTTCTCGGACAGCAGCCGCAGGTAGGCGTCGCCGATCGGTCCGTCCAACACGGCATGGGCGTGCGGCAGGCCGCTGAACAGGAACGGGATGTTGAAGATGCCGGCCGCGGGCAGGACGTTCGGCAACGGCGCCCCGGTGATGAACGCGAGGTCGATGCTGCCGAGCTGCACGCCATTCAGCATCTCGACCTCGCCGCCGAGGGCGGAGTCGGGGAATTGCTCGATCTGGATGCGCCCACCGGTGCGGCGGACGACCTCCTTGGCCATCGCGGTGGCGCCGGCACCAAGTTGCGATTCGATCGGCAGCAGGTAGCCGATGCGCAGCTTGCGCACCCTGGCCGGTGCCGCCGCGGCATGACCCGGCACCGGGCGGGCGGTGAGGGCGGCGCCGGCGAGGAGCATGTTCCGACGGCTGAGCATCGTGGTCACGTTCCCTGCTTGCGACCGGCGGCGATAGGCTCGGCAGCGTGCGCGGGAAATGCTGCGAATGGGTTAACGCAGCGTCGGACCAGGGGTCAGTGGTCAGGGGTCAGTGGTCGGTGGTCAGTGGTCAGTGGTCAGTGGTCAGTGGTCAGTGGTCAGTGGTCAGTGGTCAGTGGTCAGTGGTCAGGAGCAAGTGGTCAGCGGTCAGGAGCAAGTGGTTGGTCGCATCGGCATGGCCACTTGCTCCTGACCACTGGCCACTGACCACTGACCACTGTAGGAGGCGGCATGCTGCGTCGTCTCTACTTGCGCACGTTGGCGCTGGCGGCCTCGCCACGCGCGCCCTGGTGGCTGGCGGCGATCGCCTTCGCCGAGAGCAGCTTCTTTCCCATTCCGCCGGATGCGCTGCTCATCCCGATGGCCCTGGCGCGGCCGGATCGGGCCTGGCGGCTGGCGCTGGTCTGCACCCTGGCGAGCGTCACCGGCGGGGCGCTGGGGTATTGCATCGGCTATGCGGTGTTCGACCAGCTCGCGCGGCCGTTGATCGCGTTCTATGGCTACGGCCCCGGCTTCGCGGCGTTCCAGGCGATGTACGCGCAGTACGGGCTGTGGATCATCCTGATCAAGGGGCTGACGCCGATCCCCTACAAGATCGTCACCATCGCCTCCGGCGCGGCGCACTTCGACTTCGCGGTGTTCATGGCAGCGAGCGTGGTGACGCGCGGGGCACGGTTCTTCGCCGTGGCCGCGCTGCTGCGGTTCTTCGGCGCGCCGGTGCGCGCGTTCATCGAGCGGCGGCTGACCCTGGTGACCAGCCTGCTGGCGGCCGGCGTGGTCGGCGGGTTCCTGATCCTCAAACTGCTGTAGCGCCGGGGGGTGGTTTTTTCGCGCTACCCGCCCGCCCGGCTTGCCGACCCGCGCAGCGCCGCGGCGTAGGCGGCGACCGTCGGGCCAAAACCGGTCTCCAGCGCATCGGCGGTCAGCTCGTGGCCGATCGAGGCCTCCGCCAGGAACGGCACCGCCGCCATCAGGGGCGGGATGTTGTGCAGGTTCAGGTCGTGCCCGGCATTCACCACCAGGCCGAGCTCCCGCGCGCGGCGCGCGGTCTCGCCGATCGCGGCCAGCAGCGTCGCGTGGGTGCCGGCGCGAAACGCGGCGGCGTAGCTGCCGGTGTAGATCTCCACCCCGTCGGCATCGGCGTCGCGCGCGCGGGCGGGAATCGCGGGATCCGGATCGATGAACAGGATCACGCGACAGCCAAGCGCCTTGGCGGCGACGATCGCCGGCCGCGCCAGGCCCATCTGCGCGGCGTCGAGCTTCCAGCCGTCCTCCGAGGTGAAGGCATCCGGCGCGTCCGGCACCAGGGTGCACTGCTCCGGGCGGGTGTCGTGCAGGATCGCGGCCAGCCGCGCGTCCGGAAAACCCTCGATGTTGAACTCAATGCCCGGGCGCAGCGGTTGCAGCAGCGCCGCCAGCGCGGGCACGTCGGAGGCGCGGATGTGCCGCTCGTCCGGGCGCGGGTGCACGGTGATGCCCAGCGCGCCGGCGTCCAGCGCGATGCGGGCGAAACGCAGCAGGTCGGGCACGCCGGTGCGGCGCGAGTTGCGCAGCAGCGCGACCTTGTTGAGATTGACGCTGAGCCGGGCCATGTGCCGATGTTAGCGCAGCCGGCGCGATCAGGGGAGACCGCAATGCTGCCACAGGGCCCGACAGTGACGCCGAGCGGCGATGCGCTGGGGGCGCGGATCACCGGCCTCGATCTTGCGCGGCCGCTGACGGATGCGGCGTTCGGCGTCGTGCTGCGCGCGATCGCCGCGCATGGCGTGCTGTGCTTTCCCGACCAGGACCTTGAGCCGGCGGCCCAGGCTGCGTTCAGCCGGCGGTTCGGCGAGCTGGAGGTGCATGTCTCCGGCGCGTTCCAGGTGCCGAGCCAGCCCGAGGTGATGATCCTGTCGAACATGGTGGAGAACGGCCGGCCGATCGGGCTCGGCGATGCCGGGCAGGACTGGCACACCGACATGAGTTTCAGCCGCACCATTGCCTTCGTGAACGTGCTGTATGCGCTGAAAGTGCCGCGGCGCGACGGGCGCGTGCTGGGCAACACGGAATTCTGCGACATGGCGGCGGCGTATGACGATCTGCCGCGGGAGCTGCAGGCACGCTTGCAGAGGCTGACCGCGACGCATGACTTCGAAAAATTCTGGGAGATGATGCGCGCGCGTGGCGGTGAGGCGACGACGCGCGCGCCACTGACCGAGGCGCAGCGGCAACGCAAGCCGCCGGTGTCGCAACCGATGGTGCTGGTGCATCCGCTGTCGGGCCGAAAACTGCTGTATGCCAATCCCGGCTACACGGTGCGGATCGACGGGATGCCGGCGGCGGAGAGCGATGCGCTGCTGGAATTCCTGTTCGCGCACCAGCTTCAGCCGAAATTCCGCTATGCGCATCGCTGGACCGAGCGCGACGTGCTGCTGTGGGACAATCTGCGCACCATCCACAACGCGGTCGCGGATTATGGTGCGAACGAGCATCGGTACGTGCGGCGCTGCCAGGCGATGGCGGACCTTGTGTTCCAGTCGGAATTCGCCGCGCTGGCAGATGCTTAAGTTTCTGCCCGCAACGCGTCGTCGTAGATCCTGTAACAGCTCCGGCAAGTCGCGTGCGGCGTGCAGGACATGCATAATCAGCGGCGGGCGGCACTCCACACTATAGACGATACCTGCGCGACGACAGTCGCCATCGAGGGTGAGGCGAGAGCAGGAGCCGTTTACCCTCATGCGGTCGGCGCATGGGACAGCTGTCGTTTTGCTACCGTGATCAGAACATCGACGAATTCCCGCAGCTTCATGCCAACCCGGCCCCCGAGCTGTGCCGCGGCTGCATTGACGTGCGACAGAATACCGTCGCGGTAGAGCGCGCGGGAATCCCCGATCGGGGCGCTGTCCGCGGACGTCGTCCCCGCGGCAACCAATTTTTGGTCGAGATCGGCCAGTCGCGCGATGCCGGCCCCATCCATACCGCCGCCGGCATCGCTGAAGAACACGGCGTAGATGCCCGGTGGAACGGCGTCGTCCGGCCGACCTCCGGACAGGGCGCCATGCGATGCCGTGACGACGATCTGCCCGGCATCGTCGGGTTGCAGCATGCCGACGGAATCGGCGCAGATCAGCCGCGGCTCGCCGGGAACGTCGCGCACGACGAATCGAGCGCCCTCGGTGATGCTCGGCGGCGCGGTCGTCGGCACGGTAGCCGAGCGCATAAGCTCGGCGCAGGTCCGGACGCTCTGGCCCGGCGCGCAGCCAAGGGCGGCCGCGGCGCGATTGACGTGGCTGATGATGCCGTGCTCCAGCATGTGGTCGCCGTCGCCGATGTGGCATGTCTGCGCATCCGCGGTCGCCGCCGCCAGGTTGATCTGGTCGAGATAATCAAGCCCACAAATGCCGGCGTTGTCCTTGCCGATGCCGGCGTCGTTCATGATCACGCCGCGCCCGCCCCATTTGGCGGCATTGAAGGCATTGTACCTGCCCCCATAAGACCCGGAGACGACGACATGCGAACGATGCTCGGCGCGAACAAACGAGCAGCTCGCGACCGTCAGGATCCTTACGTCTTCGTTTGCGGTGCTCATCGATTTTTCCCCCCGTGCTGTATGCCGCGCCACGGTGAGTTTGCAGCAGATCACGCGGCCGCCGGCTGCCCCAGTACCCGGCCGATCTCGTCCAGCGCCGCCGGGTCCTCGATCGTCGGCGGGACCGGCGCGGCCTCGCCGTCGGCGATCCGCCGGATCGAGCCGCGCAGGATCTTCCCCGAGCGCGTCTTCGGCAGCCGCGCCACGACGCGCGCATCCTTGAACGCCGCCACCGGACCGATCCGCTCCCGCACCAGTGCCACCAGCTCGGCGCAGATCGCGTCCTCCGGCCGGTTCACCCCGGATTTCAGCACCACCAGGCCGATCGGCGTCTGGCCCTTGATGGCGTCCTTCGCCCCCACCACGGCGCATTCGGCGACATCGACGTGCGAGGCCAGCACCTCCTCCATCTGCCCGGTCGACAGCCGGTGCCCGGCCACGTTGATGATGTCGTCGGTGCGGCCCATCACCGAAACGTCGCCGTCCGCGTCGATCACCCCGGCATCCCCGGTGCGATACCATCCGGGGAAATCCGCCAGATACGCGGCGTGATAGCCCGCGTCGTTCTGCCACAAGGTCGGCGCGCAGCCGGGCGGCAGCGGCAGGCGCACACACAGGTTGCCGGTGTGACCGTCCGCCAGCACACGGCCGTCATCGTCCAGCGCGTGCAGATCGTAGCCGGGGCAGGGCCGTCCGCCGGAGCCGGGTTTCGGCGTGAACAACCCATACTCACGGAACCCGCCGGTGATCGCCCAGCCCGTTTCGGTCTGCCACCAATGATCCACCACCGGCTTGCCGAGCAGCTCCGCCGCCCAGATCGCGGTCGGCGGATCGCAGCGCTCGCCGGCGAGGAACAACGCTTCCAGCTTCGACAGATCGTGCCGGTGCAGGAATTTTCCCTCCGGGTCCTGCTGCTTGATGGCGCGCATCGCGGTGGGCGCGGTGAACAGCACTTTTACCCCATGCTGCGCGCAGACGCGCCAGAACGCGCCGGGATCGGGCGTGCCGACCGGCTTGCCCTCGTACATCACGCTGGTGCAGCCGCGCAGCAGCGGCGCGTAGACGATGTAGCTGTGCCCGACCACCCAGCCGACATCGCTCGCCGCCCAGTAGACGTCGCCCGCGTCGACGCCATAGATCATCCGCATCGAGTTCCACAGCGCCACCGCGTGCCCGCCATTGTCGCGCACGATGCCCTTGGGCCGGCCGGTCGTTCCGGAGGTGTAGAGAATATACAGCGGATCGGTCGCCGCGACCGGCACCGGAGCGTGCGGCGCGGCCTTGGCCTCGGCTTCCAGCAGATCGTGGTCGCGGCCCGGGGTCAGCGCGGCCGGCGCCTGCGTGCGCTGCAGGATCAGGCAGGCATCCGGCTTGTGCGGCGACAGCGCGATCGCCGCGTCGAGCAGCGGCTTGTAGTGCACCACCCGTCCTGGTTCCAGGCCACACGAGGCTGAAACGATCACCTTGGGCTGCGCATCGGCGATGCGCGCCGCCAGCTCGGCCGCGGCGAAACCGCCGAACACCACGGAGTGGATCGCTCCCAGCCGCGCACTGGCCAGCATGGCGATCACCGCCTCGGGCACCATCGGCAGGTAGATCACCACACGGTCGCCGCGCGCCACGCCGAGCGCGGCCAGCGCGCCGGCGGTCTTCGCGACGCGTTGGGTCAGTTCGGCATAGGTGAAGCGCACGACCTGGCCGGTCATCGGGCTGTCCCAGATCAGCGCCGGCTGCGCGCCGCGGCCGGCGGCGACATGGCGATCCAGGCAGTTGTAGCTGGTGTTCAGCATGGCCCCGGGGAACCAGCGCCCATACGGACCAGAGGCGGCGTCGAACAGGGCGTCCCACCGCTTCTCCCAGGTGATGCCCTCGGCGGCGGTCGTCCACCAGGTCTCGCGATCGCGCGCCCATGCGCCATAGGCCGCCGCGTAGCCGGCTCCGTTGGGCGCCGTATTCGTCTGGGCGTCGTGCATGGCCCGTCCTCCCTGTGCCCGGCATGGTGCGCCGGGTGCGCGCGAGTATCACCCGGATGCTCAACCGCCGGAAGCCGCATCGCCGGCTTGCCCGCCCCCACGCGATGAACATGCAGGCCATTGCGGGCGCCGGAAATCCCCTGCCGGCCGGCTGACGTTGCCCGTGGTGGTCTGATAGGCTCCCATCGATGGCATCCGTTCTCAGGCCCCTGGGCGGCGCCGAAGCCCTGCGTGGCCCGCCGGACGTTCTGCGCGGCATCCTGCTGATGTGCGCCGGCGTCTCGCTGTTCCCGTTCATGAACGCGTCGGTCAAATTGCTCGACGCGAACTACCCGGTGGCGCAGATCGTATGGGCGCGGTTTACCGGGCACCTGATCGTCATGCTCATCGTCTTCATGCCGCAGCATGGCTGGGCGCTGCTGCTGCCGAAGCGGCCCGCCGTGCAGGTCGCCCGCTCGGCGCTGATGCTGGTCAGCAACCTGGTCTTTGTCATTGCGATCGCGCGAGTGCCGCTCGCCACGGCCTCGGCGATCGGCTTCACCGCGCCGCTGATCGTCACCGCGCTATCGGTGCCGTTGTTGCAGGAGAGCGTCGGGTGGCGCCGCTGGAGCGCCGTGGTGATCGGCTTTGCCGGCGCGCTGATGGTGATCCGGCCGGGCAGCGGATTCCGCGATCCGTCCGTGCTGCTGCTGGCCTCGGCACTGGCGTATGCGCTGTATCAGATCGCCACGCGCTGGGTCAGCCGGCACGACAACGCCGCGACCGGCATCATCTTCGCCGCACTGCTCGGTTCGCTGGCGATGAGCTTCGTGCTGCCGTTTGTGTTCGTGGCGCCACGAACGCTGTGGGACGGCGTGCTGTTCGCCTGCCTCGGCCTGTTCGGCGGCATCGGACACTACCTGATCATTCGCGCCTTCCAGCTCGGCCCCGCCGCGGTCATGGCGCCGCTCGGCTATGTGGAACTGGTCGGCACCACCGTGCTCGGCTACCTGATCTTCGACAATTTCCCCGATCTGTGGACCTGGGCCGGCGCGGGGGTGATCATCGCGTCCGGCCTCTACATCGCCTCGCGCGAGCGCCGGCGACGGGTGCGCCGCTGATCCGCGGCTCGGCGCCCGGTCTCAGTGCTTCGCCGCAAAGTTCTTCGCCATCGAGCTGAAGAAGGCATACAGCGCGTCCCCGGCGATCACGCCGGCGCCAAAAATCTGCATCGTTTCGCCCCCGCCGCCCTTGCCCAGCCGCTCCCACACCGCGCGGCAGACGATGCCGGCGATCACCGCCCAGCCGGCGATCGGAAAGGCGATCAGCAAACCGGTCGACAGCAGCACGCCAAGCTGGCGCTTCGGCCCGCCGAGGGCCTGGATGATCGCGCCGGGGATCGCCCAGATCAGCAACGACAATGCGACGGAGGCGGAAGCGCCCGCCTTGATCGTGGCGACATAGACCCGGTCCACCGGCGCAACGAGGTTGCGGTCGAAGAATCCCTGGTAGGAAATCAGCACCACGATCGCCGCGACGGCGAAGGCGAACATCGCGGCGATCAGTTGCTGGCGCCTGCCGTCCCGCTCGAAGCCCGCGGCGGTGCCGTAGCCGCGCAGCATGTAGCCGGCCTTCAGGTCGTACCCCATGTCGGAGAACGCCGGCCCGGTCGCCGCGGAGAAGCCGACCAGCAGCGCCAGCGCCACCGGCGGGAAGCCGACCAGCATGCCGATCACCAGCGTGATCAGCGCCACCGCGAAGGCGGGGAACCAGCCCGAATGCATCGCCGCCAGGCCGACGATCAGCTCGTGGATCATTGCCGCGAACGCGGCGTAGACCAGGAACAGCAGCAGCATCGGCAACGACATCTCGGCCAGCAGCCCGCCGAACAGCGCGATCACCAGCGCGATCACCACATAGGCGCCGACGCCGAGGCCGATCGCGCGGCGCACCTCGGTGGGCGAGCGGGTGGCGCCGCTGCCGCCGGCGTGCAGCCCGCCGCGGCGCAGGATGATTACGCCCACCTGCACCAGCGCGACGATGCCGCCGCCGACCATCATGCCGTGCGGGATATAGGCTGCGGCGATGTCGCCCTTGGGAATGATCGAGGCAAACACCGGATGGTTGAACAGCACCGCCGAATAGCCGCGCAGCAGCAGGCCGACGCCGAACATGGTCAGTGCCCAGATGTTGCCGAGGAACGCGACGCCGAACGCCGACATCGGAATCCCGGCCAGCCAGTTGCCGGCGATGCCGAGCACGACGCCGATGCCCAGCACGGCGGCCTTGTGCCCGCCCTCGTCGCCGGCGCGGATCGCCTCCGCCGCCGCGGCGCCGGGCGGCCAGGCGCCGGTGGCGGGGAATACCTCGGAGTCGAACATCCGGTACAGCATGTAGCCGTCGATCAGCATCGCCAGGGTCACGCCGATGAACATCGGCATCACCAGGTCGGCGCGGCCCAGCACGAAGGGAATGCCGATCGGCAGCATCAGCGCGTTGCCGGCGCCGAAGGTGGCCGCCGAGATCGCGCTCTGCGCCAGGTTCTGCACGTGGATCGAGCGGTAGCGGCGGAACGCGGCGAGCGGGATGCGTGCCAGCACCATGCCGGCCAGTGCGCCGATCAACGAGGTGTTGGCGGTGATGCCGAGCGTGACGATCAGTTGCACGCCGATGATCGCGCCGAGCACGCAGAGCGGGCCGATCAGCGCGAGCGAGGCCAGCGTCAGGAAGCGCGGATGGACGCGCGCCTCGGGTTGCGGCGTCGCGCCGTTGGCTGTTGTTTCGCTCATGCAAGCCCCCTTTGGCGTTGAGACACGGGCGTCGATCCGAACTCTTCTCCCCCTCCCCTTGTGGGAGGGGGTTGGGGGGAGGGGTCGCCACACGTATAAACGCGAAA
>JGI12269J14319_10004754_pt1 | contig 12276 bp, 10 predicted proteins | sample PeaSoiSIISIP2007_FD_14319 | JGI IMG/M metagenome (IMG submission 14319) | reverse complement strand
CTCCCCGGCATCCTCGCGGGCTTCCGCATCACGACGTCGATCGCCCTCATCCTCATGGTCGCCGCGGAGATGATCGCGACCCGGCACGGCGTCGGCGCCTTCTTGCTCGAAGCGGGCAATCTGCTGCGCGTCGACCAGCTCCTCGCGGGGGTCGCCATCCTCTCGGCATTGGGCCTTCTCATCAGCCTCGTGCTCTCGCGCCTCGAGGCGTGGCTGCTCAGGTGGCGATGAGCCTTAAGACGCATCTCGTCCGCCGCGAGCCCGCGGACGTGCCAACGCTCGGCGCCGACATCGCCGTGCTCGGCGCCGGCATTGCCGGCGTCAGCGCAGCCCTCGAGGCCGCAAGCCTCGGCCGCCGCGTCGTCCTCATCGATGCCGCACCGGCCCTCGGCGGCCAGTCGGTCGGCGCCATGGTCGGCACCTTCTGCGGCCTCTTCGCCAACGGCCCGAGCCCGCGCCAAGTGACCCACGGCATCGCCGACCGCATCCTCGCCGACCTCGGGGTCGCGGGCGCGCTTCATTACCTCCACCGCCGGCGCAACACAACGATCGTGCAATATAAGGTGTCCGCACTTGCGCGCTGGATCGAGGAGGCGGTGCGAGGTACCAGCGTCGTCCCCCTTCTCGGCGCCGTGCTCTCAGCCGTCGAGCGGGACGGCAGGCGCCTCAAGGCGCTTCGCCTTGCCACCCGCTACGGCGAGCTCAAGGTGGAGGCCACCGGCTTCGTCGACGCCTCGGGCGATGCGGCACTCGCCTGGAGTGCGGGCCTCGCGGTGCGCGAGCCGGTCGAGCCCATCTACGGCACGCTCATGTTCACCTTGGAGGGGGTCGAGCGGGCGGCACTCGCGGCCCTACCTTTGCGTGAGCTGCATGAGCGGCTCGGCGCGCGCGGGGCCGCCTACGGCCTCGTGCGCCGCGACGGCTTCGCCTTCGCCTTTCCGGGCGAGGGCGACTGGGCGGACGAGGTGCTCGTCAACATGACCCATATCGAGACACCGCTCGATCCCGTGAGCACCTCGCGCCTGGTGTTGGAGGGCCGCGCGCAAGTCGACCGGCTCGTGCTTTTCCTGCGCGCCGAATTCCCGCTTGCCTTCGGCAGCAGCCGCGTCAAGGCCTACGGCTTCCCCGGCGTGCGCCAGACGCGCTGGATCGAGGGCCGCCACCAGCTCACCACTGAGGAGGTGCGCCAAGGTGTGGTCTTCGCCGATCGCATCGCGCGCTGCTCCTGGCCGATCGAGCTCCACGACCGCGCCGAGGGTGTGCGCTGGGAGGAGTTCGGCGACGACCACATGCATTACATCCCGCTCGGCGCCATGCTGCCCCGCGAGGCCGACAACCTCATCGCCGCCGGGCGTACCGTCGACGGCGATCCCGCGGCCCTCTCCTCGGTGCGCGTCATGGGCCCATGCATCGCCATGGGGGCAGCCGCCGCGCACGCGCTCGACCTCATGGGCAGCGGCGCCGTCGATCAGATCGACATCGCGGCGTTGCAGTGCAGGATCAGGGCCAATCTTGAGGATTAGAGCGGGTTTTTCCGGCGAATTCCAATAGGTCCTAGCCTATTGATATTAGGTCTTCATATAGGTTATAGCCTATTCCAGACAGAGTTTTTGATAGGCCAAAACCTATGAACAATCAACGCCTCGCCGCACAGTCGCGTCAGAGCCTAGATGCTCGCTTCGCTAAATTGCGGCCAACGGAACGCTTCAAGCCGCCCGTGCGCGGATGGATCAAGGCCATCCGCGAGGCGCTCGGAATGTCCTCCGCTCAGCTCGCAAGGCGGCTCAAGATAAGACAGCCTTCCGTCGTCCAAATCGAGCAGTCCGAGCTCAGGGGTACCGTCCAACTGGCAACACTACGCCGTGTTGCCGAGGCGCTGAACTGCACGCTCGTCTATGCCCTCGTGCCGAACGAACCCCTAGCGAAGATCGTCCGTCAGCAAGCGCGCAAGGTCGCGCGAAGACGGCTGCAATTGGTCGAGCAATCCCTGCTGCTCGAGAGCCAAGGCGTACCCGCCAAAGACTTCGAGGCACATGTCGATGCTTTTGTGCGCGACATGAACCCACGCATCCTGTGGGATGAGGCGTGAGCGATTGGCCCTCCCGAACATTCACGCCTCAAAGCGTGAAAGGAAAGACATGGGTGGCCGGGACAAGCCGGCCATGACTGAGGGGGCTCAGCGATAACGTCGCGCGCTACTCCGCCTGCGCGGCTTCCTGATCCCGATAGCGTTCGAAGCTCCGCTTCATGAATTCCGCGATCATGGAATCGTTGTCGCCTTGCGGCGTCGGGTCGGGGTACCAATGACCCGTAAGCGTGCCGGCACTGCCGCACCGGGAGCCCCACGCGAGCGATAGCCGTTTATCGCAAGTCTCGATCGCGCTATGCTCGGCAAAACGGCTTGAAGCCGGTCGATAAACCCCAGGGAGGCGAGCCATGGACCGCACGCTCGAGCGGAGCGCCATACGCAAGGTTTACGTGCGCCTGCTGCCCTTCGCGGTCCTGAGCTATTTCCTCTGCTATCTCGACCGCATCAACGTGGGCTTCGCGGCCCTCACCATGAACAAGGACCTCGGCCTCGACGCCGCGACCTACGGCTTGGCCGCCGGCGCCTTCTTCTGGGGCTATTTCATTCTCGAGGTGCCGAGCAATCTCATCCTGGAGAAAGTCGGCGCGCGCCTATGGATCGCGCGCATCATGGTGAGCTGGGGGCTCTTGTCGGGTGCCACCGCATTCTGCACCGGGCCCTGGAGCTTCATGACGCTGCGCTTCCTCCTCGGCCTCGCCGAGGCCGGGCTTTTCCCCGGCATCATCCTCTTCATGACCTACTGGTTCCCCGAGCGGCACCGCGCCCGCATCTTCTCGGGCTTCACCTTGGCGTTGCCGGTAGCGGTTGCGGTCGGCTCACCCGTCTCGACGGCCCTCCTCGGGCTCAACGGCCTCCTCGGCCTGGCCGGCTGGAAGTGGATGTACATCGCCGAAGCCACGCCGACCGTGCTTGTCGGCATCGCCGCCCTCTTCTACCTGACCGATCGCCCGGCCCAGGCGCGCTGGCTCAGCGAGGAGGAGCGCACCTGGCTCTCAGCCACCATGGCGGAGGAGCGCCGCCGCATCGAGACGCGGCGCAAAGTGAGCCTGCTGCGCTCGTTCTCTGATGTGAAGGTGCTGCTCCTCTCGCTCAACTATCTCGGCATCGTCACCGCCAGTCTCGGCATGCTCTTGTTCCTGCCGCAGATGGTCAAGCAGCTCGGGCTCACCAACATGCAGGTCGGCTGGGTGAGCATGATCCCTTACGTCTGCGGCGCCATCGCCATGGTGATCTGGGGCTGGGTCTCCGACCGCATGGGCGAGCGGCGCTGGAATCTCTTCTGGGGCTGCATCGCGGCGACGGTCGGCCTCGTCATTGCCGGGAGTTGCGTCGGTACCGCCTGGGCGGTCGTCGGCATGTCGATCGCCGCGATCGGATTCTACGGCAGCAAAGGGCCCTTCTGGTCGATGCCGTCGATGTTCCTGACCGGCTCGGCGGCGGCCGCCGGCATCGCCTGGATCAACTCGCTCGGCAATCTCGGCGGCTTCTTCGGCCCCTCCATCGTCGGCTGGGTCAAGACCAGCACCGGCAGCTTCGCAGGCGGGCTCTATAGCCTTGCCGCCTTTGCGCTCATGGCCGCGGTGGTCACGGCCTTGGGGCTGCACATCCAGAAGCCCGCTCAAGCGTCCGAGACGGCCGCCGCGGCGGAGTAGCGGCCGCGTCGCTCACCCGCCCGGCTTGAGCCGGCCCACGAATGCGGGTGCCGCGAGGCGCTCGCCGCTATAGGTCGAGACCTCGCCGAATCGGCGCCGCGCCTCCCAGTCGCTGCGCGCCTCGGCGATCTCCTCGGGCGCGCGCGCGACGAAGTTCCACCACATGAGGATGCTCTCGCCGAAGGGAGCGCCGCCGATGAGCATGAGCCGCAGGCCTGAGCGGAGCGCAAGCGTCAAGCGCTCCCGGCCGACGCCGAGATAATAGAGCCGGTCGGGTGCCAAGGCCTCCCCCTCGAGTGCCGCACTCCCCTCGATCAGCAGGAGCGCGTGCTCGAAAGCAGGCTCGAGCGGCACCTCGGCACTGCCATCGCGCTCGGCGCTGAGCTCGGCCCCCACGATCGGCGAATAGGCCGCGGCCGGCGAGTGCTGGGCCCCCAGGCTTCCCATCAGCAAGACGGCGCGGCAAGCGCCGAAGCCGGCCGCAGGCAGTGCCGGATAATGGTCGAACGCCGCAGCGCCCTTGCGGCGGTCCGCGGGCAGGGCCGTCCATAATTGCACACCATGAAGACGGCCCGAATGGCGGGGTGGAGTCTCCTCCGAGTGCGCGATGCCGTTGCCGGCGGTCATGAGGTTGAGCGCGCCGCGCCTGATGAGCTGCTCGTTGCCGAGGCTGTCCTTGTGCAGCACCTCGCCCGCGATGATCCAGGTCACGGTCTGCAGCCCGATGTGCGGATGGGGTGGGACGTCCATGGGCTTGCCGGTCTTGAAGCTCGCGGGCCCGAAATGGTCGAGAAAGCACCAGGGGCCGACGAGGCGGCGCTCGTGGTGCGGCAGCGCGCGCTGCACGCTGAGCCCGCCGCCGAGCTCGGCGGTGCGCACGGGGTAGGCCTCGATGACCGGCGTCTCGGCGGTGCCGCTCTTGCATTCGACAAGTTCCGGCTTGGGATTCAAATTGCTCATGGCGTGCGCGCCAGCCTCTGAAACGCCGCGACGAAACGGTCCACGTCCTCCTCGTCATTGTAGACGTGCGGGCTGATGCGGATGCGCCCGAGGCGCGGGGCGACGTAGATGCTCTCGGCCGCGAGCCGCTCGACGAACCCTTGAGGTGTGTCGCCTGGAAAACGCACGCTCAGGATATGGGGTGCGCGCACCCGCGCGTCGGGGATCAAGACCCCCGAGTTGCCGAGGCCGTCGGCGAGCCGCTCCGTCAGCATGCCGAGGCGTGCCGTGATCGCCTCCGGGCCCCACGCCGCCACCATTTCCATGCCGAGCGCTGCCATCTCGAGCGAGATGAAATGGTCGCGCTCGCCCATGTCGAAGCGCCGCGCACCGTCAACGAAGCGCGTGTCGGCGAGATAGGTGGCACCCTCCGCCACCACCGCGCGGCGGCCGTAGCTCGTCTGCTCGAGCGGCACGCCCTCCTGGCGGCGCTTGGCGATATAGATGAAGGCGCGGCCATAGGGGCCGAGCACCCATTTGTAGGTCGGGAAGAGGAGGAAATCGGGATCGAGCGTCTTGACATCGAGCCTCATGACGCCGGCGCCGTGCGTCGCATCGACGAGCAGGGCCGCACCCCGCGCGCGCAACGCCGAAGCTATGCGGTCGAGATCGACCACCCCGCCGTCGGACCAGTGCACCGAGGAGATCGAGGCGAGTGCCGTCGGCGCTGCTCCCGGGCGCTCGATCGCGGCGATGAGCGCTGCGCTCCAGTCGCCGTCCTCCGGCCGACGCACCGTCTCGACGGCGAAGCGCGCCGTAGGAGCGCGCGTCAGCCATTCCAGGACCGGCGAGGAGTGGTCGTTCTCCAACACGAGCACGCGCGAGCCCGCCGGCACATCCAGCACTTTGCCGGCCGTGGCGACGCCGTAAGCGACCGAGGAAATCAGCGCCACGTCTTCGGGATCGGCATTGATCAGCCCTGCCGCGGCGCGGCGCGCGCGCTCGTGCTGCTGCGAAGCGAACGCGGCATCGATTTTCCACGGCTGTCCCTTGCGCACAGCACCCATGCGCCCGGCTTCCTGCACGGCACGCGGCAGCGGGCTCCAGGAGGCGGCGTTGAGATAGCAGATCTCGCGCGGAATATCGAAGAGCGCGCGTTGCGATGGTAGCATGCCGATGCCCTGCCTAGTGCCGACACTCAAAAATTCTCGCGTCCCCCCCTCCCTACCCTCCCCCTCAAGGGGGGAGGGGAAATTTTGTCGTTATGCGAGAAGCACCCCCTCCCCCCTTGAGGGGGAGGGTTGGGGTGGGGGGTGTCTCACATACCCATGATTCCGAGTGCTAGCGTCACGGCGGTCTTGGTCTAACACGCCGGCTGGCGGCTGGCGAGGACGCCGAATGCATGATCGGCGCCGCGCCCGCCGTCCGGCATTTCGAGGTCATCGTCAATGACCGGTCGGCGTCGGACTTCCGAAGCGGGCATTTTTTCGCAATATTCGGCTCGCGGCGAGGCAAGACACAAGGTACAGTCACTCGTCACAGAAACGGTCGGCAGCAAAGCCGGCACATTGCAACCTCGAATGGGAGGCGCATAACATGACATTTATCAAGACTTGGGCGTTTGCGACGCTCGCGGTCGCGGCCCTTGCGGGTACTTCGGCGGCTCAAGCAGCGGAGACCAAGGGCGGCGTCACCGACGACATCGGCGTGCTCGCGATCCCGAAGGGGGCCCCGATCCAGTTCGGCGGCTATTGGGTCATGTCGGGTGCGGATTCCGCCCTCGGCATCGACGCCAAGCGCGGGGTCGAGATCGCCTTCAAGGACCACGGCGGCATGCTTCTCGGCCATCCCCTGAAGCTCAACGTCGAGGACGACCTGTGCAATGCCGAGGGCGGCCAGACGGCGGCGACGAAGCTCGCGGCAAACCCCAATACCGCCATCGTGCTGGGCTCGGCCTGCTCGAGTGCGGCGACGCCGGCGGCCCCCATCCTGTGGAAGGCCGGCATCAGCGATATCGGCACCGCGGACACAGCCCCCTCGCTCACCGCACCCGACCGCAAGCCGGAATACGACGGCTTCATGCGGACCTGCTATAGCGACATCGATCAGGGGGCCGCAGACTCGAAATACCTCTACGACGTGCTCAAGGCGCGGAAGGTGGTGACCATCCACGACGGCAGCCCCTATGCGCAACAGCTCGCCCTGGTGATGGCGGACAACTTCAAGAAGATGGGCGGCACCGTGCTCTCGGTCGAGGCCGTGGCGCCGACCGACGTCGACATGCATCCCGTGCTCACGCGCATCGCGACCGAGAAGCCGGATGTCATCTACGCGCCGATCTTCGTCGCCGCGGGCGCACAGCTCCTGCGTCAGTCCAAGGAGATCCCCGGCCTCGAGAAGGTTCCGCTCATCGGCAGCTCGGGACAGATGGCCCCCGACATGATCGAGGCCGCACGCGCTTCCATCGTCGGCTACCGTATCACCTACCCAGACCTCTCGCCGGAAGCCATGGGCAAGGGCTATCCCAAGTTCGTCGAGGATTACAAGAAGGCCTATGGCGAGGCCCCCATCTCGGGCTACCACGCCAATGCCTATGACGCGGCCGAGCTGGCGATGAAGGGGATCGAGAAGGTCGCCAAGACCGACGCCAGCGGCACCACCTACATCGGCCGCAAGGCGCTCCGCGACGCGCTCCGCGCGACCACCTTCGAGGGGGTCAGCGGCCCGATCAAGTGCGACGCCTACGGCGAGTGCGCGCAGTTCAAGCCCGCGGTCTACGAATTCACCAACGGCGATCCCAAGACCTACAAGATCGGCGACAATCCGAAGAAGATTTGGCCCTGATCGTCTGCCTCGATAGGTCTCATAACCCGCGGTGGCGCCTTGCGGCGCCATCGCGGCTGTTTTATTGATTGACCGGTGATGCGCCGCCCTAATCCCGAGGACGCACCCGCGGGCCGGACCTGGATACCGCGGCTGAGCTCGCTCGCCCGCTTTACCTTCGTCGACGTCATCCTCTGGGCGCTGCGCATCGGCGTGGTCTTCGTCGTCGTCGGCGGCACGATCGGGACCCTGCTCAAGGGCCGCTACGATGCCGCCCAATGGTTCGACTTCCTCGTCTTCGGGCTCACCATCGGCAGCGTCTACGCCCTGATCGCGCTCGGCTACACCATGGTCTACGGCGTCCTGCGCCTGATCAATTTCGCCCATGGCGACATCATGATGACGGGGGCGTTCGCCGGCTATTACGTGGCTTCCGAATTTGCCGAGGACGGGCTACTCGACCGCAGTCCCGTGCTGGCGATGGTCGTCATCCTCACCGCGGCCGTCGCCGTCTCCACGACCATCGCCGTGCTCACCGAGCGGATCGCCTACCGCCCCTTCCGGCACGTGCGCGGCTTCGCACCCCTCATTTGCGCGATCGGCGTGTCGTTCTTCCTCGAGCAGACCTTCCGCGGCGCCTTGGGTGCCAGCATCCGGGCGTACCCGGATCCGAAATGGCAGCACGCGATGATCAAAGTCTTCGGCTTCGGCGTGCCCCGGGTCGAGGCCTTGGTGGTGGTCGCCGCGATCGTCTCGATGATCGTGCTCTACCTCGTCGTCCAGCGCACGCGGATGGGGACGGCCATGCGCGCCGTCTCCGAGGACACCGACGCGGCGGCCATGATGGGCATCGACGTGAACAAGGTGGTGGTCTTCACCTTCGCCCTCGGCGGCATCATGGCCGGCATCGCAGGCGTGTGTTACGCCTTCGTCTTCAAGCAGGTGTACTTCTTCATGGGCTTCACGCCGGGGATCAAGGCCTTCGGTGCGGCCGTGCTGGGCGGCATCGGCAGCGTACCCGGTGCGATGCTCGGCGGCTTTTTCCTCGGCCTCGTCGAGTCGATCGGGCCCGCCCTCTTCCTCGACGGGATCGGCATTACGGCACCCTATCAGCTGCGCGATCTCATCGCCTTCACGCTCCTCATCATGGTCCTCATCTTCCGGCCCTACGGCATACTCGGTGAGCGCATGGCGAAGAAGCGGGCATAGGCATGACGGCCGCGGCGACCCGTCCCGCAGCCGGCAGCGAGCGAAGGGCGCCGTCCCCTCTCCGGCGAGCGGTGACCCTGGGACTCGGCTTCGGCGCCGTCGCCGTCTATATCGCCGTCGTCGGCATCCTGCCGATGATGAACGCGCGCTGGATTGTCGTCGGCGTGGTGTCGCTCGGCCATGCGGTGCTAGTCGCGATCGGGCTCGGTGCCGGCGCCGCCGTGGCCAAGCGCCGCGGCGCCCGCGCCTTCGGCCCGCTCATGCTGCAGAGTGCCGTCGCCGGTGTCATCGCCGGCGGCTTCCTCGCCGCCCTCGTGACGGCGATACAGCTTTTCGACCTCCGGGTGATCTTCGTCGCACTCTCGCCGGCACTCTTCCAGGCGCTCACCTTCGGGCTCGGCCTGCCGCTCGGCACCCTCCTCCTGGCGGCCGCCGGGGCCTTGCTCGGCGTGCTGGGCGCCGCCCTCTCGCTAGCCCCTGCTACTCTCCGCCGGCCCGTCCTTCTCGGCTTTGCCTTCGTCGTCTTCTTCGGCGTCTTCCAGGAACTCATCCAAATCATGATGCAGTACGGCGCCTTCGTCGGCGCGCTCCGCGACGCGATCTACACCTGGGAAGGTCTCGCCCCGCAGGGTGCGGTCGCGATCTTCGTGGTGACGGCACTCGCGGCATACATATGGACGAAGACGATGCACGACGCGGTGCGCCGGCGGACGGCGCGATTTACCCCAACCCAGCGCGCTTACGCCACGGCCGCAAAGATCGCCGGCGGGGTGCTGCTTCTCGTGCTTTTCCCAATCGTGGCCGGCTCCTACATCGGCCAGGTCATGATGCTGGTCGGGCTCTATACCCTGATGGGCATGGGCCTCAATCTCGAAGTCGGGCTCGCCGGCCTGCTCGACCTCGGCTTCGTCGCCTTCTTCGCCGTCGGCGCCTATACGACGGCCATTCTGACCGCCGACAGCTCCCATGCGCTCGCAAGCTACACGGTGCTGCCGAGCCTTACCTATTGGGAGGCGATGCCGATCGCGGTCGTCTTCTCGGTGATCGGCGGCGTGCTCTTCGGCATCCCCGTGCTCGGCGTGCGCGGCGACTATCTCGCCGTCGCCACGATGGGCCTCGGCGAGATCGTGCGGGTCACCGTGCAGTCCGACATGGCGGCCCCCCTCCTCGCGGGTGCCCAAGGCATCCTGCAGATTCCCAAGCCGCGGATCTTCGGCTTCGAGCTGGGCGACCCGGTCGACCTCTTCTTCGTGACCCTTGCGGCCTCGGCACTTGCGGCCTACTGCGCGTGGCGCCTCGAGAACTCGCGCCTGGGCCGGGCCTGGATGGCGGTGCGCGACGATGAGGACGTGGCCCAGGCGCTCGGCATCAACCTCGTCAAGGTCAAGCTCCTCGCCTACGGGCTGGGGGCCGCCTTCGCCGGACTTTCCGGCTCGATCTTCGCGACCATGCTGACCTCGATCTATCCGAGCAGCTTCCAGCTCCTCATCTCGATCAACGTGCTGGCGCTGATCATCGTCGGCGGCATGGGTAGCCTACCCGGCGTCGTCTTGGGTGCCGTCGCCCTTGTCGGCTTGCCGGAGCTCTTGCGCGAGTTCGGCGAGTACCGCTATCTCTTCTATGGAGCAGCCCTCATCATCATGATGCGCATCAGGCCCGAAGGCCTGTGGCCGTCGGCGGCGCGCCGACGCGAGTTGCGCGACGCTGCGGGCGAGACGGCGGTCGAGAGCGGGGATGCGCCCGCGGGCGACGATGCGACAACGACCGGCGACACGAGCGTGCCACGCGTCGAAACAGCGGTGAGATAGGAGGCCGCGGTGACAGCAGCGGCGACCCTCGTCACCAATCGACTGACGATGCGCTTCGGCGGCCTCACCGCCGTGGGAGAGCTCGACCTCCGGGTGCGCGAGCGCGCCATCCACAGCATCATCGGCCCCAACGGCGCGGGAAAGACCACCGTATTCAACTGCATCATGCAGATCCTGCGGCTGACGGAAGGACAGATCTGGTTTTGCGGGGAGCGCATCGACGGCCTGACGCCGGACCGGGTCGCCGCGGCCGGGATCAGCCGCACCTACCAGAACATCAGGCTATTCCGCAACATCACGGCAATCGAGAATCTGCTCGTCGGCATGCACCTCCACCTCAAGTCGAGCTGGTGGGGCGCGCTTTTGAACACACGGCATACGCGGCGGGACGAGCGCGAGGCGTATGAGGAGGCATTGAAACTCCTCCATTTCGTCGGCTTGCGCGGTCGCGGCGACGTGCTCGCCCGCAATCTTGCCTATGGCGAGCAGCGGCGCCTCGAGGTCGGGCGCGCGCTCGCGACCCGCCCGAAGCTCCTCATGCTCGACGAGCCGACCGCCGGCATGAACCCGCACGAGACTTTGGACATGATGGCATTCATCAAGAAAGTGCGCGACCAGTTCGGGCTGACCATCCTCCTCATCGAGCACCAGATGCGCGTCGTCATGGGGATGTCGGACGTGGTGACGGTGCTCGACCATGGCGTGAAGATCGCCGAGGGACTCCCGGCGGAGATCCAAAAAGACGCGAAGGTGATCGAGGCCTACCTCGGCAGCCCCAAGGCGGCTCCCGCCGCCGTCCGTCGGCACGCGGCCGAGCACCTGACCGACATGCCTGACGCTCCCAAGGAGGTGCGCTAGCTCCGGCCGGCGCAAAGCGAGACAGTCATGGCTCTTCTCGAGATCGACGACATCCACGTCTTCTACGACAGCATCGAGGCCCTCAAGGGGATTTCGATCGCCGTGGAGTCGAAGCAGATCGTCACACTCGTCGGCGCCAACGGCGCCGGCAAGACGACGACCTTGCACGCGATCAGCGGCTTGCTCCGTCCGCGCAGCGGTCAGATCCGCCTCGCCGGCGAGAGCCTCGGCGAAATGCCGCCGCATGAGATTGCCGGGAGGGGTGTCATGCAAGTCCCGGAGGGGCGCCGCATCTTCGCGCGCCTCACGGTCGAGGAGAATCTGGCCATGGGTGCCTTCACCCGATCCGATCGGCAGGGCATCGCGGAGGACAAGGAGCGCATGCTCACCCTCTTTCCCCGTCTGCGCGAGCGGTTGAAGCAAGTCGCAGGCACGCTCTCGGGCGGGGAGCAGCAGATGGTGGCGACGGCGCGCGCGCTCATGGGCCGACCGCGCGTGTTGCTCATGGACGAGCCGAGCATGGGGCTTTCGCCCGTCTTGGTCGATCAGGTGTTCGAGACCATCCGCGCGATCAACGAGCAGGGTGTGACCATCCTGCTCGTCGAGCAGAACGCGCTGATGGCGCTCGGCATTGCGGATTACGGCTACGTCATGGAAAGCGGCCGCATCGTGCTGACCGGGCGCGGGCAGGATCTGCTCGCCGACGAGAACGTGCAGCGCGCATACCTCGGCTAGAGCGGGTTCCGCCTTGATGGGATCGCCAATTTTTCTCGTCATCCCCGGGCTTGTCCCTACGGCATGCACACATCTTTCCTCGCATGGTCTCGTCATTCCCGCGAAAGCGGGAATCCATTCGCTGAAATGGCGGGGTTCTGCCGTTCTGGATGCCCGCTTTCGC
>JGI12269J14319_10004750_pt1 | contig 12281 bp, 7 predicted proteins | sample PeaSoiSIISIP2007_FD_14319 | JGI IMG/M metagenome (IMG submission 14319) | reverse complement strand
GTCCTCCCGTGGCCTGATCTTCATGGCAGGCGACCAACCCTGCGCTCCCGGGGCTCGCGCCCCGGGAGCGTAAAGACAAAATTCATGTTCATTGTTATTTCCAAATTCCCGTACATGCCAGTTACGGAAGATCAGCACACTGGGCGGGTTCTCAGCCCCCGGCGTTTCTGCATCATTTGGTGTGCAATTGGCGATGTGAGCGCGGGGGCGTGCGGCTTGCTCGCTCGTGCGGTAGGCGCGTGGCGTGTGCAGGGGGGGTTGCCGGGAGCACGAGGGGCTAGTTAGTGATAAAGCGTCGGCGCTGCATGGTCGTGCAGTTCCTCTGTCCAGAGTGCGTCGAAGTGCGGGCCATCCTTGGGCTCCCTGGCCCTTCGCCGAACCCCAGTCTGGACCTTCGTAACCTCTGACGGCCCCGTCCTCGGGACTAGCATTTGGGCATGCCAACCCAAGACGAAGTGGGCCAGAAAGCATTAGAAAGCCGCCGCTGGCGACGATATCACCTCTTGGTGCCCGTTCGAGTTACCATCGAAAAACTCCTGCATGTCAGTGTGATCGACAGCCTCAGTTTTAGAATGAACGACGGTGGGCTCGAGGTCTGCACCGACACTGAACTGACGATCGGGGATAAGGCAGATATCGAGTTCAAGCCTCCCCATTTTGATCGCGCTTTAACGCTGAAAGGCGTCGTTCGCAACCATAAAGGTAATTTCTACGGTGTGGAGTTCCTGGCCACCAGCGCTACAGAAAGGGACCAGCTAGCTTGCTTCCGAGAGATCTTCCGGACCAAAGTGGGATGCATCGGCGCCTAAAGCGAAACGCTGGATCGCCCCGCAGCCTATTTGTCTTGCAGCTCGAAAGCTGTGCAGGCAGTGTCTCGCAAGCCGCTCGGCAGTTAGGGCGGGTTAGGCGGGCGGGATAGGTAAAGGGCTCACCCGCTGCCCGCGGACGCCTAAATCGCGCCGGAAACCGACACGTTCCGGGGATGCCATCACGCAAAATGTGAACACTCATGCACCTCCCGCTGAACTTGAAACGCTAGTCCGCTAGCACTGCAGTTGAACACGGCTGGTTCGGAAGCTCTGGTTCAACATCCGAACCCTTCAGACAGGTCGTGAAATCTCTGACTCGTAAACATGAACCCTGTCGGCTCCTTTATCGGCGACTCTGGATCGGTCCGCTGCAACTCCTCCGCGGTCCCAGGTCGGCACTGGTGTCTCCCGCCGACAACCCCCAGAAACACCACCGCTAAAATCGGCGCACTGGCCTCGATGGCCGAATTTGCGAAAACCTCTGGTATTGCGAACCAGCGCTTGACCCCCTGGATTCCAGCGCATTCTTCCCATTTTGCCCCCACTCCTCGCATCTCAGGTCTATGGCGCCTAAACAGCCGTCCGCCCTCGAACCTCAGTGGGCACGTAAGCTCTGGTAATTGGCGCTGCCATGCCTCGATCAGTTTCCCGAAGTGAATTGCGTGGTTTTCTGGGCTGTGCATCAGGGCCAGATGTTCATAGCGCAGCATGTCGCCTTCTTTCGGCTCCCGACCAAACGCCAGCTCAAATTCCCCGCTCGCCCGCGTGTATCGTTTGTGGTGGTCATCGAGATGGCAGGGAATGATCGGCCCGTAGAGTTTGTCGCGCAGCGTTTGCCCTCGGGCGTAAATCGCTGTCGATTCAATGTCGTGGTAGCTTGGTTCCATGGTCGCGTCCAGGTACGCCTCGCTGTTGTAAATTGCAAGTGCATCGTCATCGAACTGACGGGAGAATCTAGGCCGAGGCGACAATTGAAGCCGTTCCAGTTCCTCGACTCGGCGTTTAAGAGTTGCCATCGCCGTTCTCCTTCCCCGCCTCAAGCGCAGTTAGTCGGGTTTCCAGATCGGACACTTCAAGGGCGCGCAGAAATCCAGTTCCCAGGTAGCTGATCGAATTGGCCAGTTTGGGATCCAGCTTTCCGCTTCGGATCTCAGTAATCGACTGCGCCAGCAGATCGCGAAGATCGGCGGCCGTCTTGGGAGGCTCAAAGTGCTTCAGGTTGTCGGGACTATACACGGCTCGCCTGCGACCTCCCTTGCTGCCAATCTCGGCAGCCCTTCCGGAGTGCATCACGCAACGATCCGCGCCCTCCACCGCGGGAGCAGCGCACGCCTTACCTGCCTTGTTCTTCGCGCGACATTTCATGCAGCTTGACTCCACTGTTCATGCCCGCTCCACTAGCTAAGCTAGGGGGTGGGGGTGCCGATGGTTGGGAGGTGGCCGCGTGGGCGGACAAAAAGCGGACAAAAGACGAGCGTTATTGCAGCGTCGCGTTGAAGTGGCAGGGGTTAGAGGAGTTAATACAGGGTCTGCAAAACCTTTATACGTGAGTTCGATTCTCACCCGCGCCTCCAACCTCCCCAATCGAACCTCGCTGTTCTGCCGCGTTGCGCTCGTCCTGAGCCGCCGGGGAAGCGCGTGCCACGGTCCAGCCGGCGCAAGAATTAAGGAGTGGACATGTTCGCATGCCCACTCCCCAGGGTGATTCAGTGATCGGTTCCGTCCGAATCTAGTCGCCGCCAGCGGAACGTCCCGCCGCCAGGGGCGCCGGCCCCTCGGTTGACGGCGCCGCTGACGCTTTCGCATGCAAGCGATAGCGCTCGAGCAGTTGCTGGCGATTCGACCGCAGATCGAGGCCGCTGCGGAAGGATGGGTAGGGCTTCGATCCCATCAAGCCCTCCCAGAGAATGTGATTGTAGCGGCCGAAGTCGATGCGATCCTCCGCCGAGAAATCCATTCCCTGGGTGACTTTCGCCCAATACGCCGCATCGTGGGTGGGATAGAGGATGTGATGTCCGCCAGCCATCGCTGGCAGCGGCAGTTGGGTCCCGTACAGCAGGTCCGACGGAATGGCCTTGAAGGTCCAGTCTTTTTGTTTCGTATCGAACACATCCGCCATGGGCCGAGCCAACGCATCATTCAGGTTCTGGTGGCCGACTCCGAGAATGTCCTCGATGGTGCGAAACATACTCAGCGTGGTGTAGGGCCTTGAAACTACGGCTTCGTGCTTGACGTACGGGCCAATCACAAAGGCAACGCTGCGGTGCGCATCCACGTGGTCGCCACCGTCTTGCGCATCGTCCTCGATAACAAAGATCAGAGTGTTGTGCTTGTAGCGGCTATTGGCGATCTTCTGCGCCACCAGGCCGACGGCGTAATCGTTATCGGCTTCGTCCAGTTCCGGCGTATTAACTCCCGAGATAGCTATGCTGAAGTTGCCGGTATGGTCATGGGGCAGCCGCAACAGAGTCAAATTCGGCAGTCCGCCGCTGGCATAATTCGTATCAAACTCTCGTTCCCATTCCTTGAACCGGTAGAAGTCTGGGAAGGTCATGTCGAAACCGCGGAAGTAAGGGTCGGTGTAGGGGCGCAGAGCCGCATCGGTGGCATACGCCACAACCGTATTCGAAGCAGCGGGATCGGTAAGCTCCGGAATGGTGAACGCCGTGTACGGTGACGGCAGGTTGTAACGAGCCTGGTCAATGAAGAACCCGTAGTTGCGCAACGACAGCCCGGCGCGAAGCGCGGCGTTCCAGAGGAAGCCAGTGCCCTGCTGGCCGTCCTCCGGGCCGTCGGGCGCCGCGGTATTCGCCGTGCCCGGCAGCACATCAGGATCGTCCGGAGTCAGGGGGTTAGCCGCCATCCGTTCCGCCAGCGTGGCGTAGCCGATATTGACGTTGCGATTGGTGCCTTCCGAGTCGTAACTGAGGCCGCGCCCCGCGTATTCGACGGACGTTTGCCGCTCGACCACGTCGGTGGCGTGCGCCGACGTGGACCACGGCCAGCCGTCCATGCTGACCTCGCTGGTGTCGTAGAAGTTGTCAAGATCCACAAACTGACTGGCCAGGTTGTGGAGGTTAGGCGTGGTGGTTGCCCCGAATTGCACCAGGCTGGGGTCGCCATTGCCCACCCCCAGATCTCCCAGGATCTGGTCGTAGGTGCGGTTCTCCTTGATGATGTAAATGATGTGGTGAATATGCTGATGGAGGAACGCCATCTTGTCCGCGTCTTCGTCGCGGAGCTTACGGCCGAAGTGATTGTTGTCGGCCACTTGCTCGGTCAGGCGCGCAAGCTCCTCCCGCGTTGGCGTCGGGAAGCTCTGCAAGCCAGCCTTAATGAGCTGCAGGTCATACTGGTTGCTGGCGGAGCACTCTGCCGACTGCGTGGCAGTGAGCCCGTGGCAGTAACCCGGGTTCGGCCCGGTCGGTGATTTGTAGTTTACGACGTACATGTACTTGCCGTCCCCGCTGAAGCTCACCGAGTTCGGATACCAGCCGGTGGGAATCAGGCCGATCACGCGGCTGGGCTGGGGCCACGGATGGAGTTCAACCACCGCTACATCATTCATCCAGCCGTTGGTCACGTACAGCAGCTTTTCGTCCGGGGAGAGCGTTACGCTGTTGGTGTCGTTCCCTTTGAGTTTCCTTTCGGAGCGAGGCAGCAGACCCTCGGGCGCCGTCACGGGGATGTTGTCCACGAGCTGGTTCGTGGCCGTCGAGATCACACCCACCGAGTCGGTGTTGTCCTGGGCCACGAACAACGTGGATTGACTGTGGTTCAGGATCATCTTGTTGGGCTGGCCGGGAACCTTGATCCGCGACAGCACGACCGGTGTGCTGCCCTGAAGGTTGACCACGATGATCTCGCGGTCGCGGATGCTCGAGATGTACGCCGTGTCGCTTCCCTTGATCACCACCCAGAAGGGATATTCGCCTCCGGGAACGCCGCTATTCTGCGGAGCCAGTTTGCCGGGGCGCAGATCGAGTTCGCCGGTTTTCGCCCAAACCGTCCCCGACTTCGAAAGCACGCTGATGGAATCGTTGTAGTAATCGGCGACGACCAACTTGGAGCCATCTTTTGTCACCGCGATCCCGGCGGCTTGCGGTGCGACCTCCAGCCCCACCCCGGCGCTATGTCCCAGGCTGACAGGACTGCCCGACTGTTCTGACCATACGCCAGTCAGGCCGAGCCCATAGATGTGAACGTTATCGTTCACGCCACCGGAAACGTAGAAAGCCATTCCGGAGGGGGCGAAAACAATCCCGTTATAGGTGTTGGGGACCTGAACCACCTGTTTCTTGACTGGGAGGTTGTCGGAGATGTCGTAAACAAACACAAACTGGGTGGAGTCGGCGGTGTTCCGCGATCCAGCGGCGTTGTTGAGCAGGTTGTACCCGCTGGTGAGGATCAGAAGAGTTTTTCCATCCGGACTCACCACCGTGCTCACCGCCTGTCCGGCGAGGTACCCAGGGCTGTCGCTCAGACTTGGATTCAGCGGTTCGAAACCCGCAGCGCGAGGGGCGAGAGGAGTGATCCGCTGGCCGGTGTTGGGAAGTATCTGGCCGACAGCCTGCAAGGCCGGGGCGGTCAGCGTGAACGCGAGCACGCTGGCAACGAATGCGTGCTTCACAAAGCTTTTCGGTTTCATGCCCATCCTCCAAATTCTCTTTTGTAATTCGGTGTAGGTCTCAGCCATGCCCGTGAGCTGCGCTCGCGGACATATGCCCGCTGAAATGAGAGGGGCCGGGGAACAACCGCGCGCTGCATCGCGCGAATGAGAAGGCGCGCCCGTGCAGCGCGGCAAGTAGGCCAGCTCAGAATTAACGAATGATGAGGGTGGGATGAAAGTTCCGTGAAGAAACGCGATTTAGCTGGGGACTCGCTTCGGAAGAGAGCGCTTCTTCACGGACTTGGCTTGTGGGAAATCAGAACGCGTTTTTCACGCAGTTTTCACAGCTCTTTCATCGCTCAGAAACACCACGAGCAAAGACTTCGGTGCGGTTCAGATTACGGATTGGCCCGGCCCTCGGTAACACTTCCCCCTAGGAACTCGCCAGACAACCTACCACTAGTTGAGGAGGATTTATGCGCCGCACCGCCATCGAGCGACTCTCCGCAGGCGTGCTTGCTTTTCTGCTGGTGCAACCCAGCACGCTCCTGTACGGGCAAGACAACAAGAGCAGCCATCAAGAGCAGGTGAAGAAGTATCACATTTCCGACCACAAGGAACCCCGGCTATCGCGAGGAGATCTCATCCGGCACCTTCGTGAGAAAGTCAAGTACGTGTTCGTGATCTATCAGGAGAACCGGTCGTTCGATTCCTACTTCGGGACGTTCCCCCATGCGGAGGGGCTGTTCAGTCATCCCGCGGCGCAAACTCCGGGTTTCAACCAGCAATTGGTCAACACTGACGGCAGCGTGACCACCATTCATCCTTTCCGCATCGGCCCCAAGGATCAATGCCCGAAGTCCACCGTCAATGGTGTGGCCACGACCGCGTGCTATGCCGCCGATACCGACGACATCGACCATTCTCACCCACGCATCGTTGCGAAAATGGACATCCTGAATGGCGTCCCCCAGATGGACAAGTTTGCCGTCACCGAGGAGCTCAAGTACAGTCCGACCGGAAATCCCAGTCAGAAGGCGAAGCAGTTTGGCGAGCTGTCCATGGCTTATGAGGACTGCGACACGGTTCCGTTGCTTTGGGCGTACGCCGACAAGTTCGTACTGTTTGACCACATCTTCCAGACCCTAACCGGCCCCTCGACGCCGGGAAATCTGGCGATCATCGGCGCCCAGAATGGCCAGACGCAATGGGCGCTGCACCCGGAGCAGGGCTATACCGACAACGGGAGTTCGTTGGCAGGAGTTCCAGACATGAATGACCGCGATCCCTTCTGGGGGTCGCAAGCAGACACAACGCTGCCGCCCGCCAGGATGCCTGTTACTCAGGGTACTGGTGGTACCAACCCTGATGGAAGCAGCAAGGGAACCGCCACTCCGGAGATTAACCTGACATTTGCCACGATTCCGCTGACGCTGGCGGGGAGGAATCTGAAGGAGGTCGTGGAATCGGATGTGAATCCCTCCGCGGATCTGGCAGACGTGCAGGAAGACGTAGAATTCATCTCGAAGCTTAGGAAAGAAAAGGTATCCTTCGGCTGGTATCAGGAGGGATACGATGTGGAGCCCACCGATCAGGGTCCGCCGACCGCCGATGGGACCCACGCCTCCTACAGCACTCACCACAATGGGCCACAGTATTTCGGCTACATCTCCAATAACCCGGTAATGCGCAGCCAGCTTCACGGGCTCGAGGACTTCTTCAATGCCCTCGATCAGAAGACGCTCCCGAAAGAGGGCGGCGTCTTCTTCGTCAAGGGCGGGTTTCAGAACGTCTTTGGATTGAAGCCGGTCGATCTCGATCCAACCGTACAAAAGAACTTTCTGGGCGACGACGACCATCCCGCCTATTCGGACGCTCAAATCAGCGAAGCCATGGTCGCCGAGGCCATCAACAAGATCGCAGCGAGCCCGTATTGGAAGCACAGCGCGATCATCGTGACTTGGGACGATTCCGAGGGCGACTATGACCACGTTCTGCCTCCGCTCCGCACCTTTGGCCCGGATCAGTCGCTGGTCAGCAATGGGCCTCGCGTTCCGTTTCTGCTGATCTCCCCTTACGCGCGCACTCGCCACATTGCGCACGCACAAGGCAGTCAGTCCTCGGTGGTGAAATTCGTTGACGTTCTGTTCAAGCTGCCACCGCTGGCGCTACTGCCCGATGAATTGAGTGCACGCAAGCTGGGCGAGACGGAATTCGGGCAAAAGGATCTGGGACCGGAAGATGCGCTTACGCCGGGGATCACGGATCTGCTCGATGCTTTTAGTCCGTCGCGATTGATGGCAAAGGCGGATCCGTTGCCGTCGTCCTATGTGACGGTCCCGGAAACGCTGATCCAAAATTTACCCGAGAAATCGGGCTACGGCTGCTCAGACTTGGGAATCGTCACCACCGATCGCCGGCAAGGCATCACCAATGCGGTGCCGGCTGACTTCAATCCGCGGCCTACGACCAATCCCACGCCTTGATTCCGTGGGATCAACCTAAGCACGGGTCCGTTCCGGATGGCCGGGACGGACCCATGTTGTTCATTTTCATTAACCAAGCGCCTAATTCATATGTAGGGGAGGATGGTATGAACCCCCTCGTCACCAAGGGTTCCTTTCTTGTTATTTTCATCTGCTTGCTTGGCTCTTATACCGCTCTTGGACAGGCGGACCGGTCATCGATCCGTGGAACCATCACCGATCCCGACAATCGGCCGATCACGGGAGTTTCGGTCGTGGCGCTACAACCGGCGACGGGGTTCAATCGTGAAACGCGCTCGAATAGTGACGGTGCGTATACGCTGGTGGAACTGCCCATCGGACGTTACACCATCACTTTCGCGGTGCCGGGATTTGCCAGCCGGCACTTTGAAGACGTGGAGCAAGCCGTCGGTCAAGACCGGACTCTGAACCTGGTCCTGAAGGTTGCCGCGAGCAGTGAATTCGTGCAGGTTTCCGAAGCGCCGGTCGCGTTGAACGAATCCTCGGACGTGCTGGGCGCGCGCATGGAGCGAAAGCAGGTGATGGATCTTCCGCTCAACGGGCGCAATTGGTCGAGCCTGACCGCGTTGACCGTGGGCGCCATCGATGCCGGGGGCAGCAACCAGCGCACCATCCGGTTTGCGGGGCGCGGCCTGGATGACAACGATTTCAAGTACGACGGAATCGATGCCACGAACATCGTCAATCAAGCGCAGCAAGCTTTCGTCCGCCTGGCTATTCCCACGGATTCGATCCAGGAATTTCAGGTCCAGTCGATGCTGTTCACCGCCGATTCGGGCAGTACGCCCGGCGGGCAGGTAGAGGTTGCTTCCGGTTCCGGAACCAACCAGTTCCATGGGGACGTGTTCGATTTTCTCCGTAACGACATTTTTGACGCGCGTGAGCCGACCGATAACCTGACCCCCACGAAACCTCCGTTCCGCTTGAACCAGTTCGGCGGGAGCCTTGGCGGAACGATTGTGCGCAACCGGACTTTCTGCTTCGTGACGTTTGAAGGCCTGCGCCAGAGCCTCGGACAAACCCTGCGCGGCTTTGTCCCTACCAACGCCTTCCGCGCGCAGGTGGCGGCCCAGTCGCCGGCGCTCATCCCCATCCTGAATGCGTTTCCCGAAGGTCAGACGCCCGTTAACTCGCAAGTGGCGCAGTTCGTCGGAGAGGGCGCGCAATTGGACCACGAGAATTCAGGAATGGTGCGCATCGACCACCACTTTACCGACCGCACCAGTGGGTTCCTGCGCTTCAGCATGGACCAGGCGGTTAGCGATTTGCCGCTCGTCAGTTCGGCGCAATACCTGACCAGCCGTCAGGAGACCGGTTCCCGCCCAGCCAACGCGGTTATCGAACTGCTGCACGTCTTCTCCCCAACGTTGATTAATGAGGGGAAATTCGGGTTCAACCGCAGCACCGTCATCACCAACAACATCACTCCAACTGACCTGCCGTACACCATCTCGGTGTCAGGGTTTACGTCGCTGAGCAACAACCAGACCAAAATTGGCGTGGGCAATTCTTTCTCCTGGATCGATAGCGTTACCTGGGTCAAAGGAAAGCACGTGGTGAAGTCAGGAATCGAGATTCGCCGGATTCAACTGGACCAGGGCAACACCGCCAGCGGCGCCATTTCCTTCAGCAACCTGGCGAACTTCGCGGCCAATGCGGTGAACTCAGCAAGCTATGCCGCCGAGCTGCCGGTCAACGGCTTGCGTAAGACAGAATTCTTTGGGTTCGTGCAGGATGAATACAAATGGAAGCCCAACGTGACCATCAATGCCGGCGTGCGCTATGAATTCTATAACCGCTTCCACGAGGTGGCGGGCCGTGCTATTCCATTCGACTTCGGGACCTGCGGTGCGCAGGGGTTTTGTGGTGCGGGCGCGGAGATCAGCCGGCCCAATACCAAGAACGTTGATCCGCGCCTGGCCATAGCCTGGGCCCCCGCCAAACTTGGCGGCAAGACCGTTCTGCGCATGGGCGGCGGCATCTATCACGGCGATGGCCAGCTCGACGACCAGAACCTCCCGATCGCCAACGAAGTGCATCGCTATTCGCTGTCGGCAGCCACGATCCCAGATCTCGCGTACCCGATCGATCCTTTCCTTGCCAACACTCCGGGGATTGTCTCGCCACGCGATATGGATCGCCTTCGCAAAGACATGTATGTCTCGCAGTGGGGAGCCTCCATCCAGCAATCGCTCGGCCACAACCTGGTTGGGACCTTGGCGTATGTAGGAAGCAAGGGAACGCATCTGCTGACCACGTCTTACACCAACGTCATCGACCCGGCGGCCGGAGCCCGGCCGAACCCGAACTTCGGGCAGGTGGAGTACCGCGGCAATAACAGCGACAGCAGCTTTAATGGATTGCAGGCATCGTTGCAACGCTCCTTCACCCGGGGATGGCTGCTATCGGCAAACTACCTCTGGTCGCATGAAATCGACGACGGCTCGCTCGGCGGCGGCGACGCGGACTTCCCCGAAAACGCCGCCTGCCGGCCTTGCGCTCGCGCCAGTGGCGATTTCGACGCTCGCCACGTCTTCAACGCCACTTCGGTTTACCAGCTTCCGTTCGGCGAAGGCAGAACTTTCCTGAACCAACCGGGGATTTTGCACAGCGTTCTTGGTTCGTGGGATCTGACCAATATCGTCACCGTCCGCGGCGGCCTGCCCGTGAACGTGACGGTGGACCGCTCCGCTTCGGCAGTACCGGATGGCAATGTCAGCAGTCCTCAACGGCCGAACCTGGTTCCCGGCGTTTCACTGTATCTGCCCGGCGGGGCGTTCAATCCCGCAGGGTTTGCGGTGCCTGCTCCGGGAAGCTTCGGCAACGCCCCGCGCAATCTTCTGCGCGGGCCGGGGCTTTGGCAGACCGACTTGGGATTGGCCAAACACATTCCGATTACCGAACGAGTGCAGCTTCAGTTTCGTGCCGAAGCGTTTAACCTCTTCAATCGGGCGCAGTGGGGCTCCCCGCAAGCCGACATCTCGAATGCCGCGACCTTCGGCCAAATTCTGTCGACGGTGAACACCGGGCCGGTGGGAACCGGTACGCCCCGTCAGCTCCAGCTCATGCTGAAAGCGCAGTTCTGATGGTTGCCTCCACTTCAGCCACGCCGAACCATCGGCAGCCGCGCAGACCCTGTAAGGGGCAGGGGGTACCAGTCTTCCCCGGACCTTATGTGGCTGGGGAGACCCAAGGCAGGCTCAACTTTGCTTGCGCAGCGATTGCAGGTCGATACCGAGCTGCTGGCACTTCTTGTACAGATGGCTGCGTTCCAGTCCCAGCGCTTCCGCCGCGCGGGTGATGTGGTACTGCTGCGCTTTGAGCTCGGCGAGGATGGCGCTGCGTTCGAAGCCCTCAACACGCTGGGCGAGTGGACCTGAGACCGACGGCGATTCCGTCGGCGCGGTCGCGGCCATATCCGGCAGGGCAGCGCGCACTACGGCTGCATCCACTTGGTTGTCGGTGGCGAGCAGCAGCAGGCGCTCGACCACGTTCCGCAATTCGCGCACATTTCCCGGCCATGCATAAGTCTGGAGAAGCTCGATGGCATCGGCGCTCACGGGGATTGGTTTCCATCCGTTCTGCTCGGTGATCTGGCGGGTGAAATGCTCGACCAGCGCCGGAATATCCTCGCGGCGCTCGCGCAGCGCGGGCAGGGCCAGCGGATAAACGTAGATGCGGTGATACAGGTCCTGGCGGAATTTGCCCTCCTGCACCAGCGACTCGAGCCGGCGATGCGTGGCCACGATGACGCGCACGTCCACCGTGATGGGCCGCTCGCCGCCGACCCGCTCGATCTCATGCTGCTCGAGCACGCGCAGCAGCTTGGCCTGCATCGGGAGCGGCATGTCGCCGATTTCATCGAGGAAGAGCGTGCCGCGCTCGGCCTGTTCGAACTTGCCGGCGTGCCGCGCTCCGGCGCCGGTGAACGCGCCCTTCTCGTGGCCGAACAGCTCCGACTCGACCAGCTCCGCGGGAACAGCCGCGCAATTCAGGGTGACGAATGGTCCGTTGCGGCGCGGACTGCGCTCGTGCAGCGTGCGCGCCACCAGTTCCTTGCCAGTGCCAGTTTCGCCCAGGATGCAGACTCGCGTCTCGCTGGCGGCCACGCGCTCCGCCTGCGCCATCACCTTGCGCATGGCCTCGCCGGACCACACGATATCCTGCTTGCCGACGCGCTGGCGCAGCTCACGGTTCTCCTGCTCCAGGCGTTTCAACTTGAGCGCGTTCTCCACCGTGAGCAGCAGCTTGTCGGTGGAGAGCGGCTTCTCCAGGAAATCGATGGCCCCGAGCCGCGTGGCGCGCACCGCCATCTCGATGTGCGCCTGGCCGGACATCATCACCACCGGCGTGCTC
>JGI12269J14319_10004749_pt1 | contig 12283 bp, 8 predicted proteins | sample PeaSoiSIISIP2007_FD_14319 | JGI IMG/M metagenome (IMG submission 14319) | reverse complement strand
GTCACCGCCCGAGACCTAAGGGAAACATCCTTCCCCAAGCGACAACCGCGAGGTCAGTTAGCAGAAAAAGCACACCGACCGAAAAAACGCAGACCTGCCGCCGGATAAGTTGCCACGTGGTATCGCAAAGTTCATTGGCCTCATCACGGAGTGCTTCGAGCTCCGCATCCGAAGCTCCCTTCTCGCGCTTTCGCGCAATTGTCGCCGTCGTTCGCGCATCGAACAGGCGGGTTAGCAGGCGCGGGCCTAAACTCGAAGGCAGGCTCTTCAGCGTTCTTTTTCTCAGTTGCTGCAACAATTGCTGGCACGCTCCAAATCATCGCGTGCACAGGCTCGTACCCCGCCCCCTTTGGTATTCGCAGACCGAGACCTCGCGTCTTAGCGTTCCGCCGCGGTCCCTACCCCTAACACTTCCGTGTGGAAGATCGTCAGGTACACCATGATCGTCTGCCAGCAGAGTCAGGACGCCAGGTTGCCGACGCCGTATGAGAATCTCTCGCGGCACCCGAGCGGCCCGGGTGCGGGCTCCTGCGGTGACTGGGTGGGGACGGCGAGCGATTCGGGCTGCTCCGGCAAGGGCGCCGCTGGTGGGCGGATATTGAGCGCTCTGGAGGGCCGTTCGGGATCGGGCGGGGCGCGTGCGGCGGCGAAGTTGTCAGCAGGGCGGCCCCTCAAACGCGCAGGTACGGCTCGACCGGTCGAAAGCCGGGCAAACTGCAGGCCGCGTCGCGATTGGCGGGATCCGCGAAGAGATACACGGCGTAGCCCCCGAAGCCGCCCCCGCAGTATTTCCACGCCAGCGGCCGGCGGGCCTCCAGGGCCGGGTCGGCCGCCGCCTTGTCGCCCGGCAGCGGCTCCATCCCCTCGGCGCGCTGCACGGCATAGGACTGGCGCACCGCCGCGGCCAGCCCGGCCAGGCTGCTCTGCCACACGGCGTCGCGCGCGGCCTGCCCGGCCCGGAGGATCGCGTCGTAGTCGCGCGCATCGTTGACCATCGAAGGGGTGGAATGCTCCTTGCCGCACCAGCGCAGCGCCATCCGGCCGCCCAGCCAGCCGGCCGAGGTCTTGATCTCCAGTTCCGGCCGGAGCCCGCTGCGCCACACGCAGAGGCCGCCCTCCTGGATGACCGCCGGATCCTGCCAGCCGACCCCGAGGTCGAGCTCGGCCATGACGCCGTCCCCGCCGTTCAGCAGCGTCCATGCGCCGCTGCCGCCCAGGCCGGCGTTGCGCTCGTAAGGCCAGCTTCGGAGCGAGACGGTCGGCGAGATCGCGCAATTGACGATGTAGCCGCCGGCCATGGCATAGCGCGGCACGTCGAGCCAGCCCCCCGCGAAATCCACGCGCAGCGGCGCCTCATGCGGCGCCTTGATCCAGCGGACGATCTCGGACGTCGAGATCGGGGTGAACTGCGGAGGGGTCTTCGGCAGCACGACATAGCGCGCGCCCACCCGCGCGCACAGGTCCCGCTTCAGTGGCCCGTACTCGTCATCGTCGGTCGCAGCGAGCACATCAGGCCTCAGGCGCAGGAAGTCCTCCTTGAAGTCCAGGCCCTGCTCGAGCCCATGCGTTACGATCACCTCGTCCACCATCTCGAGCGCTCCAATCACGGCGCGCTTGTGGTCGTCCGGAAGGGAGCTGCGGCGCTGCTTGTGCAGCCACAACACCTCGGCCGAGGCGAAGCAGACGGTCAGGTGGGAGCCAAGCGCCTTCGCGTCGCGAAAGAACTGTATGTGACCGGCGTGGAGGATGTCGTAGCAGCCCGAGACAAGGACCCGAACCATACGCCCGAACTATGCCGGCGTTGCCCGCCAGCGCACGAGCAAAACGCGCCGGCACATGTCGACGCGGACAGCCATGAGCGGTCTGTCCGGCCGCAAGGCGAGGGGAAGCTCAAGCTCGGAACGGGTAACGCTGGCGCATTCCGGCTGCGCCAGGTCTTCCTTGAATGAAAGGCTCGCGCAATCGCCAAGCGGCGACACGCGGAATCTCTCACCAATCACTCAATCCATCCTACCCTGGTTGGTGCGCCCCCCGTTGGAGAGGTGACCCCTCGGCCGACGCCCCACTGAAATCCACCCTTGGGGTTCTTCTTCGACATTAGGTCCTTGAGTTTTGCAGGTGCCTTTGACGTAGCTTTCTTCTTTGAGGAGGCCATGTGATTTCGGGGTTGTGAGGTTTTGGCTGAGGGCTGTCTTGTTGGCTGGCGCTTTGGCGATCGCAAGACCAATTGCGGGGAGGGTTTGGTTCGCCGAATCCTCGGAAAATCCTCGGGGGAGCGCGCAACGATTTTGTGCAAGTTGCCTTCGTTTTATCATGGGAAGGCGCGAAAACCCGGCCATTTTGATATCCAACGGTTTACGCGATTGTTGTCCACCGCCCCCCGCTGAAGCGCCGTCCGCCGTCCGGATCGCCTGATGCCTTCCTGTTACCAGGCGCAAGCCTAGCCTCGAAGGTAGGCCATTCAGAAGCGGAGCGCGTGGGTTTGGGGTGCCCCAGGTTTGTCTCAACACATGGATATTCAACATCTCATGCATGATTGCTGACTGCGTAGTTATCCCGCTTGAGGATGAACTTTGGCGCGTTGACCCTGGGCCTGCAAATACCGTGATCCGTTTCCTCGCTACCGCGCACCGATACTTCGGCCCATTCCTTGCCGCGCTGGCGACGGTCTTGGCTGGAGCGCGTGCACAGGCGCAGACGGCCACCGACATCACGGGTCTCTACGACACCGGTCTTACGTCAGGTGGTGCGCTCGCAGCGGGCGGAACGCAGGCTGCCCACTGGTCGGTCACCTACGCTTCGACCAACGGCGGCACTTCAGCCAGCGCGGCGAACGAGGGTGCGGGCTACGTAATCAACCCTTCGAATGTATCGGGGTCCGGCTACACGCCCAACACGAGCAGCGCACAGTGGATCACCGCTCCGGGCGCCTACACCACCAGTTCGACCAGCAGCGCCCAGAACGCCGGCGGCGACTACCTCCCCGGCAACGGAAACACGGGAAGCAACGAGGGCATCTACGTCTACACCCTGGCTTTCACGGTCACCGGCACGGGGGCGAACGGCACCACCGTGAACAGCGCGCTCAGCAAGGTCCAGATCACGATGACCCTGGCGGCCGACGACCAGTATTCGGTCTATGTCAATCCGACCGGAAACGGCACAACGGTCCCCACCGGCACGGCCGCCGCCACCGCCCTCGCCGCGTGGAGCAACACGACCCAAATCGCGCTCCAGAACTACGGATCAGGGGGAGCGAACAACGCAACCTTCAAGATCGGCACCAACTACATCGTGGTCGTCGTGGACAACACGAACAGCATCACCGGGAGCAGCTCGAGCACGGTGCTCAACGCGAGCGGGCTCTTGGTCTACGAGACTTCCGAAGCCACGATAAACGGCCAACCAGTCCCCGAAGTGGCGACTTGGCTGCCGTTGCTCGGCGCGATTGGTTGCTACGGGCTCATTGTCCTTCGTAGGCGCCAGGCCCGGATACAAACCGTCAGGGCTTGAAACGGGCCGGCTGCCGCCACCGCCGTCTTGCCACCGGCCACACGCTCTGAGAGGAGGGGCTGCCCATGAAGCCGCCTGCATCGCGTTGCACCGCCTTTCGCGCGCTGCCATGGCTTGCGAAGATCAACGCCGTCGGGCTCTGCGCGGCCGTTGTTGCCTTCGCTGCCTTCGTCTGGCCCGCGTGGCGCCATGACGACAACTTGGCCCACGGGCTCCTCCTGCCCGCCTTGGCAGGCATCCTGGTTTTGGAGAGCCGGAGGGACCCGACGCCCCGATTCCTGCGGCCTGGAGTCGGGCCGATCGCGGCCTGCGCGTTCCTGATGCTCTTTAGCCTGGCTAGTCTTGCCATCGCGATCATCTACGCCGCAGCGCTCGGCTGGACCCACGCGATGGCGGAATTCATGCTCTCCATGGCCCTCGTCTTCGCCCTCGGCTCCGCCTGGCTCGCCTTTGCCGACCAGCGCGTTCGGTTCCTCCCGCTCAACTGGGCCGCCGGCGTTGCGGTCGTCCTGTGGCTCTTCGCGAGCCCGCCGCCGCCTGGCACCTACGCCCGGCTCGCATTCTTCCTGCAGACCCAGGTCACCGATGGGGTGGTGCGGATCCTGAACGCCCTCGGAATCGCCGCCTACCAGAGCGGCAATGTGATCGAGCTTGCGCGGACGAGCGTCGGGGTCAGCGAGGCCTGCAGCGGCGCACGAAGCCTCATCTCCTGCACGGTCGCGGGGCTGTTTCTGTCGGCCCTCCTCGTGCGCCGGCCCGGATACCGGGCCTTGGTCATCGCGCTCTCGCCCGCGATAGGGCTCGCCATGAATCTTCTGCGGTCGCTCCTGCTGACGTTGCTCGCCAATGCGGGCGTCGACATCGAGGGTCGCTGGCACGATCTCACGGGAGCGTCCATTCTGCTGGGCACCACGCTCCTCGTGGCGTCATTCGCCCTCTGGCTCCATCGCCGCGAGCCGCCTCTTGCGGCGGAGCCCCGCGGGGCTCCGCCTCCCTCCGCGGGCCGCTCGCCCCTTCAGGGGATGGTCGCCGCCACGCTGCTCCTGGCTGCGGTATCCGCCGGCCTCTTCGCGGTGGGCAGCCAGCCGTTACAGGCGTCCTCTGGCCGGGTGCCGGACCTGGCGGCGCTTCTCCCCGCGCAGCCGCAGGGCTGGACCGAGCAGACGACGCCGGGTCTGGATCAATACAGCGAGACCCTGCACACTCACGCCCTTATCGAGCGGGTGTACTCGGCCGGGCCCACGTCGGAAAGCGCTCACCTGACCCTCTACCTCGCCTATTGGCGGCCCGGGCAGGCGCCCGTTAGCCTGGTCGACGCGCACACCCCCGACGCCTGCTGGCCCGGCACAGGATGGGAGGCGAAGCCCGTGCCGAGCGAACGCGCCGCGCTCCGGATCGGGGGCCGGGTGCTGGCACCGGCCGAATGCCGGCTCTTTTCGCGCAACGCGTTCGAGACCCATGTCTGGTTCTGGCATCTGTACGGCGGCCGGCCGCTCACCTATGTCGATCCGTACTCGGCCTCGCGGCTCCTCGGACTCGCGTGGCGCTACGGGTTCGGCCGGGCAGAGGACCAGCTGTTCGTCCGCGTTTCGAGCAACAGGCCCTGGCAGGAGATTGCGTCCCAGCCGACTCTCCGGCAGTTCTTTGCGAATCTCGAACCCTTGGGCCTCTGATGCACCCCAATGCCGGCCTCCCCCGACTCTCCCGATCCGCAATCCCTTCCTCCCAAGAAGTTTGCGCGCTCGTTGAGGCGATTAGTGGCCCGCGACAGCCGGGAGCACTTCTGGGCGTTACTCGACCTCCTGGACGCGCGGCCGGCGTTAAAGAAGACGCTCCTCATCGGGGTGCCCGCATTTGCCATTGCAGTCGGTTTCGGCGTCTGGGGCTACCATCACTGGGCAAGGACCAACGCGATCCGCATCGCCCGCCAATGGCTGGACGCGGACCGGCTCGACCGGGCCGGAATCGCCATCCAAGATGCGCTCGCGACCGAGCCTGGCCTGCCGGCCTCGTGGCGCCTTGCGTCGGAACTGGCGTGGAAGAGGGGAAATCGGGCCGCCTCCGTCGAATTTGCGAAGAAGGCCGCGGAGGTCGGCCGCTACCAAGCCGACGACGTGCTCGCTTGGGCCGAGGCCTCGATCCTCTCCGATGATGCCGAGCAAGCCCAGGAAGCCGAAACGTACCTGGACCCGGCGACTGCGCGCGTGTCGCCCCGGGCCCTGCGGCTCGCCGGAGAAATCGCCCGCCGAAGCCGGCGTTTTGCGGACGCGCGCGACCAGTTTCAGGCCGCGCTCCAAGCGGACACTAAGGCCGGCGCCCAATTCCCTGCGGTCGACGAGATCCCGCTCGGGATCGTCTGCCTGCAGGCTGGCTCGACCGCCGACCGGACCCGGGGGCAAGCCCTCTTGGCCAAGTGGGCTTCCGATCCCAATTGGGGCGTCGAGGCCTTGCGCGCTCTCCTAGCGGACGCGGTCGCCCACCGCGAGCGCGAGGCGGCCGCCCGGTGGGCGGAGGGTCTGCGGACAAACCCGCGCTGCACTCTGGGCGACATTCCGGTCTGTCTTCAGGCGCTCGAGGATTCCGACCCGGCGCGCTACCAGGCCATGCTCGCCCCGCTGGAGGACAACGGCCGCTCGAGCCCGGCCAAGGCCGCCCAGCTCCTGGGCTGGCTCACCCAAATCGGCCAGGCCGCGGAGGCCGTCCGCTGGGGCGAATCGCTCGATCCGGCCGCCGCGCGCAAGCCGCCCATCGCCGCCGGCTTCGCCGAAGCCCTGCGGTCCACGCACCGTTGGGCGGACCTGCAGGCCTGGGCCGACCGAGGGGACTGGGGCTCGGATCTCGGGTTCTTGGGACAGGCCTACGGGATGCTGGCGGCGCGCCAATTGGGCGATCGACCCAAGGCGGATTCGTTGTGGGAGAGCCTGCTTGCCGCCGGGCGCTTGAGCCCGGCCCACGCGCTCTTTGCCGGCGACCTGCTGTACGCATGGGGCTGCCCCAAGGAGGCGGCCGCACTCCTCTGGGCCGCGTCGGATCGGCCAGATTTGGCGTATCAGGCGCTAGGCTCCCTGGCACGCCTGTACCAGGTGCAGCACGATGCGGCGGGGCAGTACCGGGCGTTCAGCCGGCTGAATGCGATGCGGCCCGCCGACCGGAAGATCGCGAACAATTTTGCGTACTTCGCGGCTGTCACCGATCTGGGAAGCCAAACGCATATCGTGCAGATCGCCGAGGACAACTTCACCCACGAGCCCGGCAATAAGATCTACCGCTCAACCTACGCATTCGTGCTCGTCTGGTCGGGGCAGGCGTCGCGGGCGATGACGCTCATGGAGCCGGTGTCGCACGATTGGCAAGAGTCGCCCGCCGTGGCGTTCGCGTATGGCGCTGCCCTGGCGGGCGTCGGGCGCAAGTCCGAAGCCAGGGAAGTGTTCGACTCGCTTAATTCGCGCGACCTCGATCCGCAGGAGGTCGACTGGATTCAGGCTGCGCTGCGCTAATGAAGATGAATGTCCTGGCTATCCTGGGCGGCACGGCGCCTCGGGCAGCAACGCCCCCATGATCCGCGATCTCGACTCGCTTCAGGATCGTCATAGTCAGTTGAGCTGCGCTCCATTGTAACGCCCGCTCCGGGAAAAGACTCAGAGACTGACCGATGCCTCGCACTTCCAGACGCACCGCCATATTCGCTGAATCGGTGATCCGCGAGATGACGCGCGTGGCGCAGCGGCACGGCGCCATCAATCTCGCCCAGGGATTTCCCGATTTCGACCCCCCGCCCGAGCTGGTCCAGGCGGGAAAGGACGCGATGGATGCTGGCCGACATCAGTATGCGATCACCTGGGGGGCTCCCGAGCTTCGAAGCGCCCTCGCGGCCAAGATCCAGCGCTTCACGGGCCTTCCGGTGGACGAGGGGAGCGAACTCGTCGTCACCTGTGGCGCGACCGAGGCAATGATGGTGGCCATGATGACGGTTTGCGACCCAGGCGACAAGGTGGGCCTCTTCTCGCCCTTCTACGAGAACTACTCCGCGGATGCGATCCTCTGCGGCGCCCAGCCGGTGCTGGTCCCGCTCCATCCGCCCGAATACCGCTTTGACGAGGACGAGCTCCGCCGCGCGTTCGCCGGCGGCCTAAAGGCTTTCGTCCTCTGCAACCCCTCAAATCCGTGCGGCCGGGTCTTCACTCGCGCCGAGTTGGAGACGATCGCCGCGGCCGCCGAGGAGTTCGACGTTTTCGTCCTGACGGACGAGGTTTACGAGCACATCGTCTTTGCGCCGCACCGCCACACCTATTTCTCCACTCTGCGCGGAATGGCGAGGCGCACGCTCATGTGCTCCTCCCTGTCGAAGACGTTCTCTATCACGGGCTGGCGGCTGGGCTACGTGCATGCGGCCCCCGAGATCATCGCCCAGGCGCGCAAGGTGCATGATTTCCTGACCGTGGGTGCCGCGGCCCCACTACAGCACGCCGTCGTAACGGCGCTTAACTTTCCCGGCAGCTACTATGACGGCCTCGCGGCTGTCTATGCCCGCTCGCGGGACGTCCTGCTCGGATACCTGGACCGGGTCGGGCTCCCCTACACCCGGCCCGAGGGGGCCTACTTTGTCATGATTGACATTTCGTCCCTTGGCTGGGCAAGCGACGTCGAATTCTCCCACTGGATGACCCGGGAGATCGGCGTCGCGCCCGTCCCCGGCTCGAGTTTCTTTGCGCCCGGCGAGAACCGATTCATCCGCCTTAACTTCGCAAAGAAACCGGAGACGCTTCACGCCGCCGGGGAGCGTTTGCTTCGGCTCAGGGGGTCGAAGGCGCCGGGCCGATGATCGGCATTTCGCACTGGCTCCGTCGTCGCTGGCCAAATTCCTCGGATGCCTGAGGCGGGCAACCGGGCCCCGCTGGGGCCGGGTGCGGTATTCCCATGTGCCCTGGGGGCCTTTTCCAAACGCGGCCGCCGACTGGAGCGGAACCCATTCCGAATTCCGCGGCGTGGCTTTTGGCAGGTGGTGGGCTCATGGGCGCGTTGGCGAGTCTCCAGAACCCAAGATTGGATGGGTGTGACGCCGTGTGTTGGATGGACACGCGCTTCTCGCGGTGGTTGGATTTGGCTCTCGTGAATATCCATGACGGAGGGTTCGATCCTCCTCGCCCGCTCCATCCTGCGCAGGCGGCCCGGGGCGCCACCGGACGCCCGTTTGCGGGATGATCTCCCAGTTCGAGGTCCCTTCCACGCTTGTCGTTGGCGCCGGCGCTTCGCGGGAGGCCGTCGCGCAGCTCGGCCGAATCGGCGCGCGGCGGGCGCTGTTCGTCACTGACGCGTTCATGGTGTCCTCCGGCCGGGCGGGGGGCGTTGTCCGGGACCTTGAGCGGGCCGGCATCGCGGTCGCGCTCTTCGCGGGCGTGCAGCCCGACCCCACGGACGCGAACGTCCGCGATGGCCTTCTCGCCTTTGCGAGCGGGAACTGCGACGCGGTGGTGGCGCTCGGCGGAGGCAGCTCGATCGACGCCGCCAAGGCCATCGCGATCATGACGGCCAACTCCGGGCCCCTCAGCCAATACCAGGGATACCACAAGGTGCCCCGCGCAGGGGCGCCCCTTCTGGTCATCCCGACGACGGCTGGGACCGGCAGCGAGGTCACGAAGGTGGCGGTGATAACGGACACCGCCCGCAACGTGAAGATGATGATGCTCGACCGCCACCTGCTTCCCCTGGTGGCGCTGATCGATTACGAGCTCACGCTTAGCATGCCGGCCTCTCTCACCGCGCACGTCGGCGTGGACACGCTGACGCACGGCATCGAGGCCTACGTCTCTCGCAAGTCGACCGCCCTCACGGACCCGCTCGCGCTCGAGTGCGTGCGCCTTGTCGCGGAGAACCTTGAGGCTGCCTGGAGCGAGCCTTCCAACCGGCCCGCCCGCGAGGGCATGATGCTCGCCGCGACACTCGGAGGCATGGCGTTTTCCAACAGCAGCGTCGCCCTTGTCCATGGGATGAGCCGCCCCATAGGCGCGGTCTTTCACGTCCCGCACGGCCTGTCCAACGCCGTTCTGCTTCCCACGGTCACGCGTTTCTCGATATCCGGCGCCCCGGAGCGCTACGCAACCGTGGCGAGGGCCATGCGCCTCTGCGGCCCCGACGCTTCCGCGGAGGCCGCCGGAGCCTTGCTCGTCGATGGTCTCGCCAGGCTCAACGCGCGCCTCAAGGTTCCGCGGCTTGGCGAGTGCCCCGGCGTCGAACGCGCCGGGTTCGAGACGGCCGTCGGCAAGATGGCCGCCGACGCGCTCGCCTCCGGCAGCCCCCAGAACAACCCGGTTGTCCCCGCCGCCGAGGACATCATCCGGCTCTACGGGGAGGCCTGGTAGCGCCACGTCACCGCCTCGACCCGTCCGATGCCGAACAGGTATACCATCGAGCCGGCCAGGACCACGCCCGCCGTCAGAGCGAATGCCCAGGTGAAGTGGCCGGTGCGCTCGACCACGAGGCCCGTGAGCGCCGGGGCGGCCACCCCCGACAGGTTTCCGACAAAGTTCTGCAGCCCCGTCCACCTGCCGGCGGCATGGGGTCCGGCCAGGGTCTGCGTTATTGCCCAGGGGCTCGATGTGTACACGCCGTACGCGGCGCTGGCGAGCGTCAGGACGGCCATGGCCCCCCTCGCGTCCGCAATCAAGGGAACCGCCGCGACCGATGCGGCCAATCCCAGCCCGGCCACGGTGCACGCCTTTCGGACCCGCGTGGGCGCCGCCCCGGCCGCGATCGCGCGATAGGACACCCACGCGGCCACCGTGGTCGCCGCGGCGCTGCAGACAAACGGCAGCGCGCCAACCACGGCCATGTTTTCCATGGAGAAATGGCGCTCCCGCACTAGGTAGTATGGAAGCCAGGTGATCAGGAAGTACTGGAAATAGTTTCCGCAGAAGAGCCCGGCGAATGTCGCCCAGGCCGCCCCCTTGCCCAGGATCTCCCCGATGCCGGGGCCGGGTCCGCTCGGCCTCTCGACACGGCCCCGCCCGCGCGGCATCCACCTGATCCAGCAAGGCAGCCAAGGGAGCGCGCCCAGGCCGAGGACAAAGAAGAACGGGCGCCAGCCGTAGCGCGCCATGAAATAGCCGCCGGCCAGCGTGCCTAGGGCCGGCCCGCACTTGCAGCCGACATCGATCAGCGCGTTCGTCAGCCCCCTCTGGCCCTCCGTGAAATATGTGGCGAAGATCTTCGAATAGGCCGGATAGGCGACAGATTCGGCCGCCCCGAGGAACAACCGCAGGCAGAGCAGGCTGGCAAAGCCCCCCGCGAGCCCGGTGGCCGCCGTGACGGCGGACCACAGGAAAAAGCCGGCGGCCATGACCCAGTTTACGTTGAACCGGTCCACCAGCCATCCCGAGACGAGCTGGAACAGGGCGTAAGTCCAGAAGAAGGCGGAGAGCACGGCGCCCAGCCCGGCGACCGAGAGCCCAAGCTCGTCCTTGAGCAGCGGCGTCGCCACCGAGAGGTTCGAGCGGTCGATGTAGCAGATGACGACCGACGCGAAGAGAAGGGCGCTCGTGCGCCACAGCATTCCGGAATTGCCGGGCGAGACCTCTTGGGGAGGGGGCGTGACCGATTGCATCAAGCTGGCGGTGGGATCGGCCCGCCGGCCAGGCCGGTGGCGGACGATGGAGCGGCAAGAACTGCGTGCGAGTTCCCCGCGAGGCAACGAAAAATGCGGCGCCGACCGGCCGGCGGGCAGGTCCGGGCTTGCGCCCGCCGCCGGGAAGCTGTCCAGTTCGCGCTCCATCATGAGGCCGTTCACGGTGATCATAACCGATCACAGCTTCCCCGGGACCGCGACGGAGCGGGAGCTCATCGAGGCGGCAGGGGGGATTCTTGAAGTCGCGAGCTGCAGGAGCGAGGAGGATGTGATCGGGGCCTGCGGCGGCGCCGACCTATTCCTCGTCCAATGGGCACCCATCACGGAGCGGGTCCTTCGTGGCTGCCCGCGCTGCAGGACCGTCATCCGCTACGGCATCGGCGTCAACAACGTGGACCTCGCGGCCGCCACGCGCCTCGGGGTGGCGGTCGCAAACGTGCCCGATTACTGTATCGACGAGGTTGCCGACCACACGCTTGCGCTCGCGCTGGCCCTCGGCCGCCAGCTACCCGCCACGGAGAAGCGGCTGCGCGCGGGCGGCTGGGCGATTACGCCCCCTTCGCCGATGCCGGCCTTCCGCGACATGAACTTCGTCGCCATCGGCCTCGGCCGGATCGGCAGGTCCGTGCTCCTCCGGGCCAGGGTTTTCGGCTTCAGGCTTGCCGCCCACGATCCGGTTGCGCCCGAAGGGGCATTCCGCGATGCCGGCGCCCGCCGGCTACCCCTGGACGAGGCGTTTGCCGAGGCCGATGTGCTTTCCCTGCACCTTCCGCTGGGCCCGGACACGCGGCACCTGGTTTCATGTCACCGGCTCCGCAGCATGAAGCGCACCGCCGTCCTGATCAATACCTCGCGCGGCGCCTTGGTCGACACCGTCGGCCTCGCGGCCGCGCTGACGGAGGGCCGCCTCGCCGGAGCGGGCCTGGACGTGTTCGAGGACGAGCCGATCCCGCCGGGCCATCCCCTGCTTGGCTGCCCGGGCACGATACTGACGTCCCACACGGCGTGGTTCAGCGAAACGAGCGTTGTGCGTCTCCAGCGCATGGCGGCGGAGGAGGCGGTCAGGGCGCTCAGGGGCGAGCCCTTGAGGAATCGCGTGAACCGGTAGGAATGCGCCCTCGCGACTGGCCTTGAGAACGGCCCGAGCGG
>JGI12269J14319_10004747_pt1 | contig 12283 bp, 9 predicted proteins | sample PeaSoiSIISIP2007_FD_14319 | JGI IMG/M metagenome (IMG submission 14319) | reverse complement strand
CAATACCAATCGGGACCGATGATCCACCACCAGCCGACGCGGCCGCCATAGTTGCCGTTCCACCAATGGCCGCCGCGCCAGCGGCCGTGATCGAAATGGCCTATGTCGCCATGCCAGCCTTCATGCTGATGCCATGCGCCGTCGGCGCCGCCCCAATGCCCGGTTTGGCCGGCATGTTGCGCCTTGGCAGGGGCGGACAGCGCCAACGCGCAGACCGTGGCCATGACCAAAGTTCTCAATTGCATGATATCCGACTCCCCGTGCTCATGACGCACCACTCACACAGTATCGCCGCTAAAACCGCAGCAAGCGACCCGCAAGCGGCGTGGCGCCGGATTTGGCCAAAGGATCGATCAGGAACACGATCGTGCGCCGGCCGAAGGTCGCACGATAGATGCCGCCACGCTTCAGGCTGCGATCTTCCTTGGCGAAGTCGTAGAACCTTCCATGCAGCAGCTCGCTCGCCGTGATGTCGAGCTGGATCTTTTCTCCTTGCCGGTCCATCCGCTCGAGTACCAAGCGGCCCGGGCCGCCCAGATCGATCAAAGGGTTTCTGCCGTAAAGCGTCCGCTCGACCCCAGCTTCGTGCGGCTGGCCGCGCGGCCGCGGCGGTGCCGAGAAGCTCGGCGCAGCACCTTCCGACTCGGACGTCGCAGGTACTTGCCGCCGACCGCCATCGCAATTCACTTTTTGTCGTTCCACCCGGCCGTCCGTGACCTCGCTCTGGAGCGCGCCGACGCGCACCGTTCCGCCGTGGATCGTTTCGCGTGTGCAGGAGCGCAGGAAATCGATGACGATCACGTTTTGCGCGTTGAGGTGAATAACGGTTCCAGAGGCAAGATAGTCGAGCGGTGCCACCTCCGTCGGAGGTCCCCGCAAATCTTCGACGATGGCTGCCTCATCCGCGGCCGCTGCCGCCGGTGCCGATGGCAATCCGCAGAGCACGGCAAGGGCAAGCGCGGGCATGACGCTCTTTCTCACGGGATCGCTCCTCAACCGTCGGCGTCGTGACGCAGCACCTTCTCCCTCGGCTTTGTATGCCATAGGCAAGCGCCGACTGAAAGGGCTCAGCATTGACCCGAACGACTTCTTCCGACATTTCCCCGCCGACCGGTCTGCTCCAGCGGCATGTGAGCACCTCACTCGTTGCGCAGGTAGGGTGCCGGGCGCTCGCCGAGCGCGCGCCAGGTGCCGGCAAAGCCGAGAGCGAGCGTCAGGAGGGTCGAGCCGAGTGCGGTGCCGGCGACGGCCGCGGGGAGGAAGTGCCACGCTCCTTCCATGATCCGCGTGGTCACGAGGTAGCCGACGAGCGTACCGAGTGCCGACGCCACTGCGGCGGCGGCGGCCCCGAGCACGCCGTACTCGATGAGAAAGGTCGCGAGAAGGGTGCGGCGAGTCGCCCCCAGGACCTTGAGCACGACGGCGTCATAGGTGCGCCGTTCATGCTCGGCGGCGAGCGCGCCCGCGAGCACGAGCGTGCCTACGATGAGGGTGAAGAGGGCGGTCAGCCGCACGGCCGAGGCGATGCTGCCGAGGATGGACGCTGCCGCCTCGAGCGCCTCCTTGACGTGGATCGCCGAGATGTTGGCGAAACGGTCGGTGACCGCGCGCACGAGCGGCTCCTCGGCCGCCGCGCTCGCCTTCACGGTGGCGATAAAGGTCTGGGGCGCTCCCTCGAGCACGCCGGGCGAGAACACCATCACGAAGTTGAGCGTGAGGCTGGACCACTCGATCTCGCGAAAGCTCGCGATCCGCGCCGTGACCTCGCGCCCGAGCACGTTGACCGTGAGCGTGTCGCCGAGCTTGAGAGCGAAATCGCGCGCCACTTCTGCGTCAAGCGAGACGAGCGGCGGGCCCGCGTAATCGGCCGGCCACCAGCTGCCGGCGACGATGCGCGCACCCGGCGGCGGTATGGCGGCATAGGTGAGGCCGCGGTCGCTTTCCAATACCCAAGCGGAGCGCGGGTTGATCTTGGCGCGCTCGGCGGCGACGCCGTTGAGTGCTGTGATGCGGCCGCGCAGGCTCGGCACCTGCTCGAGGCCGCTCGTGCCCTCGACTCCGCGGACGGCCTCGTCGAACCCCTTCAGCTGGTCCGGCTGGATGTCGATGAAGAAATAGCTCGGCGCGCCCGCCGGCAGCGTCTCCGTCACCTCGCGCAAGAGATTGCCCTCGACCAGGCCGACGGCGACGAGGAGTGTCAACCCGACGCCGAGCGAGAGCACGACGCTCGCGGTCGGCGCTCCGGGGCGGTAGAGGTTGGCAAGCGCCAAGCGCAGCGTGGGCCACGCGCTGAGGACAAAAGGCGTCCTTGCGGCGGCGCGCGCCGAGGCCGCGATCAGCCAGGCCGAGAGCCTGAAGGCCGCGAGCGTGGCAACGGCTCCGGCGACGAACCAGAGGGCGATGCGTCTGTCACCGGCGCTCGCGATGGCGAGGGCGGCGAGCGCCGCTGCGGCGCCGAGCAGCGCCAAGGCATCGACGCGGCGCGGCCACTGCCTGAGCGGGGCCGCCAGCGCGCGGAAGAGGCGCTGAGGCGGGGTGTCGCGCGCCTCGGCGAGCGGCCAGAGGGTGAAGGCGAAAGTGGTGAGCACGCCGTAAGCGGCGGCGAGCAGAAGGGGGGCGGGATGGAGCCCGGCGTGCGCCAGCACGGGGAGGTAGTGGGCCAAGCTGTCCGCGAGAAGGAACGGCACGATTGCACCCAGCGCCAGGCCGATCGCGATGCCGCAAAGTGCTATCGCGAAGACCTCGGCGAGATAGGCCTGAAAGATGAGCCGCGCCGGCGCCCCCAGACATTTCAGAATGGCGATCGTGGTGGCGCGGCCGTCGAGGTAGGCCTTGACCGCATTGGCGACGCCGATGCCGCCGACGAGAAGTGCCGTCAGGCCGACAAGCGTGAGATAGAGGGCGATGCGATCGAGGAACTCCTGGAGGCGCGGCGTCGCATTATGAAAGCTGTGCGCGCGCCAGCCGGCATCGGGAAATTGCCGGGCGAGCTCCGCGAGCCAGGCGCGCGCGTCGCTGCCGCCCGGCAGCTTGAGGCGATAGTTGTAGCGCACGATGCTGCCGGGCTGGATGAGCCCGGTCGCGGGCAATGCCGCCATGCTCACCATGAGGCGGGGACCCAGGATGAAGGCGGAGACTGCCCGATCCGGCTCCCGCCCGATGGTGGCGCGCAGCTCGAAGGTGGCATCGCCGAGCTTGATGCGCTCGCCGAGCTTGAGGCCCAGCCGGGCCAGCACGTCCGTATCGGCAACCGCGCCGAAGACGCCGTCGCGCGCGGCGAACGCCGCCGCGGTGGTAATCGGCGGGGTGAGCTCGAGCGCGCCGTAGAGGGGATAGTGCTGATCGACCGCCTTGAGCTCGACGAGGAGGCGCTTGCCCGTCCCTTCCTTGGCTTGGGCGGCGCGCGTCATGGCGCGCAATTCGGCGCTCGTCGAGACGAGCCCCGCCGCCTGCATCGCCCGATACTCCGCAGCACTCGCCTCACGATGGGCGAGGGTGAGGTCGACGTCGCCGCCGAGAAGCGCCTTGGCATCGCCCTTGAGAGCACCGTCGACGGAGGCCGAGAGCGAGCCCACCGCGGCGATCGCGGCCACGCCGAGGGCGAGGGCCGCGAGGAAAATCCGGAAGCCCTTGAGGCCGCCGCGCAGCTCCCGACGTGCGATCCTCAAGGCGAGCGGCAGGGCGGCGTCAGCACTCCTCATTGCGGCAGCGCCGTGGTAGTGCTCTCGGCGCGGCGGTCGTCGATGATGCGCCCATCGGCAAGCCGCACGATGCGGTCGCAGCGACGGGCGATCGCAGGGTCGTGGGTGATGAGAAGGAGGGTGGTGCCGCGCCGCGCGCGCAGGTCGAAGAGAAGCTCGATGATCGCCTCCCCGGTTTTGCCGTCGAGGTTGCCGGTCGGCTCATCGGCGAGCAGCAGCCGGGGCTCGGTCGCAAAGGCGCGGGCGAGTGCCGTGCGCTGCTGCTCCCCGCCCGAGAGCTGGCCGGGGTAATGGTGGATGCGCGAGCCGAGCCCGACCGCCTCGAGCCCGACGCGGGCGCGCGCGAAGGCGTCCTTGATGCCGGCGAGCTCGAGCGGGATCGCCACGTTCTCGAGTGCCGTCATGGTGGGCACAAGATGGAAGGCCTGGAACACGATGCCGACGTTGTCGCGCCGAAAGCGCGCCAAGGCGTCCTCGTCCAAGCCGGCGAAGGCTTGACCGGCGACAGAAATGCGCCCCTCGCTCGGCCGCTCGAGCCCCGCCACGAGCATCATGAGCGAGGTCTTGCCGCTGCCCGAGGGGCCGACCAGGCCGACGCTCTCGCCCGCTTGGATGGCGAGATCGATGCCGTTGAGGATGTTGACCAGGCCGGCGGCACTTGCCAACTTGAGATGGACATCCTCGAGGCGGATGATGGCTTCTCGGCCCGGCGGGCTGCGAGTGGGCATGGTGGGAGCGGATCGGCCGATGGGCATGGTTGGCTTGGCGGTTGAGGCAACGCGTGAAATGCGGCACCGCTCGGCTGACGCAAGGGCGTCTCGGCACGGCGCTTTGAGCGCAAATCTGCTCGCGCGCGCCATCTTCAATCTGACGGTGCTGGCGTGCGCCGTCATTCTCGGGCCCCCGACCGTCTGGAGCAAGCCCGCCGTGCGCATCCTCATGCTCGGCGACAGCATCACCGCCGGATACGGCCTGCCCGAAGCGGAGAGCCTGCCTCAAGTGTTGCAGACCGCGCTTCGGAAGACCGGCCATGAGGTCCAGGTGATGAACGGTGGAGTTTCCGGCGACACGACGGCCGGCGGGCTCGCGCGGGTCGGCTGGATGCTGCAAGAGCAGCCGCAGATCGTCATCGTCGAGCTCGGTGCCAATGACGGTCTCAGGGGCCTCGATCCCAAGGAGAGCTACGCCAACCTCGACAAGCTGCTCGCCGTCCTCGCAAGCGCCAAGCTCAAGGTGCTGCTCGCCGGCATGCTGGCCCCCCCCAATCTTGGCCCGGAGTACGGTAAAGAGTTCGCCGCGATCTATCCGGCACTGGCCAAGAAGCACGGCTGCCTCCTCTACCCCTTTCTCCTCGCCGGCGTTGCGGCCAAGCCGGAGCTCAACCAGGCCGACGGTATCCATCCGAACGCCGAGGGTGTCGTCGTCATCGCCCGCCTGCTCGCACCCTACGTGGAAAAGCTTTTGGGAGGATGACGGGAGATGCGCGAGGACGAACCATGACCGCGTTCCGTTTCGCTCATAGCAACGGCCCGAGCTCGGCCGAGGCGGCGAAGGAGTGCGCCGCGGCGTTGCGCGCGGCGGGGCCCCTCGAAGGGCCGGGAGAAGCGCTCGGCTTTCTTTACGCGAGCGATGCCTTTGCCGGCGAGCTTGCCGACATCCTCCTCTACCTGCGGGCGGAGACTGGGGTGGCGCACTGGGTCGGCACGGTCGGCATGGGCGTGCTGGCGACGGGCAAGGAGTATTTCGACGAGCCGGCACTCGCCGTCATGATCGGCGTCCTGCCGAGCGGCTCCTTCCGCATCTTCCCCACCGTCGAACGCTCGCTCGAGGGCTTCCGCGCCGCGAATGCCGGCTGGATCAAGGAAAAACAGCCCACCCTTGCGCTCGTGCACGGCGACCCGCGCAACCAGCATTTGCCCGGCCTGCTCGAGGGGCTCACGGCGGAGACCGCCTGCTTCCTCTTGGGCGGGCTCACCTCCTCGCGGGGCGCTCACGGTCAAGTGGCGGACGAGGTCACCTCAGGCGGGGTGAGCGGGGTGCTGTTCTCAGCTGAGGTCGCGGTGGCGACGGGGCTGAGCCAGGGCTGCACGCCGCTCGGCCCCAGCCATACGATCAGCGCCTGCCGCGACAACGTGCTCCTCGAGCTCGACGGCCGGCCCGCGCTCGAGGTGTTCAAGGAGGATGTGGGCAAGCTCCTGCAACAGGGGTCGGCACTCAAGCTGCGCTCGCTCCACGCGGCACTGCCCGTCCGCGGCACGGATACCGGCGACTATCTCGTGCGCAATCTCATGGGTATCGATGCCGAGCGCGGCTGGCTCGCCATCGGCGAGGTACCGGCTCAAGGCGACGAGATCATGTTCTGCCGGCGCGACGGCGAGAGTGCGAAGCACGATCTCGAGCGCATGCTGGCACGGCTCAAGGCGCGGCTGAAGGGGAGCCCCAAGGGTGCCGTCTATTACAGCTGTGTCGCCCGCGGGCCCAATCTCTTCGGACCGGGCTCGGCCGAGCTCGGCCTGCTGCGCCAGGCCCTCGGCGAGGTGCCGCTCGTCGGCTTCTTCTGCAACGGGGAGATTTCCAACGCGCGGCTTTACGGCTATACCGGCGTCCTCGCGCTCTTCATGTAGCTCGGCGCGGGGCTACCGGGCGATCCCGGAAGGCAAAGCCAACCTGCGCCCGTGTGAGAACGAGGCCGGGGACAAGAAGGGACAAGACGCCATGATCCGCCTGTTCGTCGGACTCGAGTTGCCCGAGGACATGCGGCAACGCCTTGCGGGCCTGTGCAACGGCGTGCCGGGCGCGCGCTGGGTCAGGCCCGAGAGCTTCCACTTGACCGTGCGCTTCATCGGCGAGGTGGACGGGGGCCGCTTCGAGGACATCCACATGGCGCTGTCGCGCATCAAGGCGCCGGCCTTGGAGCTCACGCTCGAGGGCGTGTCCACGTTCGGGAAGGCGAGCACGCCGCACACGCTTTGGGTCGGCGTGCAGCGCAACGAGACGCTCAACGCGCTCCATGGCAAGGTCGACCGCGCCCTCGTGACGGCCGGGCTCGAGCCGGAAAGCCGGAAATATTCGCCGCACGTCACACTCGCGCGTCTCAAGGAGGCCGCGCGTCTGCGCCTAGGCACCTTCGTCAGCGCGCACTCGCTCTTCCGCGCCGGCCCCGCGCCCATCGATCAGTTCGTGCTGTTCTCGAGCTTCCTCTCGCGCAGCGGGGCGATCTACAAACCGGAAATCCATTATCCCCTCGCGGGTGGCGGGTGAGCCCCCGCGAAAGGATGGGCCGAAGCGCTCGAGCAAGTTCCGATTGCATAGACGCAGTGCGTGCTTCGAGACGCGGTGCTTCGCACCGCTCCTCAGCATGAGGTAGGCTCATGATTGCACAAAGAACCTCCTCAGCCTGAGGAGCGCCCGAAGGACGCGTCTCGAAGGCCGCACCGATTCCATTCAGCCGGAGCTTGCGCTAGCCGGAATCGGGTTGCTTGGGGAGGCGGAGCTTGCCTGCTTCGCCGAGCGCGCGGATGACGCGCTCGACGAGGATGTCGAGGAGCGCGTCGTCGACGGGGTCCGAATTGAGGGCCAAGACGATCGAGGTCTCCGTCGTCGGCTCGTAGAGCAGGATGCTGTTATAGCCGGGTACCGATCCGGTGTGGCCGTAAAACATGACGCCCATGTAACGGAAGCGCTCGACGCCGAGGCCGTAGCCGCTCCCGGGTGCGCTATTCTCCTCGCTCGGGGTCACGAAGCTCAGCATCTCGTCGAGTTGCGGTTTTGCCAGCACGCGCCCGCCGAAAAGCGCCTGGTCCCAGCGCAGGAGGTCGGCGGCGCTCGACACCATGGCTCCGTCGCCGCCGCCGAGCACGTCGGGCTCGCCCGTGGCATCCTGCAAGCTGCCGCTGTCGTCGAGATCGGAATAGCCGTGCGCAAGGACGCCGGCGGGTACTGCCTCCTCGGAGGCGAACCAGGTTGCGCTCAGCCCAAGCGGGGCGATAAAGCGCTGGCGCATCTCCGCGATCGGCGAGTGGCCGAGTGCCGCTGCGAGCGCCATGCGGAGCAAGAGGTAATCGGTGTCGGAGTAGTCGAAGCGGCTGCCGGGCTCGAAGTCGAGCCGCTCGGGATGGGCAAAGGCGAGAAGCTCGCGCGGCTGCCATGCCTTGCCCGGCTGGGCGTGCGCGGCCGCCACGAAGGCGTCCGTGAGGTAGTCGTCATAGCCCGAGGTGTGATTGAGGAGCTGCCTGAGGCTCACGCGCTCGGCATTGGGCACGTCCGGGAGGAAGCGGGCGAGCTTGTCGTCGAGCGCGAGCTTGCCCTCTCGGGCGAGGGAGAGCGTGAGTGCCGCGAGGAAGGTCTTGGCGATGCTGGCGACCTTGAAGCCGCTCGCCCGTCGCATCGCTGTATGCTCCGCGACATTGGCGAGCCCGGCCGCCACGATCGTGGGAGCCTCGCGCTCTCGCCCGATGCCGATCACGATGCCGGTGACGCCGTCCTCGGCCATCGCCGCGCGCGCCAGCCGATCGAGCGTCGGCGCGATCTCGTCGGCCCCGGCGCCTGCCGCAAGGAGCAGGAGCAGGAGCAGGAGGAGGACAGAGAGGAGGCTCCCCATTTGCAGGCGGAGGGCTCCGCGGGCGTTGCGAGCGTTTCTGGGCAAACCTATCTCCTTGTGCGGCACCCGGCTATCATAGGGGAGTGCCCCAGGACTTGTCATGAGCGAGCCTCGTCGACCCTCGATCGTCGTGCTCACCGGTGCCGGCATCTCCAAGGAGTCGGGTCTCGACACCTTCCGCGACGCCGACGGCATCTGGGCCAGGGTGCGCGTCGAGGACGTGGCGACGCCAGAGGCCTTCGCGCGCCAGCCGCGCCAGGTCCACGCCTTCTATAACGCGCGGCGGAAGGCGCTGCGCAATGCCAATATCCAGCCGAATGCGGCGCACCGGGCGCTGGCCGCTCTCGAGGCCGGGTGGCCCGGCGAGTTCCTGCTCGTGACCCAGAACATCGACGACCTGCACGAGCGCGCGGGCAGCCGCAAGCTCGTCCACATGCACGGTGAAATGCTCAAGTCGCGCTGCGCCTGGTGCGGCGAGGTGTTCCTCTCTGAAGACGATCTCGCCGTCGAGATGGCCTGCCACGCCTGCATGCGCGTGGGCGGGCTCAGGCCCCATGTGGTCTGGTTCGGCGAGATGCCGTTCGAGATGGAGCGCATCACCGCGGCCCTCGCGCGCGCCACACTCTTCGTCTCGATCGGCACCTCGGGCAACGTCTATCCCGCGGCCGGCTTCGTCGCCGAGGCGCGCGAGACCGCCGGCGCCCGCACGGTCGAGCTCAACCTCGAGCCCTCCGAGGGCGCACAGCTCTTCGCCGAGCGCCGCTACGGCCCCGCGAGCGAGGTGGTGCCGCGCTTCGTGGGCGAGCTTCTCGCGAGCCTATGAGCAGACGCCCGGGCTTCACGGCACTCCTCGCCCGCGTCAGCGCCTGCCGGGTCTGTGCCGAGCATCTGCCGCTCGGCCCGCGCCCGGTCCTCCAGGCCCTCCCCACGGCGCGGCTTTTCGTTTGCGGACAGGCGCCGGGAACCAAGGTGCACGAGACCGGCGTGCCGTGGAACGATGCCTCGGGCGAGCGCTTGCGGGCGTGGCTCGGGCTCGCGCGCGAGGTCTTCTACGACCCGCGGCGCATAGCACTCATCGGCGTCGGGCTCTGCTATCCCGGCCGCCTGCCGCAAGGTGGGGATGCCCCGCCCCGGCCTGAATGCGCGCCGCTCTGGCATCCGCCCTTGCGCGCGGCGCTCTCCGACATCCGCTTGACCCTCCTCGTCGGCGGCTATGCCCAGGCCTATTACCTCGGCAAGCGGCGCAAGGCGAGCCTGAGCGAGACCGTGCGCGCCTTTCGCGAGTATCTCCCCGAGTTCATCCCAACCCCCCATCCGAGCTGGCGCACGACCGCCTGGCTCGCCCGCAACCCGTGGTTCGAAGCGGAGCTGGTGCCGGAGCTGCGCGCGCGCGTCAAGGCGGCCATCGGCGGCTAGAGCGGGCTCGCGGCTCGGCGAGGCGGCTACGCCAAGAACACTCGAAGGGATTTTGGATCGAGCAAGGCGCTGAGAAGCGACCTCCAGCGCCCCCGATCGGCCGCCCTCAGGAGATCGAGGAACAATTCGTCGCCCCCAAGGGACGCGAGCTCGGAAACGCCGGAGCGCCGGCCGCCCGCGCGCTCGGGTGGAACGAGCGAGCGCACGATCTCGAGGAAACCGGCCTGGTGGGGCCGGCGCGCGATGCGGCAGCCGAGCGCGCGGGCGATCGCGGCGCAATCGATTTGGGCAGGGGCAAAGCTGCGCGTGGCGGCAAGAAACATCGGAAGGTCCCACCGGGAGTCGCCGATGGCCACGGTCTCGATCTTCCCTTGCCCGAGCCAGGCGAGGAGCTCCCGCAGCCCATGGCCCTTGTCGACTTCAGCCGCGACGATCGTCGTGTCGATCGAGGTTTGATGCCAGCGCAGCCGGCGCAGGTTTAGGCTGGATATCAAGCCTGGGATGGTGAGCAACGGCAATGGTACGGTGCGATCACCGTCATAGCTGTAAGCGCGGATCGAGTATTCATAGCCGTCATTCAAGAACACGCCGGGCAATTGGCTGAGCGCGCGCCGGAGCTCCTCGAGCTCGACGAGGGACTCCTCACTCACCAGCCGCCGTCCGCGGTCACGAACCGCGTCCCAGAGAAAGCTGCCATACTCGGCGACGCCGCCGGCGAAACCATAGTTGCTGCAATATTCCTTGACCTCGGCGACCGAGCGCGCGGTATTGACGGCGATGGCGAAGCCGTGGTCATGAAGAAGCGAGAGCGCCTCCATACCGGCCGCCGTGGTCGACGGGAAACCGAAGATGCGGCGGTCGAGCACGCCGTCGATGTCGATCACCGCGAGCGGCGAGCGCCACAGCACTTCTTGCGGCAACCGGCACCGTCCAGCGCAGAAGCGCGCGGTTTGCGCGGTCAGGAAATTCCAGGCGGCCACATATTGCGCATTGAATTCGGAGGCAACGTGGCAGAGTTTGGGTTGGCGCAGTCCGTCGAGTGCCATGTCCATCGCGTAGGTGCCCGCGAGCAGTTTTTGCAGGAAGAGCCTCGCCTCGACGCCGCCATCGCCGCTCTCCTTCACGTAGCCGCGGATGAGCTCCTGTTCCTCCTGGGAGGAGAAGCCGAACTGGAGAACGGCGTCCGCCAAATCGAAAGCCGGATCGGTCACGTTGAGCTCATCCTTGCCCATGCCGTGATGCTCGAAATCGCTCTTGAGCAGCCGGGAGCCACTGACGATCCATTCCAGCCGCCGCATATTGCCGTCGATGAGCGTGGGAACGGGGCATGTTTGCTCCAACAAGCGGTGCCGGATTCGCTCCCTTTTCAAACGCGCCGCCGCGTTACCGCTGAAAGCTCTGGCGAAAACACGATCGAGCTTATGCCTCTCGCCCAGACCTAAGCCCGGCATTGGGTCCTTCCCAAGACTGAGCGCGCGTACGCGCGCGGCGACGTAGGCTGAGATCGTCGCGATCTCGCGTGCGCGCCGCTCGACGCCGTTTTCGTCAGCGCTCCCTTGCGGCAGCCATTCCATGTAAAGAATGCCGTCGCGCAATCCCAAAATCGGCGGGACGAAGCCGGCCAGCCGATGGCCGGCCAGGAAGGCGTGATAGCCGAGCCATCCCCAGCCGACGCTTTTGGCCAGGACAAAGCGCGTTTCGACATGTCCGCTCGGCGTCACCAAGCGGACGGCGTGGACGCGCTTGAGGCGGCTGCGCATCCTGTCCCGCGATAAGCCCTGGAGCCTGGCGTTGATCTCGTCGGCGAGGGGACTGGCGACAACCGACGCGCTGACAAATCGGCGCGTTTGAAAATACTCCTGCAAACGGTCCTCTACGGCCTCTCGAGCGAGCAGGCGGGATTTGAACCATTCTTCCGCATCGAGCAAGAGGATCGGCACGTCGGAAAGGGGCGTCGCCTCGACATCCATCCGCCAGTCCGGCCGGAGATGGTGGACGGGGAGCAGTGCTAACATTTTCTCGCGGGGAAAACCCACTTGACGCAGCTGCTCGCTTAGGAGGGCGACCTGCTGGCCGCTGGCCGGCGGGTCATCGACTATCACTGCGAGATACCCTGCCGTGCAACAGCGCACCAGCTCCGCGTGCTCCCACTTGGCCAGGCCTTTCGGCGGACGCACACTCACGGCATCGACCGTCTGATAGCCTTCCGTCTTCAGGAAGGCGCGGACCAAGGGAGCGAAGTAGGCGCCTGCAGTGCGAAGGCCGACGAGAAGGATTGGCTGCGCGCGATCCGGAAAACGCGCCACGAACTTTCCTGCCAAAGCGAGAGCATCGAAGTGCGTCAGATCCTGCTTCCGGAACCCCGAGGGAATGCGAATGCGCTCGGCCACGAGCTCCGTTGGAAGCGGCAACCGCAGGAGGGCCTTGAGCTCCTCTGCCGCCTTCACGGCCGCGTCCCGGGTTGGCTTTTTCGCCGCGGCGAAGAGCTGCAAGAAGGCATCGGTCGCGGCTGGCCATTGCTCCCGCCAGCGGCGGGCCAGCGCCAAGCGGGATCGCCGGACGAGCG
>JGI12269J14319_10004746_pt1 | contig 12283 bp, 10 predicted proteins | sample PeaSoiSIISIP2007_FD_14319 | JGI IMG/M metagenome (IMG submission 14319) | reverse complement strand
CCTATCGCCGCGAGCCGGTGACTGCGGGACGCGTCTGCGTCGATTCCGGTTCTCTCGAGGAAATCGAGGAAGTCGTCATTCGCGATCGCAAGCACTTGTCAGAAGACGGCGTCGTTGTGCCGATCATTGCAATCAACAAGCACACCGGCCAGATCGAATCGCAGCCTGAAATCGTGACGCGCGGCTTCATGCCCTCCGATAACGGCCTCGAATTGCTCAACGGCGCGCGCGAAGTCGTCCTGCGCACCGTCGAGCAATCCAATGCCGAAGAGAAAACCGACTGGAGCGTCATCAAGGAAAAAATCCGCGTGGACCTGAGGCGCTATCTGAAGAAGCAGACTTCCAAGCGCCCGCTGATTCTCCCCGTGATTCTCGAATTGTGAGCCGGCGCCGTGCCCCTATCCGGATTGTTTCTTCGCCCCTACCAGCGATCCGATTTCGAAGCCCTCGTCTCGATCGATCAAGCTTGCTTCCCGAAAACAATCGCCTACGGCCGTGGCGAGATGAAACTTTATCTGCAATCCGAAGGCTCGCACTGTATCGTCGCGGAAATCCCCGGCCCCGCAAATCCCAAAACGATTGCCGGCTTCATCCTCACGGAACGCGTCGGCGAACTCGCCCACATCATCACGCTCGATGTTCTTGAGGCCTGCCGCCGCCAATCCGTCGGTTCCCTGCTTCTCCAGGCCGCCGAGCGGGAAGCCGCCTCGCAGGGCGCTGCCTGCATGTATCTGGAAACAGCAACAACCAACAAAGCTGCAATTGCTTTGTGGAAGAAGCATGGCTATCGTGAAACAGGAACGATAGAGAATTATTACGGCCGCGGCCAAAACGCTTTTGAAATGCTGAAACAGCTAGGACGGAAATCCCAAGTGAAGGGCCTTCCATGAATCTTCTGCATGTCGTAATCCTCGCCATCGTGCAAGGTCTCGCCGAACTCTTGCCGGTATCGAGTTCTGCGCACGTGGTGGTCGCCGAAAAGCTCATGGGCCTGGACCCAACATCGCCCGAAATGACTCTGCTCCTAGTGATGCTGCACACGGGCACGATGTTCGCGGTAATCGTCTATTTCTGGAAGCAATGGATGAGCACTTATTTTCAGAGTGCGGAAGCATTCAAGCAAATCGTGATCCTGCTGTTCGTGGCCACGGCCCTGACGGGCGTAATCGGCGAAGGCTTGATCAAAACGATCGAGAAATTCGCGTTTCACGGCGCGAAGAATGCGCAAGTGGAGCAGCTATTCGGCCGGCTTGATTTGATCGCGCCGGCTCTTGCCGCCGTCGGCGTCTTGATATTAATTGCCGGAATTTACGAGAAGCGGCATCCCTTTGAGGGAGCAATCAGCACCGGCGGGCTGGGAATGAAACAGGGCGCGCTGATCGGAATCGTGCAGGGATTCTGCCTCCCCTTCCGCGGCTTTTCGCGCTCCGGCGCGACGATATCGACGGGCCTCTTGGCCGGCGTCGAGAAATCGCGCGCCGAAGCATTCAGCTTCGCTCTCGCCGTGGCGATCACTCCCGCCGCGGACGGCCGCGAAGTGCTCCGCCTCATGAGGGCCGAGCGCATCAGCGGCGGACTAAATTTGGCATCGGCGATGACGCCGAGCCTAATCGGCATGGTGTGCGCGTTTGTCGCCGGCCTATTGGCGCTCAAATGGCTCAGCAAGTGGCTCGAAAGCGACCGCTGGTATCTTTTCGGAATTTATTGCCTGGCAGCAGCGGTAGCGGTCGGCATTCTCCACCACATGGGATACTAGCAGTGGCGCAGGCTTCAGCCTGTGGGCCTTAGGCCTTAGAGTGACGAACCCCCGCAGGCTGAAGCCCGCGCCACTAAACCCTCGAATTCAGCTGTTTCCCTTCGCCGCAATATCGCAGGAATTGTCGAGCAAATCCTCCCCGTTTGCCAGATCACCCTTTTGAATGTTGAGTTCGCCGGCGAGAATCACAAATCCGTGAGTCCCTTCAGAACGTGTGAAACCGATTACAACCAGCGTGCGATCGGCCATGTTTAACGTTGCATTCGGCAATCCCTCCGCCAAAAGACGGAATGGGTTGTGCGGACTGAGGTTCTCGCCCGATACCCACATCGCCATGTAGTGCTGGCCGTAGAGAGGGGCTTTGAAGCGAGCCCAGTGGCTCCCAATCTGCCTTTCATTCTTGTGCAGGGTCTCAAAAACTTCCGCTCGGATGCAGGAAAAGTGGATGTGCAGCTGATCCTGGGATCGGCTCACGCCCGAATTGATGGCCAGGCCAATTTCATCGCGCCGAAGGTCTCGTCGCAGCGCTTCGTTGATATTCGTCCGAACTTCCCAGGCGTAGGCGAAATAATTTGCCGCATCCATCTCGCGAACGATGGGACTCTCGATTCCGGAAATGCGAGCGGTAGGAATCAGCAAGAATTGCGTGCCCCCTCTGGGGTCCCTGAGGATCGCGAATCCACGATCGACTCCACCGTTCAGATCGACTTTGAGGCACGGCTTAGGATCGTGAATTTGTAATTGTCCGGGGACGCAGACATTGTGCACGACCTCCCAGAGCGCGTTGCGAGGCAATTCGATTTGGCCTGCAAGGACTTCAGCCAGCAGGAAAGCGCTGCATATGAAAATGGCGAATAGGGCCAGTTTGCGGAAGACGGCGCTGCGGCTACTTAAACTGCCTTGCTCCGTGGCGTGCAGTGGGTCCGTCCTCATCTCGAAGCCACATTCTACTGGATTGAACTTCAGGACAAAGCACAACTGTAGTTTCGATTGTTGAGGTTGTTACTAGAAATCTCACACCCCGGGTATTCAATTAAGATGAAGGCGCGCAAATTCTCTCGCCGTCTTTCCGCGAGGCTTTGGGACGCTTCAGACTTGTTGAGGCAAGGGCGCCTTTACTGTGGACCGGCGCCTTCAATGATAAATACGCGGCTCTTCGCCGAGCTGTGCCGGATCGGCTTGATCGCGTCATACGCCGGCGAATCTTCCCAGGCCTTCGCTTTCTCCACGCTGTCGAATCGGATGACCACGAAGCGCTTGGGCGGTTCGCCTTCGATGGACTCCGATTTGCCGCCGCGAATGATATAGCGGCCCCCGGAAGCTGCAACGGTACCCGGCGTCTTTTCAGCATATTCCTTAAATGTTTCGGGATTGGTTACATCGACCTCCGCGACGACGTAGCCAGGCGACACCTTCGCTTGCTGCGCATGAATCACCGCCGCCCCCGCTGCGCCGATCGAAGCTCCGACGAGTACCGCCAACATCAGTTTTGGGTTCGTTTTCATGGTTCTGTCTCTCCTTTGCATTTGTGCAAACAAGCATTCAGGCAAACTCTATACCTCTGGCCAATGAATGCGTCAACCTCAATAAGAAATCGCGCGGAACGAATTCCCTGCCCTCTTGCATGGCCAAATGGGTTTGGATTTATTTTGGGGCGAAGAATACGTAGTCGGCAGTATAGGGTGCGCGCTGTTCCTGGCTGTCATGCCCGGCATCACAGCCGGAAGCGGGCGCCTTGCCGCCCTTCGTGTTGACGCGCTGGATTGATGTAACACGCGCGAGAATGCCATCCCCGTTACGACTGACCACTGCGACCAACAGCCAAGGAATGGAATCGGCATCGGGTGAAGGCGCGTTGGCCACAGCTTTCCCCGTGACTCGGCTGCCATCGCTCGCTTCCCACGAAGGCCCGGCAAAATGCTTACCGAACAGTTTCCCGTTTTTGTCGAAGAGCTGCGCGTCGGGAGCTTTCAGCGTCCAGGCAAATTGCCCGCCATCGGCTTTGCACGTGTAGATCTGATCGCCCTTGGCGTGCACCTGAAGAAGCAGTTGCTCGCCGGCAGGCGGCTGCAGTTCCTTAGGCGGCTGTTGGCCGTTGGCTGAATGAGAAAATAAGAAGCAAGTAGCCAAAGGCAACGCGGTGGATGCAATGGCGCGAATCAATTTGTGCATCAGACTAACTCTCCTCGCAACGGACTGATGCTGCTCTCAAGAATTCAGTCGAGCGGCTCAATCTTGGCGATCTTGCCTTGATGAACTTCCGCAACCCATACCGCAACCGGAGACGTGGAATTGTCTACATCGATGTGCCTGATGTTCGCGCTCACCGTCGGCAGCATATACTCCGTAAATTTGCCCGTCTTGGGATTGAGGCGCAGGATCAGGTCGGTGCTCATTCCGGCAGTCCACGCGTCGCCGTTCTTGTCGGTCTTGGCGGGATACGGGCCGACCCACGGCGTCGGCGCAGTCCATTCCTTGAACCGCTCCGTTTTCGGGTCAAACATCCCGAGCTTATTCGCGTAATACTCGCCAAACCACACGCGATCTTGCGAATCCACCGACACGCGGCGCGGACCGGAATTCAAGGTGGGCGTCTTGTACAAAGTTACTTTGCCCGTTTTCCCGTCGATCTTGCCGATGTTGCCGCCCACGATGTCGCAAATGTAGATGTTCGATTTTGAATCGGCGGCCAGCCCGTAGGTCGAGTGCCCGGCAGGCGTCGCGTTGTAAGCGAACTGGATGATGCCGGAGCTTTTCTCGTCGGGATGGTAGTCCGGATACATCGGATACTCGCTGACCTGGTTCGTCGCCGGATCGACCTTGAAAATCAGAAGACTCTCGCCTCCCGGAAACCAAGCGGTCCCGTCGGGCGCGGCGGCGACTTGCGGCTGAATGGCGCGTGCGTCGTTGAACGCCGGCGGCACCAGCCACGTCTTAAATTCCTCGGTCCGCGGATCGAAGCGCGTATATCCCCCTTGGCGGAATCGCGGAATCCACAAGTAGCCGTCGCGGTTGAACTCGATGGAAAGGGTCCCCTCGGGGAAATCCGGCTTGAGCGGCGGCATGCGCCATTCTTTGGTCTCGCCGGTTCGCGGGTCGAGGCGGCCGATGAGCGGCTCGCGAAAATCGTTGTACCAGACCATTCCTTTGTCATCGAGGTTGGCATCGTGCGGCAGCCTTCCCGGGTCGGGCAAATCGTATTCCGTGACGATGACGCGCGTGGCTCTGCCCGTGGGACGCGGCAGCGTCTTCAACTGATATTTCCATTCGCTCGTCGCACTCAAATTGATCGTGCTCAAATATTTCGCGAACTCTGGGTCGGGCTGAACGGAAACGTTATAGGGCAGCAAGACCGGATGATCCAGGACAGCCTGCTCGGAATAACTTCTCATCCGCGCAAAAGTGGTGAGCCATCCTTGCGCATCGTACGTGCTCTGCACAATCGGAGCGAGAGAGTGGCAAGCGGCGCAACGAAATAGCTGGTTCTTCTGCGCCTCCGTCCCCGGAACGCTGAGCAACCACTCGGAACTGGTGAGCTGGGAAATCAGGTCCTTGGTGTTCACCAGCTTCAAATCTGCTCGGCGCGTCACCCCAGCCGCGACTTCGACGGACACCGGGCCCGCAAGGTCATACCCCACGGCCCGGATATCAATGTTGAATTTGCCGGGCAGGAGCCTGCTCGACGGAAAAGAGTAGCGCCCTTCGTGATTGGTAACCACGGTGACACTGATCGTCTTCCCTTCTCCCTTGGCCATGACCAGCACGCCTTCCATTGCTCCTTCCGCATCTGAACTCACCCGGCCTGCAAGCGCCACCGTCGCGGGTTTCTGAGAGGGAGCAGCGGGCGTGCTTCCCACTGATGTAATCAATGCAAGCAAAGCGAATCTCATCCGCATCAATTGCCCCCGAGTGTTTGGTTACCGAACCCCCAAGCACAATAAAAGCGAGCCTTGAAGAATATTTCCACAGTTTCGAATTGACCCGGCATTATATTCGCACGATAGCGGCATCGAACAAGCGACCTGATCATCGGGCAGTGTCCTAATTTGATTGAGTGTCGAAGGCCCAATAGAACGTCCCATTGTTTCTCTTTTTAGAAAGGAGAGGAAATACCTTTTCGCGTTTCAGGTGGATCACTGGAATCTCGTAATCGACAATCAAAGCAAGACTCCCCTCCCCAAATCCAGGCGCGAAAGCATCGTTCAACAAGAAAGTGAAACGGTCATCGAGTCCAAGGTAATGAGTTTTCCAATTCTTTGAACCGAAACGGGCATAGCTTGGAGAATTTGAGTCGCCTCCATATGCGCCGTACGTAGGGCCTTTTTGAGGTTCTCTCAAATGTAATTCATTGAGGCAGACAGTAGCATCAACCGAATTCAGGGGCATATAACCGCTGTTCGTAATGGTGACAGAAGATGAAAATGGATCGTTCGGGTCGGAAGGATCGGACACTGAGGGTGTTAATCGTGGAAAGAACGTCACAATTGCGGCAAGCGCCCCTATTAGAGTTGCCAATCCTAAAAGTATGGCGAGTGCCGGCATTTCTTCTCTCTTTTTTACCGCCTTTCGTCGTTGTGCTTTTGACTTACGCGCTCTTCGTGCCTTGTTGGACATCACGCGCCCCACGTCAAAAATGTATCACTTGAATGCCGCAGTTCATGCTTAAAAAAACTTCCAATTAGGGCAAGACCGATCCTCGGTAACCGACCCACTACTCAAGCTTGATATCTTTCTTGCCTGCCGCCCGGTCTTTGGTATAGTCGTTGCGTTGCTCGTGCACTTCCAGATGGGATCCGCGCGCCAGCGCCCGCGCACCCTTCCTGCGACGAGCACCTTCCCCCTATTTCGAGGAGACATTCGTGCGCGTTCTGACTCCAACTGAGAATAATCGTCTCAATGAATTGATTGGCTTTGTCGGTATTACGATCGCCATTCTGGTGGCGCTGGCGCTGATTTCCTACAGCCCTCACGATCCGTCGTTCAATGTGTCCGCCGAATCCTCTGCCCTGCATTCCGCGCGGAACTGGATCGGCCCGGTCGGCGCCTACGGCGCGGACTTGCTGTTTCAGGGCTTCGGCTATGCCGCGTTCCTCCTGCCGGTCGGCATGTTTATCATGGGAATGAGATGGTTCCGCAGCGAACTTTTGGAATCTCCGGTGATCAAGATCGTGGGGTCTTCTCTGCTCGTGCTGATGCTTCCCGCGATGCTCACGCTCTGGCATATCCCCGAAGTGCGCGGGGCAATTCCTCCCGGAGGCCTGCTGGGCCATCTGGTCTCGACGGGATTGCTCGCCGGGTTCAACACTGTGGGCGCAAACGTCGTCGCCCTGGCAATATTCTTCGTCGCGCTTTTCCTGACCACAAAATTTTCGTTCATCGAGACTCATGAAACGCTGCGCGCCCCTCTCGGCAGACTGAACGTGATCGGCCCGCTCAAAGAACGCATTGCCATCTGGCGCGAGACGCGCGAAGAGCGGCGCATGCAAGAGCGCCTCGCCGAAATCAAATCGCAAGGCCGGCCTCCGATCCCCTCGCAATCCGTGGCTGAAGTGGATGGCAGCGCCGTAACGGAACAGGACGAGCGCGAAGAATCCGAGCGTGAAGAATCCGAGCGGCCTCGCTCGATTATTTTCCGGAATGTGGAAGAAAAGAAGATGCAGTCCAAGCCGCCCTCGTCGCCGAAAATTGCCAAGGGCGCGACCAGCTTCCGGCTTCCCTCCCCCGAATTGCTCCGCCCCGCTCCGCGCCACGAAAAAATCGAAGAAGACGAACTCAAGGAATGCGCGCACGCGATCGAGCAAAAGTGCCAGGAGTTTGACGTCAGCGGCCGCGTGACCCAGATCAATCCAGGCCCCGTGGTGACCACCTACGAATTCAAGCCGGAAGCGGGGATCAAGTACAGCCGCATCACCGGCCTCGCGGACGATCTGTGCCTCGCGCTCAAGGCAGAGTCCATTCTCATCGAGCGCATCCCCGGAAAATCGACGGTCGGCATCGAAGTCCCGAACGCGAATCGCCAGACGATCGCCCTGCGCGAGCAAATCGAGTCCGCCGAGTTCGTCAATTCGCCTTCCAAATTGACGCTTGCTCTCGGCAAAGACTTGATCGGCCGCAACCGCGTTTCCGATCTCTGCCAAATGCCTCACTTGCTCATCGCCGGATCGACGGGAACCGGCAAGAGCGTTTTCCTCAACTCCTTGATTCTCTCGATGCTCTACAAAGGCACGCCCGATGAGCTGAAAATCATATTGATCGATCCGAAGCGGCTGGAGCTCGGCCTATACGAAGACATCCCGCACCTACTGGCTCCGGTGGTCACCGATCCCAAAGTCGCCTCTAATGTTTTGCGCAACGCCACGCGCGAAATGGAATCGCGATTAAAACTGCTTGCCGCCCGCGGCGTCCGCAACATCGATCAGTACAACCGCACGTTCCAGAAGGGCCAGTCACTCTCGCTCTTCGACGAGACTGAAAACACGGAGCACAAGCCGCTGCCCTACATTGTCATCGTGATTGATGAGTTGGCGGACCTGATGATGGTGGACACAACCAACGTCGAGGAATCGATCACTCGCCTGGCGCAGATGGCGCGCGCGGTCGGCATCCACTTGATCCTCGCCACGCAGCGTCCGTCCGTGGATGTCATCACCGGCTTGATCAAGGCCAACTTCCCCGCCCGCATTTCGTTCCGCGTGGCCAGCAAAGTGGACTCGCGCACGATTCTCGACGCCAACGGCGCCGAATCGCTCCTCGGACGCGGCGACATGCTTTATTTGCCGGCGGGTTCCGCGCGCCTGAACCGCATGCACGGCCCCTACGTCACCGAAGACGAAATTTCCGCCGTGTGCGATCACTGGCGCTCGCAGGCCAAGGCCGTCTACAACGAGCGTTTGCTCGAAGCGCCAAAAGATGAAAACGCCGCAGGCCCCGAGGGCGAGCCGGAAGGAGAAGCGGTCGACGACGATCTCTACCAGGAAGCCGTGCGCGTCGTCTGCGAAGCGGGCCGCGCCTCCACCTCCACCTTGCAGCGCCGCCTGCGCATCGGCTACGGCCGCGCCGCCCGCCTGATCGACATCATGGAAAAAGACGGCATCGTCGGCCCGCCCGACGGCACCAAGCCCCGCGAAGTCCTAAAAACAAAAGACTGGATGCGCGAGATCGATCAGTCAATGCGCTAGAGGCTGGAAGTTGGCTGTCAGTGATTAGAAATTCAAGACCAGCCGTTGGCAATTGAGTGCGTACCAAGCACGGGCCGGATTTACCGCCCGATTTCTAACCTCTTTGGTGCGCCTTTTTCCGATAACCGCGTCCATCAGGACTATTCCCGTTCGGATGCGGCTGAGGGATTACTTCCAGACACCCACAAAGAAGTCTCTCCCCCCCAGCTAGCTGCATGATCTGACAAGAAGCCTCTGCGCAAATCATTTTGATTCTGTGTAGAAAAGTATTACCATTTGCACTACGAACATTATCCACCGTCGATTTGGGACTCCCTCTTCGGGTGAAATTATGCAAATGCGGAACAGCCGCACGCCGGCAGTAGATCGCCTGAGACTTGCCCCAATTTCGAGCTGGAATCATGCGGCTCTTTGTGTTCTGGCGCTGGCTCTATTGGCTCTGCCGCTCCATGCGCAAGTAAAAACCAGAGCGGAGGTTGGTCCGAGCGGTGGCCCAGTCTGCGCCAGCCCGGGGGCTTGTGCTACCCCGATGGTTGGCGATTTGCCGGCGCTCATGAAACCCGCAATTGTCGATGATGAGAAATGTCTTCCCTGGAACCTTTCAGCGGCGCAAGCGACCGCTTCGCGCGTTACAACGCTGAAAGTGCCCTCGAAAGCCAGGGACGAATATGAAAAGGCCTGTACTGCGTCTCAAAAGAAGAAGTTTGAGGAAGCCGAGCAACACCTGCGCCGCGCTATTGATAAATTTAAGGGCTATTCGGCGGCGTGGGTAATGTTGGGCGTGGTTCTCGATGAGCAAAATAAAGCGCAAGAAGCTCGCGATGCTTGTTCTCAAGCCACCACAATCGATGGGAAATACTTCCCGGCGTACCTTTGCCTTGCGGAGTTTTCAGCCCGCAATCAAGAATGGCAGCGGCTTTTAGAGTTGTCGAACGTCGCCCTCGGCCTCAATTCGGAGAATGACGGATACGCGCATTACTATCGCGCAATGGCTTCCTTCTATCTGAACAATCTTGCTGATGCGCAGAAGAACGCGTTGCAAGCCGCAGAGATCGATTTGAATCATAATTACCTGCCCCTTTACTTCCTGTTGGCTCAGATCTACGCCGCCCAGGGCGACAAGGCTGCCGCGGCGGCCCAGCTGCGGGTAGCCCTGAAAAATCACAACGATCCGGCACAAGAAGTTGTAGCAAGGCGGTATTTAGCAAAGCTTGAGACGGCAGCAACCACCACGATCGCCCAGAGGTCAGAGATACCAAGCGAAAGCGCGGCTTCCATACCGCTCACGGACACACCCGACGAGGCCATCGCTTACATGTCCGAACTCCGGACGCCGGATGATAGCTGGATTCCGGAAGACATCGATCATTCCGTGCCGCCCGTCGCTACTGGATCGGCCTGTTCGCTGCCGGCCGTGCTCGACGGAGCAGGTCAAAGAATCGTGGAACTCGTTCACAACGTGGATCGATTTACCGCGACAGAAGTCCTCATGCACCAGCCGGTAGATCATCTCGGCCATATGGGACCGAGCCTGACGACTCAATTTAGTTATCTGGTTTCCTACACCGAAGATCCTACCGGCTCACTGCATGTGGACGAATTCCGCAATGGAAGTCTTTCCCTCGAGCCCTTCCCGAACCACATCGCAACCGTCGGCACACCGAGCCTCGTTTTGATTTTTCACCCGCGATACGTCAACAATTTCAGGATGGAGTGCGAAGGTCTGGGGCAGTGGCATGGACAGCCGGCGTGGCAAGTTCGGTTTGAGCAACGCAAGGACCGCCCCAATCTTACTTATTCGTTTTCTGTAGATCGTGCGACGTACGCTGTGAACTTGCGGGGCAGGGCCTGGATTCTTGCAGGTTCTTATCAGGTGGCGCGGTTGGAGACGGACCTGGTGGAATCCATCCCCAAGATTCGCCTTCGCCTGGACCACCAAAGTATCGAGTATCTTCCCGTTAAATCGTCCACGAAAAATCCACAGCTCTGGCTGCCCTCAACTACCGAGCTCTACATGGATTTTCAAGGCCGCCGCTTCCACAGAAAACACTCCTTTACCGATTTCAAAATATTTTCCGTGGACTCGCAATATCAGATTGCCGACCCCAAGAAACCCGCTTCAGAGAGGTAGATCTACGGAACGGGCGTTGGAGTAACTTCCGATGATCTTATCGGAATGTGTGAATTTCGTACGGAAGCGAGGTGGACCATGTTCCGCGAAGACCACTTGTCGGGAGTTGCCTCGCCAAACTCAATTCAACTCGTGCGGCTTCCAATGGTGGAAGATTCTACAGTCAACAGCTACAGGGCCTTCAGAGCGCTGTAGCAAGCTCCTGGCCATTGGCAAAGACAATCTTGCTGAGATGCATCAGCGGCTTGCCGTCCTTGGCGGGATTGCCGATCGCGGTAATTTCGTCGCCGGACTTTAGCGTATCTCTTCTCCAGCCGGCCCTCGCCAGCATGCCCGGGGCACCCAATTCGATGCGCCACCCTTCAACAGCGCCCTTTTCATTTTTCACGTCCAGATAAATGTAGGAATGGGGATTGGTCCAGTCGAAGCCCGTTACGGTTCCCTTGACGGTGACCGAGCGGCTCATGTCGTACCAGGACACAAACCCGTGGTGAGCGAACGTCGATCCCCCCAGCGAAAGCAATAGAAAAATGGCGGCAGCGGGAAAAATCAGCAGCTTATTCCTCATGGCGACCCCTCCTCTTTCTTCTTGCGCGGTCATTTTCCCTGGTATGTGTACTTGTTATTTTCCTCGCAGACGTATTCATGAACCTCCCAGTCCGGCTTTAGTTTGTAGACTTGCCGGGCCGTGATGGGTTTCGTGTACGCCTTGGCATCGTCGATTGTGAATTCGTCGACAAGGGTATCGTGGTCGATGCGGCGGATGCGCTCCACAACGTGCAGCGCTTCGGTATGGGGAATTGCGCCGCCGTCAAGCCAGGTCTTATCGTTGAAACCGATCGTATCCACAACGAGCGTGTCGCCTTCCCATTTGCCAACCGAGTCACCCGCATAAGTGGGATCCAAATCTTTGGGGTGCTGCCGGCTCATATGGATTTGCCGCAGCACCGATGTCCCCTCGTGAATAATGAGGACGCTCGCGGACCCTTGAAAGATTTCCATCGGGTAAGGCACGGAAATCATGTACCGCGGCACTCCCTCCGGCAGACAAGCTAGATTGGGGTCGTCGGTCTGAGGGTTGGTCGCCTTTAATTTCGCCTCCGCCCAAGGCTGCAAAGGCGCGCCACCGTTCGGAAACAGCACGGGCTGAAACTTTTCCACGAGCCATACTCCCGAAAGGTCCGGCGCCGATCCCGGCTGGGCGGCGCCTTGGCTACG
>JGI12269J14319_10004743_pt1 | contig 12288 bp, 10 predicted proteins | sample PeaSoiSIISIP2007_FD_14319 | JGI IMG/M metagenome (IMG submission 14319) | reverse complement strand
CTCGAAGAGGTCGCGCACGCGGCTCGCGCCCACGCCCACGAACATCTCCACGAAGGAGGCTCCCGACATGCTGAAGAAGGGTACCTTGGCCTCTCCGGCCACGGCCTTGGCCAGGAGGGTTTTGCCCGTGCCCGGCGGGCCCATGAGCAGGACGCCGCGGGGGATCTTTCCCCCCAGCCTGTCGAACCGACCCGGATCCTTCAGGAACTCGATGATCTCCACGAGTTCGGCCTTGGCTTCGTCGCAGCCCGCCACGTCGTCGAAGGTGATCCGGGGAACGTCCTTACCGGTGACTCGCGCCTTGGACTTCCCGAACGAGAACAGACCCTTGGGTCCGTTCTGCCCCTGGCGCAACATGAAGATCCAGAGCACCACGAACACGAGGGCGGGAGAGACGTAGACCAGGTNCCCGAGCCAGTCGTTTCCGCGTTCCTTGACGCGGACCTCGATGCCGCGGCGGGAGGCCCAGTCGCGCAGCGTGGAATCCTGCACCCCCAGGAGCCGCACCACGAACTCCCGCGAGTCGGCCTTGCGCAGGAAGGCATGGTCGACCTGGGACCCCTTCTCCTTGGGGGTCAAGTCGCGCTTGCCGTGCAACTCGACGCCGTCCGCGCTCTGCTCGATCACCAGGCTGCGGATGTGGAAGGTCGAGTCCGCCATCAGGGACAGGAACTGGTTGTAGGAGAGCTCCGCGGACGGGTCCCCCTGCGGCATCAGGACCTGGGCGACCAGGAAGCCCATGAGGACCACCAGGAGCAGGATTCCGGTACCTCGGGGGAAGCGGAAAGGAGCCTTGTCGGGATCCCTGTCGGGGTCCCGGTTGTCGTTGCGTTGATCAGCCATGCCGCTTCAAAGTAGCCATCGCGACGTCCGTCGCCCTCATCGAGGTTCTACACTTCGGCTCCATGAGCCTCGTCACCTGGAATCCGCTGGACACCGTGGAGATCCGCAGGTCGTTCGGAACCACCACCGTCCACGAAAAGCCCCTGGCCTTCCGTGCGCCGGATGGGCGCCACCACGTGGTGTTGCGCGGGGAGCTGGACGAGAGCGGGGAGGAATCCCTCTGGTGGAGCCTGTGCAGGGCGGAATCCGGGGAGAGCGTGGAATTGGCCCGGAACTACGGAGTGGAGGAGATCGACGGCGAGATCGTGGAGATCTCCTGGGATGGGCTGTTCCCTTCGGAATGGGTGGACACCTTCGCCGCCGGGGATTCCGATTGGATCCGGATCTCCGTCACGGAGACTTTGGAGAAGTTCGGCGACACCGTGGAGTTCGAGCAACCCCAGGCCTGGCGGCATCGCTCGGGGGAGTTCTACCTCGTGCTTCTGGGCGAAACCGACAAGGAGACCCAGGAGGAGGAATACGCCTGGAGCCTGGTGCGGGAACAGGGCGGGGAGTTCGTGGAATTGGCGGAATGCCATCCCGACAACGACTTCGGAGCGGAGGAACTGGACATCTTTCCGTCCGAATCCGAGGAGCCCGAAGCGTTGCTGGAGGCCGGAGAGGATCCGGTGGTTCCCGCCGCCGTCGAAGAACCCGATTCCCTGCTGGACGAGCAGGACGAGGAAGAGCTCTTCGACGGCTGGTGGGAGACGCCGCCCTTCGCGTGGGGCGACCGCATGGTGGCCGCGCTGGAGAAGGTGTAGGCAGGTTCGACGGGGAAAGATCACGGTATCTTTGCTCCATGTCCGAACCAACGCTTTTCGAGAAGATCCACCAGGGAACGATTCCGGCCCGGTTCCTCCTGCGCGAGGAGCTCGTCTTCGCCATCGAGGACATCGACCCGAAGGCGCCGTTCCACGCGCTGATCATCCCCATCAAGCCCATCCCTTCGCTCTCCGCCGCCGAGCCCGAGGACGGACCCATCCTGACCGCCATCCTGATGGCCGCCCGTCGCCTGGCGAAGGAGCACGGACTCGAAAACGGATGGAGACTGGTGGCCAACACGGGCGGGTACGGCGGTCAGACCGTGCCGCACCTCCACTTCCACATCCTGGGCGGACGCCGCATGGGGTGGCCCCCGGGATAGGTTCCGACATGGCCACGCTCCGGCTGCGCGCGGTGGTCCTCCGGCGGATCCCGTACGGCGACACCTCCTGGATCCTCCACGTCTTCTCGCGCGAGCAGGGCTCCGTGGGCCTGATGGCGCGCGGTGCGCGTCGGCCGAAGTCCCCGTTCGCCGGGGCGCTCGAACCCCTGGGCCTCTCCGAACTGGAGGTGGTGGCCAAGCCGGGTCGGGACCTGCAGACCCTGTCGCAGGCGTCGGCCCTGGATTCGCGCGACGGCCTGCGCGCCGATCTCGCCGCTTCCGCCGCCGCCATGGTCTGCGCGGAAACCGTCCTGCGCCTGGTCCGCGAACCCGGCGAACACCCGGGCGTGTTCGCCGCCCTGGAAGAGGCCATTTCCGGCCTGGACCGCTCCGGATACGCCCCGGCTCCGCTGTGGCGGTTCCTGGGGCGCTTCAGCGAGGAGATGGGCTGGGCCCTGGCGGTGGACCACTGCGCCCAATGCGGATCGGAGGAGATCCCCCCGACTCCCGTCCTGTCCCTCCCGCAAGGCGGGTTCCTCTGCCGTTCCTGCGGACCGCGTTCCCACGAGCATCCGCTGCCCCTGCGCGTCTGCGGCGCCCTGCGCGCGGCGGCCTGCGGCGTTCCCTTCGACCAGGAGCCCTGGACGCGCGCCGAGTGCGACGGACTGGAAGACCTCTGGTTCGAGCACCTGCTCCGGCACGCGCAGTCGCGACCGCGCCTGGAGACCAGGCAATTTCTGTCCGAGGTGCGGCCGTGACGGCCGGCGCCCGGACGCGGCTCGCCCCGACGCCTTCCGGCGCCCTGCACGCGGGGAACGCGTTCTCGTTCCTGGCGGCATGGCTTCGCGCCCGCGCCGCGGGAGGTTCCGTGGTGCTGCGCATCGAGGACGTGGACCTCGCTCGCGCCCGCTCCGACCTCGTGGCCGCGATCTTCGCGGACCTGGAATGGTTGGGATTGGATTGGGACGAGGGACCCGCCGGCCCCGGAGACGGGGAAAGCCCCTACCGCCAATCCTCCCGAAACAGGCAGGAGCGCTACCGGGCCGTCTGGGCCGATTGGATGGACCGAGGTTTCCTCTACCCCTGCCGCTGCACCCGGGCCGATCTGCGTTCGGATGCGCCCCAGGTGGAAAGCATCGGCGAGGATGTTCCCGCCGGGACCGTCTATTCGGGACGATGCCGAGACCGTTCGACCGGGGATGCCGGAACGCGGGATTCCTGGAGGATGCGCCTCCCGCCGGTGCCCTCGGAATTCCTCGACGAACAGCGCGGAATCCAGAGGATGGCGAGCCTGGATGCGCTGGGGGACCCGGTCCTGCGGCGTGGCGACGGGATCTTCACCTACCATCTCGCGGCGTGCGTGGACGATGCCGACCAGGACGTGGATCTCGTGGTGCGAGGGCGCGACCTGCTTCCCTTTTCCCACCTGCACATCCAACTGCACGGCCTGCTGGGCAGATCTCCTCCTCGTTTCGCGCACCATCCCCTGTTGGGCGACGCCGAGGGGAACCGGCTGGCCAAGAGGGCGGATTCGAGTTCCCTTTCGGCGATGCGCCAAGCAGGCCTCGATTCGCGGTTCCTCGTGGGACGGCTCGCGCCGATCCTGTTTCCGGACGAGGGGCTGGACGGGTCTCCGTTGCGCCCCGCCGAACTCCTTCCCCTGGGACTTCCCAGGCCCGGAATCCGGGACCTGGCTTGTCCCGACCTCGCCCCAGGAGCACCTGCGTGAACGCCCAGGACCTTTTCGATGGATTCCGCCGCCCCGCGCCGCGGCCTTTGTCCATGGTGACCGCCTACGATTCCACCTTCGCGGCGATCGTCGTCCAGGCGGGCGTGGACGCCATCCTGGTGGGCGATTCGCTCGCCAACACCATGCTCGGGATGGGGAAGACCGCGCAGGTGGGGATGAAGGAGATGCTCCACCACCTCGTAGCCGTGCGCCGCGGCGCCCCCGGCGCCTGCGTGCTGATCGACCTTCCCTTCGGCGCGGACTCGGATCCGGAAGCCGCCGTCGCCAATTCCCGTCTCCTGGTGGAAGCCGGAGCCGACGGCGTCAAGCTGGAGGGTTGCGTGCCCCGCCAGGTCCGGGCCATCCGCGCGGCGGGAATCGCCGTCATGGGGCACTTGGGACTCCAGCCCCAGACGGCCACGTCCTTCAAGCAGACCGGACGCACGGACGAAGACCGCGAGCGCATCCTGCGCGAGGCCAAGACCATGGAAGAGGCGGGCTGCTGCGCCATCGTCCTGGAGCACATTCCTTCCGACCTGGGGACACTGGTGACGGAATCCCTCCGGATCCCCACCATCGGGATCGGTGCGGGTCCCGGTTGCGGAGGCCAGGTCCTGGTCCTCCACGACCTGCTGGGCCTTTCCGCCCGCCAGCCCCCCTTCGCCCCGGCCCGCGTGAACCTGCGCGCCATCGCGCTGGAAGCGTTGCAGGGGTACCACCGGGACGTGTCCGAACGGACGTTTCCAGCGGCCTGAGCGATCGCCCCCGACTAGCTCGATTTGGCCAGAAACCGGACGAGGACGCTCGCCTGCCCCAGGTGGTACGAGGCGTGCGAGGCCATCGAGGCCATGAGAAGTTCAAGTGTTGCGTACGACCTGCCGTCGGGTGTGGTGCGGGGAGCCTCCCAGGCCGAGTCGACCACCGCTCCGTCGGCCTCTTCGATCAGCGTCCGCGACGCTTCGAGGCCGCGAAGCAGGACCGCCTTTCCCACCGGCGGAGCGCGGAATTCGGCTTCACGCTCGCGGACGTAGCCGTTGGACAGCACCTCGGTTCCCACGAAGTGGTGGACGTTCCCCACCAAGTGGCGGACCAGGACCCCGACGGAATTCGTCCAACCTTGGGAGGCCTTCCAGAGCAGGGATTCGTCGACCTGCGAGAGGAATTCGTGGAACAGGCCGATCTGGCGGTGGAACTCCTGGAGAATTGGGCGCGAAAAGACATGGGACATGGATCTCTCCCGGGACAGTAGGGAAACTCAACCCGGGAAACTACAAGCCGAGCGCCGCCCCGGGACCGTTTTCCGCAGGTCTGGTGGGAGGGAAATCCACAATAATGCTTGAAAATCGTAAACTGAATATTGTAAATATCAAGTATGCAAAGGACTTTGGAAAGCCTCGTTGAGGAGGACCTGTCGCAAGAGCCGATCGTGGCTCTGCTCGGGCCGCGCCAGTGCGGCAAGACCACCTTGGCCAAGCGGTTGGCCGGGAAGCGAGCGAACCCGGTGTATTTGGATCTGGAACGGCCATCGGACCGGCGCAAGCTTTCCGATCCGGAACTCTATCTCGCTCCGTACTCCGACCGGCTGGTCGTCCTCGACGAGATCCAAAGGGTTCCGGACTTGTTCCCCGTGCTGCGTTCCCTGGTGGATGCGGATCGCCACCCAGGGCGGTTTCTCGTGTTGGGATCCGCTTCGCGCGACCTGCTGCGGCAGAGTTCCGAGACATTGGCGGGGCGGATACGCTTCCGGGAGCTGACTCCGTTCACTCTGGAAGAGGTGATGGCGGAGCAAGTGACCCTCGATCGGCACTGGTCGCGCGGAGGGTTCCCCCCCAGCCTGCTTTCCCGCGACGAGCGCCAGAGCTTCCAGTGGCGGGAGGATTTCCTGCGCACTTTCCTCGAGCGCGACGTTCCCTCCTTCGGCATCGAAGTTCGTACGCCCCTTTTCGAACGGTTCCTGAGGATGCTCGCGCATCTGCACGGACAGATCCTGAACTGGAGCCGCTTGGCCGAATCGGCCGCCGTGAGCGTACCCACGGCCCGACACTACGTGGAGCTGCTGGAGAAGTCGTTCCTGGTTCGGGTGCTTCCGCCCAGCGAGACGAACCCGGGAAAGCGTCTGGTCAAGAGTCCTCGGATCTATTGGAGGGACTCCGGACTTCTGCACACACTCCTGGAGATCGAGGATTTCGATCAGCTCCAAGGGCATCCCGCGGTGGGTGCTTCGTGGGAAGGTTACGCCATGGAGGAGATCCTCCGCGAGGTTCCACGGGTTCGGGCGAGCTACTACCGGACCCATGCCGGCACCGAACTCGACCTGGTCCTGGAACGCGGTAAATTGCGCATGGGGGTGGAGTTCAAGCGATCGTCGGCACCGGAGCCCACTCGCGGCTTCTGGGAGGCGCTCCGAGACCTGAAGCTGGGTCAAGCTCGGATCGTTGCACCGGTGGCCTCGTCTTGGCCTTTGGCGGACGGGGTGAAGGTCGTGCCACTGCACGGCCTGATGCAGGAACTGTCGGACTGGGGCGCCGCCGCCGACAAGGTGGGCGAGCAAGGCCCCTAGAACTTCCGGCGCATCCTCGCGGGGAGGATCCCCATCAGGTCGCGGTACTTGGCCACCGTGCGGCGGGCCACATGGAGGGTCTGGTCCTCCAGCACGTCCACGATCCTCTGGTCGGAGAGGGGGTCCGCCGGGTCCTCCGCCTCGATGAGCCTCTTGATGGCTTCCCGCGCCTCCACCGAGCTGATCTCGGTGCCGTCCTCCTGGGTGACGGAGGCGGAGAAGAACGACTTGAGCTCGAAGACCCCGTGCGGGGTCTGGGCGTACTTCTCGTTGGTCACGCGGCTCACGGTGGAGATGTGCATCTTCACCTTGTCGGCGATGTCCTGGAGCACCAGGGGCTTCAGGTGCCCGGGGCCCTCCTCGAAGAACTCGATCTGCGCTTCCAGGATGGCGTACATCACCTTCAGCATGGTGGACTTCCGCTGCTCGATGGAGCGCAGAAGCCAGGTCGCGGAATTGAGCTTCTCGCGCACGTACTTCTTCTCGTCCACCGAGGCCCGCGAGCCTCGCCGCACCATCTCCTGGTAGCTGCGGCTGATGCGCAGCGACGGAACCGTGCGGTCGTTGAAGCCGACCAGCCAATTTCCGTCCATTCCCCGCTCCACCACCAGGTCGGGCACCACGGCGGGGGACTGGGGCGCGTTGAGCTGGCGTCCCGGTCGCGGTTCCAGCTGCCCGATCTCCTTGATGGCGGCCTGGACCTCCTCCGGGGTGCAGTCCAGGCGCCGTGCGATGGTGGGGATCTTGAGCTTCTGCAGAAGCCCGAAGCAATCGTGGACGACCTTCCACGGCGGGGTGTCGCGTAGCCCCAGGCGCGAAAGCTGGATCAAGAGGCATTCGCGCAGGTCGCGGGCCCCGATTCCGGCCGGATCCAGCCTCTGGAGCACCGAGAGGGCCTCCTCCCAGGTCGGTTCGTCGATCCCGAGCTTGGCTTGCGCCTCCTCCTTGCCACCTTCCAGGAAACCGTTTTCGTTGAGGTTCCCGATCAGCCATTGCACGACGGGCTTGAGAGCCGGATCGAACCGCTTCTCGTCGAGCTGGCCCAGGAGGCTCTCCTCCATGCTTTGCAGGTGGACCGGGACCCTCTCGAAGTGCTCGTCGGGGTCGGACCTTTCTTCGGTCATGCGCCCACCCGGATCGAAGCCGTCGTCGAAGTACGCCTCCCAGTCGATCTCGGCGTGCTCCTCCTGGGAGCTGGCCACCACGGGTTCCTCGGGGCGTTCGTCCTCTTCGAGGGGATCGGCCGTCCGTTCCTCCTGCTCCTGCTCGCGCTCCTCCTCCACCAGCTCCGGTTCCGGGCCGTCGTCGATCTCCAGGACCGGATTGATCTCCATCTCCTGCTTGACCAGCATCTCCAGCTCCAAGGCCGAGACCTGCAGGAGCTTGAGGGACTGGATCATCTGCGGAGAGAGCTTCTGCTCCATCCGCATGTCCATCGAGAGGCCGAAACCGAGGTTCATTGCGTTTCCCGAAGGAGACGGAGCGCGAGCTCCGGATGGAAGCGGAACACGTCGGCGGGATGGTCCAAGGACCAGCGCAACAGGAAGGAACCGGTGGCGATCTCCACGGTCCGGCTCCACTTGCCGTGACGGAAGAACGACAGCGCGTCGACGAACCCGTCCTGGTCCGGTTCGATCTCGATCCGGGACCCGCCCTGCCGCACTTCGTGCAGGATGCCCGCCGCGCATTGCCAGAGATCGGTGGCGCTCTCGCCTTCGCGGAAGAGGATGCGGGACTGGAGGACCATTTCGCGCACCACCGGAGGGTCCAGTTGCTGGACCAGTTCCTTGAGTCGGGCGTTGGCGTCCCGCAACCGTTCCACGAGTTTCAGGTTGAGCACCCGTGCCAGGTCCGGGAAGTCCCGGAAGATGGATTCGAAGGCACCGCCTTCCATCCGCACGATCACGCTGGCACCGGACGATCGGATGGAAGCCGATCGCTTCCCGTCCAGTTGGTGGCTCATTTCCCCGAAGGGGACCATCTGCTCGGCGTCTTCGGTGTTGGACAGCACCTTCAGCACGTGCCGGGAGCCTCCGGAGACCTCCTGCTCCACCACCAGGGACCCCTCCTCCAGGAAATAGACGGAGTCGTCGGGGTCGCCCTCGTGGAGCACCACTTCCCCGTCCTGGCATCGCATGCGCCGGATCCAGTCGGGGTAGGCCTCGGCGAGCTTCGCGAGCGCCGCGTGGCGCGGCAAAGGGTCTTCGTGCGTCTGTGGCATCTGAGGCACAACGATAACTCCAGACATCTCCTGCGGGCCACCCAGTCGCGTCGGCCCGGATTTTGTTCGGGTCCCTCTTCCGGCTCGAATCCGCGACGCCCGGGCGGGATTCAGCCCAGGCGCACTCCGCAGGCCGTTCGGAGCGTCTCGCCCGGACGCAGCATCACCAGGCCCATGCCGTTGTTGAAGGCGTCCGGGGCGCAGGTCATGGGTTCGATGGCCAGGCAGTTGCGGCGAGGATGGGTGAACACCTGCACGTAGCCGTAGCGGCCCGGTCCCACCTCCTGCCAGAGGTCCAGGGAAAGACCCGAGGCTGGATCCGTCAGACGGGTGGTGGCGACGCCCTTCTTCGCGGCGATCTCCAGGCAGGCGTCCAGGAAGTCGGGACCGATGGCGGCGGGACGCGAGAATTTCGCCCACGCCGACTTCGCTCCGGTGGGCACCGCGCGCGCCGACATCTCCAGCCGCTTCCCCGCGGGCAGCGACAGCTGGCAGGGCAGGACGGAATCCGACAGCCGGAAATAGGGGTGCCAGCCGTGTCCCGCCGGAAGGTCCTTCTTCCCGATGTTCTCGAAGGTCGTTTCCATCCGGAATCCATCCCGAGGATCCAATCCGAACCGGAACGACATCCGGATGGGGTAGGGGTATCCCTGCCATCCCCGGGAGCCCAGCGACAGTTCGAACCAGCCCGCCTCCAGATCCTTCGCCGCAAGCTTGGCAGTCTCGAACATCGCCAGTCCGTGGATGGCGTGTCCGCCCTGGGGCTTGAAGTTCTTGACGAGACGGTGCTCGCGCCCCTGGAACCCGTAGCGGGCGTCCTGGATCCGGTTGGGCCAAGGGGCGAGCTGGGCTCCTTTCGCCCAGCGATGCCGCTCCACTTCGACTTCGGTGCGCATGGGCTGCAGCACCTGGTGGATCGCGCCGTCGGGGCCCGGCAGTCCCAGGCGATGGACCGTGGCGCCGCGGGTGGGGAGCACGGAGACGAAGGCTCCGGAATCGGGATCCGCGAGGGTGAGGATCGGGAATTTTCCGAGGGCCAGTCGGCGAGAGGATCATCCGGAAATGATAGCCACGGCGATCCGTCTCTTTGCGACGGAATCGGGCTGCGCGCACCGGTGGTATCTTTCTCGCCCTTCCGTTGCCGCCCAACTCGGCGCGGAGGACCGGAAACCACTTCCCGGAGCCGTCCATGGACTACGCAGCCCTCATCGCCAAGGAACTGAACCTGCAGGTGTGGCAGGTCGCCAACACCCTCGCGCTCCTGGCGGAGGGGGCGACAATTCCTTTCATCGCGCGCTACCGCAAGGAACGCACCGGAGAAATGGACGAGACCGTGCTGCGCGAGGTGGACCACCGGTTCACCTACCTCAAGGAGCTGGACGAGCGCCGCGCCGCGATCCTCAAGTCCATCGAGGAACAGGGCAAGCTCACTCCGGAGCTCAAGGCGCGCATCGAGGCCTGCGGCCAGAAGACCGAGCTGGAGGACGTCTACCTCCCCTACAAGCCCAAGCGCCGCACCCGCGCCACCATCGCCCGCGAGGCCGGTCTGGAGCCGCTGGCGAGGCTTCTCGTGGAACGCCAGGGCGAAGGTTCGTTGACGCCGGAAGAACTCGCTCCGGAATACGTCTCCGAGGAGAAGGGCGTTCCGGACGTCGCCACCGCGGTGCGCATGGCCTGCGACATCCTGGCCGAGGAGCTCTCGGAGGTCCTGGAGATCCGCCAAGGCTTGCGCAACCAGGCGGAGCGCGAAGGCATCCTCCGCTGCGAGGCGCGCAAGGAATGGGTGGGCAAGCGAACCAAGTTCGAGATGTACTACGACTTCAGCGAGAAGGTCTCCACCCTCCCCTCCCACCGCATCCTGGCCATCCGCCGCGGCGAGAAGGAGGAGGTCCTCCGCTCCCAGGTGGAGGTGGACGTGGAACCGGCGGTCGGATTCGTGGCCTCCAAGCTGGTGACCCACCCCGCCACCATGGTGGGGATGGTCCTTTCCGCCACCGCCCGCGACGCCTACGAGCGGCTCCTGGCCCCCTCCATCGAGACCGACATCCGGCTCCTGCTCAAGGAACACGCCGAGGCGGAGGCCTACAAGGTCTTCGGCAAGAACCTCCACGACCTGCTCATGTACCCCCCGGCGGGCGCGAAGACCGTCATCGGGGTGGATCCCGGATTCCGCACCGGCCAGAAACTGGCGGTGGTGGACGAGACCGGCAAGTTCCTGGAGCACGCCACGGTCCACGCCCTGGAACCCGCCAACCAGTTCGACGAAGCGATGCTGGTCTTCCTGGCGCTCTGCCACCGGCACAAGCCGGTCCTCGTGGCCGTCGGCCACGGCACGGGCGGCAGGGAGATGGAATCGTTCCTGCGCAAGGTGATCAAGGAAATCCCCGAGGAGGCGGGACGGCCCCACATCGTGATGGTCTCCGAAGCCGGGGCCTCCGTCTACTCGGCGTCCCCCTTGGCCGTCAAGGAATTCCCGGAACTCGACGTGACCATCCGCGGCGCCATCTCCATCGCGCGACGCCTCCAGGACCCCTTGGCGGAACTGGTCAAGATCGACCCCAAGTCCATCGGGGTCGGACAGTACCAGCACGACGTCAACCAGAACGAACTGAAGAAGAACCTGGAAGAGACCGTCGAATCCTGCGTGAACCGCGTCGGGGTGAATCTCAACCAGGCCTCCGAGGCGCTGCTTTCGTACGTGTCGGGAATCACCAGGAACACGGCCAAGGAAATCGTCCAGCACCGCGACAAGGAAGGGGCTTTCGCGAGCCGCGAGGACCTGCGCCGGATCAAGGGCTTCGGACCCAAGTCCTTCGAGCAGGCGGCCGGCTTCCTGCGCCTGGCCGACGCCGCCAATCCCCTCGATCGCTCGGCGGTCCATCCCGAGCGCTACGCGCTGGTGGAGACCATGGCCGCCGACCTGGGCGTGTCGGTGTCCGATCTTCTCGGAAACGAAGACAAGATCCGTCAGATCGACCCCTCGAAATACGTGTCCGACGAGGTGGGCCTGCCCACCCTCAAGGACATCCTCTCCGAACTGGAAAAGCCCGCGAGGGATCCGCGCGCCGAATTCACCTACGCGAACTTCGACGAAAAGGTCTCCAAGCTCGGAGACCTCCAGCCGGGCATGGCCCTCGAGGGCGTGGTCACCAACGTGACGAACTTCGGGGCGTTCATCGACATCGGGGTCCACCAGGACGGATTGGTGCACATCTCGCAGATTTCCGACCGCTTCGTGAAGGACGCGAAGGAAGTGCTTTCCGTGGGCCAGGTCGTGAAGGTCCGGGTCCTGGAAGTGGACGCGCAGCAGAAGCGGATCGCGCTCACCATGAAGTCCGACATGGAAGCCGCCCGGGTGGCGCGCGGCAGCTCCACGGAAAAGCCGGAGCGTCGCGAGCCCCGCGAGCCGAGGGAAGGCGATCGCCCGCGCGCGCCGCGTCCCGCAGGCGAATTCGCCCCGCGTGGGGACCGTCCTCCCCGCGCCGATGGACCTCGTCCCGAAGGTCGGCCCGACCGCGGACCGCGCCCGGAGGGCCAGGCCCAAAGCCAGGATCGCGGACCCCGCCCGCCCATGCAGGGAGACCGCGGCCCGCGTCCCCAAGGCCCGGGTGGAGACCGTCGCGAAGGGGGACGTCCCAACTTCGATCCCGCGCGCCGCGAGCAAGGCCGNCCCGGCCAAGCCCAGCCGCAGCACGCGGCGGGTCCCCGCGGCGACAGCCGTGGGGATGCAGGCCATCGCGGCGACAGCC
>JGI12269J14319_10004741_pt1 | contig 12289 bp, 10 predicted proteins | sample PeaSoiSIISIP2007_FD_14319 | JGI IMG/M metagenome (IMG submission 14319) | reverse complement strand
TCGACTCGCCGACGTCGAGGTGGGCCACGACGTCGGCCGCGCCGTAGTCGCCGTACTCGGCGACCAGCGCGCGGACCTCGTTGATGCAGTCGCCGCTCGTCACGATGGGTGGCTCTCGCCGACCGTCGGCTCGGAACTGACCGAGGCCGCACGTGGCCAGCAGTCCGTTGCAGAGACAGGCCGTTCCTTCGGTCGCCTCCGCCGAGCCCCCCTTGCGCACGTAGGCCGACACCGGCTCGGCGGCGCATCGATAGCCCAGCGAGCCGTCGGCCTTGAGGTACGCCTCGCGCAGGTAGCCCAGGTCACACTTGCGGGTGCGCGAGTGGTAGACGGCCGGATCGGACACCGTGCCGCTCACCGAGGCGACCTTGAACGGGTAACCGGTTGACGACGCGCGCAGGGACGTGGCGACCGACACCGACCCGGTGAGAACCTGGTCGATCACGCGGCGTCGCAGGTCGGGGTCCATGCCCGACTCGCGGCAGTAGGCGAAGAGCGTGCCCACCTGGACCCCGGCCGCGCCGAGCGCCATCGCGTCGCGGACGTGCTCGCGCGCGGTGATCCCTCCGGCGATCCAGAACGGCAGCCCGAGCCCGGCCAGCGTCGCGAAGTTGACCTCGTCGCGCTCGCCGTACACGGGATTGCCGTCGGCGTCGGTCTCGAAGTGGCCCCGGGGCGGTGCGTTGTGGCCGCCGGCGCTGGGCCTCTCGACGACGAAGCCGTCCACGGGACCGTTGCTGCGCTTGGCCAACGCCGTGGCGAGGACGTGCGAGGACACGACGCCCAAGAACTTCGGGCGCCGCAGCGGCGTGGGCGAGGGGTACGCCGAAGGGTCGAAGTGGAGAGCCGCGCGCGGCTCGTCGCTGTCGGCGCCGGTCACGCTGAGCGGTAGGTTGACCGCCTCGCCGCGCGCGAGGAGCTCCAGCGCGCCGGGGATGTGCGTGGGCACTCCCGCGCCCATCACGACGTAGTCGACGCCGGCCAGTATCGCCCCATAGAGGGTGGCCGCGGTGGGCAGCTGGACCTTCGTCAGGAGGTTGATGCCGACGATGCCCTCGTGGCCCGTCTTGGCCAGGGCGACCTCGACGAAGGAGGCCAGCACGAGCAGGTCGACCGCCTTGCGCGTGCTGTGCTGGGTCAGCATCAACAGTCCCTTGTACGGGTGGGACTCCTTTCTGCGGAGCGAGCCGAACTGGCGGATGACGTCGTCGACGACGGCCTGGTCGGGGAATCGATCCAGCACGGAGCGCAGCTCGTCGTCGACCCCGTGGTCCTGGAGGCGACGGACGAAGACAGTGTCGATGGCCGTGCCCGAGACGACGCCGAGTTGACCCAACCGCGAGACCGCGCGGGCGAGTGGCCAGCCGGATATCGCCACGCCCATGCCACCTTGGATGAGCCAGGGGAGTTCTTCGCGGGGCGCGAATGTGGTCTGAACCATGTTCGGGACCTTCACTAGGCCGCCACGACGAGGGCCTCGTTGGGGCGGAACCCCATTGTAAATCCGCGATCCCGCATCCCCTATGGGTCCAATGGCCCATTCGCAACGAAGGCCCGCAGCGTCCACCAGAGCGACGAAGTGGCGCCCGCGACCTCAACGGACGCGTGCCGGCAGCTGGTGACGCGGCGCGCGGCGACCCCTACGATGGGTCGACACCCGATGACGTCGCGATACGCAGCCTGGCGCAACCTGTTTCGAGCGGTGGCTCCGAGCCTCGCCGTGTTCGTCGCCCTGGCGGGCCTGCTGGCCGCGGGGGTCCTCCTCAGTGGTTCGGGCCCGAAGCAGGGCAATCTCAATGCTCAGGTGTTCGCCGGGACCGACATCAACAACGTCGTGGGGCTCGCCGCGGAACAGTCAGTGACGATGGGCACGACCGCGGTGCTCACGCGCACGGACCTCGCCTCGGCCATCTCCGGGGATCGGGCGAATCCGGCCGGACGCCTCGCGCACCTGACCGTTCGCTCACTTCGCGCCGGCCGGGTGACCTTCTCGATCGACACCCCCTGGCAGAAGAATGTGTGCGCGTGGGTTCCGGTGAGCTTCTCCGGACCCATCTTCGATTGGCCGGTGCACTTCTGCTAGCCCCGGTGCGCCATTCGGCGCGCGATGACGGCCGAGGGTTCCGGGCTGGGTCCAGAGGTGGAACGCCGCCTCCAGGGCCGGGACGTCCGGCGCAGTGCGTGACGCCCCCGACGGCCAGCTGCGACGGCCGCCGCGGGGGCGCGATGGGTGCCCGTGACTGAATCGAAGGTCATCGTGATCACTGGGGCCAGCGATGGCATCGGGGCCGCCGCCGCGAGGACGCTCACGAATCAAGGCCATCGCGTGGTGATCGTCGGCCGCTCACCCGAGAAGACCGAGCGCGTGGCGAACGCCCTCGACGCACCATTCCTGCTGGCCGACTTCACGAGACTCGATGACGTGCGCGTCCTCGCCGGGCGACTGCTCGACGACGTGCCGAGAATCGACGTGCTCATGAACAACGCGGGTGGCGTGATGGGTCCGCGCACGTTGACCGCCGACGGCAATGAGCTGACGACCCAGGTGAACCACCTGGCGCAGTTCCTGCTCACCGACCTGCTGCTCGAGCGGCTCATCGCGTCGCGCGCCACGGTGATCACGACGGCGAGTGTCGCCCACCGCTCGGCGGCCCCACTCGACCTGGCCGATCCGGCGTTCGCTCATCACTACTCGCCGATGCGCGCCTACTCCCGGGCCAAGCTCATGAACATCCTCTTCGCGAGGGAGTTGCATCGCCGCCACCACGGCGCCGGTCTGAGGTCGGCGGCCTTCCACCCCGGGGTGGTCAACACCAACTTCTCCTCGGAGTTCGGCGGCCTGCTCAACGTGGGCTTCACGTCGGTCGCCCGCAGATTCTTCCGATCGCCCGCCAGGGGCGCGGACACCGGCGTGTGGCTGGCGACCACCGAAGAGTGGCAGTCCGGCGAGTACTACAAGGACCGGCGGATCCATCGCTCAACTCGACAGTCGCGCGACCCGGAGATCGCCCGAGACCTGTGGGAACTCTCGGCGGCGTTGACGCGTTCCCCGTGAGGGCAGCCGGGGCGATGGGCGGTGCCGCGCAGCTCACGACCAGACGCACTCGGTGATGCGGCGATCGACGTCGCCCAATCCATCCGCGCCCCCGACCCGTAGGTCCTAGCGGAACCAGAGGAGTCGCCGGGATCGGCGAGGGACAGGTGACGAGGCGACATGGGGACACTCGCGAATTGGGCACGACGCACGCCGATCGTGGCGCTGCTCGGTGCCGTCGCCCTGCTGGGGGGCTCGACGGCGATCGCCGGGGCTACGCAAGAGCGCGCCGGCGCGCGCTCGGCCTTTCTCACGACGCTGGGCAAGCCCCGGCAACTGGCCTCCACGGTGCCGGCCAGCGGCGACGTCAACCCGTACGGGGTCGCGGTGGTTCCGGCCACCGTGGGCGCCCTGGTCAAGGGCGACGTTCTCGTGAGCAACTTCAACGACAAGTCGAACGTCCAGGGAACCGGCACCACGATCATGCAGATCGCCCCGAACGGGCGCGTCCGGACGTTCGCGGACATCAAGGCCATTCCGGCGGCCGCGTCGTGCCCGGGCGGGATCGGCCTCACCACCGCGCTGGCGATCCTCCCCGGCGGATGGGTCGTGGTGGGGAGCCTTCCGTCAGGCGCGGGCGGAGCGCTGCCGACCGTGAACCCCGCGGGTTGCCTCATCGTGCTCAACAGCCGCGGGGCGATCGGCGCCGTGTGGTCGAACGCGAGCATCGACGGACCCTGGGACCTGACGGTGGCCCCCGCCCCCGCGGGCGCGGACCTGTTCGTCGCGAATGCCCTGAGTCGTCCCAAGGGGCCGAACGACGTTCCGACGGTCGGAAACTGCACGGTGGTTCGCATCGCGGTCTCGCTGGGGGCCGGACGAACGCCCCACATCATTAGCACGACCGTCATCGGGTCGAAGTTCATCTGGCGGGCCAACAAGACGGCTCTGATACAGGCCCCGACCGGCGTGGCGCTGAACGACAGCGGCACGCTGTACGTGGCCGAAACCCTCCGCAACCGGATCACGAAGATTCCCGACGCGATGACGCGAACCACGCCGGTCGCCGACGGGACGAGCACGCTGTCCTCCGGTGGCGCGCTGAACGGACCGCTCGGCCTCCTGGTCGCGCCCAACGGAGACCTGGTCGCCATGAACGGCAACGACGGCAACGCCGTCGAGATCAACACCCGGGGCCAGCAGGTGGCCAAGGTGACGCTCATCGCGAACGGCGCGGGAGACCTCTTCGGGGCGGCGATCGAGCCGGGGAGCCAGGGGCTGCTCTTCGTCAATGACGGCTCCAACGCGATGGACGTGGCGAGCCGGCGTTGACGCAGTTCGAACGCTCTGAGAGGGTGAAGGGGTGAGCAGCCCAACGGTGACGAACCCGGGCACCGGGCGCCGCGGGTCCGGCGCGGGGCGCGTTCGAGTCGCGCTGCGCGTCGCCGGGGCCGGACTCCTCGTGGCCACGGGTTCGATTCATCTCGATCTGTACCTCACCGGCTATTCGACGATCCCGACGATCGACTGGCTCTTCCTGCTCCAGGTGATCTCCGCCTTCGGCCTGGCCCTGGCGACCCTGGTCGTGGGCGGCCGGTTGATCGCGGCCTCCGGCGCGGGCTTCGTCGTCTCGACCCTGGCGGGATACGAGCTGGCCCTTCGGGTCGGGCTCTTCGGATTCCGCGAGGTTCGCACCACGGCCGGAACCGTCGCCGGGATCATCGAGGTCACAGCGTTCATCGTGCTGGCCACGCTCGCCCTCAGCCCCCTCGAACAGCTAGCGCCGGGCGCCACGACTCCCAGCTCGCTCAACGTCGCCATCCGATCGCGCGGGGCGGCCCCGATGAGCCGGTGGCTCGCCGGTGTCGTCGCCGTGCTGCTCGGGGTGTCACTCGCACTGTCCATCGCCGCAACGGCGCCGAAGTCGACGAGCGCTGGTCCTTCCGGGGCGCTCTTGAAGATTGCGACGATCCACGGCGTCGCCGTCCTGACCAACGGGCGGGGCTACACGCTGTACTGGTTCTCGCGCGACACGTCGAGCTCGTCAGCGTGTACCGGCCCCTGCAGCGCCTACTGGCCGCCGGTCATCGGCGCGCGCACCGGCGGGGCGGGGGTATCGGGCTCGCTCGGCACGATCAACCGTTCCGACGGGAAGACGCAGGCCACCTACGACCACCACCCGCTCTACACCTACGTGGGTGACTCCGGTCCCCACCAGAGCAACGGGAACGGCATCCGCTTGAGCGGCGGCCTGTGGCACGAGATGATGGCGTCCCGATAGGCGCCCCGGGAACCAGCGCCAGCCCCTGATCACGTCACCCGTGACACGCGAAGCCGTCGACGTCGCCGATACGAGTGGATGAGAAGGAACGCGGCCAGACCGAATCCGGTCAACGCGTGCCATCGGATCTTGGTCGGGTGGCCCAAAGACCAGTCCCAGAACCCCGAGGCGAGCATGGCGACTGACGCCACGGTCAAGGTCAGGTCGGCGAGGGCGAGTCGTACGGGAGATCGAGACCAGTCCCGCACACGCCATAGGCTCCTCGCCAGTCGCGATGACGTGCGCCGACGCTGGATCAGGTGGATCACGACGAAGCCGATGAAGATCAGCCCGAGGACGATGTGGACGGTCAAGACGAACTCGAAGACCAGTGAGGTCAGCGCGGCGACGATCAGTGCGAGGTGCACCAACCACCGGCGCTGCTGTCGGGGCGAGACCGCCCGCGTCCGCGCGGGACGGGCCTGGTGGAGCGGTGGCGGGCTGATGAGCCGACGCTAGGTACGAGATGACGTCGCCGCTAGTGGGGACATCCCCCATCCAGCGCCGCGCCGCTCAGGGTTGACCCTGAGCGGCGCTCGCGAGGTCGTTACTGCGTGACCCGTTCCAGGTCGGCGTACACGAAGCGGTGCAGCAACGCCGCGAGGGCGCCACCGGCGAGGGGAGCGAGGATGAACAGCCAGACCTGCGTCAGGGCGGTCCCCCCGACGATCAGGGCCGGGCCGAGGCTGCGCGCGGGGTTGACTGACGTGCCAGTGAGCGGGATGCCGATCAGGTGCACGACCGTCAGGGTCAGGCCGATCACCATCCCCGCGGTGGCGGCGTTGGCGACCTTGCTGGTGACCCCGAGAATGACGAAGACGAAGAGGGCGGTGAGGACCACTTCGGCCAGGAACGCCCCGCCGGCGTTGAGGTGGATCAACGAGGCCTTGGCGTACCCGTCGGTTCCCAGCCCCTGGGTCGAGGTGTGGTACATGGGCGACTGCTGGAACATCGCCCAGAGCACCAGCGCGCCCACGATGCCGCCGACGAACTGAGCGACCCAGTACCCCACCGCGTCCAGCGGCGTGATGCGCTTGGCGAGAACCGCTCCCAAGGTGACCGCCGGATTGACGTGACACCCCGAAATCGGTCCCAAGACGTAGGCCAGGGCCATGAGCGTCAGGCCGAAGGCGAGGGCGGTCGCGACGACTCCGGTGGCGACGCTGCCACCGTCGAACTTGAAGCCGAACATGAGGGTCGCCACTCCGACCGCGAAGAAGACGAGGATCGCCGTGCCGAGAAACTCTGCGAAGAACCTCTTGCTCATTGGCTTCAACCTTTCCGGGACGTAACCGACGTGGTCCGAACTCCACAGAGACGATAACCACGTTCTGGCTCGGAGGGGCGCTTCGTCGTGCGTCGGTGACGAGAGTGCACGACGACGCAGCGACCCAGGCGTTGCTGGTGTTGTCCATTCGCCACCGTGCGCGCTGATCGACATGCGTGTCGCGGCCGACAAGGGTCGGCCAAAGTGGGGAAGCTGCGTTAGCATCCGCTGGTGCCACGGGCGCTCGCCAACGGACTCTCGCTTGAGTATGAGACCGTCGGCGATCCGGAGGGGACTCCACTCTTGCTCGTGCAGGGGTTCAGCCTTCAACTCACCGACTGGCATCCTGCGTTACTGTCGGCTCTCGCACGCGAGGGTTACCACGTCATCTTCTTCGACAATCGCGACGTCGGTCTGTCGTCGTGGCTGGACGTCGGCGACGACGACAGTGCACACCAGGGCCCGGCAACCTACTCCATCCCTGACATGGCTGAAGACGCGCTCGGACTCCTCGACTTCTTGGGCATCGAGTCGGCCCACGTGGTTGGTTACTCGATGGGTGGCATGATCGCCCAGACCCTGGCCATCGAGTACCCACGCCGGATCCGGACGCTGACATCGATCTCCTCGACGACGGGAAACCCCGACGTCGGCCAGATGCACGACGAGGCGCTCGCCGTGCTCTTTGCGCCCACCCCCGCGACTCGTACCGGGGCCGCGGAGCGCAACCTCGCCGTGTGGCGGGTCATCGGGTCTCCCGACTACCCGTTGGACGAGGACGCGGTGCTCAGCCGCGCGGCGGCCAACTACGATCGCGCCTTTCATCCCGCCGGAGTGGAGCGCCAGTTCGTCGCCATAATGACCCAACCGGATCGCACCGGGGCCCTCACTCGCGTCGCCGCACCCACGCTGGTCATTCACGGTGACCGTGACGTGCTGGTCGATCCGTCCGGAGGTGTCGCGACGGCCGCCGCCATTCCCGGTGCCCGGCTGACGCTCGTCCCGGGACTCGGTCACGACATCCACCCCGATCTGTTCACCGACTTGGTCAATGAGCTATCCGACCACTTTCGACGTGGCTAGTCCCCGTCGAACTGGCGTCGAGGGGGGCGTCGCGGGATCGCGCGTTGTCGACGTGGACGTGAGTCCTAGTGTCGAGGCTTGGAGCGACTGAGGAGACGTGGGCGAGAACGCGGCACCGCAAGAGTTTGACGTGGTCATCGTCGGTGCCGGCATCTCCGGCATCGACGCCGCCTACCATCTCCAGCGCGACTGCCCCGAGCGCACCTTCGTCGTCCTCGACGCCCTCGAGAGCTTCGGGGGGACGTGGCTCACGCACCGATACCCCGGAGTGCGCTCCGACACCGACCTCTTTACCTTCGGTTACTCGTTCAAGGCGTGGACGGGGGACCCCATCGCCTCGGCGGAGAGGATCCGCGAGTACATGGGTGAGGTGATTGCCGATAACGGCATCGACGAACACCTTCGGTTCCATCGCCAGGTGCTCGACGCCTCGTGGTCTAGCGAGGTGAAGCGCTGGACCGTGCACGTGCGGGACCTGACAACGGGGGCTGACGAGAGGTACTCGTGTGAGTTCCTGTGGATGTGCCAGGGCTACTACCGCCACGACCGGGGCTACACACCCGAGTGGCCCGGGTTCGAGACCTACACGGGCCGAGTGGTGCATCCTCAGACGTGGCCCGAGGACCTCGACCTCACGGACCAAGAGGTCCTCGTCATCGGTTCCGGGGCGACCGCGGCCACCCTGACCCCCGCCATCGCCGAGACGAGCCGGCACGTCACGATGCTCCAGCGCTCGCCGACGTACTTCTTCTCGGGCGCCAACCGCGACGACCTCGCCGACCAGCTCCGCGCGCTCGAGATCGACGACGAGTGGATCCACGAGATCGTGCGGCGCCACCGATTGGCCCAGCTGAAGCTCCTCACCGACGTCGCGCTCAGCGAGCCCGACTTCGCGGCCACGGAGCTGATCAACCTGGTACGGGCCGAGCTGCCCGAGGGATACGACGTCGAGACCCACTTCACTCCGCGATACCGGCCCTGGCAGCAGCGCATCGCCTACGTGCCCGACGGCGACCTCTTCAAGGGCATCTCGTCGGGTCGGGTCTCGGTCGTGACCGACGAGATCGAGTCCTTCACGCCGGACGGCGTGCGGTTGAAGTCCGGTGATGAGCTGCGCGCCGACGTCATCATCACCGCCACGGGCTTCGAGCTGAGCGTCCTGGGCGACGTCCGCTTCACGATTGACGGGGCGCAGCTCGTTCTCGCCGACACCGTTACCTACCGCGGCATGATGTTCACCGGCGTGCCGAACCTCTGCTGGATCTTCGGCTACTTTCGCGCGGCCTGGACGCTGCGCGCCGACCTCGTGTGCGCCTTCATCTGCCGGATCCTGAACCACATGAGTGACCACGACCTCCACCGTGTGGTTCCGACGCTGCGCGACGAGGACCGCACTGACGAGGTCTTGTCATGGATCGGGGAAGAGAACTTCAATCCCGGATACCTCCTTCGTTCGGTCCACCTCATGCCCAAGCGACTGTCCAAGCCCGAATGGGGCCACACGCAGGACTACTGGTACGAGCGAGACGTGCTGCCCAGCCTGCCGGTGACGGACGACTGCCTCGTCTACGACTGAACCAGCCCGTCGTGACCCGAGCGGCCGGCCAGGGGGTCGGGCGCAGCGCCTGCAATAATCCAATCCGTCAGGGGGGACATGGCCGAGCTCGTCAGGGACGTGGCGATTCGCAAGGGCGACGCGGTTTGCCTCGTCGACGAATCGGGTGGGGAGACCTGGGCCGCCTTCAACGATCGCGTGAACCGGACGATTCACCTGTTGCGGAGCTTCGGCCTGGAACCCGGCGACACGATCGCGGTCCTCTCGGGCAACCGGCGCGAGCTCTTCGAGGTCGCGGCCGCCGCGATACACACGTCGCTCGTCTTCGTCCCGGTCAACTGGCACTGGGTGAGCGAAGAGCTGGCGTACGTGCTGGGCGACTCGGACGCCAAGGCCCTCTTCGTCGAGGACCAGTACACCCAGGTGGCGCGTGACGCCGTCGAGGACCCCCAGGCCCGGGGGTGCGTGCATCGCGTCGCGATCGGCGCGACGAGCCAACCCGGTTTCGACGACTACGAAGAGCTGATCGCGGCCCAGAGCCCCGCGGAGCCCGACCACCAGGCCAGTGGTGGGCCGATGTTCTACACCTCGGGCACGACGGGGTTTCCCAAGGGCGTGCGCTCGGGCATCAACACGATCGGCCTCGGCCTCGAACTCATCCGACTGGCCACCGCGGGCGTCGGGGCGGTGCTGGGTATTCCCAACGAGGGCGTGTCCCTGCTCGACGGACCCGCCTATCACTCGGCGCAACTGGCGCTCACGCTCTACCCGCTCCTCAACGTGGGCAGCACGTGCGTCATGCGCCAGCACTTCGACGCCGCGACCCAGCCGGCTCTCATCGACCGATACGGCGTGACCAACGTCCACCTGGTCCCCACCCAGTTCAGCCGCCTGCTCAAGCTCTCCGACGACCTCAAGCGGGGCTTCGACGGATCGTCACTGGCGACGGTCATCCACGGGGCCGCACCCTGTCCGGTGAGCGTCAAGCGCGCCATGATCGAGTGGTGGGGTCCGGTNTTCACCGAGTACTACGGCGGCACCGAGAGCGGCTTCCTCACGATCATCAACAGCGAGCAGTGGCTCGAGCACCCCGGGAGCGTGGGCCGGCCCCAGCCGTGGTGCGAGGTCATGATCATCGACGACCAGGGGGACGCGTGCGCCACGGGTGACGTGGGCCAGATCTACTTCAAGAGCCGCGGGGGCGGCGACTTCGCGTACCACAAGGCCGAGGCCAAGACCGAGGCGGCCCACCTGGCGCCGGGGGTCGGCAGCATCGGTGACGTCGGCTACTTCGACCGGGACGGCTACCTCTACCTCAGCGACCGCAAGATCGACATGATCGTGAGTGGCGGCGTGAATGTCTATCCCGCCGAGATCGAGGGGGTGCTGATCACGCACCCCGCGGTCGCCGACGCCGCCGTCTTCGGCGTGCCTGACGACGACATGGGCGAGCAGGTGAAGGCCGCGGTGGAGCTCGTCGACGGCGTCACCGGGTCACCAGAACTGGCGGAGGAACTGATCGCGCACGTGCGTGAGCACCTGGCGGGCTACAAGGCACCCCGGTCCATCGACTTCGAGGCCCGCCTGCCGCGCTCGCCGACGGGCAAGCTCTACAAGCGGCTGCTGCGCGACCCGTACTGGAAGGAAGCGGGCCGCAACATCTAGGGGTTGCACCCTCTCTCATGCCATCTGGGTCCGTGCCGGCGAAGTGAGCGATTCCTGGCCCAGGGAGCCGGTCCGCGAAGGTCATGCCCGCCGCACGCCGCACGTCCTTGTGGGGGTTCAGCCGACGATCTCGGCGATCAAGTCGCCGAACGTAAGGCAGAACGCGTCGAACTGCCGCGTGGCGTCGGCCGAGCACGTATTGAACTGCTCTGAGAGCGCGGCGATGAACTGGAACGTAGCGCCCGCCACTCGGCCGAGAGGTCTTTCTTCGTCAGCGCAGATGCCGTCGGCGCGCCGCGCGGCTACTTGTGGTCGGGGTACTCGAGATTGACCCAGATAGCCTCTACCGGCACGTCGCCGGCATTGGCGAGGCGGTGAGGGCGACTCGAGTCAAATGAGATCGAGTCCCCAGCCGTCAGGATGAAGGTGTCAAATCCCAGGGTGATCTCAAGGGTCCCGCGCAGGATGTACCCGTACTCATTGCCGTCATGTCGGATGAGCCTGCCTTCCATCGTTGAGCTTCCGCCGACGTCGTAGCGAACGAACATGAAGTCGGTCTTTCCGTTGCGCGTGGACGTCAGCGACTCCCACGTCACTCCCGAGTCCAGAACGAGCACCTTGCGCTCGTCGGGGTGGACAAGTGGTGAGGAACTCCGCGAAACCGGGCGCGAGGTCTCCGACGTCGACGAGCCCGGAAGGCTTCCGAAGCTGGCGTCCGATCGCCACGGGTTGTTGCTCGCGTCCGTGGCGCTCGGCTCGCCGTCCGGGGAATCGTCGCCGTTGTCAAACAGTTCGTCGGTGGCTATGTCGAGCTCCGCGCAAATGGCGAAGAGTGTCGCTACCGAGGGCTGGGCCTTTCCCGTCTCTAGCTGCGAGATAAAGGAGGCGGAGACCTCCAGGTCGCGGGCAAACTGCCGAAGCGAGATGCCGCGTGCGAGCCGACGCGCACGGATCCGCGCCCCAACAAGGCCCGGAGCGAGCCGGTCACCCGTCTCGCTGGACTGACCTCGAGTGGCGGAGGCCGGCTTGCGCTCCCACGAGGCCCGGGCGCCGCTAGCGGACGCGGACGACCGCTCCTTGGGGGTTGCGCTCTTGGGTACTGCCATCGATATGCCTTCCTCACTCCCAGTATTTACTACCGTTTGACGCTTTCGCAGTGGACGATGATTGCCGAGGCACGGCCACCTGAGATAACTCGAATCTAATGTTGACCGCCGAGCTTCGCGGACAGGTGCTCCCACTCGCGAGTGAATCGATACGAGTGACGCACCGGTGGCTGGGGTGCCTGCACCTCGATCCAACGAACGAGCCCCGATCCGCGATTCTCGAAGCCGTGGTCGGCGCCGACGCCGGCCCACAGGACGT
>JGI12269J14319_10004734_pt1 | contig 12290 bp, 11 predicted proteins | sample PeaSoiSIISIP2007_FD_14319 | JGI IMG/M metagenome (IMG submission 14319) | reverse complement strand
CACAGATTACACAGATTACACAGATTACACAGATTAAGAACGATTAGATAGAAACACACAGACAAATTGAAGTTACAAGCGATTTGTAGTTTAGAGCCAAAATGTATTTATTCTGTGTTAATCTGTGTAATCTGTGGTTGAGTAACCTGAATAGTCACAAAAATACTCATTAAATGTAAACAATACGTAAAATTTATGTTAACCAACATTAATTGCCTGTTATTTTTAATTAACATCGAATTAATATTATTTAAATTTTAACCAAAGATGTATTTTAACCAAGCAATACGTCGATTAACAAGCAAATTCACAAAATATAGTCGATAAATATCGATTTAATTTCGAATTAGATTGCAGGGATTTCGAATAAAACAGTGAATTGGTTTAAAGAAAAAATCAGTTAATTCAGCAAGATTTAAACATTAGAAATAGGAGGTGTTGATTTAGCCGAATAGGGTGCGTTAAATCATACAGACTTTACTAAAGAGAGGAGCATTTTATGCGTAAGAAAGTTCAACAACGAATACTGAATATTACCGTCACATCAATGCTGTTACTCAGTTCAGTTTTCCCAGTCACTGTTTTTGCAGATCAGGTTAACGCTACACCTAGTATAAATCCACCAGTATCAACAAGTGCAAGTACACCAGCCTCAAATACCATACCTCAAGCATTAACAAGTAATTCAAGTGCAACCCTCGCTACTCCAACTACTAACCCGTTTACAGTCGCTTTATTGGGAACATCAGACATCCATGGACAAATGATGGGATGGGACTACTTCCAGAAAAAGGCATCTACAGGAATGACCCGCCTAGCCACCTTAGTTGCACAAGAACGTGCCAAATATCCGAACAACGTTCTTGTCGATGCTGGAGATGAAATCCAAGGCACACCGCTAGTATATTATTACGACACGATCGATAAGTCTTGGGTGGGTAGTACAACCAATCTTTATCCAATGATTAACGCTTTCAACTATATGAAGTATGATACTTTGGTCTTAGGCAATCACGAATTCAACTTTGGTCTGGATGTTTTGAAGCCGCTTATTGCTCAAGCTAAGGCCCTGAATATGCCCTATCTGTCCGCCAATACCTTGGATAGCACAGCCACAGCCTCTGATCCTGTAACCGGGGATAAGCCGACTTGGAGTGACGTAAAACCATACACAATTAAAAACTTCACAGCTCCAGATGGCAGTACGATCAAAGTTGCCGTGTTGGGTCTAACCACACCTGACATTCCCTATTGGGAAAGCCCCACTCACTACACAGGTCTCCAGTGGGGGGATATTGTCACGGAAGGAACCAAATGGGTTCATTATCTGAAAGATGATCCAAATGGTCCACAGGTAAATGCAGTTATTGCCGCAATTCACTCTGGCGAAGGGGTCGCAGATCCTTCGACTGAAAACCCTCCCAACGAAAACGAAGTCCTAGCTTTTGCTAATGCTAATCCTGAAGTGGACACTATTCTCTGCGGTCATACTCATGTTACCCTCAACCAACAGGAAGGCACAAACAAAATCTGGATGGTCGAGCCCAAAAATGCCGCCAGCAATTTAGAAGAAGTCGTGATGAACTTTACTAAAAATACCGCTGGTAAATGGACGGTTGACCCAACGACGGAAACCGGAACTTCCCTGAGCGCATCGACAAGTGTTCCAGAAGACCAAGGGCTTGTTAATTTGCTTCAACCTGCTCACCAAGCTACCTTGCAATATTTACAAACTTCGGTTGGTAATACCACTGCTGCCTTCAACGCAGATGGTCAGACGATCAAAGATACCGCTCTGATGGATCTAGTCAACAAGGTACAAATGCATTACGGCAGTGCCCAACTATCCGTCGGAGCTCCCTTTAGCCCAACTGCCGCAATTCCAAAGGGTACTGTGAACATTGCCGACATTTCATCCGTCTACATTTATGAGAATTATCTCTATTCCCTAAAGGTTACCGGTGCTCAGTTAAAAAAATACATGGAGTTCTCGGTTGGCCGATATTACCAACAGTATCAGCCTGGCGATACCAGCATTAAGAAAAATTCCAGTGTTCCCGATTATAACCTGGATGTCTTACAAGGCGCCAATTATACGGTCGACTTGACCAAGAAAGGCTTATATGATGCTAATGGCAATTCCCTCGCGGGTGGGGAACCACGTATTTACAATATGACCTTTAACGGACAACCTGTTGATGACAATACTTTGTACACCTTAGCACTTAATGACTACCGTTTTAACGGAGGCGGTGGCTTCCTCGCCGCGGCAGGAATTGTTCCGCAGACAACTGCGGAGAATGCCCCTGGTTACATCACCTATGATTCTCGCGTGGCCTTAGGCCAGGACGGCCAAGTCCGCAGTCTGATGATGAAATACTTCCAGGACGTAGCTGCTGGGAAGATTACAGGTGATGGTGTTACTGGTACCAGCGTGACGCCAACCTGTGACAACAACTGGGAAACTGTTCCACGCTTCTATGACCTACTCGAATACACGGATGTACACGGTAGCATTGATAATTCACCTGCCACGAAACCGCAAAAGAATGCCGCTCTAATGTCTGGTTTGGTTAACATGGAAAGGGCAACTTATGGCGATGAGCGTACTGCCCTCCTTTCTGGCGGAGATATGATGCAAGGAACTCCAATTTCTAATGTACTCAAAGGCAAACCAGTCATCGACTGGATGAATGAAATTGGCTTTGAGACCATGACAGTAGGGAATCACGAATTTGACTGGGGTAATGATGTCCTTGATCAAAATCTTAAAAACTCAAGCTTCCCCTTCCTAGTAGCTAACATGAAAATGAAGGATGGGGATACTGACCCCTCTGCCACTAAACTCCTTAGTGACGCAAAGCCTTATACAATCCTCAACAAAGACGGTTTGAAGATCGGAGTTATCGGCGTTATTACCCCTGATACGGCGAATATCGTTATGCCCTCGATCGTTGGTCATTATACCTTCGATGATCCGGCAACAATCATTAATGCTTTGGTGCCAAAAGTTAAAGCTGCAGGCGCTGATATCGTCATCGTCGTTGCCCATATCGGCGACCAGTCCAATTCATTTCCAAGTACTGGGCAGCAACCGACCACCGAACCTTTTGGCAACGATCCTCAAAATCTTGCTTATATGACTCACCAGTTGCACGGAGTAACTGCTGTTTTCGGTGGACACTCGCATACCTACAATTATGATCTGCTCACAGATGCCGATGGCAACAAGATTCCGGCGGTAATCGGCGCTTACAATGCTTATGGCGCTGGTGATATCAAATTAGCACTTGATGCCAATAACAAGATCGTCGCGGCCATCCCAACTTTTCTAGACCTATACAATCGCCTGAATAGTTCAGTTACCCCCGATCCTGCCGCACAGGCCATTGTTGATGCAGCTAATGCCCAGATTGGACCGGTGTTCACTCAGGTTATTGGACAGGCTGCAGTTGACCTTACTCGTACAACTGCCTCAAGTGGGTATGAGGATTCCAATCTTGGTGACTGGGCAGCTGACATAACTGCTAAAGTAGCCAACACTGATTTCGGTTTCCAAAACGCCGGCGGCATACGCTGTGACCTACCGAAAGGCCCAATCACAGTTGGTGACATCTGGACCTTGATGCCCTTTGACAATGATGTCGATACGGCGAATATGACAGGTACTCAGATTAAGAGCTTATTAGATTACTTGGTCACCAGCCCGAAAGGTATTGGCCACATCTCAGGACTACATTTCGTGTACAATAAGAGTCAACCGACCGGCAGCAAAATTGTCTCACTCACGAAAGCTGACGGTAGCCCGCTTGTGCCCGATCAAGTCTATACCGTAGCAGGACCAGACTTTGTCCTAACAGGTGGAGATACCTACCCCTTCCCGACCCTTTCCACAAACCTTCAGGATTCCCATGTCCTTGTTCGTGACGCTATGTTAAATGACATCAAAGCACGAGGTACACTGAACTATCAACCCGATGGTCGGATTCAAGAAGGGACAGGAAGCACCAGCGGGGCAGCATCTATTCCCGTCGGAACAGTAGTCTTTAGCAATGGCCAAGCCTTAGATTTAAACTATGCCAATAATCCTGCTTATCTGCAGGAAGTCACTCAAGATGTGGTAGCCAGCAGCGCAATCTACATTATTTCCTTTGATGGATCGGTTGTGAACAACAAAACGGGAGCCAAACTCAATGCAAGCGAGATCTTGACTCTGTTCCCTGCTGTTACTTATAAAGATGCCAAGGGCAAAACTAGAAAATTTAATGCCGGAAACGGTCCGGAAGTGAGTGCCAATAATAATGGCGTTCAGTCACTTAATGCATCATAAATAACGAAAGCACGATTTGTCCTTGCTCTGCACAAGTGGTATCGAGTTAGAAATTATGTAAGTCATCTAACCCTAAAGGTTCTGGAGAGAAATCTCCAGGGCCTTTTTCTTTGCCCAACACGACTTTGCAGTATGGATGCTTCACCTCACTCACCCGAAACACTCTAATTCCGGTCAGAATAAGCACGCTTGACACCAGTTACCTGAGCCGTCCATTCGTCGAGTGCCACAAGATCGTTGGGACCAAGCTCAGACAAAGCGGTTTTCCCCATAGCACGCACCCCCTCTTCCATTTCCATCGTCATTGATTTCAAAACATTTATCACACTTTTGCTCGCCAAATTAATATCCAGACGGTGCTTATAAGGAGAATTATACCAAATCAACTGGGTTAACGGTTCCCAAGGGAGAATTTTATGAATTTGGCGGTGTGTGAGCGCAAACAGAGGAACCGTTCCCAAATAGATCGCATCCGCCCCCAGCGCTATGGCCTTTAAACATTCCCCGGGCGTAGCATACCCTCCAGCGACCACCAAGCTCACGTCTTTACGAGCTCCCTGATCGCGCAAAAAACGTTCGGCGCGCACCAAAGCTAGTAAACTGGGAATCCCCAAATCATCGCAAACCATCGGAGATGCGCCAGATGCACCACCTTGGGCTCCATCGAGGACAATCACATCAAAGTCTGCTTCCAGACATACTGCCAAGTCTCTTTCTAGGCCTCCAGTTGCCATAATCTTAATAGCTATGGGTTTCCCGTCCGCCTCGGCACGCAAATCCGTTACATACCTTATCCAATCCCAAGGAGTATTAATTCCCGCAATGACCGCCGCAGTTACGACCGATTCTACCGGCGATATGCCCATCAGTTTTTGCGCTTTTCCCTTCACGGCATTGGGTTCTATGGTATAGGGCCCCATCCTTGCCCCCTGACCCATCTGCACTTCAAGCATATCAGCCGCGGCTATACCTTGTGGACTATGCCCCCAAGTGCTCCTGCTAATTTGCCAAATAAACTTACCAGCCTCCTCCCTTTCCTCTTTCAAAAAGGGTCCCTCGCCGGAATTTGTGGCCGTTCCAAGTTGCTTCGCCGCCTTAGCTAACGCTCGTTTGGCTTCTTCACTAAGGCCCACACCATACCCCATGCCCGAGATCATTAACGGAATTTCAATTTGAAGAGGCTTATTCGCTTTAGATCCAAGAGTTACCTTCATATCAACCGGAATATTTGCCTCTTTGGGAAGACGCGCCATTTGAGCAGCGACAAACATTAAGGTATCGTAATGGGGCAACGGTTTAGGGGAGCCTAGTGGCCTTTGAATCAGCTTTCCTTCTTCGGCCCGCAAGCTAATTTCTAAAATAGTTTGTACAGACGATCGTCGCACCGCACTCCAAAGTTCCATAAGATTCTCATGATATTTATCGGAAAGCAGCCTTTCCATAACTAAGCCAAAGACCCGTTGGACGATAGTTCGAAAAAATCGTTTACCCACAAAAAAAAGTAAACAAAGTAATACAACTCCAGCAATGAGTGCCCCCAAAGCTGAGAGAGCAACAACGAGCAGGGCAGTCTCTAGCAACAAGGTCAATCCCCCATCTTATTACTCATAACTTATTATGCACAATCTTAGGCATATGAAAGGAAATAACAAGTCAAAGATGCCTTGGATATTTTGCGTCAGACAAGGAGGTATGTTCACCTCATAGCGGGGCTATTAGGTGAACATACCGACGCAGTATGACACAAAATAGACTGACTGGTTATTTTCTTGAATGTGCCTTAATGGCTAGTCTATACTGCATGGCCCATAATATACGCTGAAAACCCGGTGAAAGCGGAGATAAGCAGGTTTTGTTTCAATGCAAGCAGGGACGGTTCTTGAGTTGCATGCCTGCCTGCATGACTTGCAAGCAGACGGTGCACATGTGCAAAGAGGGACGGTTCTCCACTTGCATACCTGCCTGCATGACTTGCAAGCAGACGGTGCACATGAAATGTGCNGTCCCCCCCAGACCATCCGTTCTCCGGCCCAAGCTNGGGACGCAGTGTGANACAGTGCGACATCTTTACGTAAGCAGAATAGCAAACTTCCGTTCAAGCGACCGACCNCANANACGNGGCAGCGCATACGATGTGCGCTGCCTCCAATGCGCCAAGGTCCCCTCTCGCCATCCTTGGCTCCGGTGACACTCGGCCATCACGGCACCTAGCCATCCATGGCGGTGCTCTAACCTCGAACGTCCTGTTCGAGTCATGTCCAGCGGATGGCGCTTTTGGCGGGCACCGCTTGAACGGTTAGTTTGCTCTGCGTCGTGCAAGTCAAGAACCGTCCCTGCTTGCATGACTTGCTAACGGACGGTGCACATGAAATGTGCCGTCCCCCCCAGACTATCCACTCTCCGACCCAAGCTCGGGACGCAGTGTGACACAGCGCGACGTCTTTACGTAAGCAGAATAGCAAACTTCCGTTCAAGCGACCGACCCCAGAGACGGGGCAGCGCACAAGGATGTGCGCTGCCGGCCATGCGACAAGGATGTCGCTTTGGCCGAAACACTCACTCGTGTTTCGCCCCGCTCCCCAAAACCGGGAGCCTGAACGGTTAGTTTGCTCTGCGTCGTAAGCACCGAGCGCTGTGTCACACAAGTCCCCCACACAAGTCCCCCTATTCTTCCCACCAAGGTCTTGTCCCACTCTCTTTGTTCTCATTCGTATTCCTCAAACTCGTCCTGTGGTTCCGATCAGACACTTCGTTCTTAGTCACATCATTCCAGCCCACGTCGCTCCAACCGGCATCGCTCCCAACCCACTCCGGCTCCGAAGCTATCAAAGGTTTGGCATTCCCTGATCCTAAAGATGTCAATTTATCATCCTCGCTATCCCAAGACCACTTCACTTCCGTTGTCTCTTCCGAATCCTTCTTTGCCCAGCNAGAATCATGAACTTCCCCTTCTGAGCTCTCCGGCCAATTGGGTGTTGCCGGATATCCCCTTTCCNGAGGATTTTTTTCAGTATCCCAATCGAACTCACAGCTGACATGATCATCAACGCCCTCACCCGCATAAGAAGACTTAAAATATGATTGACTCCATTTTCCTTGCCGAGCGCCTGAAACTACCCCTTTTGCGCCTCCTGCTCCGATCGCACCTGCTACCAAACCAATCGTTGCGCCTTCTGCAAGAACTTGGATAAAACCCCATCCGCGAATGGGTAAAAATAAAGCCAGCAAAAGCGTCCCCACTGTAACATAGCCAGCTCCGGTGACCCCACCCATCCACCACTCACCGCTTTCATTAGCCGTACGGTATCCGCCAACAAGACAACTTGCCAAAAGCCCGATATCTACCAACTGCGAGACACTCAGGCCCCCTAAACCCATGGCACCCCATACTATCCCAGCAAATAGGGTCAAGATCGTAACTAGCAAGGCCGTGGTGATTCCTCTTAAGAGGTATGTACCCATTCTCGTTCCTCCTTTTTTACCTCCGAACGTTGTAGAGTGGTTTTCTATCCTAATAAATACGTCGAACCTGTCCAATACATTCCGTTCTCATTCCATTATTATCTATCACCACTCTCATTCTTCGAGAATATAGTGTAGCATGACGCATGCAAAGGAGGAGTCCCCATGGATTATGCACGATATGTTGTGCAAGCTGGCGATACGATTTTCAAAATCGCCAAAACATACAACGTAGAAATGGCAGAAATTATTCAACTTAATCATTTAAAACACCCTGATCGCATTTATGCCGGTCAAGTTCTCCTTCTCCCAGTCTTGGAAACCCATGAACCCACTCCGGAGGAAATCCCCGAACCAAACTTTACATATGCCCTCTGGCTTTACGAGGCTTATGCAGGTGCAGATTCGGAATTAACTGCCATCACAACTTACCTATATCAAGCCGTGCTTCTTGACCGCCCAGAGTTCGATGCCCTGTTGAGGCCCATCGCTTATGACGAAATACGACATCTCGAGAAATTAGCCCTCGCCCTACGCCATTTGGGTGTCGACCCTAGGTATGGCTCATTAAGTAGTGGACATTGGGTCGATTGGCGATCCCATTTTGTCAACTATACGAGCGAACTTTGTGCACTCCTTGACCTTAACATCGAAGACGAGGCCAAAGCACATCGGGAATATCTTGAACTCGCCCAACAAATACCCATCCCGGAAATTCAATGTATTCTGATGGAAATTGCCGCTGATGAAGAACGACATTACCATCTATTCTGTCAAGCGAAGCAGCAATATTGTAGCGAATGCGCTCCATGTACACCACCACCACCGTGTTCCCCACCACCGATCTATGCCCCAATAGAAGAACCTGAAGTCCCACCTGAAATTTCATCTGAAATGACTGAACCGCAAAATGGAGGAAGAGGTTAATAATTTCTTCTTTTCAGTTGGCTTTTGTTCCGTTATACTAGTAACTGCGTAATCTACTTTTCAGAGGTCGGATATCCGGGACCAGAGGTCTGAAGATGTCACCTGATGGTGAAAATCTGTTAAACTCAAAAAGGCCGTTGCGTATCCCGCGCAACGGCCTTTTCTTGATTTGAGAAAACCACCTGACATCCTGATTGTTTTGGTCAGAAAATTAACAAATTAAAGGAGTTGATGGATTGAGACTAAATCGCAGCCGATGGGCTGATCTTTTATTACTATTGGTTACCCTAGTTTGGGGTTCCACCTTCGTCATCGTCAAATGGGCCATAGCGGATCTTCCCCCGTTTCCATTTCTTGCGATTCGCTTCGCCCTCGCTTTTATTAGCCTATCGCCTTTTCTCTGGTTCCAAAAAAGACATCTCTCCAAAAAAAGCCTACTCGTCGGAGTAGCCCTGGGGATCTTTCTTTTCTCTGGGTACGCCTGGCAAACGGTGGGCCTGCAATATACAACCGCATCCAACGCCGGTTTTATCACTGGACTCTCTGTCGTTTTCGTCCCCGCCCTCGTCACCATAACGACGTTCAAACTTCCACGCCCCAGTCTACTCCTCGGTATCCTGAGCGCTCTGGTAGGCCTTGCTTTGCTTTCCTTAGGTGATCGGTTTCAACTCAACAAGGGCGACCTCATGGTTCTAGTCTGTGCCTTAAGTTTTGCACTACAAATTTTTTTAGTCGGACGTTATGCCCCCCAGACCAATGCAATAGTTTTAACCAGTGTCCAAATCCTTACGGTGAGCGTTTTAAGCGGTATTTTCTCACTACTCATACCTCAACCACCTATGCACTTCAGCCCAACTGTCTGGCTTGCCTTACTGGTCACCGCCATCCCTGCAACTTCACTCGCTTTCTTTGTTCAAAGCAAAATGCAGCAATTCACCACTCCGACCCATACCGCCCTTATTTTTTCCATGGAACCCGTATTTTCCGCCATCTCGGCCTTTTTCTTAGCCGGTGAAGTATTGACCCTTAAAGGATTAATTGGTGCCGGGTTAGTTTTAGGGGGCATGCTGATTGCTGAGTTTACTGGATCGGAAACCGAAATACGGTCAGAATGAAAAGAAGGTAAAAGGCTCCTCCAATCAGGAGACTGCTCGGCAAGATCACACCTTTTCGCCGCAATGAAAAGTATGGAATCATCGCAGCCCCTAAAGCAAGAACCGCACTCCACAGTGCCAAGGTATCCAATTTCCATGGCGTAAGAGCGATACCGATCGCTGGAATCACAGAACTCTGAAATACCATAGCTCCAGTCAAGTTTCCTACGGCTAACGTGTCCTTACCACGACGAATCCAAAGTACACTATTAAACTTCTCCGGCAGCTCTGTTGCAATCGGTGTGATAATTAAAGAAAGCACAAAGACTGGTATCCCAACAGCTTCTGCAATAGGCTGCACAGCATTGACAAAGCTATGCGCCCCAAATACGATCGCAATTAAAGCTAAAACGATTTGCACTAAAATCATAGCCAGCGTTGGATTATCAGTCCGACTCGCCACATAGAGCGGGGCCAAATTTTCTTGCTTATGCCCCCCCTTACTTGCTCGTAAGGTCTGCACTACATAAATTCCATAAGCTAAGAGAAGCCCCACTGCGACTCCATTCTTGAGCAGTTGGTTGGGTAGAAAGGACGCCAGAATAGCCGTCGTATATACAAAGAGGAAAAATTCTAAGTCACGTTGCACAACCTTAGTATCCAACTGTAGGGGCCGATTTTTCCGACGAAACAATAATACCGAAAGCCCCGTGATAAAAAAGGCAAGTGTCGCCAACATGAAAGGCGCACCAAGAATAGCTCCAATGCCAATATCTGAGCCGTCTGTGTCCACTCCGCTGCCTATAAAAGCTATAATGGGAACCATAGTCTCTGGCAAAGCCGTTCCGACTGCCGCAAGAATACTCCCAACAGCTCCGGCTCCCAACATCAGCCTTTGCCCCAACCACTCAATCCCATTCGTGAACGCTTCTGCTCCAATCAAAATGATACCTAAACTCACAATAAGCATCATTATATCTCTCAAGCTTTCCTCTCCCTTCTTCATCTTGCATTATCACCTTAGACCTACCTCAAGTTCACCACTCCCTCTAAATATACGAGAGTGGGATTTTTTTATGTATGGAACGCAAGTGGGGACGGTTCTCTCTTGCATAAGAATGCAAGAGGGGACAATGCAATAGGGGACGGTTCTCAATGCAATAGGGGACGGTTCTTGTTTGCATACTTCCTATTATGCAAGCAAGAACCGTCCCCTATTGCATTCGTTTGGCCTTCATACCCGGCTAAAAATTGCTTATTTAACTTTTTCCAGCAAATCTTGCCCCCATTTCAAAGGCTTTTACACAATCCATTGGAAACTCTTCTTTCCGCCTTTTGGCTTTATGAGCTTCATTAAACGCAGTTACAACATATTTAGAATAATCTTTAAACTGATAAGTATCTGTAACATATAAGACTTCAGGAGCTTCGGGAGCTCGGAAAATTCGCCCTACCATATCTTCAGTCCCCTTGAGAACCGGAACGTAGCCCCATTCTTTCATCGTTTTCTCATCCAAATTCATGGTGTAAATAAAGCCCACAGGTATCTCTTTCTTGAAAAGAGTAGAGTAGTTTGCATCATATACTAGGTATGGGAATCCCATCCGTTCTATAAATGACCTCATCTCACCAGTAACATTTCCGAAATATATAGGTGAACCAAGAATAATCGCATCGGCGTTATCAATTTTTTCTAGTATTAGGGTCAGGTCATCCTTAACTGCACATTTTCCGTAACTTTTTCCATCCTTCAATTTACAGGCAAAGCAGCTTATGCACCCTTTAAAGTTAAGATCATAAAGATGGATGAGCTCAGTCTTAGCTCCTTGCGAGGCGGCCCCTTCCAATGCTTTATTCAACAAAGTTGCTGTATTTTCATTTTTTCTCGGACTTCCATTGATAGCTAATACTTTCATACCCATACCTCCATTTTTGTATGTCCTTTTCTTATTCTTGACTATTCCTCTTGCATTATATATTATTTTAATACATAAGATAAGTATGAACTTTTTTGTAAGATACTATACAAAAGGAGAGTAATTATGGCAAATTGGTCACCCGACAAATGTAATTGCCCTATAGTATATACCTTATCCATTGTGGGAGGTAAATGGAAATGGGTTATACTCTATAAGCTATCTGAGCACAAAGTGTTAAGATATGGTGAACTAAAAAAAATACTCCCCCCCATTACTCACAAAATGCTCAGCCAGCAGCTCAAAGAACTTGAAGCTAAACAATTGATTTATCGAGAGGAATATCATCAAATACCACCTAAAGTAGAATACTCCTTAACAGAAAAGGGGAAGACCTTGATCCCAGTATTAGACCGCATGTCCATCTGGGGAAATGAAAACAAGCCCATTTCACCGGTACCTACCCTCTGAGACACCGTCATAGACGAAATGAGTAAGAGTTATGACGCCATAGGAACATTTTTGTCTTTCTCACCCAAAAGTAGGGCTAGTAATGCAATA